>Ga0265342_10002834_pt1 | contig 14645 bp, 11 predicted proteins | sample 4CB327metaG_FD_203125 | JGI IMG/M metagenome (GOLD analysis project Ga0265342, IMG submission 203125) | Rhizosphere microbial communities from Carex aquatilis grown in University of Washington, Seatle, WA, United States - 4-CB3-27 metaG | ecosystem: Host-associated > Plants > Roots >...
TTCTTAACATATATAAATGATTTATCATCCCAGTAGATCAGCTTCCAGTCTGAATTATTCCGGTTAAGATAATCTATAGCGATTTGTTTTAAGATCTGCGGCGACTGCAGCAGGATATCTACATAGTACATAAAATAATCTATATTATAATCTTTTATCTTATTTTCAAACCCCGGCTTTTGATAATCGATGATATCATAATCACTGTATACTTTGTCGTTTATATACCTGCTGTCGATGAAATCTTTGCTGTTGGGGAAATTCCATAAAAACAAGCCCCCGATGCTATAATGGTTGAAGGGATGTTCCCCCGTTTCGTTCAGCTTAATTGATTTTGCAAAGCTGAACATCTGCACAGGAAGCGTATTTTCATCCGCGCCCGCTCCCCAGATCCTGTGATAGCCCAGGTATTCATTAAAAAAAACATCATTGGGTATGTTGATCAATAAAAATATCATTATCATCATTAGGACAACTTTACCTGCAGGATGATAGTTTATGATATTTTTCACCCTGTTATTTTTTAAATTATTAACCAGGTAATACATCCCGGTAAAAATAAATACCGATGCCAGGTAAATGTAATCAGTAATAAATCTGACCGCTTTCAATGAGTATAAAGCAAACGCCAGCGACACGATAAATATAAACACATCCTTTTTCTTATAGGAATAATATAAAGCAAAAACTGCCAGGCCCAGATATATTTTATAAATGATTACGAACGCATTTGAGCTGAATACTGAGTCAAAAGGCGATTTCCATTCGTTGATATCCTTCAGCGATTCCAGGTTAATATTGGAATATACGTATGCATATGTTGTAACATTAGCGGGATTGATAAGCAGAGCTAATACCGAACAGGCAAGTATTATAAAAATTCTTACCAGGTCTTTTTTATCCGGTTTCGCGCTGTCGTTTGCCGATAGTTTCCCCGGGAACAGGTAACTCAATAATTCGGAAAATGCAAAAATTGAATAAACCACAATCCCGTCAATTACACCCATATGAAAATTTGCCCATACTAAGAAAATTGCCGGTATATAATACAGGATCTTATGATTACTCCTGTCAAAATATTTGTACGATAAAATTATATAAAGCAGCAAGGCAAAGAAAAAATATGATATTAAATGCGGCCTGATTGTAAAGCGGAACATTACGCCGAATAACAGGAGCAAAAGAAAAAATATTCTTAAACCTGCGGTTATCTTAAATTTTTCCAGTATTTTAAAAAATAAGAAAAATGCTCCTAAAATAAGTATAGATTTTAAAATATAGATACCGGCGTACCCCGCGGCATTGAAAATCAGATATGTAGTTACATCCCAGCCCCACTCAAATGGGATCCAGCGCTGCCCGGCTGTTGTGTAGCTGAATACATCTGTTGCAGGAATTGTTTTGTTCTCAACAATATACCTGCCTGATGCTAAGTGCCAGAAAAAATCATCATCGCCGCTTATTTTATTAATACACAAAAAGACTAATAGAATTGCGAATAAAATATACAGGCAAGCGCTTAATATTTGATTTTCCTTTTTTACCGGAAGGTTTTTATTTGAGCCGAGTTTTTTATTCACCAAAAATGTATGCCATAAGAAATTTAAAATTTAATCAGGCGTTGAAAATAAATATAGATTTTAAAGACAATTCAAACAATCTAAATGCTCTGGGTCGTATGGAGCACAAAGTTTATTTCGGAGGAATTCCAAAAAATGTTCTTACATTTGCATTGAAACAAAACCGTACAGGCGCAATATTAAAATAATTCATAAATCAAAAAACCTAACGAACATCATTATGCCTGAAAAAAAGATAATCGCCGTAGCCGGTTCGACCGGCGCGCAGGGCGGCGGACTGGCGCACGCCATCCTGAACGACCCAAACAGCGAATTCACCGTTCGCGCTATAACTAGAGATAAAAACTCAGATAAAGCAAAAGCGCTTGAAGCTCTGGGAGCTGAAGTTGTTGAGGCAAACACCAACGACCTGGAAAGCGTTAAGAAAGCGTTCAATGGCGCGCACGGCGCATATTGCGTAACTTTTTTCTGGGCCGACCTATCTCCTGAGAATGAACTTGCTCAGGCGAAGATTATGGCTGAAGCTGCAAAGGCTGAAGGAGTTAAGCATGTAATATGGTCGACTCTTGAAGATACACGTAAGTGGGTTCCGCTCAGCGACAACCGTATGCCGACCCTGATGGGAAATTATAAAGTCGCGCACTTTGACGCCAAGGGCGAAGCGAATCATTTCTTCACCGATATGGGCGTACCGACAACTTTTCTGCTGACTACTTTCTATTGGGACAACTTTATTTATTTTGGCATGGGTCCCCAAAAGGGCCCCGACGGAAAACTTGCCATAACTTTCCCAATGGGTAACAAAGAACTAGCCGGGATTGCTGCCGAAGATATTGGCAAATGCGCATACGGCATTTTCAAAAAAGGAAAAGAGTTTATTGGAAAAACCATCGGGATCGCAGGCGATATCATAACGCTTTCTGATATGGCAAAAGTTTTTTCTAAAGAGCTTGGCAAAGAAATTAGTTACAACGAAATTACCCCTGAAGTATACCGGGGATTCGGATTTCCCGGAGCCGAAGACCTTGGGAATATGTTCCAATTCTATCGTGATTTTTCAGATCACTTCAAAGAGTCGCGTAATCTGGAATTGAGTAAGTCATTGAATCCCGGTTTGCAGACGTTTGAAATGTGGGTTGCAGCCAACAAAAGCCATATCCCGCTATAGTAATAAAATTAAAACCGGGAAACGTTAATCGAAATCAATAAAAAGGGATGCAAAACAATGCATCCCTTTAAATTTAACTCTAAAATATTTTCGTTAAGTATTATCTGAATCTGAAATCAAAGCCTGCGCCTACAGTCAAAAAGCTTGTTGATCCGTTCGGCGTGAATATAACGTGATAATCACTTTTCACCAATATATCAATCGCCTTGCTTAGCCCAAGGGTTGCGCCGATACCTCCGTTTATTCCCGGCCTTGTGTTATTGATCTGCGAGATAGTCGCGCCGGTAGAGTCACCCGGGTTAACATAACTTTTTTGCCTGAAGTTATAAGCGCCTACGCCGCCTTCAAAGAATAATTCTGAATTCAGTTTGGGGTGAGTAAAATAGTATCTTGGGCCTGCTGAAAACTCCATATAACTTCCGACCGGCGCGCCTGTAATTTTTGAGGACATAAAGAAATAACTGAATTTTCCGTAAAGAGCAACTTCTCTGTTTACCCTATACGCGGCATCAATCCCGAAATTACCGCCCGGTTTAAAGTTCTCATTCATTATCTTGGGCAATGGGAATATTGCTCCTCCATATGGACTGAGCATGAACTGAGGAAATTGTTTCCTAAGCGGTTTCTTTACATATGTAACGGTTTGAGAATAACAAAAATTACTGAGTCCCAGAACAAATAGCAAAAATATTGAAATTTGCTTTAATGCTCTCATTTGATCATCTCCTTTTAAATTTTTAGAGCAGATGATAAATGAAGTACAAGTACTGTGCCAAAGCTCTTTTACAGTTACTTAGACTGTTTAATGTATGACATTTTGCCCGCATTCTGACAAAATCGTCATATGAATAATAATTAATTTTCAGCGGTTTAATTTATAGAGCAAGATGAGGTAAATTAAAAAAGAGATGCATTTAATGCATCTCTTTAAATTTATTTTTAAAATTTCCCTAACCTGTCCGCCCGTCCCGGAAGACGGGGAGCCCTATAGAATACTTTGATTATTTTATAAGCTCCATTTTTTTTGTTTCGCGCAAATCTCCGGCGATGATTCTGTAGAAGTAAGTTCCGCTAGGCAGATTTGTTCCGTCAAAAGTTACCGAATGATATCCCGCGGTCATTATCCCATCCGCAAGCGTTGCAACTACTCCGCCCTTAATATCATATACTTTTATGCTTACCTTGCCGTCAACCGGTATATTGAAATTAATATCCGTTTCCGGATTAAACGGGTTGGGATAATTCTGCGAAACCTTATAAGTCTGCGGCGGCGCAATAGTTACATCAGAACCCAGGTTAAAGTATTCGAAATCTCCATTGTAATCTATTTGCTTCAGTTTGTATGCGTAAATCCCTTTTTGCAGGTTCTTATCTTCATACCTGTATATTGACGGCGTTGATATGTTTCCGTTACCGTTAACAAAACCTATCTTTATCCAATCGCCATTTACGGCTTTACGGTCGACCTCAAATCCAGAATTGTTGATCTCCAGCGCTGTTTGCCATTTCAGGGTAACGCTGTTTTCTTGCTCCGCGTAATTAAAGAACGACAATTGAACCGGCAGAGGAGATTCTGAACCAAATAAAGTTAAGCCGGCTGCAGTAATGGCATATGCGTAAACCAAACCGCCGGAATAAACAAAGTCCATGTGCATTATATCGGTCTGTCCGAGTATATTCTCCGAAAGCCATGTAGAGCCTCCGTCTGTTGATTTCTTTATTCCTCCGCCCTCAGAGCTTGCATATACAGTATTTGTTCCGGGTATCCAGTAAACATAAGATAAAAACACTCCGTCTATACCGCTTACGCTGATAGGCGTCCATGTTACTCCTCCGTTAGTCGTTTTTGAAAGGCCGCCGGAGCTGACAGCGGCAAAGCCATTGAGTTTATCGGCCTTAAATGTAAGGCCGCTTACAAACCCGCTTCTGCCTACATAAGAATTTGTCCACGTGGTTCCGCCGTTAGTGGTTATAAATACGATTCCGTTATTATCCGCTGCGTATCCGAAAAAATTATTATCAATAATGAACGGCGAGTGCTGTGAAGATAAAAGTCCAGGGTACCCCGGGGGATTCAATAATGTCCAGCTGGTTCCGCCGTTTGTTGTCTTTTGCAGGTAAGAAACCGTACCGGGCCCTGCCGGTGGATCGCACTGGGCAATGCCGTAGTTTGCGTTGGTCCTGCTGAAGACTACGCCGTTGAAGAATGATGTGGAGCCGCCAATATTAAATACTACCGTCCATGTAGTTCCGCCATTCGTTGTTTTGTAGACGCTGGCGCTTCCCGTTCCATCGCCGCAATAAGCTGTGGTTCCGTTAATGCCCCAGATACAGAAAATGCCTACATTGGGATTAATACCGTTTGTCGGAACAGATGTCCATGTGACGCCTGAATTTGTAGTTTTGTAAATGACCGGATTCGTTGAATTCCCCGCAACCCATGCTACTGTTGGACTTGCAACCGAAATACTGCCATTTGGGCCCAGATTTGCTAATGTTGGACCGGATGTCCATTGTGTAAAAACATGGTTTGATATTGAAAACAGAAAGAAGATGAGTATAAGCTTTTTCATTTTACCTTTTTTGGTGAATTATTTGATGCAAAGCATCTACAGTAAATTGGCAACAGAGAATAAGGTAAAACATATGTTTGAATAAGGTACAACAAATATGGTAGCTGTAAACCGTATAATACATACCCGTTTAATAGTATATGCATTTATACACTAAACTAGTTATCATTCTAAACTAGCGGCTCTATTTTTTACCGATGAATGAATTTTTTAGGTGATAAGTGGCGCATTTCTGCGGGTTAAGCTGGTTATGCCGGAAGCGTTATACGTTCATTAAACTCCGAATTGCCTCAGGTGATGGTCAAGATGTTTTGCTGTAATTTTATCCCACTCATCGGCTGACATGATTCCGAAAAACGGGTGAGAATTATTTGCAACAACTTTTACGTCAAATTTTTTTACATAATCTATGAGCATGTTTTTCTCTTCATCAAAATTCTTTTCATCTTTAATAATAAAGTTCTTGTCGGTTGGCAGTCCCTGCTTGATCGGTTTATCGCTCAACAATGATCTTTTAGCCATGCCGCCGAATATTTTTCCCATAAACGCACGCTTCAGCCTGGTTTCTCCATATGCTGAACGCATAGCTTCAACGCAATGCGCCATCATTTTCGAAACCGACATTTTGCCCCAGAGTGGTTTTGATTCGGGCGTGAGTTTATTTATCCTGTTTATTATTTCAGTTTTGTTCTGAACGTCAATCAGACTTTCCAATTTAATTCTCCTTATTTTTAAAAGTCCTGCCGGATTATTTGACCAAAACCATTTTTTTAATTTCAGTAAAATCCCCCGCTGTTATTTTATAAAAATATACGCCGCTTGAATAATTTGAAGCGTTCCATTCAACCTCATAATTGCCGGGTCTTAAATCCTGATTTACCAAAGATACAATTTCTTTTCCGGAAATATCATATATAATTAACCTGACCTCTCCCGCGAGCGAAGCGCTAAATCTTATTTTTGTTGACGGGTTAAAAGGATTAGGATAATTCTGACTCAATGAATAAGATTCGGGAATACCTGTTTGCAGGTTTTGGATTCCATTTAGGTCCGAATACTTATAAATTTTTCCCGTTGCCGTCCCCGCCCATAACGTGTTGCCCGATCGCGATTTCTCAAGTATGTAATACCCGTCTCCCGATAATTGCTGAGTCCATGTTGAGCCGCTATCAGTGGAATACTTAATATAAAAATGATCGGCAGGATCCGGTATGTACCAGCAATGCGAATTATTAATAGCTGCATCTTCATTGGAACCAAGCGAGTTGTCTGATACATGCCAGCTGTTTGTTCCGTCTGTAGTAACATAAATGTATGGAGTTGCTACAACAATTCCAAACTGCGGACTTCCGAAAAATATTCGTACGGGACTAAGCGTAAGCCCTGTATTTGGCGCTACGCTCCATGAGACTCCGAAGTTGGAGGAGTAAGCTATCTTATTACCTGATATTATTGCCCAAAGATCAGCGCCCTTGCTGTAAATAATTCCTTTGCCACCTGAGCCAACTATCGCCGCCGGCGGCTGTGTAATGATTGATGAGCTCCATGAAGCGCCCCCGTTGGTTGATTCATACAATATTCCGCCAGCTGTCATTACTCCAAGGGTATTACTTTGCATCCAGACAACGGGCGGCGTTCCGCCGGAACCTGAAAACACAGTACTCCAGCTGTTTCCGCCGTTTGTTGTTCTGTATAACATATTTATCCCTGATTTGAACGCTGTATCTTTATTAACAACAAATAATCCTGAAGGAAGAAATGAAGGATTGCCGGCTGTGTTCCATGTAGCCCCGCCGTTGCTAGTTTTATATAGCGTATCAAAATTAGTTATGAACCAGAAGTTGTTATCATCCGGCGCGGATGCAACTTCAACTATCGACGGATGCACAGTTTGATATTGTAAAACCCACTGAGCTTCGGCAATTTTAGCCGAAGCTATGAAAAGAATAGCTATTAATATCTTTTTCAATTCGCCATTTAATAAAATTCTGGTTTAAAATTTATTTTATCAAAATCATCCTTTTTACATCAGAGTAATCGCCTGAGATGATCCTGTAAACATACACACCGCTTGCATATTTTGCAGCATCCCATTCAGTAACATAAAATCCTGCGCGAAAAGTACCGTTAACAAGCTCTTCAACTTTTCTTCCGAGCAGATCGTAAATTGTAATATTTACAAATCCGCTTACCGGGATTTCGAAATTAATTTTTGTCGACGGGTTAAACGGATTCGGATAATTTTGATGCAAGCTAAAACTTTTCGGAATTTGATTACCTATGGGTTGAATACCAATTGGATTCTTTGTGATATATAATTTATAGATCTTATCGCTTGGCCCGCTTGTTGAAAAATTCGCTCCGTCTGCCAGGATACCGCCGAACATATATCCTACAAAAGTTCTTCCCGGAAGGTTTTGTAATTTTATTATGCCGTTGTCGAATACAGGAACTGAAGGATCCAATATAAACTGTGCGTTTGTACCTACATAATAATCAAATTGAACCGGATGAACATATTCAGTAGTTACACCTGTAGATAACTTAGTAATCGTTGTAACATTTTTTATAAACGGCACAAGTTCATCGCGGATATATCCATTGTTGTAATAATACAAACTTGTCCCGCCAAGGAAAGTTGTATTCAGATTATTTGTAAGCGAATCAAAAGTGACAATATGCGCAGTGTGGTATTGGCTCATAAACTGCTGATATGATGTATCGGAACTGATATTAAAATTGTTATCAATGTAAACCGGGTTCTGGTATGGTAAATCATTGAATGTGAAAACTCCTCCGTAAACGGTAAGTCCTTCGGTTCCGTCGGACTTTACCGACGGGACAAGATTGAGGTCGCGCCTGTGAAAGTTAACTGTGTCGGTAATATCTGTATAATCCGAAATAGAAAGAGATGTTCCATTATCAATTATTTTAAACTTCTTAAATTTATTTGAATAGACCTGGTTATTATTTCCAAACCTTGTATAGTCTCCCCAAAAATTTTGACCGCCGGCAATAACATAATAGTCAGCCAGCATAGAGGCTTCGCCTCCGCACACTCTCATGCGCTCATCTGTAATCTGTCTGATATGCGAATCCGGACTCGTTCCGTTCATTACCGCCTGAATTGTTTCGCCTACGTCAACAGCGCTTAACACGGGGAAAGTTACCAATGAATCCTTCAGGGTATCCTGCCCGTAACCGCCCATGATATAAAGCCTGTCTCCGGATTGCACAAACTCAGCGTTCATTGACCTCAATGGGTCGGATTTAGCGGCAGCCATAAAGCTAAACAGGTTCTCGGACCAGGTCTGCCCGTTTGATGGGTCCATAACCCAGATGAATTTATTTTCGTATGTTGGCGGAAAACTTTCTCCGATCGAAAATCCGTGCAGCCCGTTAGTTCTTCCGCCAATAAAAAGCCATTTTCCCCCTGACTGGGCGAAAGCAAAAGAATGGATTCTTGGCGCGTTTGGCATTGAGACAAGTTCTGTTTCAAGCGTGAACGGAGAGCTGCCCACTTGTGAATAAATATTCAAGCAATTAAAAAATAAAAAGGCTGCTGAACCCAGAAAAAGTGTTTTTTTCATTAATTCCCGTTAGATTTTATCGAATAAGCTTCAAAGATAAGCAGATATTTTTACTAATAAAAGTATCGGATCGTATTTATAATTTTGCAAAGGACAATAAAAAAGCCCACTTAAAAGTGAGCTTAATATGCAATCTTTAATCTTTAATCTTTAATCTTTAATCTTTATTCATCTAATATCTTCGACCTATCGACCCCCTGCCTGTTTATCATCCAGCCCGGGTATTCTTCCGCGAGCTCGCTTATTTCATTGAGTTTTTTCAATTCATCATGCGTTAATTCTAATTCTGTTGCTTTGATGTTATCGTTTAACTGTTCCAGATTTTTCGCGCCTATAATAATTGTCGTTACGTGCTTTTTTGAAAGCAGCCACGCCAAAGCAACCTGCGCAACAGAAACGCCATGCGATTTTGCAATCTCATCCATAGCGTCAATTATCGGGTATGCCTTATCCATATTAACTGGCGGAAAATTAAATGTGCTTCGTCTTGCGCCTTCGGGACCGGATGAATCTTTTTTGAATTTTCCGCTCAACAAACCTCCGGCAAGCGGGCTCCATACCATAAGCGCCAGTTTCTGGTCATGAAGCAGCGGGACAATATCTCTCTCCAGGTCTCTGCCTGCTATAGTGTAATAAGCCTGCAGGCTTTCAAACCTGGAAATGTTTTGCTTATTCGATATTCCGAGAGCTTTCATAATATGCCAAGCCATTAAGTTGCTGCATCCAATGTACCTGACTTTGCCGCTTCTGACAAGATCGTTTAACGCCGTTAATGTTTCTTCCAATGGCGTCAGCCTGTCATAGCCGTGAATTTGATAAAGGTCGATGTAATCTGTCTGCAGGCGCTTCAGGCTTTGCTCAACCGAATTAAAGATATGATGCCTCGAAAGCCCGACCTGGTTGGGACCCTCACCCATTTTCCCCCGGACCTTAGTGGCTATTATAAGGTCTTCTCTTTCAAGTTTAAGGTCTTTCAAAGATTGGCCCAGTATTTTTTCAGCGAGCCCTTCAGAATAAACATTTGCAGTATCAATAAAATTTATCCCGGCTTCAACAGAACGCGCTACAATATTGTTTGCTGTTTCCTGTTCTAAAGCGCCAATTGAGGTCCAGAATCCCCTGCCGCCAAAAGTCATAGTACCAAGGCACAGTTGTGAAACGAACATCCCCGTGTTGCCAAATTTTTTATATTTCATTTTTTTTAATTTTATTGGTTGATGTAAAAAATTATATGCGCATACTATAAATTAATAATTCAATTTTGATTTAAATTTGGTTAGCCTCACGATTTGAAAAGATGACTATGCTATTCTAATTAAAGGGAAAAAAAACCGAAATGGTTCCAGGCTAAACATAAATAATCAGATCGGGATGAAATCTTCTCTAAAGTAATATTATTCATTAAGGAAAATAAATTTTTAGATTTGATAAGGATAGAGAAAACAATTACTTAGATCTAAACATTGGCTTACGCATCAATGTTTGACATTTGACTGCAAATTCATATGAAAAATTTTCTGCTATCTATGCTCTTGACCTGTTAACTAAATTCCATAGCTTCTTGTGAAGTCCGTGGGGAAACCCAAGATTATTCAGAAACATGATCAGGCATTCGCTGTTAACAACTTTAATACCACGGGATATACAATAATTAACGGCGGCCACGCTGCTTGAACCGGTCTGCATCCAAATATGAGAAATACCGGCGTTAGTCATTTCTAACACAACTTTTTCAGTCTGTTCCGGATGCACGCATGCAATTACACCCTCAGGCTTTTCGGGAAGGCTGATCAGGTTTGGATAGCATTTTATTCCGTCGACTGCCGGAGCCGTTCTGTGCACGGGGTATATATCATATCCGCGCTGAAGCATTTGCTTCATTATTTCATTTCCGAATTTTTTCTTTCTGGCAGAAACGCCGATAATGGCAAATGACTTCAGATTTATAAACTCTTCTATCTGGGATTTTGTCGCCTTCATAATAGTTAGGAATTAATTTGCATGTAATAATATATAAACAAGATTACGGATACTCGCTTTTATACAAATATATGGCTAACCCCATAATGAAAACAATGATTTCTATCAGGTTTCGATATGATATTTAACGGTGAAATGATGCAAATTCTCAGCAGATCCTGCATTTTTAGTTTGGTATGGAAAATGCTGCGATTCTTATACCAGTGTATCTGCAAATAACTCAAGTAACCTGTCCCAATGCTGTTCAGAAGCAACCCGGTCGAATACGGCTGTCCCGTTTACTGCAAATCCATGTGATGCCCCCTGGTACACTTCCAGCTTATAATTCACCTCCGCAGCTTTCAGCGCTTTCTCCAGTCTTTGCTTTTCTTCAGGCGTGAAACCATGATCAATACCTGCTACGCCGATATAAATTCTCCCGTACATTTTTCCTGCAAGCAGATGCGGACTATCCGGCTTATCTGTTGCTAGGCTTCCGCCATGAAATGACGCGGCGGCTTTTACCCTGTCCGGAAATGTTGCTGCCGCCGTCAAAGAAAACTTGCCGCCCATGCAATATCCAACACAGCCAACTTTCCTGCTGTCGGCTCCGGGAACATTATCAAGGTACTCAAATATTGAAGCTATATCCTGCATTACTTTAGCAATGCCGGTAGTTTGCATTAGTTTCATAAGGCGCTCTTTCTCTTCAGGCTGGCTAAATGCGGTTTTAGGGTCAAACGGGTCGTACTTCCCGCCGCGGTAATACAGATCAGGAAGAATAACAAAATATCCATTCCTTGTTAGCCGCTCGCACATTTCGAACAGTCCCGTGCGCGGGCCGAACGCATCCATGTACATAATAACAACGGGGTATTTGCCGCCCTCCCCCGGTTTGAAAATATAGCAGTCAAGAGAGCCGTCCTGAGTTTTTAATTCGATCTTTTCCATTGCCGGATATCTAAATAAAGTTTCTGATTGGCGCCTGATAGTAATTTCTATCCGCCTGATTTATGCAATTTTATTTATTTATATCTTAAATGCAAGAGTGATTTAAAAAAAAGCATGCCGCCGCATACTTTTTCATTTAAAGAAAATGTTAGCTATCTTTGTTGTTAATGAATATGATTCATCCCGGTACAGAAATAGAGCTTTTACTTTCAAACACGAATTTCATCGTGATCGATTTTGAGACAACCGGTCTTAACCCACTCAACAACAGGATAACCGAGGTTGGGCTGGTTCACGTACTCGGCGGAAAAATAATAGACGAGTTTCAGGCGCTTGTTAATCCCGGGCAATTCATTCCTTCTTATATAACTGAGCTTACCGGCATTACCAATGAGATGATATATGATAAGCCCCCGTTCGAAGATGTGCTTCCCAAAGTGAAAGAATACCTGCACGGAAACACAAATTTCACCGTGCTGGCCGGGCACAATGTATCTTTTGATTACAAGTTCCTGCGCTCTTCGGCTCAAAGAGCTACGGGTGAAAAAATTGAGCTCCCGACTCTTTGCACGTGCCGCCTGGCGAGAAGACTGAACAAGAGCCTGCTCTCTAAATCTCTTTATTCGCTCTCAAAACATTTCAGGATAAAAGTAAAACGCAGGCACAGGGCGCTTGACGATGCGAAGGCGACCGCTGAAATATTAATTCATTTCCTAAAGACTCTGCAGGATGAATACGGCATTGAAGAAATCCACGACGCGCTTTCATTCCAGCACAAGAAGATCTATGAAAAAGATAAGATCCCTCCAAACATTAAACGGATAAAAGATGATCTGAAAAAGATCCCGCCCAGCCCGGGAGTATACCGGATGCTTGGCAAAGAAGGCGAGATACTTTATATTGGGAAAGCCAAGAACCTTCATGACAGGGTCAATTCATATTTTTACCATAATACTTCGCACACAGGAAAGGTGAGAAAACTTATCCGGCAGGTACGCAGAGTTGAGTTTGAGCTGACTGGCTCGGAATTATCTGCATTGATACTTGAAAGCAGGCTTATCAAGCTTCATAAGCCGCATTTTAATTCGGCTATCAAACGTTACAGGCGGTTCCCGTTCATAAAGCTTGACATGAAGAAACGTTACCCGAAAATCGAAAAGACATACGAAGTTAAGCTTGACGGGGCCAGATATTACGGACCGTTCAGAAGTTCATTCACAGCCGACTCGCTGCTGGAGAGAATTGATAAGACGTTCTATCTAAGAAAATGTAAATCCAGCGATCTTGAAACAGGAAAAAATAAATCTGCCTGCATGTATTATGATATAGGCCAGTGCAAAGCGCCATGCAATTTGTCTCAACCTCACACGGACTATTCAAATGAAGTAAAACGCGTTGTAAATTTCCTGGAATCTGAAGCAAGCCCCGGGGCGCTTAAGCAGCTTGAGGACAAAATGCATAAGATGTCGGATGAATTGAATTACGAAGAAGCTTCACTCATCCGCGACAGGCTGGACGACCTGCGTAAAGTGCTTATGAATATGGAACTTACTAACGCTGAAATGAACATGAAAAACTACGTTGTAAAATGCAACGCAAACGGAGGCGATAAAAAAACATCGGAAGTGTTTTTTGTTGCCGCAGGGAAGCTTCTGAAGAGCATTGTGATTGGAGATGAATACGAATATGAGAATGATTACATAAAGGAATTGATAGAAAATATTTATTTCCGGGGGAACCTGTTCAGCAGCGTTATATACAACTTCAGCGGTAAATTCAGCAAGGATGAGCTTGATAAAATGAAGATCATTTCAAACTGGATCTATCTTAATAACTCCCCGAAGGCACTTTTCAAAATAGATGAACGCACAAAGACCGAGAAAGTCCTGAATTTTATTACGAAAGTTTAAGCTAAATTGCTGCAAACTACCTTACTTACATTATCACTTTATACTTGATATTGTCTTAACAAAAAGTTACGTTTGCAGATTGTTTTTCTACAACTAAAAACACCGGATGAAGATAGGTTTAATTATTGTAATTTCGGCGCTAACAATCAGTTGCAGCAATATATCAGCTCAGCAGGTCAAAAGTTCAGATTCTCTGAATTCTTCCTCGTCTCAAAATGAGAGCCGCGGGCCGTTTGCCCGGATCGGAGGAGACTTATTCACCCAGCTTACATCTGTGTTCCATATGTCTAAAGAAAGCGCTATGTGGATGGGTGTGGGAGTTTTTGTTACCGGAGTTTTGATAGCATCTGACCAGGCCACTTACAATACTATCCACCGCACAAAGCAAAACAACAGCTGGATGAGAAAGACAAGCCCCTACATTTCAAATTTTGGTTCATGGTACGGAGTTTCAGTTATCGGGGCGTTTACCGGCCTGGGTTTGGTGATGCATAATCAAAAAGCTCTTGAAACATCATACCTTGCAGCTGAGTCATTTCTAACCTCGGGTTTATGGGTGCGCGCTTTAAAAATGCTTGCAGGCAGGGAAAGGCCAAGCGCGAAAAATATTTACTCTCATGAATCAGGCGGCGAGTGGTGGGGACCTATGGTTGAATTCAGCAGTAAAAGAAATGGCGGTCGTTCTGTTTCTTCTTTTGATGCGTTTCCATCCGGGCATACGGCGTCGGCATTTTCAATTGCCACAGTTTTTGCAAATCAATACTCATCCACTCCTGTTGTTCCCATAATTTCATATTCTCTTGCATCGCTGGTAGGCATAGCCAGAATAATTGATGATACCCACTGGGCTTCAGATGTATTTGTAGGCGCAGTTATAGGATATCTCACTTCAAAAGAAGTTATGTTTAATAACC
>Ga0265342_10002835_pt1 | contig 14638 bp, 12 predicted proteins | sample 4CB327metaG_FD_203125 | JGI IMG/M metagenome (GOLD analysis project Ga0265342, IMG submission 203125) | Rhizosphere microbial communities from Carex aquatilis grown in University of Washington, Seatle, WA, United States - 4-CB3-27 metaG | ecosystem: Host-associated > Plants > Roots >...
CTCCGGTGATGGTCCATCCGGCGGGCAGGCCCACCGATCCGCTGCCGTCGGGCAGGGTGGTCTGGGTCAGCCGTTGCGGGGCATAGCGGCGCACCGGGGCTTCGGTTTGGCGTCCGCCACCCTGTGTCTGGGCGGGCAGCGAGGCCTGCATCTGGCGGGACAAGTCGGGCAGCGACCGCGAGAACTGGTCCTGGCGGTCGAAGATTATGCTCACGTACCCGGCGCCGCCATCGACGCTGGCCACCATAAGGCCGCGCACGGGCATCCCTCGCCAGGAGGCGCGGAACAGGCCTTCGACCATTTCGTCGTGGGGGCCCACCACCGCGGAGCCTATGACGGGGGGCTGATCGAAGTACTCCCCCGCAATCCGAAGGGCGCTCCGGAAGGTCGCCTTGGCGGAACGCCCGCCGTTGAATGTGGCGGTCAGCGCCTGGCCGGCCTGGCCGGAGCGTCCGGCGATCCGGAATCCATTCGGCACGCCATGGCCGGCGGAGGCCGCGGGTGGGGCGGTTCCAGACGGTGACGCGTTGGCGCCGCGAGGACGGGCCGGCGAGGCGTCACGGAATCGCACACCGTGTTCCATGTTTCCGAAGGCTGTCTTCCATCTGTCCCACTCCGCGGTCGGGCAGGCCGATACCATCAGCGCTAAGCCGGGGCCGACCTGGGCGGTCACCATCCTCACAAGCTTCTCAGTGCCGTGCACGCTCATCCCCGAGTAGATTTCGAAACCTCCGGCCACGCCGCCGAGTTGCGCCTCGCCGGTGCGCAGAAGCCGGTGGTCTCGAAACTGATCGGTCCAGGCCGCGTTTTTGTAGTGATCCAACAGCTCGGGGTGGGCGGCGGGGTCATCGACGTAGAACAGTATTGTGTAGGCGTTCCCCGAAGCGACGCCCACGGCGTGGATGGAGGTCGTGCGCACTTGCCAGCCGGGCGGAAACGGAATCGAAAACGCGCCTTGCGGATCCTGGTACGCGTCTGAGGTGGCGGCAGACAACGCGGGGCATAAGACGGCGGCGACGAGCGCCAGCGATCGAAATCCGGCGGCGAACATGGGCGATCCCTCCTAGGGCTCTACCAGGTACAGCGGAAAAGCCGATCGGAATGCCTCATGGAAACGGAAAGGTTCTTTAGCGCGGACCGTTCACGCCGTCGCGGAATCGCACTCCGTGTTCCATCGTTCCGAAGTCCGTCTTGAATTTGTTCCAATCCGCGGTCGGGGAGGACAATAGCATCAGCACGTCGTCGGAGCCCACCTGGGCGGTCACCATCCTCACGATACCCTCCGCGCCGCCTTGCTTGAGGGTCCCCGAGTAGACCTCGAAACGCCCGGCGGCAGCGGCGTTGCCGAGTTGCGCCGCGCCGGTCCGCAGGAGCCGATGGTCCTTATACTGATTCCAGATGAGGCCCTTGAACTTGTCCAGCAGCCCTGGATAGGCGTCAGCGTTGTCGATGTAGAAGATTGTTATGAAGGCCGTGCCCGACGAGGCGCCCGCACCGTGGAACTTGGGGGTGTCCGAGGTCCATCCGGCCGGGATCGGCATCGAAAACGCTCCATGCGGATCCTGGAACGTGCTTGAGGTGGCGGCAGGCAACGCGGGCAATAAGGCGGCGGCCAGCAGTGCGAGCGATCGAAATCCAGCGGCGAACATGGGCGATCCCTCCTAGGGCTCTACCAGGTACAGCGAAAAGGCCGGCCGGAATGCCTCATGGAAACGGAGAGGTTCTTAGCGCCGACCGTTCACGCTGTCGCGGAATCGTACCCCGTGTTCCATTGTTCCGAAGTCCGTCTTGAATTTGTTCCAATCCACGGTTGGGGAGGACAATAGCATCAGCACGTCGTCGGAGCCCACCTGGGCGGTCACCATCCTCACGATACCCTCCGCGCCGCTCTGCTTGCGGGTCCCCGAGTAAACCTCGAAACGCCCGGCGGCAGCGGCGTTGCCGAGTTGCGCCGCGCCGGTCCGCAGGAGCCGATGGTCCTTAAACAGATTCCAGACGTAGCCTTTGCAATTGTCCAGCAGCCCGGGATGGGTGGCGGCGTCGTCGATGTAGAAGACTGTTATGAAGGCCGTGCCCGACGAGGCGCCAGCACCGTGGAACGGGGGGGTGTCCGCGGTCCAGCCGGCCGGAATCGGCATCGAAAACGCTCCATGCGGATCCTGGAACGTGCTTGAGGTGGCGGCAGGCAACGCGGGCAATAAGGCGGCGGCCAGCAGCGTCAGCGATCGAAATCCAATAGCGGACATGGGCGATCCTCCTAAGTCAGTACAGCGGAAAAACGGGCCGAAATGCCTCAGCGGCGCGGCGGCCAAGCCGGCCCGACGCCCGAGTCTGCCGTCGCAGCGCGATTCTACTGGGGCAATGGCGTGAAAGCGGCCTTCTCCCCGAAGGTGACGAAGCGCAAGCCGTGCTCAATGGTTGCGAAGGACGCCTTCCATCTGTCCCATTCCGCGACCGGGCAGATCAGAATCATCAACACGCTTGCCGTGCCCGCAGGAGCAATCACGATCCGTATGACCGTGTCGGCGCGTGTGCCCGAGTCAAGAGCCCTGACGATCTGGTAGGTCCCCGTCACGCCATTGACGCGCACGTTGCCGCTGCTCTGCACCTTGTATCCCAGTTTCCACATCTTCAGGAATCGATCTTTGAATTCGGTCGCGCGGTCGGGGGGGAGGATGTCAATGGAGCCGTAGGCGTTGCCCGCGGTCGACAGGTCCACATTCGTGATGGCCCCCGTTTTCCCCGTCCAGCCCGGCGGAAGCGGAACGGAGAACACTCCTAGCGGATGCCGGTAGGTGGCTGCGGCGGCAGACCACACCGGGCATAATGCGGCGGCGGCCAGCAGCGCCAGCGATCGAAATCCAATAGCAGACATGGGCGATCCCTCCCTGGGGCTCTGCAGGGTACAGCGGAAAAGCGGGGCGGAATGCCTCATGAGTCATTTCCAGGTCCGATTACGCTGATTCGTTCGAGGGAGTGAAATGGAACCCAAAATCACGCTTCGTTACCGCAGCGGGAGCAAGGCCGGGACCTCCGGCGAGTTTCCGGTGAAAGATTTCCGCACGATTTCGATCGGCCGCGACCCGTCCTGCGAGGTTGCCTACGATCAGGACAAGGACGACCTGGTCAGCCGTTTGCACTCGAAGATCCGGGTGGAGGCAGGCGATCCGCCGTCCTGCTTCATCACCGACGCGGGCAGCCGCAACGGCACGTTCATCAACCGGCAGAAGGTCGCGGGCGAGGCGAAGCTCAGCCCGGGCGACACGATCCAGTTGGGCGCCGGAGGCCCGGAGCTGGAGTTTGACATTTTGCCCCGGCCTGCCAAGCCCACTCGTCTGGCTGCCCAGGCTCCCGAGACGGTCACCACCAGGCAGCCGGCCCCCACGCGCGAGGCTCCCCTCGGCGAAACCGCCGACAAGCCGCCGGAACGGACCGCGGTCGGGAAGGAAACCGTCGAGCGCATGATCGCCGAGCGCCAGAAGAAGATGCCCGCCGGGATCATGTGGGTAGCGGCGGGTTTAGTCGGAACGCTGGTACTCTGCGGCGTACTGCTCGCCATTCCCGCGGTGCGCCACTCCATCGGCCTGGGCGGGAACGCCCTGGCGCCGGCGGAGGTCGCCAGGCTGGCCGGCGACTCGGTGGTCTATTTCGAGGTGTCGTGGAAACTGGTGGACCAGGAGACCGGCCTGCCTCTGCACCAAGTGATGATTCCGAACAAGGTGCAGGTCGCGGCGCCTCCGCCGGCGCCGGCCGCCGCGCCAGCCGCGGGTGGCGAACCGGCCGCGCCGGCCGCACCAGCCGCGCCGGGCGGGCAACCCGGTGACGTCCCGCCGGGCGATTCGCAGGCACATCGCCTACGTGGACAGAGCCAGGCCGATGTCCAGCCGCAAGCGACCGAGGAGCACGAACTGATCCCGGGCGGCCCCGAAATGTTGCCGGCGTTTGTGGTGATCAGCGGCGCCATCGAGCCCTTGCTGACCACCGTGCCCCAAGGGCCGGTCATCGGCTATATGGCCTCCGGATCGGGCTTCGTTGTCTCCACCGACGGTTTCATCCTCACCAACCGGCACGTAGCCGCACCCTGGAACACGCGCTACGACGAATTCGGCTCGAACGTCGGCATCGTGTTGCAGTCCGACGATCAGGGCCACATCAAAGCCACGCCCATCGGCCGCGGCAGCTTTCCCGCCTGGGTGCCGTACAAGGCCAAGGTGAAGCTGGCGAATGGCAGGCTGAACACAGATGAGCCTCTCGTTCCGCAGCTCGCACCGCTGCAGGCGGAGGGGCGCGGCGAACGGCTGGACGTCACCTTCCCGCGCAATCGCGAGCGCGTGGGCGCCAAGCTGATTCGCGTCTCCGACTCTGTCGACGTCGCGCTGGTGAAGATCGACCTGCCGCGCGGCCTGAAGAAACTGGAACTGAACGACAACTACAACACCATCGCCCAGGGCGATGCCATCTCGATCCTGGGCTACCCAGCGGTCTCTCCCGAAATGACCGGGATGGTGGCTTCGAAGGAAGCCCTGGTGCCGGCCATCGAGACGCGGTCCATTCCCGATCCCACCCTGAGCGTCGGCAACATCGGCCGGATCCTGCGCGGCAAGGCGGGACTGAGCGAGGCCGTCGTCAGCTCGTTCGGCGATACCTATCAGCTCACCGTCAACTCCACCGGGGCGGGCAACAGCGGCGGCCCGGTGTTTGACGAGCAGGGCCGGGTCATCGGCCTGTTCACCTATTCGATTACCACGGACGCCCGAATCACGTTCGCGGTGCCGATCCGTTACGGCATCGAGCTGATGGGCACCAAGCCGGTGATGTAAACGGGAGGACGACATGCTCGCGAGGAGTTCCATGCGCCCCACCCAAACCGGGGGCAGGCCGCTGGCTGTGGTGGCGGCCTGCTTGACCGACGCCGGGCCAACGCGCCCATCTAACGAGGACAGCGTCGCCGTCCGCACGCCGGAGGACATTTCGGCGCTCCTGCACAAAGGGGTGCTGGCCTTGGTGGCCGACGGGATGGGCGGCCACCAGGCCGGCGAAGTGGCCAGCGGCATCGCCGCCAGGCGGGTGCCCGAAGTCTACTACGACGATGCGGCGGAACCGCACGACGCGCTGCTAAAGGCCTTCGAGGCAGCCAACCACGACATTCTCCAGATGGCGCGCCGCGAGGAAAAGCTGCGGGGAATGGGCACCACCTGCACCGCCCTGGCCGTGGTGAACGGAATGGCGTACCTGGCGCACGTGGGCGACAGCCGGGCCTACCTGCTGCGCGGCGGCCAGATCTACTGCCTGACCGAGGACCACTCGGCCATTATGGAACTGGTCCGGCAGGGTCTGATGAGCCGGACGGAGGCGCACGACCACGAAGACCGCAACGTGATTCTGCGCGCCGTGGGCACGCGCGAACACCTGGAAGTGGAGAGCTGGCCGGAGCCGCTGGCCCTGTGGCCCGATGACCGGCTGGTGTTGTGCTCGGACGGGCTGTACGAGAGCGTAGAGGAAAACGAAATCCGCGACATCGCAACCGCGGAAGCGCCGGCGGAGGCCTGCCGGAAGTTGATCCAGACAGCGATCGAGCGGCTGGCGTCCGACAACGTCACGGTCGCGGTCCTCGGTTTTGCGTGCGCGGGCCCGGAGGCATCATGATCGGCCGGACGGTGGGCAATTACCGGATCGTCGAGAAGCTCGGCGAGGGCGCCATGGGCACGGTCTATCGCGCGGTCGACCAGATGGTGGACCGCACCGTGGCGATCAAGGTGCTGAGGCCCGAGATCGCGCAAAACGCCGAAACCCTGGAGCGATTCCACCGCGAGGCCGTGGCGCTGGCGCGGCTCAACCACCCCTGCATCGCGCAGCTCTACGCCTTCTTCCAGGAAGGCGGCGAGTACTTCATGGCCATGGAATTCGTGCCCGGCGAAACCCTCGACGAGCGCATCGGGCGCCAAGGCCGGCTGCCCTGGCTGGACTCCCTGAAGATCCTGGCGCCGGTCCTGGAGGGCGTGGGACACGCGCACAGCCTGGGAATCCTGCACCGCGATCTCAAGCCGGCCAACATCATGCTGGCGACCGACGGACGGGTCAAGGTGATGGACTTCGGCATCGCGTGCGTGCTGAACACGACGCGTCTCACGCGCGAGGCCCGCCTGGTCGGAACCCTGGAGTATCTTGCGCCGGAGAGGGCGCTAGGCAAGCCGCCCGACGCCCGCAGCGACATCTACTCTCTCGGCATGGTGCTCTACGAGATGCTGACGGGGCGCCTGCCGTTCACGGGCGACACCGACTTCGATTTGATCCGCGCGCAACTCAACCAGAAGCCGCCGCGACCGCGCGAGATAGGGGTCGCCCTGCCGCCGCCCGTCGAAGGCCTGCTGATGACCGCGCTCGAGAAGGATCCAGCACGGCGCTTCCCGGATACGGGCACATTCCTGGCGGAGTCCTCGAAGGCGGCGCTCGCGGCGGAAACCGGCGACTCGTCCGGAAGCGGATTGGCGGCCAGCCGGCGCTGGCTCCTCGCGGCCGGCGCGGCGGTAGCGATGTTGGTGATCGTACTGTCCGGCCTGGGAATCTGGAAAATCGCTGCCGCGAGAATGCGCCACCCGGCTCCGGCGCCGAACGTGGCGGCGGTCGCGCAGCCGACGCCGCTCGAGGTGCTCGGTCCGACGGTGACTCTGTCGTCGATTGACCGGCCTGCCGCCCAACCGCCGGCGGCGCTGCCCGAATCGACGCCCGCGCCCTCTCGCCAACTGGCCCAACCGAACATGGCGGATGTCGCGGCGGCGCTGGCGGCCGGCGGCGGGACTGCCCCGCTCGCCTACTCTCCCATCTACAAAGCGACGCGGCTCGGTGGGGCGCCGGGTGCGCCGGTAATCCGCCAGGCCGTCGAGCGGCGCGGCGTCGGCTTCCGGCTGACTACGGACCAGTCGCGCCAACTGCGCGCGGCAGGCGCGCCGGACGCGCTCTTGCAGGCAATCCGCAGCGGTTACCGCGACAACTCCCGGACAGCGAGGGCGGCGCTGGCAACCCCGCCCGCAACCCAGGTGGCGCCGCCGCCGAGGCCGCCCGAACCGGCGATGCCCGCGGTGGAAAGGCCCGCGCCCACGCCGGCGCCGCATCGCCAGATCGACACTCTTCTGAATGTGAACACGCTCTTCATTCGGCCCATGCCTGGCAACTTCGACGAAGACCTGCGCGAAGCCATCGCCAAGGAATTGGGGCCGCGGCTTCACCTGGTTCTCGGCCCTGGGGAGGCCGACGCGTTTCTGGAGATCACACTGGACGCAGACAAAGGCGGCGCCCCGGTACTCGGAACCACCGAGCGCTGGCTCGGCCTGAAGGGGGGCCAGAAAGCCATTGTGCGGATGGTCGAAGCCCACAGCGGGCGCGTTCTTTGGTCCGCGGAGGCGGGAGACCGCAGCGCTTTCGCCGGCCACCTGGGCGACGGCGGACGGCGCATCGCCTCCCGACTTGCCAAACGCCTAAGGCACGACCTGCACGCCTGAGGTTCCATGAACCACCACGGCTCGATTCTCGCGCTTGCCCTGGTCTCCTCGATCGCGCTCTACGCCCAGGACGACGATGTCGAAGGCTATCTCCGCACCGGCACGGAACCCTACCGCAATGAGAATTACCTCAAGGCCGCCGAGTATTTCCAGGAGGCCGTGAACGCAGCGCCGCGAAAAGCCGCCGCCCATCTTTATCTGGGAACCGCCTACTCCATGGCTTACCAGACCAGCCCCAACGCAGCAGGCCCCGCCATGGCCCGGAAGGCCGTCGCCAGTTTCCAAAGCGTTCTGGAACTCGCTCCCGGCAACACCGTCGCGCTGGCGTCCCTCGGCAGCCTCGCATACGCGCAGGCACATCAGTTCGATGCCGTCGAACCGGGCCGTGGAGCAGGATTGAATGACGCGAAGGCCTGGTTCGAAAAGGCAATCGCCGCCAGTCCACGCGATGCCGTCAGCCTTTACTTCCTGGCCGTGATCGAAGCGGAGTTGGCGGACCTCGTCCGCAATCCCGCCATGGCCAAGGCGGGCTTCGACGTGTACTACGACGTCCACCCCATCGGCTCCAAGGCGGTCCGGGCCGACCTGCAGGCTCGCGTCGCGCCGCTCGACCGCAGCGCCCTGGCGCATGTTACACGCGCTCTCGAAATCGATCCGCAATTCGCGGATGCGATGTTTTGCCGAGGCCGCCTGACGATCCTCCTGGCCGATCTCTCGGACACCGCCGCGGAGTACAAACGCCAGACCCGGGGCGTGCAGGCCCTCTTCGACAAAGCCCTGGGCATTCTCAAAGCGGGCGCCGAAGCCGACACGCCTACGCACCCGGCACTATCATCGCCCGATATGAGAATCACGCCGGCAATCGTGTTGCCCAGCGGCCCTCCGCCCCCACCGCCGCCGCCTCCAGGCCCCGCCTAGCCGGCGCGGCTCGCCAGGTGACGCCCCAGTTCGCGGTCCTCTTCGTCTATGTGCTCCAGCAGCCATCCCTTGACCGTCTGCAGCATCTCGACGCTTGGCAGCGCGGCTCGCTCACCGGCGATCAGTCTCGCCCTGAGCGTTTCGTGCGCGGCCATGTGCCGGGCCGATTGGGGATACTGCGATGACTGCATCAGCGATTCCTCGGCCGTGAAGTGCGCCTGGGTGCAGGCGACTAGTCGCGCCAGCAACTCCTCGAGCGTGCCCTGGGGCTGGCCCGCAACAATCGCCGCGTGGAGTTCTCTCGCCGCCCGAAAGACCTGCTGGTGCAAGCCATCGATCTCGGCGAAGCCCACGCTGTACTCCGGCTGCCAATCGAATATCATGTCTGAATCTTAGTCCATCCGCGCGCCTACTGGAAGGACGCCCGTACCTGGGTGTCGAGCAGATCCAGCGGCAAAGCGCCGTTGCGCAGTACCGCATCGTGAAACGCCCGGATGTCGAACTTCGGTCCCAGCGCGTTCTCCGCCGCGCGCCGGAGCTCCTGGATTTTGAGTTCGCCGAGCTTGTACGCAAGCGCCTGGGCGGGCCAGGAGATATAGCGGTCGATCTCGGCGGTGGATTCCTCCGGGGCGTGCTGCGCGAAGTACGCGACCGCCTGATCGCGGCTCCAGCCCAGCGCGTGCAGGCCGGTATCCACCACCAGCCGCACCGCGCGGAAGCGTTCGCTCGTCAGCCGCCCGAAGCGCGTGTACGGGTCGCGGTACACGCCCAACTCGGAACCCAACGACTCGGCGTACAGCGCCCAGCCTTCCCCATACGCCGAATTGAAATAGAACCGCCGGAATTCCGGCACGCCCGTTACGGCTTGAGCGATGGCGCCCTGCAGAACGTGGCCCGGAACGGCTTCGTGCAGCGTCAGCGATTCCTTGTCGTACCGCACCTGCTTCTCAGGCTGGTAGGTGTTGAGGTTCATCCATCCGGGACCGCTGCCGTCCGGCTTGGGGAACTCGGCGTTGGTGGCGGAGGCTTGCTCGCGGTCCTCCGGAATCGGCCTGACGCCGTAAACGAACGCGGGCATATGCGCGAACAGGCGCGGCAGTTGGGGCTCGATGATCTTGGCGATGTTGCGGCACCACGCCAGCATCTCCTCCTTGCTGCGGAAGTGCTGCTCGGGCGAGGCGGCGAGCTTGGCCTGGAACTCGGCCAGGGTGCCGGAGAAACCGGTCTCGCGCACCACCGCTTCCATCTCCGTCTCGATGCGGCGCACTTCGGATTCGCCCAGGCGGTGAATCTCCTCGGGCGTCATGCTGGTGGTGGTGGCCCGCTCGATCAGCAGCCGGTAAAGCTCCTGCCCGTTGGGAAGCGCCGTGACGGCGGTGGTCTGTCGCGCCTTGAGCGCGTAGGTCCCCTTCATGTAAGCCAGCAGCTTCCGCCAGGCCGGCACAAACTGCTGGTCGTAGGCGTCGATGGCCCTCTTCCGCAGCCCCTCCTGCTCCTCCTTCGGGATATTCGAAGGGAAGTTTCGAAAGGCGCCGAGCAGCGCCGTGGCATTTGCATCCTGGCCGGCCTGCACGGCAATCTGCTGGGTGACGCGGTCCGCCACGACGCGCGGCTGCACGATGCCGCGCGCGATGCCTTCGTCGAGCAGCGCGATGTTCTGATCCACGTAGACCGGGATGGCGCGCAGGCGGGCGATGATGTTCTCGTAGTCGACGGCCGTGCGCGCGGGCATGCGGTCCACGGTGATGTAGACGGCGTTGTGGAAGCCGTAGAGCGGGCTGACGCGCAGCAGGTAGAGCTGGATGAGCTGGTCGTCCAGATCCTGCCTGGAGACGTAGCGCAGCAGCTTGGCGCTGAGTTGGTCCTGGGCCGGGACGCCCGCGAGCGACACCTCGTCGAGTGCGGCGATCAGCGCCGTGATGCGCGCCCGGTGGCGTTCGATGGCCGCCGGCGACCAGTCCGACCAGCGGTCGTTGAACTCATTGCGGCCGACGTAAGTGGCCGACTCCGGCGCTTCGCGCAGTTGCGCCTCGAATGCCTGGGAGAAAAGCGCGTGAAGTTTCTCGGTCTGGGCAGGCGCCAGCACGGGCGCAAGCAGCATCAGCAGTGACAGCAGTGTCGATCTCATGGGGCCCCTTTGAAGTTTCAGTGTAACAATGCGCGTGCGAGGCTTTGGCTAGGAACCGGGGACGAATGGGAAGCGACTTACCCCAGAACACGCTACTGCGCGTCAGCAAGGGGCAGCGCATGCAGGACGAGGTGCGAGAAGCCGCTGCGGTCTGCGCCCGGAAGCTCGCCCACGCGTGGAAGAAGTCGGCTCACGACGCGGGGCTCAAGGCGGCCAGGCCCTGACGCTCTGCGCCCGGTAGAATATCAGGAACCCGGTGGCGTAGCCTGCCCGGGCCATTGGGTTGCCACGCGGTTTGCTCTAGACTGGTCACAGCTATCAGGCGGCGCCTAAAGGGGGCAAACATGTCAGCGGCGTTTCTGTTAATCCCGGACGTTCGGGGCGGCGCATCCGATCCTCAACACCTGGGGTGGATCGAGGTCCTATCATACAGCCAGGGTCGCGGTAGCGGCTCTGACTTCTCGATCACGAAGCCCGTCGATTCGACTTCGGCGCAGCTGTATCAAATGGCGCAGGCGGGAATGCAATTCGAGGGCGAGCTCGATGCGGTCAACAACGGCAGAGTCGTTCTGCATTTCGGGCTCAAGGGTGCCATCATCGCGGGGCTGCAGCTCGGGGACCACCCGACCGATGCAGGGGCCGTCGAGCACCTCCAGCTGTCTTGCGCGAGCGTCGAGGTCGAGCGAAGGTAGGGCAACTCGGCCCGAACCGGCAGGCGACGACAGGCACCGCTACGGCCGGTAAGTCGCCGTGGCCGTGTCCGTCTCCCCTGGCTGTCGTCGCGCTATTGAGCGCTTGTCTTAGCCCGGCGGCGCAAACGCCGACCGCCGCCGCGGGGCCTCCTTTGCACTCCGTTCGGACGATCTACATTGGGCCACCCGACTTCTTCCAACGGCCACGGGCCGAGGGGATGCAGTCCGCGTTGCAGGCTTCCGAATCGCGCAGGAGCCGGCCGCGGCAGACGCCGTCCTTTCGGCCAAGTTCTGCGGATCGGTGACTGTGGACGGAGACGAATGGAATCCAACATACCCCAGGCCGGGTTACTGCTTTCCACTCGCATCCGTTGCCTGCCAGCAGTTGTGGCACGCCCTGATCTACGTCGGCAAGGACAACGGATCGAGGGCCAGTTCAGAGAGGCCGCTGCGGTCTGCGCTCGGAGACTCGCCCACGCGCGTGGAAGAAGTCGGCTCAGGCGACGCTGGGCTCAAGGCGGCCAGGCCCTGATGCGCTGCGGCCGGCAGAATATCGGGAACCTGGTGGCGTAGCCTACCGGGGGCATCGGGCTGGCACTCGGTTTGCTGCTCACGAAGACCACCGATTCGACCTCGGCCCTTCTGTTTCAAATGGCGCAGGCTGGCCGGTAAGTCGCCGTGGCCGTGTCCGTCTCCCAGATCTTCACCTCGGAGACGTGCACCATGTTGGCTCGCGCGGTGCCGTTGAGGCCCCGGCTCATCTCCTCGTGGAAATACCGCGCCATGTTCTCGGCCGAGGGGTTCAGCTTGTCGAACGGCGGGACGTCGTTCAAAAACCGGTGGTCCAGCTTCTCGATGATGGCGCGCAGGATCTGCTTGAGGTCCACGAAATCGACCAGCAGCCCCGCCGCGTCGAGCGACTCGCCGGCGATGAGGGCCCGCACGCGGTAGTTGTGGCCGTGCACGTTCTCGCACTTGCCGTGATAGCCGCGCAAGGCGTGACCGGCGGCGAAGGTTTCTTCCACGGACACTTCAAACATCGAAAAAGCTCTCCACGTCGCTGAGGTTCGTAGTGAAGCGGTATTCCGGCAGGCTGTCCAAAAACACCTGCCCGTACCGCTGCTTACTGATTCGATTATCCAACAGAACCAGCACTCCGCGATCCGACGTGCTGCGGATCAGGCGGCCGAATCCCTGCTTGAGGGCGAGGGCGGCCTGCGGGATCTGGTACTCGTAAAATGGCTCGCCGCCGTCTTCGCGGATGGCGCGGATGCGTGCCTCTACCACTGGATCCGAGGGCACGGCGAAGGGCAGCTTGTCGATGATCACGCAGCTCAACTGGTCGCCCGGCACGTCCACGCCCTGCCAGAACGAGGAGGTCGCGAACAGCACGCAGTTGGGCGTCCGGCGGAACTCTTCGAGCAGGGCCGAACGCGGCCCGGTGCCCTGAAGCAGGGTCGCGTATTCGAGATCGAACGCGACGCGGTCGTGAATGGCGCGCATCTGCTGGTAGCTGGTGAACAGCACGAACGCGCGGCCGCGGCTGGCCTTGAGGATGCGCGCGATCTCGTCGGAAGCGTCGCGCACGAATGACGGATGGCGCGGGTCGGGCAAGTGCTGTGGCACGTACAACAGGGCTTGGTTCGCGTAGTCGAAATGACCCGGGACCACCAGCGTCCGCGCCGCTTCCAGGCCGAGCCGCCGGCGCGTGTAATCGAAGTTTCCCGCCACGGCTAGCGTCGCCGAGGTCAGCACCACGGTGTCCACCCGGTCGAAGAGCCTCTCGGCGACAATCTTGGACACGTCGATGGGCGTGGCCTGCAGGAACGTTCCTCGCCCCCGCCGCTCGACCCAGTAGACCAGCTTGCGGTCGTTGCCCGCCATCCACGTCTCCAGGTTCTTGGCCAGCGACGCGCACCGGCTGAACAGCGGGCCGACCTCTTCGGGAGCCTCTTTGATGAGCTGCAGGTGCGCGGAGATCAGCTCCAGTCCGTGCAGCACATCGAAGTACTGCGCCTGGTGCAGTTCGAGAAACTGCTCGTGTTCGCGGAATCCGCTGCGTCCCTTGCAATCGTCGAAGAGCCCGAAGAAACGCGCGGCAACGTCGCCCACCGCGATCAGGATGCGGTCCAGTTCCTCGGTGGTGAACCGCTTCCGCCGTGAGATGGCGCCAATGTCGCGCCGCAGCTCCTCGAACTGGTAGTTGCTCACCGAAATGCCGAAGTACTGGCCCACCACGTCTTCGATCTCGTGCGCTTCGTCGAGCACCACGGCTCCGTACTCGGGGATGATGCCGCCGTACTCCTGCTCCTTCACCGCCAGGTCAGCGAAGAACAGGTGGTGGTTGACGATGATGATGTCGCTCTCGTGCGCGCGCTGGTGCATGCGGGTGAGGAAGCAGCGCTCGAACTGCTGGCACTTCTGACCGGTGCACAGGTCGCGGCGGGCGTCCAGCTTGGCCCATGTCGAGGTGTGCTCGGGAAGGGTCCGGATCTCCGCGCGGTCGCCGGTTTCGGTGGTCTTCTCCCACTCGCGAATGATCTCGAAGTCGGCGACCTCCTCGAGGCCTTCGAGCACCGGCTCCTTCTCCGCGTCGTAGATCTTCTGGCGGCAGGCGTAGTTGTTCCGCCCCTTCATGTAGCAGACGGCGATGCCGTCGCCCAGGTGCTTCTGGAGAAACGGCACGTCCTTGTAGAAGAGCTGCTCCTGCAGGTTCTTCGTGCCGGTGGAGATGACGATGCGCTTGCCGGAGAGGATGGAGGGCACCAGGTAGGCGAGCGTCTTTCCCGTGCCGGTGCCGGCCTCGACCAGCAGGTGCCGCTTATCCGCGAGCGCGGACTCGACGGCCTCCGCCATTTCAAGCTGCCCGGGGCGGAACTCGTAGTTCGGGTGGCAGCGTGAAAGCACTCCCGCACGCGAGAAAAACTGGCGCACCGTGAGCTCGCCGGTCCGGGCCATCCCTACTCAGTATAGGGGGTGGTGGTAAGTTCGAGTCAGACCATGTGCATCGCGATCATCGCGGCTGTCGCCCTATTGGCGCCACTTGCGGCGCCAGCAGAAGACTCCGCGCGAATCTACGTGTACGCACTCGCGCCCGGGCATTCATGGCTTCCGGTCTCATGCGGCGGCGCCGTGGTCGCAAAATTGAAGGCAGACGCGTTTTTCGCCATGAACGTCGCGCCGGGCCGGTACACATTGGCGGGCGAGAAGGGCGCGCCTGCGGTCATCGACGTGCGTTCAGGCGAGGAGATCTTCATCCGTCTCGATTGGCACCTGGAACTAGGGCTGCCTGCGGTCCCCGAGTTGCCCTCCGTCCGCCCCGATCAAGCGCGTAAGGAGATGAGGTCCCTCAGCTACATCGACGCCGGCAGGGCGCCCTCCGACTCGGTGTCGAAGAGAGA
>Ga0265342_10002839_pt1 | contig 14620 bp, 19 predicted proteins | sample 4CB327metaG_FD_203125 | JGI IMG/M metagenome (GOLD analysis project Ga0265342, IMG submission 203125) | Rhizosphere microbial communities from Carex aquatilis grown in University of Washington, Seatle, WA, United States - 4-CB3-27 metaG | ecosystem: Host-associated > Plants > Roots >...
CGCGTGATTCGCAACGCCAAAAGCGCCTTTGCCACTGCGGCGTCGCCTGCTAAAGCGGCTGCGGCAAGCGCCAGGCGCTGGATGGGTGGCCGAGTGGTTTAAGGCACCGGTCTTGAAATTCTGCGGGTGGCGTACCGCCCTGCCATCTGTCCTCCCGCGCCGCCGCGAATTTCGGCCAAATCGCCGCCGGCATTATGCTGGCCCGTACCGGCCAATACCGCGTGAAACTCGCTGATCCGGTGGCAATCGCGGTGGCAATAATCGCGGAGTTTTCGGAAATGCCTTCTTTCACCAAGCTCGACGCGGCCGCAGAAAATCTGCGTTGCGCTGCGCGCCTGTATTTTGAGGGAGAGCACCTAATCCCGGTCCTAACTCTCGCGAACGCGGCGCGGGAGATCGTGGCCACGCTTGGCGAAAAGCTAGCCAAAACTACGATGCACCAGGAACTCGCAAAAAAACACGGTGTTACGGTCGAGAAGCTCGTTGCGCCGCAAGTCCGCGCCGCGAACTTTGCGAAGCACGCCGACCGAGACCCCCAGGCCGTTTTACCTCTCGACGACGAGGACGTGCTCACCCTCATCTATCTGACCTGCATCGATTTCCAACAAATCGCTAACGGCCTTCCGGTCGAGGCTCAGGTATTCCAAGCGTGGGCGATGGCAATTGCCTTCGACAAAATCAGCGAGGCACCGCTCCGAAGCCAGCCTTTGCTGAGAAAATTGGCGGCAAAGTTTGCAGGTGTCCGAACCGCCCAGCGTCCCCAGCAAAAGGAGATCGGACTCCGCGCCATGAGAGAGGCCGTCGCAGATCCTAGCCTGAAGATGAATTTCAGGCGGGAGGTCGTGATTCCGCCCAAGGGGCGGACCGGCCCTGTTTCGCAGATGAAAACGCCCCGGCGGTGAGGCCAGGGCGTCGGTCCGCCGCACGCGGGTCCGTCAGTGGTTAGCGGGTTGTCTCTTCAAACGGGTCCGCTTTAGCCCAGGTGTTGTTGCAGGCGAATGAGATCGTCGGCGATGTTCTTGCCGATCAGCTGCGACGAGCAAATCTCGCCGGAACTCGTCTCGGCCCAGGCGAGCATCGCCCGCGCCTTCAGTGTCAGGCCGGCCAGCGTGCGAGCCTGAATGTCCGCAACGGCGCGCGCGATCTGCTGCACCTCGTTGTCGGCGTCCGAAAGCCGGTCCAGGGCGTCGTCCAGTCCGGATCGCTCGCCGGCGCTCGTCCGCGCGGCGCTGTACTCGCGTGCGATCTTCAATCGCTCGATCATTAGCCGCCCGCGCTTCGTCCGGCGCGTCAGCCCCTCGTCGCCGATTAGCGACTCCAAGGCCGCCGCGCTGTAGACGAAGCGGCCGAGGAACGGGGCGCCGTTGATCCAGATGATGTTTCCGAAGAGATCCCGCTCGCGTTCAGCCTCGCGGCGATCAGGGTCATCCGACGCTGCAACCAACGCCGCAGGCACCGGCCCCGCCATCGCTGTCGCCAACGCTACGGCCTCTTTCACTGCTGACTCGGCCGCTTGGTGTTCGGTCCGGGCAGCGTCAAGACGGCCACCCAGGGCCAGCAAGCGGGGGTCCTCACCGATCACGTCCGAGTGCCCGGCGGCGAGCGCGGCCGCCGGCATTGCGACGGCCGCGGCAGCGATCGGCGCACGCCGTAGGAGATCGCGTCGGCTGAAGGGCCGCGAATCGATATTGGTCGTCGGCAGGCGACCAATACCGTCAGGAGCTACCACGACGCGCCGCGCCAGAGCGGCGACTTCGGTCAGGAATCGCATATGTTGAGCCTCTCGGTTTCGCGCGGAATCGAATGGCTTCGCCGATTGCGCGGCTGTCGGCTGCCTGATACATTTTCCATCTTAGAGAGAGATGGAAAATCCATCAATGGGGATTTTCGCCGGTGGCTATTTCAAGCGGTCAGATGCGTGCGGCTCGCGGCTTAATTGGATGGTCCCAAGCTGCGCTCGCAGAGGCCGCCGGGCTGTCGCGACCGACGATCGAGCGTGCTGAGACCAAAGGCGCATCCGCTGAGACTTTGACCGCCATCAAGCGCGCCCTCGAGGCCGCCGGCGTCATGTTCGTACCGGAGAATGGCGAAGGGCCGGGCGTGAGGCTGCGGAAGGGGAAACGGAAATAAGGGAGACGTCTGCATGGACCTGTCCGAGTTCATTTCTGAATCGCTTACCGAGATCATCAGTGGGATCAAAACGGCACAGGAAAAGCCGGACGGCCAGTTGGTCGGCGCGGAGATGTTTGGAGCGCCGGATAAGGGCCTCTTGCTACATGGTGGAACTGCCGGCCTGTTCACGGTCGTTGACTTCGACGTCTCTGTGGTCGCGGAGACAAAGGCAGGCGGCAAAGCTGGCATCCGTGTATGGGGCATTGGTGCGGAGGGCGCCGGTGAGCGCACATCTCAGCAAACCAGCAAGGTGAAATTCTCCGTTCAATTGAAGATCCCGAAGGGCGAACCAGCACCGCGACGCGTTCCCAGATCATCCGACTAGAAGCGGCCGGCAAGCGTCGTCTCGCCGACGAGTACGACGCAGCGCAGGAGCGGGATCGCGCACGGACGGGTCTTTGCAAAATGCCGGCAAATGCTGTTCTATCCCCGGTGGTAAGGGAGCCATGAGTCTCCCTCTGGGGGAAATGGCTGCTTGTTGCGCGGATTTACAGCGAGCGTCATTGGGGTCGCGCGTCAATGGTTCGAACATCCGATCCAGCCGATCGCGTTAGAGCAGGCCGGGCTGTTCACGGAGACCGCGGATGGGGCTTCGCGCGTCGTGATGCAGGGCGGCCGGGTTGCCTATTTGAAGCCGCGCCCACAGATCGTCGCCAACCCCGTCGTCGCGAGAGAGAAGATCGTCGCCGACCTTGCTCATGTGCTTGGCCTTCCGGTGGCGCCAGTCGTAGTGCGGGTGGCGACGCCCGGTGATGGCTTCCAGGGACACACCGCGTTGTCGCTGTCGTGCTTGCCGGGCGCGCGCCACTGGGACGCCGGCGGCATCCAGCATATCGCGTCGGTCGCGGGAACACTGGAGCGGCTTCGCGTGTTCTGGACGTGGATCGGCGACTACGATCACAACAACCATGGCCAGAACCTGCTGTACGAGGTCAGCGATGGCCACTGCCAAGTTGTCGCGATTGACCATTCCTATTCGCTGGGAAAGGATAACCGCGCGCCCCTTGAACAGCCGGCGTCAGACGGCTATGGCACTCGCGATAATCAAGAATGCGACCATCCCCGGCGAGAGATGACCGCCACAATCATGTCGCTCGACTGGGGTAATATAAAGGAGATCGTTCAAAGGCTTAGCGACATCTTAACTTCAGAGGAACAGGGTAAAATCCTAGAAGTTCTAGAAAAACGCCGCGGCGGCCTACGCGATCTTTTGGGGATGAAGGAGTGAATACGATGCAACAAGCTAAAGGAGCCTTGTGGCGCATCGAGTACCGGACCGATGTCACACAGGCGAATTCGTTGGTTGTCCCGGTGGGATACCTCATGGAGGCGGTCTGGCCGACTCCAGGGGCGAAATGGCTGGGTATTGTCGTGCGCCGCAAGCTCACACCGCTGGAACTCGATCGGGTGAATCTCGAAACTTGGCCGGAGCTCAGCACGCTCGAGAGCTTCATGATCAAGACCTTCGACGAGGTTTGGCAGCCGACTGGGGCGGTGACGGACTTGGGGTCTCAATTGGTCGCCACTCGCTATTCCGAGCATAGCGCGCTCCATTTCGCACGAGACTCGATCACCATTCCAGAAGGCGATTTCGATCCGTCGATGTTCGGCAAGATCTATCTCGACTTTTTGGAGCTCCCGCAGCGCTTGGCGCCGGCACTCATTGCGCCCGTTGTCACGTTGCCGACGTGGAGACGGCCGGCCGCTGCGGCGCCCGATGTTGAGCAACAGACCCGGGCCGCTTAGTCGTTGGCGCTGGCGTCGACATTCTTGAAAGCCCCGCTCCGGCGGGGCTTTTGCTTTGTTGGGCAAAGGTGGGTCGGGGGCCCACGCCCATCCCCGACCTCAACAAGTTGCGGGCCGTCGACGTGCGCTGACAATCCCTAGCGATTGCGCAGACAGAATTCCTAGCCGATCCTCTCGGCATGGAATCGGACCGCGAACTCGTCCTGGCCATCGTGATGGGCCTCCGCAAAGGGCTGAAGCTTTGCCACGGCATGCGCCGGCAGTTGACCGAGGCTGAGCAGTTCAAGATCGGCCGGCAGATCGCCGAGCAACTACAGTTGTCGAACTACAGGGTCGAGCCAGGGCCGCCGGCGCAGCCGCACGGCACCGGTTGGCCTGGTGCTGCTGGCTGAGGTAACAGCGCGTTCACGCCCTTCCTTTGGGAGACGCGTTGGCAAGGGCGGCGGTGAGACGGCGCGTCATCACTGCCGTCGCCGCGTTGTTCACGGCGGTCCACGTCGCCAATCGGCGCTCCAGCCTCTCGGCGAATGCTTCCAGCCAAGCGGCGATCTCTTCGTCGGGAGCGCCGAGCTTGGCGAAGGCCGCGCGGTAGTCTGCGACGGTCGCGTCGATGTTCACCTTCAGGCGCCGGCGACGAGCGGATCACAAATGCGACCCATGGGTCGCATTTGCCGCCGAGTTGGCGATAGTCCTCAAGGGTGGCTTCGCGGGATGCACTCACCGGCCGGCCCCGGTGAGTGCCGAGGGCAGCGCCGCCGTGCCGCGCCGGCGCGGATTGCGCATGATGGTGTAGACCTTGTCGGGCAGCGCCCGGTTCTCTGCGGTGAGCGCGTCCTTGATGTGTTTCTTGACCAGCGCCGAAGCTGCGGTCGCCAGCGCCTCCGGATCCTCGCCACCGCCGGAATTGATGGTGACGCCGACGCTGACGTTGCTGCCGCGGCTGTTGGCGTTGGCCGGCACCATCTGCACGCCGAGCTGGCCGTTGGCGCCACGCTTCAGAGGCATGATCGCCTCCGGCCCGGCTTCGCCCATCAGGCCGGTCCCGGAGGCGAACTTGAACAGCGTCGGGTGATCGACGATGCCGCCGCGCGCGAACGGGATGACATTGCTGCCGGCGTCGAACGCGTTGCCGTTGGCATTGTGGCCGAGCAGCCCGGCAGAGCTGCCACCGCCGACGCCAAGAATGCTGCTGAACAGGCTCCCCAGCAGACCGCCCGAGCTCGACGTCGTGCCGAAGATGCCGGCCAGCGGCCCCGTGCCCAGCAGAAGCGCTTGCTCGACCGCCTTTGCGATCGAGTCCGCCAGCTTTGCGAACGCGTCCGATAGGCTCGTTGCGCCCGTCGCTGCGTCGAAGAGGGACTGCCCGAGAAATTGCTCCGCTTGCTGGGCGTCTTTCATTCTCTGCAGGGCTGCCGTCGCGTCGCCGTAGGCTTTCGCCTGCGCATTAATGCTCGCCAGAAGCGCTGGCGTGAGTGCCTGATGATCCTGCTCTGCCAGGTCGATCAGCTCCTGCTGCTTCTTCATCTCAGCCGCGGCACCAGCGCTAAGTCCCAACTCAGCGGCCTCCGCCGTCAGCGCGTCGGTCTGTTTTTGCGTCGACTTGAGAGCGGCGTCGAAGTTCTTCTGATCGGACGCGGCGGCTTGTGCGGCTTTCTGGTCGACGGCCAAAATCGCCTGCTTGTATGCGACTGCCGCAGCCGTTCCCGCCTCGTACTGGCGTATCGCGCCGGTCGGGTCGGTCGCGTAGTCCTGCGGCTTTGCGAGCACGGTGGCGCTGGCAGCGTCCGCTTTCTGCTGAGGTGTCGTGGCGCCGAGGCCGGCAAGCGCTGCTTCCCGTTCCCGTTGAGCATCCGCGAGGGCGTTGGCGGTTTTGTTCATCGCAGCCGCTTCCGCGGCGCCTGCGGCGAACTGCGCGAGCCCCGCGATCTTTTGCAGGTCTGTCTTCGCGAGCTCGGCGTTCGTGTCCCTGAGTCCCATTGCGGCTTTAGTTGCCGCGTCTGTGACGTTCAGGAGACCGAGCACCATCGTCGTAAGTGCGGTATTTGATGGGTCGGAGAGCGCGATCTTTTCGATTTCCGAATTGAACGCGAGCACGTCGCCTTTGCCCTTCGCCGCTGCCTGGGCGAACGCCTGGACGGCCTGCGCAAGCACGCCATACTTGTCGATATAGGCTTGCGTCGTGGCGAGCTGATTGAAGGCTGAATTCGGGTCACCCAGCAGGGGTACGGGCGCTAGTGTGTTCGCCATCACCGGCTGCTGCTGGCTGGCCAGCAATTGCATGCGGAGCTTGTCGGCGTTGCCCTGGAAATTGATACTTAGCTGCGCTTGCTGACCGTATTGCGACGCGGACTTCGAGGCGGCATCCCACTCTGCTTTGATCGCCTTGATCGCCTCGTCGTGAGCCTTCAAATCCGAGGCGACCGCCGTGGATCCCGCGTCGATCGCTGACCACAATGCTGACGCCGCTGCGCTGGCCGCGATAAATCCGGCAATCATCCAGGTCACTGGATTCACTAACAGTTCAACGGCGGTGGCGCCGACGGCGCCCAACGCAGCGGCAACGCCGCCTTCCTCGCCGAGAGCTCGGACCAGCATGAGGCCCTCGTGACTCATGCTGGAGAACGACGCTCTCCCGGTCGCAAGGCCCATGCCCATCTGCTCAAGAGCGGTCGACAATTCGCGTGTTTTCAGCGAGGAGAGCGTCATTGCCTCCGTGTTCACAGCCGTTCCCGCAGCGGCGGCCGCGACACGCGCAGCGTAGATGCTGGTCACGTTATTTACTTCTTCCTGCGTAGCTTTGCCCGCAGCCATCGCCGCCGCGCCGGTGAGTGTTGCCTTCTCCAGCTTCTGCGTCGCGGCGAGCACCGGGTCTGCGGCAAGGGCGAGCCGCGTGAACTGCGCGGCCTGGCTGGCGACCCCTCCGGTCATCGTCACCGTCTGGCGGGCGATCGACGCCTGAATCTTGTCATTCGCGGCGACCGTCGCGTTCGCCGCGCTGCTCGCCTTATTCATAGCGGCGACGTAGCCGTCGGCGCCGGCAGGGTTGGACTCGATCACAAGCTCGGTGACGACGGTATTGTCAGCCATCTCCCCCTCCTATGACGCGCTCGACGAAAACGTCGTTGTCATCGCCGAGGTGAATGGTAGTGCGCAGCGTGCCGCCGGCAGGCGTCGCGAGAGCCGATTCCAGCGTCGAGAGAAAGGTTCGCTCATATGCTCGGGCAAGTCCGGCCACAGCCTTGCGAGCTGCTAGCCGAGCTTCCCGACGCAAGCGTCTAGGCGGACGAGTACGTCGGCGGTCTCGACCGCGTGCCTGTGGCCGAGCCGGACGAACCATTCGGCAATGTTGGGGTCACGGAGCGCGGGAAGCACAAGATTGTCAGCGGTCATCACTCAAATCTCCTTGCGGTGACGGAACCTCCCGCGCCGAGAGGTCCCCGCGGCCGGTCCGCGGGGTAGAGACCGCTGAGGATTTTATCCCCCTACCCACCGGGCCGATCCGCCCATGAGCGCTCGAGCAGCGAGCAGCGCAGCAACTCGTCCACGATGGCGGCGCGCGCCGCTCGCTGCTCGGCAGTCGGAGACAGCCCCCAGCGGACCGTCGCCGTCTTGCCTTCGACCGTGACCCTTGAGGGTCCTGTCAGTCGATAATCCCCGACCCAAGGGTCGTTCGGCTTCTGACCGTCGGCGACGCAAGCGACGATCCCGCCGGCCGCCTCGGCGATCTTGCCGCGCCATCCGTCGCTGAAGACGACGGGCATTCCGACACGGAGGTGCGACGCATGCGTCGCTTTTGCCGTCTTCATCACGCAGTCCCCGTGAGCATGGCGATCGGGCCGCGCGTGTTGGCGTCGCCGACGCTGTGGTTGATGATGTCTTCTCGCGTGATGCCGCGCACGAGAACCTGGTCGGTGTCGAGCGCGCGGTCGCGGCTGATCGCGATCACCGTCTGCTGCGTCCGCTCGACCAACACCGACGACTGGCTCAGGTTGCCGAACGCCATCATCATCTTACCGGTGAGCGACGTCTGCACGTCCGGCAGTTTGCCGCTGAAGATCACCGGGAAGCCGAGGTAATTCGCGGCTATCGTGCCGTCCGGCTTCATCGTCGCCGTGAGGCCGCCGCTGACCGATGCCAGCCGGCAGAAGGTTTGCGCATACCCGGTCGCCGAGGTGTACCAGGCGGAACCGGGGATGGCGGTCGCCAATACGCCCGCCATGAGGTTTGCGAGGTCGGTCGAGTCGATCGTCAAGAACGTGTTGTGGCCGGAAGCCGCGGCGACCGATGATTTCAGGCCGCTCAGCTTCGTCGCCACGCCGGAGATCCCGCTGTACGTCGACGTGCCGTCGCCGTTGAAGCCGCAATCGTCTTCGGTCGCGGCGAAGGCATAGCCGATTTCCGCGGCGAGAAATTCGCCAAGGTCGGCGGCGCTATCTTCGAAGAGCTCGCTCGATCCTCGGACCAAGACGCCGAGTTTCTTCAGGGAGGCGCTGACCGCATCAAACTGCAGCTGGCTCTCTGGAATCGGTTGACCCTCGGCTACAAAAGTCGCCGTCACACCGCCGGTGCGCCGAGGCCGGACCTGCCCGTCCGAACTGGATGGCCGCACCTCCGCTCCCTTGCGGAAAGCGCCGACCGTTTCGCGCACTGCGATGACCGCGTTGTCGAAGTCGATCGGCGCCAAAAAGCCACCGGCGCTGTTCATGGACTCGGAGGTTGCCTTCCTAAGCGCGATGCCGTTCGCGACACACCACGCTTTCGCCTTGTCGTCGCCGACAAGTGCCTTGAACCATTGGCCGACGCGCTCGGCCTTCAGCTCGGCTGTGCCACCGCGGAACGCCTTAATTCTGTTCGACATGGGATGCTTTCCTGAGTTCCGGTTGCGTGACGATGCCCTCGGCGAGTGCCGCCTGGATAACTTCGTCCAGCGGCTGTTCCGCAACCGGTCGGTCGCCGATGATGCTGCCCATCGGGAGGCGAATCGCGAAGATGTCGACGCATTCGCTGAGAAGATTGCGAGCCGCTGCCTCGAGTGCCTTCAGATGAACGGCTGCTAGTGTGATGTCGCGGCACACGGCGCGCCAGCGATCCGAGTTCGCCTCCGCCCACGCGACGGCGGTGGCCGCTCGAGCGGCCGTTTGCTTGTCGCCCAACACCTTCAGCACGATGTCGATCGCCCGCTGCTCCCGAGCGAGGATCCGGTCGCGCGAGATTTCGGGCGGCAGCGACAGCGAGGCTGGCGCGGAGCCGTTCAGCAAGGTTTTGGCCTGCTCGCGCGCCGCACGCTCGTCGGCATCGAGCGCGGGCGTCGCGTCGATAGAGACGCCGCTTTTGACTTGCGCCGCGTATATCGCGGCCCGCTCTTCGGTGATCGCCCGGCGCCGCGTGGTCAACGTAAGCGTCTGGCGGTTGATCTCCGCGAGGGTGAGCTCGTGAATTTCGCTTGCGGTGTTTTTCGCGGTCATGACACATCCGTAAATGAATTTGCCGGGGGCAAACGGACACTGTCCGTTTCATTTCGCCAGCGCCGAAGCTGGTGGGCGAGACTTGCCAGTTCGACGGGGTCGAGAGGGTCACGCGCGAACTTTTTCGCAACGATGCTGGCAGCTTCGCGGCCACGGCCAGCACTTTCGAGCCGGGCGAGTTCGTCGAGCATCTGGCGCCGCCGGGCCTGGCGGGCGGCGGCAGCGATTTCTCGCGGCGTGGTGAGCTCGGCGCGGACGACCGCCGCAACCGCGAGGTCGATGGCCTCGCGCAGATCACCCATGTCAGTGATCCTTGCGGCCGCCCGGCGGCGGCGGCGTAGCGTATATCCCGGTGCCGGCGGCGACAGCGGCACGTGCGGCGGCCTCCTTTTTGCCGAGCGGACGCTCTCGAAAATCGTCGGGTAGGCGCGCCGGGCCGACGGTGCCGAAGGCGCGATCGAGGATCTGCTTGCCGGCGGAAACACGCGCCGACTCACTGCGGCTGAAATCGCGAATTTTGACGAGCGCTGCGACTGCCAGCCGAGCGTACTTGCGCGCTTCGTCGCGCAGCGCCAGGGCAAGCGTGACCGATGTCGACCGCGACGGCGTCGATGTCGGCAACGCCAGGGCGAGCTGCTGCGCGTCGCCGCCGATCTCGACGGCAGGCTTGCCGTAGCCGCGATCGAGAATCGCGCCGGCGGCCGTGATCCGCGCGGCGTCGCTCGGGCTAGTCAGCAAAACCTTGACCAGCGCCATCAGCGTCACACGCGCATGCTTCTCGGCTTCGCTCTCGATGGTGTCGGGTGGCACATCGGCAACGAAAAGCCGCATGTCGTCATCGCTCAATCGGCTGTCCGCGGCCTTGCGCGGACGGCCCGCGCCTGGACGCTTCCCGCCCCGCTTCGATGGCGGCTTAGCTGCGTCTTCAGTCATCGCATTGCCCTTTGAAATTCATTGATTTGATTAGGTTTTGGCCCCGGAGATTTTTTCTGCCCGTGGCGGCCCATGCGGTGCGGGGGCCTCGGCGGCCTGAGGAATTAATCCCTCTACCCCAGGGCCGGACTGGCTGCGCGTCGCGAGAGATCGCGCTGGCCATTACGACGCCCCCGCGGAGTGACTGTGGCCCTGACGAACTAGAACGCGGGTCGCGGTGATCGACGGATCATCAGCTCGCCAACACGCGAGCACGTCGTCGACAAACTTGGTGGCGATCGTCGTGGCGGCGAAGCGCGAAGGCGCGTGCAGCACTGCCGCCTTTCCGCCTGCGTGTTCTTCGATCGTGACATCGACGTCGCGAAACCAGCTCGCGAATAGATCGCCCCCGATCTTCTGCCGCAGCCTGTCTCCCGCTGCGCCTAGCCGGTGGGCCGGCTCAAGAGAACTACCCGAAGGGTAGGTTAGAGAAGGTGTGCAATGGGCTGCACCTTGCGATGCTGGATTTTGCACGTTGACCCCGGCCCCAAGGTGCAACCCATTGCCACTTGGACCCCATAGCAACGAGCAACGGGTTGCCAGTTTCTCATGGGCTAAACGTGCAACGGGTTGCACCTTGTCGAGCAGCATTTCGTACTCGTTGGCGCGCCCCTTTCCGTGACCGCGCTGCTTGATGCCAAGGTAGCCGTGCTTCACCAGCAACGTGATCGCCGACCACGCCGTTCGACGTGACACGCCCAGCAGCGATGCCACCTTGTCGAGACCGATGAAGCCAACGCCCGTTTCGTTCCTGATGCAGCGGACAGCCACCACGATGCCCGCGCGGACCGCCAAGGCAGTCAAACGCTCGTCCAGTGCCATGAGGTCAACCCAGTCCTGGCGTAGAGATTTCGGAATGAGGACGTGCACGTTGTGGGGCACCGCAACTATCGGCCCCTCGCTGCAGAGAGGATCGCTTGGCGTGCCGCCTCACTGCTCGCAAACACGCCCAGATCGCCGTCGGATATCGAAATTCCCGAGAGGGCCGCCCGTTCCTGCTGCGTCACGGCGACCTCCAGGCGAGGTCCGCGACAAGTCGCGCCGTCGGGACTGGGAGGCCGAAACGGACGGCAAGACGGGACGCTTGAAGTTCACGATTCGGCGGCCGACTTCTCGGCTCGATCAGCCCGCCAGAGCGATCAGCCACATCCCGAGCCGCCGGTCCTAAGCCGCGCGGCGGTTTCGTTTTTGTGGGCATGAAGCTAAGCCGCCTCCGGCTCGCGCGTACCGGCGTCGCCCGCAACGATCCTGTCCCATTTTGCCTTCGGCACTTTGAGCAAGCGCCCGATCCGAAATGTCGGAATCTCGCCGCGCGCTGCTGCCTCGTAACTGCCGTTCCGGCTCAAGCCAATCATGGCGCCCGCTTCCGGCACCTCATAAACGACTCGTTCGGTACTGGCGTTCTCGCTGGCCGTGGTCACTGTCGCGTTCCTTTTCGTCTGACCGATTGTCAGATAGTTATCTCCGATACTTGCGCGTCACAAGGAATGCGCCTACGCTTTGTAAGATAGTTTCAAGGAGATGGTCTGAATGGGCAAGCGCGGGCCGAAACCCGATCCGGAGTTCGGGGACCAGAAAACTGTCCTCAGCACCCGCATCAGTCAGGAGACGCGCGACGCGCTCGAGGCCGCGGCAAAAGCGAACGGCCGTCCTCTCTCCCGCGAAATCGAGCGCCGACTGCGGCGATCGTTTGAGGACGATCAGAAGATTATCGACACGCTCGGCGGCCCACAGCTCTACGCGATGTTGAGAATGGTCGCGGAGGCGATGAACCTTGCGGGGACAATCCGTGGCGACGGTAACCACGCCGACTGGCTGAACAAACCGGATGCTTATGATCGAGCGTTGTGGGCGACGATCCGGGTTCTCGACGCTCTTCGGCCCGTTGGAGAGATGGCCGGCGCGTCGGACCAGAACGGCGCGGCGGGATGGGCAGAGCGCCGCAGGGACTACGGCATCAGCCTTGCCGATCTCGTCATTGACCGGGTCGCCGAGGCTCCGCCCGTCATCGCATCGCCGCGCGAAAAACTTACCCCCCGCCAGCGGCTATACCGCCGAATTGCGAGTGACCTCGGCGCGGCGCATGAGCGCATCAAGGGCGCTCGGTTCAAGGGAGAAGAGAAATGACCGGACACGTCCGCCGCCGCGGCAAAGCTTCGTGGGAAATCAAATTCGATCTCGGCCGCGACCCCGCCACCGGCGAGCGGCGAATCCGCTACCACTCGTTCAAGGGCACGAAACGCGCGGCTGAAATCGAGGCGGCGAAGCTGGTCGCCAAGGCTGCGGACGGAGAATACGTCGATCCGTCAAAGCTAGCCCTGGGCGCGTTCCTCGACCGGTGGCAAGCTACCTGGGCGCCTGCAAATGTCTCGCCGAAAACGCTCGAGCGCTACGTCGAACTTCTCTCGCATGTTCGTTCGACGCTCGGCTCGATCCCCCTGCAGAAGTTGCGGCCGGCGATGCTTGCTGAGTTGTACGGGCGCCTACAGTGCGGCAAGGACAACGAAGGTGCCGGCCTTGCCGCGCGAACGGTCGGCCACGTCCACCGCGTGCTGCACCGTGCCCTTGGCCATGCCGTCCAATGGGAATTGGCCGCGCAGAACGTGGCGGCGCTTGTCTCCCCTCCCCGCGTCGCCACTCAAGAGATCGAAATCGTGAAGGCGGACGCGATCGCGCCCCTGCTCGCCACGCTTCGCGGTCGGCCGATCTATCCCATCGCCGCGCTGGCGCTCGCCACCGGCATGCGCCGCGGCGAGCTTCTGGCTCTCAGGTGGGGCGACGTCGACTTCGACCGCGGCCTAGTTCGAGTTGAGAGATCGTTGGAAACGACGAAGTCTGGCCTTCGGTTCAAGGCACCGAAGACGAAACACGGCAGGCGAGCGATCACGCTGCCCCCCACGATCGTCGCTGAGCTTCGCGCGCAGTGGAAGGCACGGCAGGAGCAGCGGCTCGCCCTCGGTCTCGGCAAGGCCCAAGGCGACGCTTTGGTCTTTGCCGACATAGAAGGCCTACCGCTCAGTCCCGGGGCCGTGTCGAAGGCGTGGAAGGCGGCCGCGGTGGGCGCCGGCCTGTCGGTGACGTTCCACGCACTGCGGCACACCCATGCCTCGCAGCTGATCGCCGCCGGCATCGACATGCTTACGATCAGCCGCCGCCTCGGTCACGGTTCGCCGACAATCACGCTCTCGGTGTACGGACACCTTTTCTCAAACGTCGACGACCGCTCCGCCTCGATCCTCGAGGCGACGTTCGCCAGCTCGAAAACGGAATGAGAACATCTGGGTGGCGATTGGGTGGCAACTCCGCTTTTGCCACCTCGCCGCCGTCCTGATAAATGCACGGTTCTCTAGCAAGGATGGGTGGCCGAGTGGTTTAAGGCACCGGTCTTGAAAACCGGCGAGCCTGCAAGGGCTCCGTGGGTTCGAATCCCACCCCATCCGCCATAACGACGCGTTGAACGGCAGTTCAATTTGCCCCGACGCGTCACTGTGCTGCATCGATGAAGCGTGCCGCCGACCGCACCGCGAGCGCCTCTACCGTCTCGGTCGGGTTCACACCGCCGCTCGTCGGAAACGTCGATGCGCCGAGGATGGTCAGGTTCGGTACTTCGTGCGCGACGCCGAATTCGTCAACGACGGAATTCTCCGGGTCGCCACCCATGCGCGTGCCGCCATAGGCGTGGGTGCTGACGGCTGCCGGCGCAATCGGCAGGTGCCAGGTCTCGGAGGCGCCGGCGGCGGTCAGCCATTCCGAAGCGCGATTGAGTAGAAACCGGGTTTGGCGTCGCTCGTTATCGAAATATCGATAGGTGCACCGGATCAACGGCACGCCGTCGCGATCCCGATACGTTGGGTCGAGATCGAGGAAGTTCGCCTCGTACGGCAACACGTCCGGCAGCGTCCATATCCAGCCGATCGAGTCGGAGTTCTCGTGCAGCCACCGTTTCCACCGGCTGCCCCACCTCGCGACCGAAGGCGGTGTGTTGAGCGCGTTGAAAATCGCCTTGTTTTCGGCCGGCGCCATCAACACGGAGCCGCCGATGAAGCCCGCCTCGGCGTGATTGAAGTTATCCGCGTCGAACTCGGCGACAGCGGCAGCTTGCGCCGCGGTGCCGCCCCACCGGTGCAGATTCTGTCCTGGGAACACTCCCAGCGACATCGGAAATGCGTGCGTCATGAAATATTTGCCGACGTTGCCCGAATTGTTGGCCAGCCCGAGCGGAAAATGCGGCGAGGTCGACAAAAGCAGTAGTCGGACGTTTTCGT
>Ga0265342_10002840_pt1 | contig 14617 bp, 14 predicted proteins | sample 4CB327metaG_FD_203125 | JGI IMG/M metagenome (GOLD analysis project Ga0265342, IMG submission 203125) | Rhizosphere microbial communities from Carex aquatilis grown in University of Washington, Seatle, WA, United States - 4-CB3-27 metaG | ecosystem: Host-associated > Plants > Roots >...
CGGCCGGTGACCATGGTAATCCGCAGTCCGGAGCCGATCTGCATGGTGGCGCAGCTCTTGGCGCCCACTCTGTCGGCCAAGTATTCCATGTGGCTGGGGAAGGGCATACCGGCCCTCCCCGCCCATTCGCGTGAGATGGGCGCGGTGACGAGAGCGCTCACCTGGCCGCCAAGGACGGCATCCGTGGCCGCCGCAAGGTAGTCGACCTGCGCGCGGCCAGTGATCTCGCTCGGCGACCCTGGCTGCACGTCGTCCTCGCCGAGATGGGTGACGGAAACCACAATCGTGCTCTTCGGCAGAGTGACCCCTGCACGCGCGGCTGCCTGCTTGAGCACGCTCGCGTCACCGAAGATGGTCACCTCGATGCCGGGCCGGGCAGCCAGTGCGCACACGATGACCTCCGGACCAATCCCGGCTGGACACCCCATGGAAACCCCGATTCGCGGCGATACCGCCATGCTCCTCCATCATACAACGATGTCCCAGACGGCCCTAGCCCGCATTCTTCACCACGATTCGGTCTCCGACGCGCTTGCGAGAATAGTCCGAGCTGGATTCCTCGGTGTTTCCGGGCTAGCCCGGCTAGGGAATGCGGGCCCGCGAGCACCTTTTGTGGGAGCCATAGCCGAGCACGAACGGGGCCCTGGCGCAAGAAAGATTCTAGACCGGTTACAGAATCGTCGCCTTCCCCTTGGCTTCATCTGTTTCCAGGTGCAATACTGGTTGCAGGTATGGACGACTTTCATTGCTCCTTCTGCCAGAAACGCCGGCGCGAGGTGCGAAAGCTTATCTCGGGTCCGCGCGTTTTCATCTGCGACGAGTGCGTTGGCTTGTGCAACGACATCATCGCCAAGGAAGAGGCGGCCGAGCGTCCACGCTACCCGCGACCGCGCGAGATTTTCGACGAAATCGACAAGTACGTCATCGGTCAGGATCGGGCCAAGAAGGCACTGTCGGTCTCCGTCTACAACCACTACAAGCGCATCGGGCAACGGGGCAAGGCGGCTGATGTGGAGATCCAGAAGGGCAACATCCTGCTCATCGGCCCCACCGGTTGCGGCAAGACCCTGCTGGTGCAGACGCTCGCGCGCAAGCTCGACGTGCCTTTCGCCATGGCCGACGCCACCACCCTGACCGAGGCAGGCTACGTGGGCGAGGATGTGGACAGCGTCATCAAGTCGCTGTACCGCAACGCCGGCAACGACCCAGAAAAGGCCTCGCGCGGCATCGTGTGCATCGACGAGATCGACAAGATCTCGCGCAAGGGTGGCGGACCTTCCGTAACCCGGGACGTTTCCGGCGAGGGGGTACAGCAAGCGCTGCTTAAGATTCTCGAAGGAAAACAGGCCACCATCACGCCGGACGGGGCGCGCAATCGGCCCCAACAAGAGCTCATCCAGGTCGATACCACCAACATCCTGTTCGTCTGCACGGGAGCGTTCAACGGCCTGGAGGAGATCGTCCGCCGTCGCATAGGCAAGAGCGGGCTGGGCTTCGGCGCCGCCATCGCCAAAGGCGAGGAATCCAAGAACGAACTGCGCGCCATGGCCCGTACCGAGGATCTCATCAAGTTCGGGATGATTCCCGAGTTCATGGGTCGGCTGCCCATTATCGTCGGTGCCGACGAATTGAACGTGGACGATCTGGCCCAGATCCTGTGGAAGCCCAAGAACGCCCTATCCAAGCAGTACGAGCGACTGCTGGAGATGGAAGGCGTCAAGCTGCGCTTCACCGAGGATGCTCTACGCAGCGTGGCTGAGGAAGCCGCGCGCCGCAAGTCCGGTGCGCGCGGCCTGCGGGCTATTCTGGAAGAGGTCATGCTCGATGTGATGTACGAGATCCCCTCGCTGTCTGGGGTCACGGAATGCGTTGTCACCCGTGATGTGGTCGTCTCGCGCGGGCGTCCGCAACTAATCAAGGAGAAAAAGGCGTCCTAGCCCGCTAGAATCGGCGCCAGGATCGCAACAAGGGCGCACGATGACGCTAAACTCGGTGGGCTACTCTGCCGAAGGTTCTTCATAGGCCCACTTTTCGCGAGGAAATCATGCTGACGAATGCTGAGAAGGAACAACTGCTAGGCGTGCTTGAAAAGGCCAGACTGCGCTTGGCCAAGGTGGGCCAAAACGCGCTCAACTACTCTATGAATCACGAGCGCAACATCGGGCGAGATTCCATCGACGAGTCGATGGAAGAGGAGATCTTCTCGACCGAGATGCGCTTGCACGATCGCGAGAAGTATTTGCTCGCCAAGGTCGACAAACAGCTCGTGCGCCTCAAGGACGGGTCTATCGATGTGTGCGAGGGGTGTGGCGAGAAGATTGCCTTCAAGCGCCTCATGGCCCGGCCCGTAACGACCTTGTGCATCGATTGCAAGGAGCAGAACGAGCGCGAAGAAGCCGCGGTCGAGCAGGCTGGTCAGGGCGGCGGCCTCGATGGTGGCGGACTCGGCGAGCTCGGGGTTGCGGACGAATAGTACCCTCGCGGATCACTGAACCTTGGTTTTGCCCACGCCCTTGCGCGTTTGCTATATAATCCGCCTCATCAAGTCAGGCGGCCCGCCCGATGCCCGATAGTCGTTATCGAATCACAGAGCGTATTGCTGCCGGTGGAATGGCGGAAGTCTTCAAGGGCGTAGCCGAGTCCTTGCAAGGTTTTCGCAAGAACGTGGCGATCAAGCGCGTCTTACCCGCGCTGACCAAGAACACCAAGTTCGTCACCATGTTCTTGGATGAGGCGCGTCTCTCGCTGTTCCTCCAACACGCCAACATCGTTCAGGTCTTCGACATCGGCCACGCCGATGACACCTACTTCATCGTGATGGAGTTCGTGGATGGCGTGGATCTGAAGGCGATCATGGAATGGCGTCGTCGCATCGGACGCCGCCTGACCATCGGCCAGACCATCTACATGATCATGGAGGTTTGCAAGGGGCTCGCCTACGCCCACGACCTCGTCCATCCCGAAACCGGCGAGCGTCTGGGTATCGTCCACCGCGACGTTTCGCCCGCCAATGTGCTCATCTCGCGCAACGGTGAGATCAAGCTGGCAGACTTCGGGCTCGCCAAGGCGGCCAGTCAGGTGGAATCGACCGATCCGGGCGTCGTGAAGGGCAAGATGAGCTATCTCTCGCCCGAGGCAGCGCGCGGCGAGAACGTCGATCAGCGCGCTGACATTTTTTCCGTCGGAATCCTCCTGTACGAAATGCTGACCAGCAAACGGCTGTTCTACGGGGATACCGACTATCAGACGGTGGAGCTGGTGCGCAACGCGAAGATTCCGCCCATCGCCACGCAGAATCCCGAAGTCGAACCTGAATTCGAGGAGATTTGCCGGAAGGCGCTGGCTCGCCGCACCGAAGATCGCTTTCAGACCGCCACGGATTTGCAGGATGCGCTGGCGCACTACCAGTTCTCTCGCGGATTGAAAATGATTCAGCGGGATATCGCCGATTTGGTACGGGCGTGTATGGAGGATCAGGCCACACAGTCTTCCGGTGGCAAAGCCAAGCGCTCGGGAATCGTCGATACCGTCCTGCACGCCGAGCTGGATGCCTTCACCTCGCTGGAATTCGACGATGCCGCCCAGGACGGCCAAGTGGTCGCGCCCGCGGACGGAGGGGTGCAGGTGGGCAGCTTCATCGATCCGCGCGCGTGGTCGTCAGAGGCCGACTGGCCGGGCCTACGCTCCAGCGGCCGCCGCGATACGGTCGGCGAATTCCCGCGGCGGGATTCGCAACCCTATCAGCGCGACACCGTCAACGACATGCAAGCCAGGCCGAGCCAGCCCATGCCCGCTGCTTCAATCGTCGCGCCACCGCTTGCTGCTCCGCCATCCGCCCCGATAGAAAACCTGCAGGTCCTTGCGCAGCCCATGATGTTCCCGGCCAGCTACTCGCCCGCGCCGCCACAGCCCGTTCGACCACACGTGATTTCCCGTGGTCTTCTGCTCGGGATCATGGCCGGTGCGGTGGTCATTGGTGCGCTCTTCGCCTGGCTCCTCTTCAGCGGTAGATAAAGGATTCCCTTGATTCTCAGAGGCGACGACGGCCGAGTGCCCGAAGGGCCTTGTCGGCCGGATGCTAAGGGACATCGCAATTTGTGCTTCCACCAGACGCTGCGGGTGACGCCGGCCATGGCAGCGGGGTTACGGATAGCGCTTGGGAGCTTGGGGAGATTGGTGTGGGCAAAGATCGCAGCGCGGCAATCCGCCCTTGATCGCAGGGGCTTCCCGCGCATCCATGCTGCCAGTTCAAACCGACTCAAGATCAAGACCGGGCATTGGCACTTTGGGCGATCGTGGTATGAAGTGCGCCCTGCCTGGGCGATGCCGGCAGGCGAAGGTGAATGACCATGCTGCATAGAAAACATGTAGATGCGAAAGGCAACTGGGTTAGCTACCGGCCGGACATCAAGATCCTCGACTGCACCATCCGCGATGGCGGCCTGGTGAATAACCACAAGTTCGACGAATCCTTCGTGAAGGCAGTGTACGAAACCTGCGTCGCTTCCGGCGTCGACTACTGCGAGCTCGGGTACAAAGGGGCCAGGCGCCTCTTCGCCGCCGGGCAGCATGGCGAGTGGAAGTTCTGCGATGAGGATGTTGTCCGCCGCGTGGTGGGCGATGGTCCACGCACCATCAAGCTTTCGGTCATGGCCGACGTAGATCGCACCGACTACAAGACCGACATCCCGCCCAAGGAAAAGAGCGTGATCGATTGCGTGCGCGTGGCCTGCTACATCAACCAGATTCCGGGCGCGCTCGACATGATCAGGGACGCACACGACAAGGGCTACGAAACGGCGCTCAACATCATGGCCATCTCCTCGGTGCAGGATCGCGAGCTCGAGGACGCCTTGGCCGCGGCTGCCAAGAGCCCCGTCGACACCGTTTATGTCGTGGATTCCAATGGTGCGCTCTATACCGAGCAGGTCCATGACATCGTCATGGGCTTTCTCGCCGCCCTGGAAGGCACTGGCAAGCATGTCGGCATCCATGCCCACAACAACATGCAGTTGGCGTATGCCAACACCATCGAGGCGCTCATCGTGGGTGCCAATCGGCTGGACGCCACCATCGCGGGGCTCGGCCGTGGCGCGGGAAACTGCCCGCTCGAGCTCTTGTTGGCATTTCTCAAGAATCCCAAATTCCACCTGCGTCCGGTCGTCGCGTGCATCGAGCAGGACTTCCTTCCCCTGCGCCAGAAGATGGACTGGGGCTACAGCATCCCCTATATGATCACCGGGATGCTCAACGAGCACCCGCGCTCGGCCATAGCGGTGCGCGAGGGTGACCACCCCGACGAGTACGTCGCGTTCTACGACCAGATGGTCGAGAAGTAATCGTTGGGAGGCATGGAAACCCACTCAAGGTTTCCATGCGATCGTCGCATAACCTTTGCGCGAGAGGCGCGGCAAAGACTGGTAGACTTTCAGCGCATCGTGCGTTTTGGGTCTGACGAATCTTACCGAAGGGGCGCCTGACGTGACGGCCTGGGCAACCTTGGTATTGTGGCTGGCCGGCGCCACGAGTCTGGCCAGCCCCGACGAGGTCTCCGAGGCCCTGCGCCGGCTTGGCGATGCGGATCTCGTCCTGGTGAACGATCCTGCGGGCGCCCGGCCCGCGCGCGTCCTTCTGGCCACGCGGGTTCTGGCACCGGTGGAGGAGGTCTGGCAGCTCATTGAGGATCCCACTGCCTATGGCAAGGCCATACCTTCCTTCCGTCGCGTGGAGGTTCTCTCCCGGCATGAACGCGAGCCGGGTGTGACCGATCTGGAGGTTGCCTGGGAGCTCGAAGTTCCCCTGCGCAACCTCACGGGCAAACTCTGGCTGCGGCCACAAGCGACCGGCGTGGATTTGGCCCTCGAGGAAGGCGATTTCTCGCCCGGCCTCTTTCACCTCAGCGTACGCAAGGACAAGGTCGTGGGCAGGGCCCAATCCGTGCTGACCATCGAAGGCTTCGCCAACGTGCGCGACGCGAACTGGGCCACGCGCAAGATGGTACAGCGCTCACCCATCGCGGAGCCGGCGGTGACCGTGGCCGCGGTGTATGTCCTGCTCAAGGCGCTCGCGCATCTGGCCGAAGGCGCATCGCCCGCGCGCCCAAGTGCCGCCATGGCTGCGCCCGAGCTCTCCAGCCTGAGTGGCGCCCTGGTCGGCCAAACTGCCAATGCCCTTGCCCCAGGCAAGAAAGTCCTAGCTGCGGTGCGGAGTCGCGCGGACGGCCGTCTTTCCCGCGCGGAAGTTGCCATCCATGTCTCGGCGCCTGCCGACCAGGTGATTCGGCGGACGATGCAGCCGAGGCCGTTCGTCCACATGCCGGGCTGGAGAAAGATCACACCCGTGAACGGCAAACCCGACGAGTGCAAGGACACTGCGGCCCTGTGCTGGAACGTGGACACCAACCTTCCCGTCTTTTCTCTCGACGGAACCTGGAAGATCCAGCCGCGGCCCTGGCGCGCCCGCATGGTGGCCGGCGACACGAAGGGGGCGATCATGGGCATCGACGTGGTGCCCGCCAAGCCCTCCGGCCGTTCTACCCTGGTCCTGTCCCAGCACCCGCGCCTGGACATGGCCGGATACGTGGCGCGCAAGCTGATCGCCGCCGAGCCATTCCTGGAACACGGCCTAGCGCTGGCTCTGACCTTGGTAGAGGCGGTTGCGCTGGGCCCGGCGCTGGAGAGGGACAGGGACTAGAACTGGCAGTAACCAGCCCCGCTGCCCTGGAGGCCTGACAATCCCACGCAGGTCGTGCCGACACACGTGAGTCTCGGGTCGGACGTGGCAGTGAGCGCGCATAGCTGGGCGCAGACCTGGCCAAGCTGCGCATTGGGAACGCAGACCAAGCCAGGTAGACAGCGCTGGTCGTTGCTGGACTGGCTGAGCATGCTTTGGTCGGGGGTGCAGTTGTTGAAGTTGAAAAGTCCCCCCGCCGGCAAGCAGACGCTGGAGCCGAGAACCGGATAGCACCCGGAGCTCTTGAGGCCCTTGTTCGCGCAGTCATCTAGATTGAGGAGATTGCAAGGGGTACTTTGTACCAGGTCGGAAGCCGGGTCCGAGGCAACGTCCCGCAGGTCGCTTGCCAACAGGACATCGCCTGTTCCACTGTCGATGACCGAGCTTCCGACGACGCCGCTTTGCGGGAGATTGCCCATCGAAGGCAGAACCGGGTTGGCCTTGTCGCTTACGCAGCCTGACGCCGCCAGCACCAAGTGCATCAGCGCGAGCCACGAAACCGAGTTGGGCGGTCGGGTGAAACCAGTCTTCATCGCGGACACGTTCTCGCCTTTCGCGTCGAGTATACCCGGCGCGAGTGCATCCTCACAGGCCGCATCCCGGCATCCTTGGCGCAGGTCTTGGCGTTACGTGTCGATCGAGCGGCAGCGTATGAGGTATTGGAAATTGGCACCGTTTGATCGGGGCGGCCACGGCCACGACTACGACCACGACCTCCCGAGGCTCTCGCGAGATCCAGCTTCAATTCGACCGACTGGGTTTGCCCACGCGGTCGATGAGCGCCACCACTTCGTTCGATAGGCGCTCGAGGCGTGCGAACACGTCGGTGGTTTCGAGCAGACGCTGCCGGGCCTTGGCGTCGGCGACCAGCGAGGCGGCGACCACGTTGGCCAGCGCCGCGGGGGTATCCTGCGCGGCGGCCACGTGTTTGAGTAACTCGCCACCATCGGGGATGGACTCGGCCAGGCCCGAGACCAGGGCGCGCAAGGTGGTGTCCGCCTCGTCGATATCCGACGATTCGTCAGCGGGATCGTCCGGGATCTCGTGGGCGGAAATCAGGCGGTAGGGTTCGTCGCTGGACAATTCCTCGTCGATGCCGATGCGCGCCCGACCGCGCACGACCAGGTTGAAGCGACCGTCGGGCAACTCCTGGGCCAGGACCAGCTCGCCGACCGAGGCCACGTGCGCCACGCGCGGGATGTTGCCCTCTTCCAGGCTTTCCTTTTCGAGCTGCAAGCTGATGGCTACCAGGCGGTTCGAGCCAAGCACGTCGCGCACCATCTTGCGGTAGCGCGCCTCGAAGATGTGCAGGGGAAGCATGGAATGGGGAAACAGCACCACGTCTTCGAGGGGGAACAGCGGCAGACGCCGCAGCGCCCGGCCGAGTCCTCGCAACGGCAGCCTATCCGAAGACATCGATGCACGCTCCTGTGAGGGCCGGTGGTGCGTTCGTGGCGAGAAACAGCGCCACACGCGCGACTTCATCTGCGGTCATGTTGGGCTTCCCGCCGGGCATGCCTTGCTTGAGCATCTCGGTGTCGACCGAGCCGGGGCAGATGGCGTTCACGGTGATCCCGTCGCCGCGTAGCTCTTCGCCCAGAGCGCGCGTGAGTCCCACCACGCCGTGTTTGGCCGCACAGTAAGCCGACAGCATCGCCGTGCCGGTCCGGCCGGCGATGGACGCTAGGTTGATGATGCGCCCGCTGTGCCGCGATTGCATGGCTGGAAGAAATGCCTGGGTCACGAGGAAAACCCCCGTGAGGTTGGATGCCAGGACATCGTTCCACGTCGCCAGCGTCATCGTCCGGAGCGACTGTCGGGCCACGATGCCCGCATTGTTCACCACGATGTCGGGCGCTCCGAGCATGGTGTCGACCTCGTCCCGAAATCGGGTGACCTCGCTTTGCGATCGCACATCGCAGGCTGTGTGCAGGCACCGGTTTCGCTCGTCGATTGTGAGATCGTCGAGGAAATTGCCTGGGTGCTCGTCGCGAGCGCAACCGGCCACGCGTGCCCCGGCTTTGGCGAAGAGCGTGGCGATGGCCCGGCCGATGCCGCGCGAGGCACCGGTCACGACTGCCAGGTGTCCGTCGAGCTTATCCACACGAGCAGTCCTTATCACCCCGAGGTCGACCCAGATGGCTGGCGGCAAGCAGGCGCGCCTTCAGGTCTGGCCGCTCTTGCATCTCGCCGACGAATGCGCTGGTCAGCACGTCCGACTTGTCGTGGCGCTCGCCGGGCAGAGCCAGGCAAAGCTGCTCGGCCTCCATCACGCACCCGGCTCCGCGCGCACCCAGGCCCTGCCACAGGGCCTGGGCGATTTGGTGAGTGGCGCGCTCCTGCAGGGTCAAGCGCTTCGTGAAACACTCGACCAGGTCGGCGAGTCGGCCGAATCCAGCCAGCTTGCCTGCGGGAATGTAGGCCAAATGCGCGACTCCACGGAAAGGCACGAGGTGGTGTGGGCACATGGAATGGAAGCGTAGGCCGGCCACCATGACCACGTCCGGATCGGTCTCGCCTACCACGGGTTCGCCCAGAATCTTGGCCGGATCCATGGCGTAGCCCGCGAGGAACTCCTCGTGCCACAATTTGGCCACCCGATCGGGCGTTTGCCTCAGATCTCCATCACCGGACGGATCCAGTCCGGCCGCCCGTAGCAGGGCCGCGACGGCAGCGGACATGGCTTGTGGATTGTGGGGCAAGAGTTCCTCGCTAAGATGAATCTATACAACATGAACCTCGCCACGGCGTGAGACAATCGAAAGGTCGCCATGCAACCGTCGAACGGAAGGAAAACGCGCTGGGGAATTCTGGGTGTGGCCAAGATCGCGATCGACAAAATCATTCCCGCCATCCAGAGCGGCCAGACCGGCCAGGTGATGGCCATCGCTTCGCGCTCCATGGACAAGGCCCAAGCCGCGGCTGCCCGCTTCTCGATCCCGCGCGCCTACGGAGCCTACGAAGAGCTGCTGGCCGATCCCGACGTCGACGCCATCTACAACCCCTTGCCCAACCATCTGCACGTACCGTGGTCGATGCGTGCGCTGGAGGCCGGCAAACATGTGTTGTGCGAAAAGCCCATCGCGCGCGACGCGGCCGAGGCCAGCCAACTGCTCGCCGTGCGCGAACGCACGGGACGGCTTGTGCAAGAGGCGGCCATGGTGCGCACCCACCCGCGCTGGCTGGGTGCGCGGGAGATCGTGCGCAGCGGCCGCATCGGCGAGCTGCGCTCGATGTCCGGTTTCTTTTCCTATTTCAACGACTCGCCCGCCAATGTGCGCCACCAACCCGACATGGGCGGCGGCGGTCTGCTCGATATCGGCTTCTATCCCATCACCATGTCGCGGTTCATGTTCGAGGCCGAACCCGCGCGCGTCATGGGGCTTCTCGAAATCGATCCCAGGTTCGGCGTGGATCGGCTGGCCTCGGCGATCCTCGAGTTTCCCCGCGGCCACGCCATTTTCACCTGCTCTACCCAGCTTGCGCCCTACCAGAATGTGGACATCCTGGGAACGCGTGGACGCATCGGCGTCGAGATCCCGTGGAGCATGCCCCACGAGCGGCCCAGCCGCCTGGTCGTCGAGGTTCGTGATGGCTCGCGTGCGGCCGGAGAAGCCGCCGATGAGATCTGGTTTCCCGCCTGCGATCAGTGGGGTATCCATTGCGACCGGTTCTGCGAGGCCATCGCCAAGGGCCAGCCCGCGCCGGTGCCCATCGAGGATGCGGTGGCCAACATGCGCGTCATCGACGCGATCTTCAGGTCAGCACAATCGGGGCGGTGGGAAAAGCCTTGCCCAGTAGTTCCAGTATCCGAATGAACAGAACCTTCGAGGCCACGAAGAGGATGGAGTGTGTGTCAACGCTTCGGTACGAGAGGCCGAGCGGGTACGTCGTCACGAGGGCGGACCTTCGGTGGGTATCTTGAGAGAGTCGATCGATTGCCAGTTCGGTTCACCGACGTTGATGAATCGGAAGATCCTCGTGCCGTTCCACTCCAGGTGGATGTGCTCTCCCTGCTTGACGTGAGCCTTTCCGGATGGCGAGGCGAGAATGCGCGGCCGGAACGCCGCAACGTTTGCTGCAGCGACGAGGCGGACACTGTCGTACACAATCCCGTCACTACCGATTTTCCGCAGAGATAGCGCAAGCCTCTGGGAAGCCACGTAGGAGTCCGGGTCGTGTACGGCCGGCCATCCGCCGCGCACGTCATGTAGGTCAGCCGATATCGAACCTACGTACAACCGCATCTGGATGCGCGTCGCGGGCTCGCTCGTTCTTCTCAAGAATACTTCCTGATGATGAACAATCTCCTTGATGGCACCGGCGAGGCGGTCACTCGCGTAGTAGACACCGTAGCTGCCGTCTGTGAACCTCGACGCGAACCCAACGTAGGTGAAGGCAGCCATGATGGGCGACGCGCCGGGACCTGCGATCCGCTCCATCGGCGGAACGAGGCCAATCTGTCCAATTTCATCGCGAAGTCGATCGTTGGTCAGTCCCTCGATCGCCGCGAGCATTTCCCAGTCCGCCGGGTCTGCGATTCGTTCGAAGAGATCGATTGGCGGATATCGAGAAGGGATCAGTCGGAACGTCTTGTCCCAGGAGACCCGATGCGTACGCGGTATCTTATGAGATGTCACTCGGGAGCACCGCCCTATGACCGACCACCGCGTACATAGTCGATGTACGCGCGAACCGCATGAAGGTCACTCACGTTGCCTGCCAGCATCCGGTCGAGTGCCGATCGACCACCGAAAGCGTCGTTAGGCTTTTTGATCCATGCGTCCGCTAGTCGATCGTCGGTAAAGAGGACCTGGAGGCCCTTATAGATCCCGAGGATGTAGCTGACGCGTTCGAACTCGTCGCGAGACAAAGAACCACCCTCGCCACGCTTCCAACTAAAGAAGGTTGACCTGCTCGGACTGCCCAGAAGTACGCGAGCGGCGTCGGTTCCAATGCCCCAGCGCTCCAGGATTCGAAAGAACGCACGCTTCGCAGCGTCGGATGCCTTTGCATCCTCCAGATTGAGACGTCTCGGGTCACTGGCGGATTGGGGAAGCACAGTCCAAATCTGGACTAATGCTAGCCTGGAGTCAATATATGAACCTCACAACGATCACTACTCCCAGGCGTCGAAGGTTTCGAACTGCATGGTGTAGTTGGCGCGTCCCTGGGTCGCGGAGCGCAGGTCGGTGGAATAGCCGAACATGCGGCGCAACGGAACCTTAGCTACCACTAGGCGCTGCGTGCCGCGCACGCCTACGTCCTCGATGCGGGCGTGGCGGGCGTTGAGGTCACCGAGGACGTCGCCCACGTTGGCCTCGGGCGCGGTGACCTCGACCTTCATGATGGGTTCGAGCAGACGCGTGCCGGCTTCGCGCGAGGCCTGTCGCAGCGCTTCGCCCACCGCGGCCTTTTGTCCTGCCGGCGTGGAGGCGTCGGGCCGGTACTCGATGCCGGTGACCACCACCTCGATGTCCTCGAAGGGGTAGCCTTCCGGTCCCGAACGCATAGCTTCGGTAGCGCCCTCCAGGGCGGCTTCGAGGATCGCGCGCGGGGTCTCCGGGATCTTGGGTGTGCCCGGAACCTGTTCCGGCAGCACCAGGTCCAGCTTGACCACGTTGCCGCTGCCCCGAGGGCGAGCCGCCACTCGCACACGGGCCTGACCGAACAGGGTTTCGTCGTCCACCTGGCGTTCGAAGCGCGCTTCGGCCTCGGCCGTTCCGGCCAGGGTTTCCCGGTGCACCACTTGTGGTCGGCCTACCGTGGCCTCGACCCCGTATTCGCGGCGTAGGCGATCCGCCATGATGTCCAGGTGAAGCTCGCCCATGCCGCGGATGATGGTCTGCCCGGTCTCGGGATCCTCGCCGAAGCGGAACGTCGGATCTTCGTCGGCCAGCTTGGCCAGTCCGAAGTCGAGCTTTTCTTTTTCGGCCTGGGTCTTGGGTTCGATGGCGCGGGCGATCACGGGCTCGTGTGCTTCGATGCGGCCAAGCAAGATGGGCGCTTTGGGCGCGTACACGGTGTCGCCAGTGCCGGCCTCTTTGAGCCCCATAGCCACCACGATGCTGCCGGCCCCAGCGCGTTCGATGCGCTCGCGGCGGTTGGCGTGCACGGAGAAGAGGCGGGCGACTTTTTCGTTGCGCTTGGTTCGCGCGTTCTGGACTTCATCACCGGGCCGTAGCACCCCGGAATAGATGCGTAGAAAGACCGTCTTGCGGCCCTCGTCCATGGCCACCTTGAAGGCCAGGGCACAGAAGGGCGCACTATCCTCGGGCGGACGTGTGGTGGGCTGGCCGGTCGTGGGATCCGTGCCTTGGATGGGCGGCACTTCGGTGGGTGCCGGCAAGAAGTCGCACACGGCGTCGAGCAATGGCTGAACGCCCTTGTTGCGCAGGGCCGAGCCGGCAAGAACAGGCACGATGCCGCAGCGGAGGGTGCCTTTGCGCAGGGCCGCGACCAGCGCGGCAGTCTCGATGGGTTTGCCCTCCAGGTATGCGGTTGCGATGTTGTCATCGAAGTCGGCAGCGGCCTCGACAAGCTTCTCGCGCGCCGCCGCGACCGCGTCGGCCATGGATGCAGGCACGTTGTCCTCACGCGGCGGATCGTCCTCCGCGCCTGAGAAGTACACGGCGCGCTCGCGGATGAGATCCACGACGCCCGTGAACTGATCTTCTGCGCCGATGGGCAGCTGGACGGGCACGGGACGGGCGGCCAGACGCTCGCGAATCTCGTCCACCACGGCCTGAAAATCGGCGCCCGGGCGATCCATCTTGTTCACGAAAGCCAGGCGCGGCACATGGAAGTTGTCGGCCTGATGCCACACGGTTTCCGACTGCGGCTCCACGCCCGAGACCCCGCAGAACACCACCACAGCGCCGTCAAGCACGCGCAGCGAGCGCTCGACCTCGATGGTGAAGTCCACGTGCCCTGGCGTATCGATGAGGTGCACGTCGTGGCCACGCCATTCCAAGGTGGTGGCCGCCGCGGTGATGGTGATGCCGCGCTCGCGCTCTTGCGGCATCCAGTCCATCTGCGCCTCGCCGTCGTGGACTTCGCCGATCTTGTGGATGCGCCCAGCGTAGTAGAGAAAGCGCTCGCTGACCGTGGTCTTGCCGGCATCGATATGGGCGACGATGCCAATGTTGCGCACGCGAGTCAGCTTGGAAGGCTTCTTCGCTTTGGCTTCGGAACTCGGGCCTGGGTCGGACATCGAAGGCGGGATTATAGGGAGAGGCGGGGGCGCTGCAAGCGCGCGCTGCAAGTACGTGCGACAGATCGTGCGTCTTTGCCGCGACCCGCTGTATAGTCACCGGCCATGAATCGCTCCGAATTCGATGCTGAGCTTCAGCGTCTGCAACGGCAGTTCGGTGCGGCCGAACAAAATCTGGGCAGCTTTCGCAGTGAGCGCTGCACGGGCTCTGTGCACTGCATGTTCTGCAAAGGCTGCCGCAATTGCTATCGATGCACGCACTGTGAGGACTGCGAAGCCACCACGGGCAGCGGGCACTGCCTGCGCTGTATGGGCTGCCACGACTGCTCGCACTGCGAGGACGCCGTCGGCTGCACCCACTCGGCCTACCTTTTGCGCTGCTGGTTCTGCACCGACTGCAACTACTGCCTGGGCTGCGTCGGCTTGGCCAAGAAAGAGTTCCACATTCTCAACCGGCCCTATGCGCGCAGCGAATACTTCGCCCTGCTCAAGAGCCTGGGCGGCCGGTAGGGAACCGGATCTGAATCCGGACCATCCCAGCGTCTTCTGCGGTCCTTGTTCCCTATGTCCTCTGTGTCCTCGTGTTGAACTGCACGCGCGCATCCGTCGACGCTGTGTTAGACTTGTACGACACATGCACGACGGAAGAAACGTGCGAGCCATCCCAAGAAA
>Ga0265342_10002847_pt1 | contig 14600 bp, 10 predicted proteins | sample 4CB327metaG_FD_203125 | JGI IMG/M metagenome (GOLD analysis project Ga0265342, IMG submission 203125) | Rhizosphere microbial communities from Carex aquatilis grown in University of Washington, Seatle, WA, United States - 4-CB3-27 metaG | ecosystem: Host-associated > Plants > Roots >...
CGCCCCTCTTCTGCCCAAATACCCCTGCCAATAGAACGGCGCGCTCCCCTGATTTCCGCAAGACACTTTCCGCCCGGCGTCCGCCGCGGTAGGCTTCGAAACGGCCTCTATGCTAATATATGAGCGTGGATCCCACGCGTTAACCGCCCCGAGGAGACAAAATGAAGACCCAAAAAGCTAAAAAGACCGCCAAGGCTCTCGATCTTTCCTATGCCAGCAAGAACGGCTACGAACGCGTCTCGCCGGCCGACCTGAAGCGCTGCGAGGATTTCAACAAGCTGTACATGGGTTTTATAGCCAGGGCCAAGACGGAGCGCGAAGCGCACGACGAAACCATCCTGCTGCTCGAAGCCGCCGGTTTCAAGGACATGGACCGGCACACCGACGGAACGCGCCTTGTCCCGGGCGACAAGGTCTACCGCTCCTGCGCCGGCAAAACGCTGATGGCGGCCGTCATCGGCAAGAAGCCGCTGGCCGACGGCATGCATATCGTGGGCGGCCACACGGATTCCCCGCGCCTCGACATAAAGCAGAACCCGCTCTACGAGGGCGGCGACCTGGCCCTGCTGGACACCCACTACTACGGCGGCATAAAGAAATACCAGTGGGTGACCATCCCGCTGGCGCTGCACGGCGTCTTCATAAAACCCGACGGCAAAAAAGTGAAGGTCACCATCGGAGAGGAGCCGTCGGACCCGGTCTTCTGCATCACCGACCTGCTCCCCCACATGGCCCAGGACCAGGGGAAAAAGAGCCTGGCCGAAGCCATTCCCGGAGAGGGCCTGGACGTGGTGGTAGGCTCCATCCCGGCCGCGGAAAAGGAGCGGAAAGAGAAATTCAAGTACAACATCCTCAAGCTCCTCAACAAACGCTACGGCATCACGGAAGAGGACTTCCAATCGGCGGAACTGGAGATAGTGCCCGCCGCGCACCCGCGCGAAGCCGGGCTCGACCGCTCCATGATACTGGCTTACGGCCACGACGACCGCTCCTGCGTCTACGCGGGCCTGCAGGCCCTGATGGACCTGAAGGCCGTCCCCGAGTACACCTCGGTCGTGCTGCTCTGCGACAAAGAGGAGATAGGTTCCGTCGGCGCCACCGGCATGGCCTCCAACTTCTTCGAGAACACCTCGGCGGAACTCCTAAACCTCACCTCGAACACCTACAGCGAACTCATGCTCAAGCGCGCGATGAACAACTCCTGGATGCTCTCGGCGGACGTCAACGCCTTGTTCGACCCGATGTTCCCGTCGGTTTCGGAAAAGAAGAACGCCGCCTTCATAAACCACGGCGTCTGCATCACTAAATATACAGGCTCGAAGGGGAAGGTAGCGGCTTCCGACGCCAGCGCGGAGTTCTTAGCGCATATCCGCCGCATCTTCGACCGTGCCGGCGTGCTCTGGCAGACCGGCGAGATGGGCAAGGTGGACCAGGGCGGGGGCGGCACCATCGCCTGGCTCATGGCCAGGTACGGCATGCAGGTCATAGACTGCGGCGTGGGCCTGTTCTCCATGCACGCGCCCATGGAACTGGCCGGCAAACTGGATATTTATATGGCCTACAAGGGCTACCTGGCCTTTCTCAAGGACGGCAGGAAATAAGCGCGCAGGATACGACCTACATGAAAATACAGGTGGGAGTCGGAACGAGGGAGGAGTTCGAGCACTTCCTGAAGGCCGGCGCTGACGAATTCTACTGCGGTTTCAAAACGATACCGGGCCACCTGTACGGCGGCGTGACCTTTGACTCCGTGGATGAAGTGGCCGAGGCCGTTAAGCTCGCCCATGCCAGCGGCAAGAAATTCTATTTCGCCGCCAACGAGATCCAGGCGCACGCCCTGAACGAGACCGTGGCGTTCATAAAAGAGCTGCACTCCCGCGGCATCGACGGGGTCATAATTAGGGACCTCGCCGTCCTTTCCGCCCTGAAACCCGGCAAGCTGCCGCTGGAGATCATCCTGACCAGCTTATCCCCGTGTTATAACGCCGGCTCGCTGGATTTTTACCGCGGCCTGGGCGTAACGCGGCTCGCCCTGCCGGAACAGCTGCTGCCGCGCGAGGCCGAGGGACTGATCAGGAACAAATGGGGGATCGGGACCGAGATCTTCCTGATGGCCAGGGAGTATTGCGTGGTCCTGAACGGCTTATGCTACCTGAAGCAGTTCAACGGCCAATGCCTGTGCCGGAAGGAATTCAGGACCGGCGGCCGCAAGTTCGTGATGGCGAAGCCGACCGCCGAAGAGCATTTTTCGCGCTTATATGACTTTCACAAGCTCGGCGTCCCGGTCCTCAAGATCGGCAGGCACCCTGCCAAAGATTACGCCAAGATCCTCTTCGGGGAAGCCCTGGCCGTAAACAAGCTCCTGGGCTCGGGGCTTTCAAAAAAAGAATTCACCAGACTGGCGCTGAAATATCATGCGAAGATAGGGACGTTCCTGGAAAAATGCACCAACAAACCGTAAAAAAAGCAGCGCTCCTCGAACTGCCCGGAATTGCGAAGGCGTCCGGCGCGTTCATAAAGCGGCAGGACTTCATTTATATAGGCAGCGAGTTCTGCCAGAATATTTTTCCCGTAAAAAAGGATGTGGCTGCGCTTTTCGACAAAGGAGCGAAGAAGATAGTCATCCTCACCTCGTTCATGGTGCAGGACGGGCTTTCGCGCCTGCAGGACGCCGTTTCGGATATCCTCGGTGAATTCGGGAATATCGAGATCATGGTCAACGATTTCGGCTTCCTGGCGTACCTGAACAAATTCCATTCCGCGACGCCGAAAGGGATAGGCCGGCCCCTGTCCATAGATTTCATGAGGATGGAACACGCGGCCCGCGCGAAATTTTTCAAAGAGCACAAGCTGGGCCGGCTGGAAACGGACGAGGCGGACATGCTCCACAACATTCCCCCCCGGCCGGGCTTCAAAATAAGCCTGCACTATCCCCTCAAATACGCCGCCATGAGCAGGTCCTGCCCTTTCGTCCGGAAGATCACACTGGCTTGCGCCCACGCCTGTTACGGCAGGACGATGATCCTGCCGGTTCCCGGCTCCGCCAGGCCGCTCGTCGCCAGGAACAACGCTTATTTCCTGGCGTACCGGCCGGGCGCGGTCAAAAATGTGGACAGGCTCGTGAAACATTCCTTCGACGCGGGAAAAATGAACTGCTGACGGATGTTCCGCTCACACTTATGCACAAGATCATAGGTCCCGACGGTAAAAACAATGCCGCCCCGGGCTTGAAAGGCCTGAACCCGCTCCGGCGCGACCGGGCCGGGGCCGCGCCCGAGTACGGCGGGACGGCCTCCTCCGGCCCCGGCCGGGAGGTCTACGTCGAGTACCGCCGGGGCGGGAACGCCGGGAAGGGCCGCTCCGGGAAAAAATATGTTTTTTTCGAGAAGGACGGCATCTCTTACTTCAACGATAACGACGTAGAAGAAAAGCACAGCGCTTGGCTGCGCAGGCTGTCGGCGCAGGTCCTGGACCTGAAAGCCGGGTTCAAGTCCCCCTTCTTTTACGCCGAGTTCGTACTGGCGGGGGACCGGCTCCAGATCCTGCAGGCCGGGAAGGCCGCCGCGGGCGCGGCGCCCGGGAATTCGCCGTTCAAGTTCGAGAACGAGTGCCGGTACAATTATCATTACACGGATTTTTCCGACGGCGAGGCCAACGCCATCCTGGCCTCCTTGGGGCTGCGCTCTCGTTTTAGATCCGAGCTGATCGCCGAAGGGCTGTTCATCCGCTACCCGGTCCTCGAGGCCATCGAGAACGAACTGAGGGAGAAGGTCAGGGACCGAAAGTTCACGGCGGCTTTCCATAACGCTTTCCGGGACTTCATCCTGGCCGAGGCGAAGAAGACGCAGGAGCCGTGCGGGAATGCCCGCGCCGCTTTCACCAGTCTTAAAAAGATAAATTTCAAACTGGCCGTTTTCAATTACCTGTACACCCGCGTGCTGAAATTCTCCCTCGACCGGGCGCTGCTGGAATTGGGCGCGAAGAAGTTCGCAGCTTACCGGGAGCGCTTCCTGTCCCCCGTCCCGCCCCAGCTTGGCGGGTTCCTGAACGGCCTGCGCAACGCACCCGAAACGCTGGAACGGGAGTACGGCCAGGAGGTCATCGCCCGGCTGAAGCGGGACGCGGCCATAATGCGGGCCGCGGCAAGGTTCGCGAAAGTGAACGAAGCCCTTCCTCGGAAACTGCCCGGAGGCCGGGCGGGGCACGAGGAATATTTCTACATATTGCGCCGCCTGGTGGCCCTTAAGAACGCAGCCAATTCCCGCTTCACCATGATCAACGCCGTGTACGCCGCCAGGATAGCGGCCACGGGAAAGTTCGAAAAAACGGATATTTACCGCCTCTGCCGTCTTCCCGGAAAGGTCATAGGCGATATGCTGGCCGGGCGGGCCGTCCCACGCGGTCCGGACAAGTTTGACGGCTGCGGAGAAAAAACCCCGGCGCCGGGCAGGCTGCGCGCGGTTTTCCCGCTGACGGGCACCGTGGCCCAGGAAGGCGGCGCCTCGGGCGTGGTCAAACTGGTCCGGGACGGCCTGCGCTGGAGCGAAGTTACCAAGGCCCATATCCTGGTGGCGGACTACCTGGACGAATCCTTCCTGGTCCCGATGCTTCTGTGCAAAGGCATTATAGCCGAACGGGCCGGGCTGACCTCCCACGCGGCCATAATAGCGCGGGAACTCAAAAAGCCCTGCATCGTGGACGTGGCGGGCTGCTCTAAAGTTTTAAAGGACGGGGACAGGATCAGGGTGAGCGGCGGGAAAATTTACAGGGTCCGGTGATACTTCAGGAATATACCGGCCTGGGGCCTATCGGTTCAGGGACGGTTTTCAGCGGCTTGAACTCGGCGCCGCCGTAAAGCCTGAAATATTCTTTTTCGAAACCGGCGCAAACCTTAAAATACACGCAGCCCTTGCAGGACGGGGCCTTCATCCGCAGGTCGCGGGTGATCATCGTGTACATCTCGTCCTTGTGGACGGCCCCGGGCAGGAAGAGGTCGTCGTCCTTTTCCGGGTATTGCCAGTCGCCCATCAGGTGCTGGTAGCCCGGCAGCAGGCACGGCAGATAATTGCTGAGGAATTTGAAGGCCGGCCGCACGCCCAGCTCTTCGAACACCCCCACGGCCTCGCGCGTGTACGGCAACTGGGCGGAATAGGGTATTTTCACCTTTTTCCTGTTGGCATAGGCCGCACCCAGGTAATGGGTGGCGATAACGTGGCAGGAATCCACTCCGAACCGGCCTATCACCATGCGGAGCAAAGCAGGGAGGTTCTTGTAGTTCAGGCCTGTCACCGCCGTGCCGGTGTTCAGGTAGACGCCGTGCTCCAGGAGATTTTCGGCCGCCGCTATGACCTTTTTGAAGGAACCTTTTATCCCGGTCATGGCGTCGTGCGTGGCCGCGTTGTCGCCGTGGATGGACAGGTTGGCCGTATTGAGCCCGGCTTCGGCCAGTTCCCGCGCGTAAGCCGGGGAGCTGAGCTTGAGCCCGTTGGATACTATCTGCACGGCCGGGTAGCCGATGCGGCGGGCCAGCTTGATCAGCTTGGGCAGGTCCTCGTAGATCGTGGGCTCGCCGCCGATGAACTGCACCATCCTGGCCCCGTTCTTATAGGAAGCCATCAGGTAGCGCGAGGCGCGCCCGAAATCCAGGAAATTACTGTCCTTTCGTGCTTCCATTTCCGGGGAGCCATAGCAGAACACGCAGCGGGCGTTGCAGGAAAAACTGAGCGTCAGCTCGCAGACCTTCATCCGGCCCCTGGGCCAGTGGTAACGCTTCGCGGCCTCCAGCACCGTCATGCCTTTTTTCATCAGGTGTAGCCTTCCTTGAAAATTTTTATCAGGTGTTTCAGATAGGCCTTCGCGGCCGGCTCCGCCGCCGCGCGCCCCACCAGGTCCTTGACGGCTTCCCGGCATATTTCCGTGCGCATTTGATAAGCGCGGCTTCCGTCGGACAGGCCCGGCAGGCGGTAGTACGCGCTCACGCAGTCCCCGCAGGCCGGGGAATCCGGCGACGGGACACAGGCCGAAAACTTCTTATTTACCCCTTTAGCCGCGCTGCCCACGGCCACCGCCCGGCGCTGCGCGGAATTCTTCACGAACGGGTACGGATAAAGCGACAAGGCGCCGTCCGGGTACATCTCCAGGTCGCGCAGGAACGGGCAAAAGGCGTTGCCGTGGGCCTGCTCCCTGAAAAACTCCATAAAAGGCTCGAGCACGATAAAGTCGCCCGGCTTTGACCTGGTAACCGCGTACGCGGCTATCTTGCGCATGTTCTTTCCGAAGGCGTCGTAATCCTTCCCGCGCCACGGGAAGCCGTGCACGCACTCTATGCCGATGTTCCTGAACCCGAGCCGCGCCAGCTCCCTGAAATCTTCGTAGGCGGCGGCGCAGCGCCTGGGATGCACGCAGAAGATGACGTGCAGCCTGTCGCCCAGCGCGGACAGCAGCAGCGGGATCTTTTCTTTCAGCGCCTTATGGGTTCCCGCACCGGAAGGGAACCTGCGCGAGAGGTCCTGCGTCTTCCGCCCTCCCGAAAAACTGATGGAGAACCGGATATTATTCTTCGCTATGTACGCCAGGTGCTCCGGAGTGACCAGCACGCCGTTGCTGGCCATGGAGATGGAGAGGTTCTTCCCGAGCTTGCGCGCCTTTGCGCGGGCCGCCGCTATTGTTTTTTGGGCCATGCCGAACGCCAGCAGCGGCTCGCCACCGTAGATCTCCAGGATCTTGTCCTTCCCGGGCGAACCGAGCAGAAGGTCCAGGCCTTTCTCCGCCCGGGGAAAAGAAATATTTTCCGGGTGGTCCTTGTCTATAAAGCAATGGGTGCAGCGCAGACAGCACGCCGAGGTCAGCGCTATCTTGAATTTGTTTATTTCCTTATTGAACCGCATATTTGTTTCCCGCACGGCAGGCATCAGAACAAGGTCCCGGAGAACGCCCTGGCCGGCGCGCGCTTCAGCGGCTTATATTCCGACCCGCCGTAAAGCCCGAAATATTCCGAATCGAACCCCCGGCACTTCGCGTTCAGCGCGCAGGCGCGGCAGCGGGCGGTCTTCACGCTCTGGCTGTTCTTCATCTCGGCCATGTTCAGGGTGCGGCCGTCGTTCAAAAAAAGCGGCTCGCCCGAAGTGGTATCGCGCTCCCAGTCCGCCAGCACGGGCAGATACTCCGGCAGCAGGCACGGCGTAAAATTGACCAGCATCCGCGAGAATGCCGGGATCCCTCCGGCCTCGTACCGTTTCATGGCTTTTTTCACATACGGAAGCACGCTTGAGATCTTTACCCGGAGCAGGGCTTTGTTCCTGGCCATGACGCCGCGGTAATGGCCGTAGATGATGTTGTAATAATTTATTCCCAGCTCCTCGCTGGCGAACCGGAAGAACTCGGGGAAAGCCCGGTAGTTCAGGGCGTTCAGCACCTGGTTTACCCCCGCCTCGCGGTCCAGGCTTTGAACGTTCTCTATGGCGCGGATAACCTTCTTGAAAGCGCCGGGAACGCCCACCAGCCGGTCGTGCACCGCGGCATTATGCCCGTGCAGCGACAGGTCGAACATGTTGAAGCCCGCCGCGGCCATTTCCGCCGCGTAGGCCGGATCGGAGAGGCGCCCGCCGTTGGTGCAGAGTTTCACGCAGGCATAGCCTGACTTGCGGGCGAAAGCGGCTATCCTGCCTATATCCTTGCGCAGCGTGGGCTCGCCGCCTATCACGGCCGCGATCCAGCACCCCTGCCGCCGGCCGAGGTACAGGGCTTTGAAGATCTCTTCGAGACGCGGCTCGCGGCCGGCGCCGAAGGAGTCCGGCTCGGCATAGCAGAACAGGCAGCGGTTATCGCAGGCGGAATTTACGGTGACTTCGCAGACCTTGGCCTTAAGGCCGACTGGCCAGCGGATGTCGGCCAGGCGCGGGGCGATGGCCGCCCTGTCCAGGCCGGGCGATTTCCGCAGGGCGCGCTTGAGATTCTTTTCCAGGAAGGGATTCATTGAATGTTTTCGCCAGGCTGCGCGCGAGAGAGGTCCGCGATAACGTTTATTATATAACTTATGCGCGGACCATCCCGGGCGGCCGCCCCTTCCGCGCGCCCTAGAACTATTTTACAGGCGCGGCGGACCGGGAAGCGACGGCAGGAAACGGCAAGCGGGGATGCGCCGCGGACCGGGGAGCGCCTATATCCCGGAGAACGCGCGCGGCCTCCTCCAGCACGAAATCCCTGGGCGCGGGGGCGCGGGCGTAATCTCCGCCTTTAGCCGCGGAGGTGGAAACCGCGACACCCGCGGCGGCGCCGGAGACCGTCATAGAAGAAAGAACGGCGGGCTCCGGGACAGGAGAGCCGGCCGGCGCCGCGGAAGAAGAGGCCGCCTCAAAGGCCGCGGTGGAATTAAGCACCAGGGGTTTTCCCGCGGCGATATCCTGCAGGGTGATCTCGGTGACGGATAAGGGCGGAGTCTTGCGCGCGGCGCGTTCTTTGTTGCGCCCGGTTTTCCGGGCCTCTTCTTCATTGCGTTCGGCCAGGCGCCTGGCGTAGTTAAGGGAAACGGTCTTATCCTTCTTGTTCTTCAGGTAAATGGCGATATCCTGCCTGACGTACTTGAACTCGGGCGAGACCGCCACCCTTGCCGCCGAGGCCGCGCGCAGCCCGTCAAGCTCCGGGCCGCTGACCTGGCCCCCTTTGTTGTAGCCGGCGGGGGGAATTTGATCGTAAGCCATGGCGTTGGGCAGCGAAGACTCGGTCAGGTCCAGGGAATCGTCCAGGGACGGCAGCCCGATATCCGGCGTCACGCCGCGGTTCTGGGTGGAACCGCCGGAAACGCGGTAGAATTTATTGATGGTCAGCCGCACCCCGCCCGCCTTGTACTGCCGCAGGGAGGCCGGCAGGTACGGGTCCAGGTTCAGCACAACCTGCACCGTCCCCTTGCCGAAAGTGCTTTTTTCACCCACCAGCACGGCGCGCCGGTAATCCTGGAGGGCCGCGGAAACGATCTCCGAAGACGAGGCCGAGAACCGCGAAGTGAGCACCACCAGGGGGCCCGAGTAATCCGGGCTGTCTTCGGGGGCGTTCAAAATACGGACGCTGCCGTGGTTGTCCCGCACCTGCACCACCGGGCCGCCCCCGGTGAAAAGCCCCGTCATCACCACGGCTTCCTCCAGGGACCCGCCGCCGTTGTCGCGCAGGTCCAGGATGACGCCCGCCACGTTCTGCCGTTTTAAATAATCCAGCAGGGTCTTCACGTCGCGCGTGGCGCTCTCGGTACCCGAGGGACCGATCTGGGCGTAAAAGGACGGGAGTTTGATGACGCCCAGCCGTACGTTCCGGCCGTTATCACCGGGGATCAGGACGATCTGAGCCCTGGCTTCCTGGTCCCGCAGCAGGATCTTGTCGCGCACCAGCGTCACGGTCACTCGGGTCGAAGGGTCCAGGGCGTCGGCCGGGATTATCCTCAGGCGGACCACGGTCCCTTTCTCGCCGCGGATCAGCTTGACCACGCGGTCGATCTTCATGCCCACGGTCTCGACGAAAGGCCCGTCGGTCCCCTGCGCCACGGCCTCTATGCGGTCGTTGGGCTGAAGCGCCTTGCTTTCCGCGGCCGGGCCGCCGGGGACCAGGTTGACCACCTTGGCGTAGCCCTCTTCCGTCTGGAGGGTAACGCCTATGCCCACCAGGGAAAGGCTCATGGCGATATCGAAATTCTCCTCGGCCGGGGCCGCCATATACTCGCTGTGCGGGTCGTAGCAGCCGGCCAGGGCGCTGAGATAGTTCTGCAGCACATCCCCCGAGTCGAACTCCTTGTAATTCTCCAGGAGCCGGTCGTAGTTCTTCTGCACGTCCCTGGCCTTGTCGGCCGGTTTGGCGGCGTCGAGCTTCCCCTGCAGCATCTCGAATTCCACGCTTTTGCGCCAGAGCTCGCGCGCTCCCGCCTCGTCGCCCGGCCAAGCGGCGTCGTGCCGGTCCGCCAGCATGGTCTCGTCGGAGGTGAAGGTGTAGGTGGAGCGCACGAATTCATGCACCCAGCCGACCCGCTCGCTAAGACGCGTCATGAAACGGCTGTAGATAAAGTAGGCCGGTGTCACATCCCCGTCCCTGAGGCGCGGAGCCAGGCCGGTGCCGAAGCGGGCGTTGAATTCAGCGATATCGGAAGCGAGAAAGAACATATGGAACGGGTCGTACATCCGCAAATAGAGTTTCAGCAGCTCCGGGGACGTCTCGGGAGTAATGGGCTTGTGGCCATAGTGCCCCTCCTCCAGGCTGCGCGCCACCAGCTGGGCGATGACGGGAGCCGCGGGGCCCGCCTCTACGCTCGCCTGAGGAGCCGCGGCGCAGGGGCCGGCAGCCAGGGATAAGACAAAAAATACAGGGGATAAAAATTTCGCGCGTGTTTTCATCGGTGTCCGGTCTGAGCTGAGCGGCATAAATTGTACCTAAATTGTAGTAAACATAAGGGCGGTTCTCGTCCTTTTTTCCTGAGACCTCCTTTTCCTTCGCCTGAAATACGCTAAAAACTTCCCTTACCGCCATAACAACAAAAAGCGGCGCCTTTTTGAAATTTTGCCGGGTTTTTCCTCGCCCGGCGCGCAGTTGCGCGTGGACAGCGGGGCATGTCTGACCAGGGGCAAGTCGATCAGTAACGCTTCAAGACCTCTTCGGGGTAATGGCGCAGGATATAGGGCCTGGCCCGCGGATCGCCGCGTTCGTAAAGGAAAGCCGCGATCTTGCAGATCTCATCCAGCAGAAAAAGCGGAACCATTGCGAATACTAACGCGAGTGCCGGCACCAGGTACAACGGGAGCATTAAGTTCGCCCTGTCCATAAGCGGCCCCCTGGCGGAGAACAGGGATAGAATGGCCGGGTTATCGGTCGTCAGCACGAAAAACGTGCAGCACGTACTGGCGAGGAAGATAAAAAAGGCCAGCATGCTCAAATAATCATCGTCCCCCGTGAAAAGATCAGCCTCCGGTTCCTGCCTGGGCAGGCGGGAACCGGCGTGTGCGTGTGTTCCCGGGGCCTTCGGGGGCGGGCTGCCGGGTATTTGCGCGGACACGTCGAGATATATCTCCCGTATCGTGATCATAATGAAGGCGGCAGAACCCTTCCGGCCTCTCCCCGACAGTATTTTGAGGAGAACGGCGGCGGAACCCAGTACGCTCAGGTTCTCTACAAAGAACAAGCGGGCATAATGTAAGCTTTTACGCGTTCCATACAGGAAACCGGCTTCCCCGCCCAGCATCAGCGTCATGACGCAGGCAAGCATGCCGCTGCTGAAGGCGGCGACGGCGGTCGCCATGAACAGGATCAGCAAGAAAGCGATGCTCCGCAATAAAATGCCCCCCAGTTGTTTCCCGAAAAAAGCGCTTACCGTCATATCCAGCGAGGGATGCGTGAGCCAGATAGCGACAAAGGCCGTTATCGGCAGGGCCCCCAGCAGCAGACCCGAAAAGGCCAGCGGCAGCAATTCCGGTTCCCTGAATAAAAGCCACAGCGAGCGGTACCACAGCGATATCCGCATCAGCATCCGCAAATGTCTGAACTGCAGGACCAGCCCCGTGCTCAGCACGAGCACGAGGAAGATCAGCAAAAGCGAATGGGTCATTTGCTATAACTCCTTACCCCCGGGGCCGCTTCGTTATCTCTACTCCGGGCTTTTAATCTGGATCTGAAAAACGTAAGGGCGGTTAGCGGCTGATTTTTCCGGAGAACCGTCCCTTTTCTTTCGCCTGAAATCTACTAAAAAACTTCTCCTACCGCTATAATAACAAAAAGCGGCGCTTTTTCCTGAAATTTTGCCGAGTCCCCCCTCGCCCGGAGATTGCCGGGCGTGCGGAGGGTTGGTGGTGGTCTATAGTACAGGAAGTATGCGACGTCTTGCACGCCGTATCAGGCGTTCAAGACAGTGGAGAAACCGGAGCAGTATCCGCGGGATGCGCAACCATGGAAAGCTGGAAAAGACGGCCGATGCGCACATGCCGAAGGGACCGCGCTCTCAGCGGGTTTCACCCGGTCTCAAGAAAGGGGCGTGGACGCAGAGCGTAGTCCCGACCCCGGTCTTAGAATCAACTTCGATCCGGCCGCCGTTGGATTCCGCCCGCTCGCGCATGCTCCCGAGGCCGATGCCCCGCCCTGCGGGCGGGCGGCCGCCGCCGGCCGCAAATCCTATCCCGTTGTCGCTCACGCTCAACACGACCTCGCTCCCTATGCGGGAGAGGTCTACCGTCACCTGGGTCGCCCTGGAATGTTTCCTGATATTATTGAGCGCCTCCTGGGTGATGCGAAAAAGAGCCAGCGCCAGCTCCGGAGTCACGGACGCCGGAAGGGGGACGGTCCGCAGCGTCACGGACACCCCCCCGTTCTCTTTGAAATCGCGGCAAAGCGTGCGCAGGGCCGGCGCAAGGCCCAGGTCCTCCAGCTCCGAAGGCATGAGATTCTTAGAGACAAGGCGGATCTCGGAGATGGCGCGCCCCATCAGCCCGCCTATTTCAAGGATCTGCGCCGCGGCGCCCCCTTTTGAGACTATCTTTCCGGACAAGGCCTCCAGCCTGAATTTTACTCCCGAAAGGATCTGGCCGACCCCGTCATGAAGATCCCGGGCAAGGCGCCTGCGTTCCGTTTCCTGGGCGGCGATCACGCTTGCGTGCAGCCTGCGGAGTTCCCGGTCGACACGTTTTTGTTCCGTGATGTCCCGTTCCGTGGCGGCCAGTTCCACCGGCGCGCCCGTTTCATCGTGCAGCACCGTGACCGTGAGCAGCACGTCCAGTATCCGGCCGTCCTTCGCGCGGCGCCGGGTTTCTATCGGGGCCGGTTTCTTTCCCTGCATGGAGAGCCGGACCAGCCCCTGCGTCCGAATGCTCTCGTTTTCCGGGATGAGCCGGCTGAGGCTCATTCCCAGGGCCTCCGCCTCGGTGTAGCCGTACATCTTTTGCGCGCCGCTGTTCCAGGCGATGATCCGGTCCCTGAGGTCGCGGATAATGACGGCTTCGCCGGAGTTACGCACTAAAGCGGCCAGCCGCAGCGCGGTTTTTTCCGAGAGCTTCCTGTCATGAATGTCTATAAGATTCATCACGGCGCCCTCGGTCCTGCTTTTTCCGGGCCGGTAGGGCCTGAGAACGAGCTGATACCAGCGGCCTTGAGTGTCCTGGACTTCCAGCTGCCGGGCGTAGCCGGTCTTGATTACGTTCAAAAGCAGTTGCTCCAGGTTGGGAAGACGCAGCGGAAGTTCCAGCCCGGCAAGGGACCGACCGATCTTGTCCGGGGAGAGGTTGAGCGCCTTCTCCGCCGAAGGAGTGAAGCGGCGGATGGCAAGATCGGGTCCCACCAAGACGACCGGGATGTCTATACTGGCCAAGAGATAGAAGGGATCGTTGTCGGCGCGATCAAGGACCTGGCTGCCGCGGCCGGCTTCTTCGGCTGAAATACCCGGCGCTTCACCGGCGGGCGGATTTTTTTTCCTGGCAGAGAGCTCCGCCTTTATCTTCCCGGAGCTGAGTCCGGCGCGCGCATGTCCGGTTACGGCCGGGCTCACGGTCGCAGCGAAGACAGGACAGGCCGCGCTCTCAAAGACCTCAAAGGATCCCGGATCCCGGAAAAAGGACGTCCCGGAACTGGTTATATCACTGATTTCACTGAATTTCATAAATAGCCCCGCCCGCCCGTTTCCTATGCCAGGCCCCTGCCTAATTGATAGTTTACCTTCCCCCGGGCTTGCCCGCCATTGCCTGTTTCCGCTTTAAGTACGCCTTTTTCCTCATTAATAGGAATATCCGCCCCTGCTCACACAGCGGATACCGTATATCTTTTGGCCCCGCCGGCTAAAAAGCGGTTTCACTGCCCGGCGGGTGCCGGACCGGTTTTAGATCATCAGGTAGTCAGTCTTGCGGGATGGAGCGAAGCGACATGGATTTCCAGCCTGTAACCCTGCGTCCTTTTAACAGGTTCGCGGTGATCAATAGTTGTGCCCCATGGCACTGGTATCAATGCCCAGGTTTAAGAACTACCTTGGTCCAGCCGGCCTTGCGCACGTCAAAGTTCTTGTAGGCTTCGACCGCCCGGTCGAGCGGCAGTTCGTGCGAAATGATGAAGGACGGTTTCGCCTTTCCCTCTGCGATCAGCTTACACAACCTGCGGTTATAGGCTTTTACATTTGCCTGGCCAGTCCCGATGTGCTGGCCTTTGATCCAAAACCGGCCAAGATCAAACGCGATCTGGCCTTGCCTGGCCAATTTATCTTTGGCGTTAGGGTCTTCCGGCATGAAAACCCCCACAACCCCGATACCTCCGGTCGGGCGCACCGTTTTCACTAAATTGTTCATCGTCAGGTTCGGCACCTCGCGCCCTTTGTGGTCGCAGCATTGATAGCCCACGCATTCGCACCCGCGGTCCGCTCCTTTGCCGGCGGTCAGCGCCATAACCTGTTCAACTCCGGACCCATCCGAGTCATCCACCGCGATAGCGCCTATTTTTCCTGCCAATGCCAGCCGGTCCTTATGCATGTCCACGACCATGACCTTGCCGGCCCCTTTGATGATAGCGGAGTACGCCGCCATAAGACCAACCGGCCCGGCGCCGTAAATAACGACAGAATCGCCTGCCTGCACGCCTGCCAGCTCGGTGGCGTGGTA
>Ga0265342_10002849_pt1 | contig 14592 bp, 9 predicted proteins | sample 4CB327metaG_FD_203125 | JGI IMG/M metagenome (GOLD analysis project Ga0265342, IMG submission 203125) | Rhizosphere microbial communities from Carex aquatilis grown in University of Washington, Seatle, WA, United States - 4-CB3-27 metaG | ecosystem: Host-associated > Plants > Roots > Rhizosphere...
TCCGTTCGCGAACTTCACCGGCATCGTTGTCGAAGTGAAGCAAGAGAAGCAAAAGCTTCGCGTGAATCTTTCCATCTTCGGTCGGGCGACCCCGGTCGAGTTGGACTTTGCACAGGTCGAGAAAGTCTGAACTGCTAGGTAGATCCGATGAAGAAAGCAACAGGTTACATCAAGCTCCAGATTCCCGCCGGCAAGGCCAACCCGGCCCCACCCGTCGGGCCAGCGCTCGGCCAGCACGGCGTGAACATCATGGACTTCTGCAAGCAGTTCAACGCTCGCACGCAAGCGCAGGCCAAGGACGAAGTCACGATTCCCGTGGTCATCACCGTGTTTTCGGATCGCTCGTTCACTTTCGTGACCAAGACGCCGCCCGCGGCGGTCTTGATCAAGAAGGCGGCCGGGTTGGCCACGGCGAAGAAGCCGGGCTCCGGTTCCAAAGAGCCCAACAAAGTCAAGGTTGGCAAGATCAACAAGAAGCAGTTGCGTGACATCGCAACGATGAAACTCCCTGACCTCAACACCACCAACGTCGAATCTGCGATGCGGACCATTGCCGGTACTGCACGCTCCATGGGCGTCGAGGTGGAAGGCTAACGCTCAAAGCCGAAACGAGAAGGAAACCATGCCCAAAGCAGGAAAGAAGTACACGAAAGCCGCCGCAAAGGTAGATCGCCTAAAGCGATACACCTTGGCGGACGCATGCAAATTGTTGCCCGACACCAAGGTTGCGAAGTTCGACGAAAGCGTCGACATCGCGGTCCGTCTCGGCGTAGACCCGAAGCACGCCGATCAGATGGTCCGCGGCGCCATCGTGTTGCCCCATGGAACTGGCAAGACGGTGCGTGTGGCCGTGATTGCCAAAGGCGACAAGGCCAAGGACGCACAAGATTCAGGCGCTGACTTCGTCGGCGCCGAGGATCTGGTCGAGAAGATCCAGAAGGAAAACTGGACCGACTTCGACTCGCTCGTTGCCACGCCCGACATGATGGGGCTCGTCGGTCGTTTGGGCCGCGTGCTCGGTCCCAAGGGCCTCATGCCTAACCCGAAGGTGGGGACCGTGACCGCCGATGTCTCCAAAGCCGTGCGCGAGCTCAAGGCTGGCCGCGTGGAATTCCGTGTCGAGAAGGCCGGCGTGGTTCACGCCCGCATCGGCAAGGTATCGTTCGGCGGCGACAAGTTGCACGAGAATGCGCGTGTGATGGTCGAAACGCTGATGAAGCTGAAGCCAGCCTCGGCCAAGGGCACGTATATGAGGTCGATCACTCTATCCACCACGATGGGGCCGGGGATCAAAGTCGATACCACCCCGCTCGTCGCCGAGTTCGGCGCGCACTAGGAGGGCTTTCATCGTGAACGCTGCAGATAAGAACGCCAATATCGATTCCTTGAAGACGCGGCTTGCGTCGGCGCAGAGCTTGATTCTCGCCGATTTCCGCGGACTTACCGTCGAAAGCGACAACAAACTACGCCGCGAATTCCGCGCCGTGGGCTGCGAATACCAGGTGGTGAAGAACACCCTCCTTGGCAAGGCTGTCAAAGGCACGGCGATGGAGGTCCTGGACTCGCTGCTCGCCGGCCCGACCGCGATTGCCTATTCGACCGAGGACCCGTCCGCGCCCGCCAAGGTGGCGACCAAGATGGCCAGGGTCGAAAGCAAATTCGTTATCAAGGGCGGGTACATCGACGGGAAATTGCTCGACAAGACGGGCGTCGAAGCGCTTTCTACGCTGCCTGGCAAAGACGAAGCACGCGCAACATTCCTTGCAACCCTGCTCGCCGTGCCTCAGAACTTCCTGCGCCTGCTCAGTGCAGCCCCGCAGAATTTCGTACACTTGCTGGCCGCGCGTGAAGACGCGCTCAAGGGCGGCGAGAACAAGTAACCGGCAGCCTCGCTGGCTGCGAACTTTCAACAACACGATTTAGAAACCCAGAAGGAGACCCTGATATGGCCGATGTGTCGAAGGAGCAAGTTGTAGATTTTCTTTCCAAGCTGTCCGTCATGGACATCGCTGCTCTCACCAAGGAGCTTGAGGACAAGTGGGGCGTCAAGGCTGCTCCGGTGGCCGTTGCCGCCGCTGCCGGCGCCGCGCCAGCCGCTGCCGCGGCCGCGGTCGAACAGACCGAGTTCACGGTCGTGCTCAAGGAGGCGGGTGCCAAGAAGATCGAGGTCATCAAGGTGGTGCGCGAGCTCACCCAGCTCGGTCTCAAGGAAGCCAAGGACTTGGTGGACGGCGCTCCCAAGAGCGTCAAGGAAGGCGTGTCCAAGGCTGACGCGGAAGGCTTCAAGAAGAAGCTCGAAGATGCAGGTGCAAAGGTTGAAATCAAGTAGGCACGTCGGCAGTTGACAACACAGAGTCGACAGCCCGTCGACAGTCGGAAATCGCATTCGCCGGGGACGCCAAAGACGTCCTCCGGCATTCGACTGTTTTCTCGCGTGGGGAGCCACCGAGCTTTGCTCGGTGCGAACCATCGCGGGAAGGCATGGAAACCCTCCCAGGGTTCCCATACCAGCGTTCCTAAGTAACTATCGGCGAGGGAGAGCGCAATGGCGTCCCAGATCCAGAACAATTTCAGAGCACGCAAGAGCTTCGCCAAAATCGGCAAGATCATCGATATCCCGAATCTCATCGACATCCAGAAGCAGAGTTACGAGAAGTTTCTGCAGAAGGACGTGCCGATCGAGAAGCGCGAAGACATCGGTCTTCAAGGCGTGTTCAAGAGTGTCTTTCCGATCAAGGACTTCTCGGAAACATCGTCCATCGAGTTTGTCAGCTACACGCTCGACAAGCCGAAGTACGACGTCGACGAGTGCCGCCAGCGCGGAATGACCTTCGCGGCACCGATCAAGGTGACCGTGCGTTTGGTCATCTGGGACACCAACGAGGACACCGGGTCGCAGTCCATCCGCGACGTCAAGGAGCAGGAGGTCTTTTTCGGCGAGATCCCGCTCATGACCGACAACGGGACCTTCATCATTAATGGCACCGAGCGCGTCGTGGTCAGCCAGCTGCACCGCAGCCCAGGCGTGTTCTACGATCACGACAAGGGCAAGACGCACAGCTCGGGCAAGCTGCTCTACAGCGCGCGCGTGATCCCCTACCGCGGCTCGTGGCTCGATTTCGAGTTCGATCCCAAGGATCTCCTCTACGTGCGCATCGACCGCCGGCGCAAGCTGCACGCGACGGTTCTCTTGCGCGCCCTCGGCTACTCCACCGAGGACTTGCTCAATTACTACTACGACACGGAAACCGTCTTCCTCGAGGCGGGTAAGAAATACGCGAAGTCCGTCGAGTACGATTTGTTGCCTGGCCAGCGCGCGACGCGCGACGTGCGCCACCCGGACTCGCGTGAAATTCTCGTCAAGAAGAACCGCAAGTTCACCAAGCTCGCCATCAAGAAGCTGAAGGACTCGAACGTCGAGCGTCTGCCCGTCGAGGTTTCCGAACTGGTCGGCAAGGTGGCGGCGACCGACGTCATCGACGAAACCACAGGCGAGGTCGTCCTTCAGTGCAACGAAGAGCTGACCGAAACCAAGCTGGAAGAACTGCGCGAACACGGCATCGCCAGCATCAAGATCCTGTTCATCGACAATCTGAACATCGGCTCCTTCCTTCGCGACACCCTCATCGCGGACAAGCTGCAGACCACCGATGAGTCCATCATGGAGATCTACCGCCGCTTGCGCCCGGGCGATCCGCCCACGGTCGAGACGGCGCAAAATCTCTTCCGCAATCTCTTCTTCAATCCCGAGCGCTACGACCTGTCCAAGGTCGGTCGCCTCAAGTTGAACTACAAGTTCAAGCTCGACGAGGCGCTCGACAACACGGTTCTCACCAAGCGGGACATCCTCGAAACCGTCCGCTACCTCATCGACCTCAAGAACGGCAAAGGCCAGATCGACGACATCGATCACTTGGGCAACCGCCGCGTGCGCGCGGTGGGCGAGTTGATGGAGAACCAGTACCGCATCGGCCTTGTGCGCATGGAGCGCGCGATCAAAGAGCGCATGAGCATGTCGCAAGAGATCGAGACGCTCATGCCGCACGACCTGATCAACGCCAAGCCCGTCTCGGCGGTAGTCAAGGAGTACTTCGGTTCTTCGCAGCTGTCGCAGTTCATGGACCAAACCAATCCGCTGTCCGAGGTCACCCACAAGCGTCGCTTGTCGGCTCTTGGCCCAGGCGGTCTGACCCGCGAGCGGGCAGGGTTCGAGGTGCGCGACGTGCACGGCACGCACTACGGCCGCATCTGTCCCATCGAAACGCCGGAAGGTCCGAACATCGGCCTCATCGCTTCGCTGTCGACCTACGCTCGTGTGAATGAATTCGGCTTCATCGAGACGCCGTATCGCAAGGTCACGGACGGCAAGGCCACCGCGGAGGTGGGCTTCTATTCCGCACTCCAGGAAGAAGGCCACTACATCGCGCAGTCCAACTCGCCCATCGGCAAGAAGGGCGAGCTGCTCGAAGAACTGGTTTCCTGTCGGCATAACACCGAGACGGTGATGTCGCGACCGGAGGAAGTCACGCTGATGGACGTGCTGCCCAACCAGCTGGTTTCGGTGGCGGCGTCGCTGATTCCGTTCCTTGAGAACGACGACGCGAACCGCGCGCTCATGGGATCGAACATGCAGCGCCAGGCCGTACCGCTCATTCGCACGCGCTCACCGCTCATCGGCACCGGCATGGAAGGCATCGTGGCGCGCGATTCAGGCGTGACCGTGGTCGCCCGCCGCGACGGTATCGTGGAATCGGTCGACGCTGCCCGCATCGTGGTGCGCACCACGGGCGATTCGGACGACCTCTTGGCCGCTAAGCCCGACATTTACAACCTGGTCAAGTTCCAGCGCTCGAACCAGAACACCTGCATCAACCAGCGTCCCATCGTCGAGCCCGGCGACCACGTGAAGGCGGGCGACGTTCTGGCCGACGGTCCGGCCACCGAGCGCGGCGAACTCGCACTCGGCGAGAACGTGCTGGTCGCGTTCATGCCCTGGGGTGGTTACAACTTCGAGGACTCCATCCTGCTCTCCGAGCGGCTGGTCAAGGACGATCACTTTACCTCGATTCACATCGAGGAGTTCGAGTGCGTCGCCCGTGACACCAAGCTGGGCAAGGAAGAGATTACTTGCGACATCCCCAACGTCGGTGAGGACGCACTCAAGGATCTCGACGAATCGGGCATCGTGCGCATCGGAGCCGAGGTCAAGCCGCAGGACATTTTGGTTGGCAAGATCACGCCCAAGGGTGAAACTCAGCTCTCGCCCGAGGAGAAGCTCCTGCGCGCCATCTTCGGCGAAAAGGCGGGCGATGTCCGCGACAGCTCGCTGCGCGTGCCACCGGGCGTGCAGGGCATTGTCATCGGCGCAAAGATCTTCTCGCGCAAAGGCACTGAGAAGGACGAGCGCTCGAAGCAGATCGAGGAGCAGGAGAAAGAGAAACTGCTCGCCGACGAGCGCGACGAGACGCGCATCATCTCCGAGGCGTACCACGCTCGCATGCGCAAAATGATCCTGGGCAAGATCACGGCGGTGCGCCTGGTCGACGACAAGGGCAAGGTTCTTTGCGCCAAGGGGCAGAAGGTCGACAACGCGCTTCTCGACGAAATCCCGATCCGCTACTGGCCGGAGGTGCAGACCGAGGGCAGCAAGGGCGAGAACCGCCTGCAGCAGGTTGCGCTCCAACTCGAAGAAGAGCTTAAGGTTATCGACGCCCTCTACAAGGACAAGATTTCGAAGTTGACCAAGGGCGACGAGCTTCCTCCTGGCGTCATCAAGATGGTCAAGGTCTACATCGCCATCAAGCGCAAGCTGTCGGTGGGCGACAAGATGGCCGGTCGCCACGGCAACAAGGGCGTGGTGTCGCGCATCCTTCCCGTCGAGGACATGCCGTACATGGTCGACGGGACTCCGGTGGACATCGTGCTCAATCCCCTCGGCGTTCCCTCGCGCATGAACGTGGGACAGATCCTCGAAACCCACCTCGGGTGGGGGGCGCTCCAGCTCGGCCGGCAGATCGAGGCCATGCTGGAAGGCCAGTGGCGAGGTGAAGCCCTGCGCACCAAGCTGAAGAAGGTGTTCACGGAAGAGCATCACCAGAAGCTTCTTGACGGCCTCAATGACGATGATCTGCGCCGTTTCGCAGCTACGGTCGGCCAAGGTATCCACCTCGCGACGCCGGTCTTCGACGGCGCCAAGGAATCCGACATCAAGGCCAATCTGGCTTTGGCCGGATTGCCTTCCAACGGTCAGGCCACGCTGTTTGATGGCAAGACTGGCGATCCCTTCGACCACGAAGTCACGGTCGGCGTGATGTACATGCTGAAGCTGCACCACTTGGTTGACGACAAGATCCACGCGCGATCGATCGGCCCCTACTCACTTGTGACCCAGCAACCGCTCGGCGGCAAGGCGCAGTTCGGTGGCCAGCGCTTGGGCGAAATGGAAGTCTGGGCCATGGAAGCCTACGGCGCCGCCTACGGCCTGCAGGAGTTCCTGACCGTGAAGTCCGACGACGTCATCGGCAGAACGCGCATGTACGAAGCCATCGTCAAGGGCGAACAGACCCTGGAATCGGGACTGCCGGAATCGTTCAACGTGCTTCTCAAGGAGCTCCAGTCCTTGTGCCTCAATGTTGAACTCATCGAGGATCCGAATGCTCCGCGCAAGCAGGAGTCAACGATTGAGCTTATGGCTCGGGAAGTGGCGGCGAAAGCTGGCTCTGGTGCAGTACCACCGGTAGCCACGGCCGCGAAGTAGAGACGACGATCCGCCACGGGAGACACCAGCTATGACCATGAAGGACATTTTCAACTTCTTCGAAAAGCCGAAAGATCCTCTTTCGTTTTCGGCTATCCGTATTTCCCTCGCGTCACCCGACAAGATCCGCGAATGGTCGCACGGCGAGGTCAAGAAGCCCGAGACCATCAACTACCGCACCTTCAAGCCCGAGCGCGACGGACTTTTCTGCGCCAAGATCTTTGGGCCGGTGAAGGACTACGAGTGCAATTGCGGCAAGTACAAGCGCATGAAGCACCGAGGGGTAGTGTGCGAGAAGTGCGGCGTCGAGGTCATTCAATCGAAGGTTCGGCGTGAGCGGCTCGGGCACATCAGCCTTGCCACGCCCGTCGCCCACATCTGGTTTCTCAAGTCGTTGCCCTCGCGTATCGGCAACTTGCTCGACATCACGCTCAAGGATCTGGAGAAAGTTCTCTATTCGGAGGCGTACGTCGTCGTCGATTCGAAGCAGAGCGGTCTGCAGCGGGGTGAGTTGCTTACCGAAGAGCGCTACTCGAAGCTCGTCGAGGAGATGGGCGAGGATGCCTTCACGGCCGGCATGGGAGCGGAATCCATCCGCGAACTCCTGCGCGCCATCGAAGTGCACAAGCTGTCCGAACAGCTGCGCCAGGAGATGAAAGAAGCTACGTCCGAGGCCAAGCGCAAGAAGATCTCCAAGCGCCTCAAGGTGGTCGACGCCTTCCGCGAGTCGGGCAACAAGCCCGAGTGGATGATGCTGGAAGTGATTCCGGTGATTCCGCCCGATCTTCGCCCGCTGGTTCCGCTCGATGGTGGCCGTTTCGCGACGTCGGATCTCAACGATCTCTATCGTCGCGTGATCAACCGCAACAACCGTCTCAAGCGCCTGCAAGAGCTGAACGCGCCCGAGATCATCATCCGCAACGAAAAGCGCATGCTGCAAGAAGCGGTGGATGCGCTCTTCGACAACGGCCGGCGTGGCAAGACCATCACCGGCCCGAACAAACGGCCGCTGAAATCTCTCTCGGACATGCTGAAGGGCAAGCAAGGCCGGTTCAGGCAGAACCTGCTTGGCAAGCGCGTCGACTACTCGGGCCGTTCGGTTATCGTGGTCGGCCCCGAGTTGCGCCTGCACCAGTGCGGTCTGCCCAAGAAGATGGCGCTCGAACTCTTCAAGCCGTTCATCTACAACAAACTGGAAGAGCGCGGGCTCGTCACCACCATCAAGAGCGCCAAGAAGCTCGTCGAGAAAGAGCGCCCCGAGGTTTGGGATATTCTCGAGGAAGTCATCAAAGAGCACCCGATTCTGCTCAACCGCGCCCCGACGCTGCACCGACTCGGCATCCAGGCTTTCGAGCCGCTCCTCATCGAAGGTAAGGCGATTCAGCTGCACCCGCTGGTTTGCGCGGCCTTCAACGCCGACTTCGACGGTGACCAGATGGCGGTGCACGTTCCGCTGTCGCTGGAAGCGCAGATGGAAGCCCGCGTGCTCATGATGTCGACCAACAACATCCTGAGCCCGGCCAACGGCCGCCCGATCATTCTGCCGTCGCAGGACATCGTGCTCGGCCTTTACTACATGACCCGCGAGCGATCCTACGCGCGTGGCGAGTTCCGTACCGGCAAGGGCGCGGCCACGGTGCGCGGCGTGTATTCCTCCATCGAGGAAGTGCGCATGGCGTTCGATCATGGCGAGCTCGATTTGCAGGCCGCGATCAAGGTGCGCATCGACGCCCAGTTGGTGGAAACCACCGTCGGTCGTGTGCTGCTCTACGAAATCGTACCCAAAATGCTTCCCTTCAAGCTGGTTAACCGCGTGATGGGCAAGAAGCAGCTCGGCGACCTCATCGACAGTTGCTACCGCGCCTTCGGCCAGAAGGAAACCGTCCTTCTCGCCGACCGCCTCCGCCATCTTGGCTACAGCAACTCGACCAAGGCCGGCGTGTCGATTTGCGTGGATGACCTCATCATCCCGAAGCGCAAGGTCGAGCTGCTCGAACAAGCGCAGAAGGACGTGCAGGAGATCGAGGAGCAGTACACCGAAGGTCTCATCACCGACGGCGAACGCTACAACAAGGTGGTCGACATCTGGGCCCAGGTTTCCGAACTCATCGCCGAAGAGATGATGAATGAGATCGGCGCCGAGATCGTCGTCAACGAGGAAACCGGCGAGAAGAAGCGGGCGCCTTCGTTTAACCCAATCTTCATCATGGCGGACTCGGGTGCGCGCGGCTCTGCCCAGCAGATTCGCCAGCTGGCCGGTATGCGTGGCCTCATGGCCAAGCCCTCGGGCGAAATCATCGAGACCCCCATCACCACGAACTTTCGCGAGGGCCTGTCGGTTCTTCAGTACTTCATCTCGACCCACGGCGCGCGCAAGGGTCTGGCGGATACCGCGCTCAAGACCGCGAACTCCGGGTATCTGACCCGTCGTTTGGTCGATGTGGCGCAGGACTGCATCATTGCCGAATACGATTGCGGTACGCTTGAGGGCATCGAAATCGCGCCGCTCGAAGAGGGGGGCGAGATCATCGAGAAGCTCGGCGACAGAATCCTCGGTCGCGTGTCGGTCGACGACATCTTCGATCCCTACACCGGCGAGGTCCTGGTCCAGTCCAACGAGGAAATCACCGAGGACAAGGTCCGCATCGTCGAGGACGCGGGCATCTCGAAAGTCAAGATCCGCTCGGTGCTCACCTGCGAAACTCGCCGTGGTATCTGCATCTTGTGCTACGGGCGCGATTTGGCCCGCGGCCACATGGTCAACATCGGCGAGGCGGTCGGAGTCATCGCCGCGCAGTCCATCGGCGAACCCGGTACGCAGCTCACCATGCGCACCTTCCACATCGGCGGCGTCGGCCAAGTGCGCACCGAACAGTCCCAACTCGAAGCCCGCTATGACGGCGTCGTTCGCCTGGAGAACGTCGAGTACACCCAGCGCGAGAAGTACGCCATCGTCATGAACCGGCACGGCGAAATCGTGATCCAGGACGAAACTGGACGTGAGCGCGAGCGCTACGGTCTGACCTACGGCGCGCGCCTGTTCTTCGTCGACGGCGGCAGGGTCAAGCAGGGCGACCTGCTGTCCGAGTGGGATCCGTTCTCGGTCCCCATTCTTACCGAAGTGGCGGGTCACGTGAAGTTCGGCGACGTCATCGAAGGCGTCACCATGACCGAACAGCTCGACGAGGTCACGGGCCTGTCGCGCAAGAGCATCATCGAGTCCAAGGACGCCGACTTGCGGCCGCGCATCTCACTTAAGGATGACGGGGGCAAGACGCTGAAGATCCCGAACTCGGATAACGAAGCTCGCTACTTCCTGCCGTTCGGGGCCACCATCGCGGTGTCCGAAGGTGACAAGATCCAAGCAGGTGACATCGTCGCCCGTATTCCGCGCGAGACCACCAAGACCAAGGACATCACCGGCGGTCTGCCTCGCGTGGCCGAATTGTTCGAGTCGCGCAAGCCGAAAGAGCACGCCGTGATTTCCGAAATCGACGGTGCGGTCAGCTTCGGCAAGGACACCAAGGGCAAGCGCAAGGTGGTGGTCACGCCCGAGCATGGCGATGCCAAGGAGTTCCTCATCTCCAAGAGCAAGCACCTCTCCGTGCGCGAAGGCGACAAGATCAAGGCGGGCGAGCCGCTCATGGATGGCGCCGCCAACCCGCACGACATTTTGCGCGTGCTGGGTGAAAAGCAGCTGGCCAAGTACCTGGTCGACGAAGTCCAGGAGGTCTACCGGCTCCAGGGCGTCAAGATCAACGACAAGCACATCGAGACGGTCGTGCGCCAGATGCTGCGCCGAGTGCGCGTTATCGACGTGGGCGACACCGGCTTCCTGTCGGACGAGCATGTGGAGAAGTACATCTTCGAGGAAGAGAACGAGCGCGTGATGGCGAAGGGTGGGCGTCCCGCGCAGGGCGAACCTCTCTTGCTCGGTATCACCAAGGCGTCGCTCTCGACCGAGAGCTTCATCTCTGCCTCGTCGTTCCAAGAGACGACCAAGGTGCTCACTGAAGCCGCCGTGTGCGGCAAGGTCGACTACCTGCGCGGCCTGAAAGAGAACGTCATCATGGGGCGCCTCATTCCTGCCGGTACTGGTCTAGGCGCCTACAAGCGGCTGTCGATTCACACCGATTCATCCGAAGGGGGCGAATCTCCGATCGCTAGCGTCTCTTCGCAGCAAGATGTGGCAGTGGCGGGCGAAGCGGGCGAGTGACGCTAACTCCAGTTGGTGCCTCCCAAATTTAGAACTTCTCGTTGACATTGGGATCTCGATCCCTATAATGCACCACTCCTCGGACCCGGGGAGTTCCGGGTTAGAAACGCGTTCCGCAACTTGGAATGCTTGGTTCCCGAGGAAGAATCAAAGATGCCTACCGTCAATCAGCTCGTAAAATCCGGCCGCCAAGTCATGCGGCGAAAGACCGATTCGCCCGCGCTCAAGGGTTGTCCGCAGCGCCGTGGGGTTTGTGTGCGCGTCTACACCACGACGCCGAAGAAGCCGAACTCGGCCTTGCGCAAGGTCGCGCGTGTGCGACTTACCAACGGCATGGAAGTCACGACCTACATTCCCGGCGAAGGTCATAACTTGCAGGAGCACTCGGTTGTGCTCATTCGCGGTGGCCGTGTCAAGGACTTGCCCGGCGTTCGTTACCACATCATCCGCGGCAGTCTCGACACCGCAGGGGTGAGCAATCGTCGTCAGGGGCGTTCGAAGTACGGCGCCAAGCGGCCCAAGTAGGAGAAGTCGATAGATGCCACGCAAAGGTGAAGTTCCCAAGCGCAAGCCGCTCCCAGACCCAAAGTTCACGGATCAGCCAGTTGATCTGCGCCGCCGCATTACCAAGTTCGTCAATACCGTGATGGAGTCGGGCAAGAAGGCGATCGCCGAGGGCATCGTCTACGGCGCACTTGATTTGGTGGCCGAAAAAGCTGCCGACGACCCAGTCAAGGTTTGGGACAAGGCGCTTGCCAACGTGCAGCCCAAGATCGAAGTAAAGTCGCGACGCGTGGGTGGTGCGACCTATCAGGTTCCCGTCGACGTCAGGCCGGATCGCGCCCTGGCGCTCGGCATGCGCTGGCTCATCCACTCGGCGCGCGAGCGTTCGGATGGCCGCACCATGCGCGAGAAGCTCGCGGCTGAGTTGCTCGATGCGTCCAACAACAAAGGCGCTGCCGTGAAGAAGCGCGAAGATACGCACAAGATGGCGGAAGCGAACAAGGCGTTCGCGCACTACCGCTGGTAGAAGAACGACTATTCATCCCAAAGAAGGCAATAGACAACATAAAGGCAAGAAGATTCGGGCTCGATAGGTCGTTGAAGGGGTAGGCAAAGGCGAGGCGCCTTTGCTCATCCTTCCAGCCGACCGAAGTAGCCTGGACCAATTCTTGACTAGGTAAACGAAAGACCGCGGACCCTGTGGTCGCTTGAGGGTGCAAAGCCCGTCAGGAGATCCACTCGCGCGCGGAGAAGAAACAAATCGTGGCTCGGCAAGTCCCCATAGATCGTACCCGCAACATCGGGATCATGGCGCATATCGATGCGGGGAAAACCACGACCACCGAGCGCATTCTCTTCTACACCGGCGTGTCGCGGACCATGGGCGAAGTTCATGACGGCACCGCTGTCATGGACTGGATGGAGCAGGAGCAGGAACGCGGCATTAGCATTACGGCTGCCTCGACTACTTGCTTTTGGCGCGACCATCGCGTGAACATCATCGATACCCCTGGGCACGTGGACTTCACGGTCGAGGTCGAACGCTGTCTGCGCGTGCTTGATGGAGCCGTTTCCGTGTTCTGCGCAGTGGGTGGGGTCGAGCCGCAGTCGGAAACGGTATGGCGCCAAGCCGACAAGTACAGCGTTCCGCGGATCGCGTTCATCAACAAATGCGATCGTCTCGGCGCGGATCCCTGGCGTTGCGTGCAGCAGATTCGTGACCGTATCAAGGCGCACCCGGTTCTCACCCAAATCCCCATGGGACTCGAAGAATCATTTTCAGGGGTCGTGGATCTTGTCGAGATGCGCGCGCTCGAATGGGTGGGCGACACCACGGGTGCCATCTTCCTTGAGCGCGAAGTGCCCGCGAGTTTGGTCAAGGCCGCGAAGAATGCCCGCGCCGCGATGATTGAGGCGCTCGGCGAGGCCGACGACGAAATGCTTTCGCTTTACGTTCATGGCGCCGAGATCCCTGCGCGGCAAATCAGGGCCGCACTAAGGCGCGCAACCATCGCTGGTAAAGCCGTGCCCGTGTTGCTCGGAGCAGCCTTCAAGAACAAGGGTGTCCAGCCCCTGCTCGATGCCATCGTGGACTACTTGCCATCGCCGGCGGACATGCCTCCGGTGCGCGGACACGCCGCCAACGGCGAGCCAATCGTTCGTCGGGCGTCGAACGACGAGCCTTTCTCCGCATTGGCGTTCAAGATCATGAGCGACGTGGTATCGGAGCCGCTGACCTACTTCCGGGTCTACTCCGGTCACGTCGCCAGCGGGGCTATTGTTTTCAACGCGACCAAGGGCAAGCGCGAGCGGATCAGCCGGCTCATGCGCATGCATGCCAACCGCCGCGAGGAGATCCGTCAGGTTACCTGCGGGAACATCGCGGCCGCCGTCGGTCTGCGCGCCACCTCAACGGGCGATACCCTGTGTGATGTGCGCGAGCCGATCACCCTCGATCTTATCGATTTCCCTCAGCCGACTTGTTCGGTCGCCATCGAGGCCAAGACCAGCGCCGAGCAGCAGGAGCTTCTCAAGGCGCTTGAACAGTTGGCCATCGAAGATCCTTCCTTTAGTTTGAAGACCGATGATGAAACCGGCCAGACCGTGATTTCAGGCATGGGTGAGCTGCACCTCGAGATCATCGTCGACCGCTTGGTTCGCGAGTACAACTTGCGCGCCTCGGTGGGACGACCGCAAGTCGCCTATCGCGAGGCCATCACGAAGGCGGCGGAGGCCCAAGGTCGATTCGAACACACGATTGGGGGCCGTGGACTTTTCGCGCAGGTTAAATTGCGGGTCGAGCCTGGAGAGGATCGCTCGGGCGTCACCTTCCGTAATCTTGCCTCTACGAGAGTTGTGCCGCGCGAATTCGTGGTCGCGGTTGAGCGTGGCGCCAAGACGGCCTTGGCTCGTGGTGCGGTCAGTGGCTACCCCATCGGGGATGTCGCGGTGACGTTGCTCGACGGCAGCCACCATCCACTCGACTCGAACGAGATGGCTTTCCAGATAGCGACCGCGCAGGCTATCGCCGACGCTGTGGCGCAGGCCGGCGCGGTGTTGCTCGAACCCGTGATGTCGCTGGATGTGGTGGTTCCCGATCAGTATGTCGGGGCTGTGGTCGGAAACCTTTCCGCCCGTCGTGCGCGCATCATCGGTATCGAACCTCGCGGGGGCGCGCAAGCAGTGACCTCTGAAGTTCCCCTTTCGAGTATGTTCGGGTATTCAACAGACGTTCGTTCGCTCACGCAGGGGCGTGCGACGTTCACCATGCAATTCCTGCGTTTTTCTCCAGTCCCGAACCACGTTGTCGATGGAATCGCCAACCGCGTTCGCAGTTCGTGACCGTTTCGCCTCTAGGAGGACACCATGGCCAAGGAAAAATTCGTACGAAACAAGCCGCACCTGAACGTAGGAACAATCGGGCACGTAGACCATGGCAAGACGACGCTGACGGCAGCGATTACCAAGGCGTTGGCGAAGAAGAACTTTGCGACGTTCACCGCATACGACCAGATTGACAAGGCGCCTGAAGAGCGGGAGCGCGGGATCACGATCGCGATCGCGCACGTGGAATACCAGACCGAGAAGCGGCACTACGCGCACGTGGATTGCCCTG
>Ga0265342_10002850_pt1 | contig 14592 bp, 8 predicted proteins | sample 4CB327metaG_FD_203125 | JGI IMG/M metagenome (GOLD analysis project Ga0265342, IMG submission 203125) | Rhizosphere microbial communities from Carex aquatilis grown in University of Washington, Seatle, WA, United States - 4-CB3-27 metaG | ecosystem: Host-associated > Plants > Roots > Rhizosphere...
ACCCGCGCGCGCACAGTCCGACCCCGGAACCCCAGCCGCGGCGCCGCCGACAGCGGCACCGGCGCCCGCGCCGGCAGCGGGCCCGGCTGTGGCGGCCGCCACGACCCCGACCCCGCCCGCCGCGCCAGCGTCGGCCGACCCGCCTGCCTACGCGCAGTCGCAGTCGGAGCCCTTCGCCTGGGGCGACTTCACCTGGCTCAACGGCAACAGCCGCCAGCACAAGGCGCCGCTGGACACGAAGTACTTCACGCCGGAGCTCCTGTTCGACGTCAACTACACCGCGTCGACAAACAACCCAATCGACAACACCGTCGTTGGTTCGACCGCGCTGTCTCGCAACAACGAGTTCACGCTTGCCTTCCTGGGCTTCGGCGGCGACCTCCACTATGACAGCGCGCGCGGCCGCATCATGACCCAGTACGGCGTTCGATCGACCCTGGTTCCACGCAACGACTTCAGCGCGACGCGCGGCCAGTTCGATCTTTACACCGCGCTCCGTTACGTCAGCGAAGCGTACGGCGGCTACCACCTCGACGTCCTTCACGGCATCAACATCGACGCCGGCATCTTCATGTCGTACGTGGGCCTCTTCTCTTACGACAACTACGAGAACTGGATGTACCTGCCGTCGTTCACGTCGGACAACACGCCGTGGTTCTTCAACGGCATCCGCATCCAGGTCTTCGTGACGGACAAGTTGAAGATCGAGCCCTGGATCATCAACGGCTGGCAAACCTACGGCAAGTTCAACAGCATGCCGGGGTTCGGCGCGCAGGTCCTCTACCGGCCGACGGAGTGGATGTCGCTGATCTCCAATGACTACATCGGGTGGGACGCTCAGGACAACCCGGGCCGCACGCGGTTCCACAGCGACAACAGCATCCAGGTCAGATGGTTCAACTCCCCGACGGGGATGGGGCCGGTCACCCGGGCGGCGTTCTCGGTCACCGCGGATATCGGCGGTGAATCGGGCGACGGCGTCACTCCCTTCGGCGGCAAGGGCGTCGAGGGGAGCTGCAACAAGGCAACGCCGTGCACGCAGCACTTCCTGAGCGCAATGGCCTATCAGCGCTTCTGGTTCGGCGAGCGCTGGGCGTGGACGATCGGCGGCGGCGTCATGAACAACCCGGGGCGCTACCTCGTCCTGGCACCCACCGGCAACGCGTCTCCGGTCGGCATCATCCAGCCGCTCGGGACCTCGGCCGCCACTCAGCCCTTCGACCTCAACCCGGGCACCAAGTTCAACGCCTGGGACTACGAGACGGGATTCCAGTGGATGCCGACGGAGCAGTTGACGTTCGACATCGAGTACAACCACCGCCAGGCTGACACACCGTACTTCGCAGGTCACGGCGGCGTCACCTCGCCGGACGGCTACATCACGACGACGACCCCGGCCGGTTGGCGTCCAGACCTGACGAAGATGGATTCACGGATCATTCTGGCCCTCATGGTGCGGTTCTAGGCGTCATGACATTGCTGCGGAGAAGGAACATGAGCTCATCGTCAAATAGAAAGAGCATCTCAGTGATTGTGCGGATCGTGGTTCTGACAGTCATCGTCCTCACGGCGCTGCTCTCGGGAGTGGCGTGCAACGAAGGTCGCGAGGGCGACCGGTGCAACCCCGTGTCGGCCGCCAACGGAGAGGACGAATGCGGGAGCGGATTGAGCTGCCAGACGCTCTCGGTATGCATGGAGAGTTACTGCTGCCCGTCAAATCCAGCGACCAGCACGAACGGATACTGCAACGGAACGTTGTGGTGTCCGCAGCAAGCGACTCAGCAAGACGCGGGGACGGACTAGGACCGGGCGTGGTGGCGCGCCGGCCCGATCGGTCGAGCGCGCCACCGCGCTCCATTATGAGGGAGCAGAATGAACGCTGACGTCCGAATTGCGAGCATGACCGATAAGGTAGAACGGACCCTGCAACAACGGCAGGCGGCCGCGCCGAGCGGCGCGGGAGCGGGATCGTGGCTTCTGGACTCACCGCGCGTCACGGCGACGTTGTCCTTGGCGTCGAAGATCGCGGCGACCCCCACGGTGCCGGTGATCTTGTCGGGCGAACGGGGGACCGGAGTGTCCGACCTGGCACGATGGATTCACGATCATGACCCCGGCAGCACTTGCGGACGCTTCGTGCAGACTTCCGGTCACTTGGCGGTACCGGGCGAGGTGGGCGTGCGGCCGTTGAGCGGCACGCTGTTCGTCGACGACGTCGAGAGCCTACGAGCGCCGTCACAGGCGTGGTTGCTGAATCTGCTCCTGGAACGGGAGCGCCGGCGATCGCCGCTGCGGATCATCGCGGGGACCCGGATGAGCGTGCCCGACCTGCTGGCCATGCCGCACCTGAGTCAGGAGCTGGTCCACGCGCTCGACGTGACGCGATTGACGATCCCGCCGCTGCGTGACCATCCCGAGGAGATTGTTCCGCTCGCCTATCGGTTCTTGCACGTCTGCGCGGACCGCGTCGGAAAGTCGCTGCGGGGCTTTGCCGTTGCGGCCGAGGACAAGCTCCTTTCCCACGACTACCCGGCCAACGTGCGCGAGCTCAGGAACGCCGTGGAGCGGGCCGTCGTTCTGGAGACGTCGAGTGAGGTCCAGGCGAGCTCGATCGCTTTTTACTCGGAGGACGGTCCCAAGGCGAACCAGCTGGTCGTCAAGCGGGTGGGCGCCGGCCGTCTGCCCAGCTTCGCCGAGGTGGAGCGCGATTACCTGGTCATGTTGCTGCAGCAACTGCGTGGTTGCCGTGCCGAGGTGTCGCGCGCGATGGGCGTGTCGTATCCAACCGTCCTCAAGAAGATCGCGCGCCATCAATTGGATGTCAGGGCCATCGTGGCGGCGTCAGAGCTGGGCGGCAGGAGCATGCTCGGGCCGGCAGACCCGCTTTTCCGCCGTGGAGCATGAGAGGTTCTGGAACCGTGGCCGTGGGACTGGCTACTCTCGTCGTCGCCACACCCATCGCGGGCGCGGCGCCGTCCGAGCCTGAGATTCCGTCGAAGCTCGCCCTGTCGGAGGCCGTGAGCATCTTCAGGGCTCATGGCCTCGACCTCGTCATCGCCGAGGCGCAGGTCGACAGCGCGGCAGGTGACGCGCGCGCCGCCGCCGCGATCCCCAATCCCAGCGTGTCCGGCGCTTTCTACCGGTCGTTCTTCCAGGACGGGCTCTTCGAAACCCCCAACGGCTGGGCGGTCGGCATTGGTGATTCCAATGCGATCGAGGATACGCTGTCGGGAAAGCGCGGACTGAGGATGAGCGTCGCGCAGGCCGCGCTGGCGGCGGCGCGGCTGCAACGGACCGATGCGCAGCGGACGCTGGAGCTCCAGGTCAAGCAGCAATACCTGCAGGCGGTCCTGGCGGGCGCGTCCCTGGTGTTCACCCGTCAGGTCGCCGAGTCGATTGGCCGCACGCTGGATCTCGTGCGCATTCGATACGGTCACGGCGCCGTGTCGGAGGTGGACGTTGCCCGGACCGAGACGGCCAAGCTCGAGGCGGACGGCGCCGTCGACCGCGCGGCACAGGCCTCGCGCGAGGCCAAGGTCAACGTGGCGTTTCTCCTCGGGCGGCGGCGTTCGTTCGTCGACTTCGAGATCGCCGCGAATCAGCTGAAGTTCTTCACGCCGGCGGCGCTGACCGGCATCACGGCGGCGCAGCTGATCGATCGGGCGTTGATGACACGTCCAGATCTGGGGGCACAAGAACACCAGCGTGAACGCGCATCCCGTGCCGTGGCGCTGGCCAAGCGCGGGCGCTTCCCCGACATCGCCGCCGGCATCCAGTACCAGGAGCAAGGCTCGGGAAGCACGGCCGTGGGTGCCGCGTCGGCCATCACGCCCCCGACCATCGAGCTCGGTCTGTCCGCGACGCTGCCGCTCTTCTACCAGCAGCAGGGCGAGATCAAGAAAGCGCAGGCCGACCTGGCGATTCAGGAGGCGCAGCTGTCGAAGGTGCGCGCCCAGATCGTCGCCGACGTCGAGACCGCTTACGGCGCCTATCAGACGTCGCGCGCCATGGTCGAGCGGGCCGAGGGGAGATTGCTGGCGCAGGCCGCGCGCGCCCGCGATCTGGTCACCATTCAATACGAGAAGGGCGCGGCATCGTTGATCGAGTACCTGGACGCGCAACGGACGTTCATCGCCGTCAACGTCGAGTATCTGCAGAACCTGACCGCTTACTGGAGCGCCATCTTTCAACTGGAAACCGCAACCGCCATCGAGCTCGGACCACCATGAAAAAAGCACACTCGTTCGGATCGGGGATTGTCATCATCGCCACCGGGCTCACCCTGCTCGCCAGCGCGCCAGGATGCGTCGTGCGCAGGGCGGAATCAGCGTCGCCGCAAAAGCCGCCGCCCGACGAGATCTGGTTGACGGAGCGCCAGATCCGAGAGTCGCAGATGGCGACCGGTTCCGTCGCCGTGCGGGCGCTCGGCACGCAGGTGATCACCAGCGGCCGCGTCACGTTCGATGACCGCCGGGTTGCGCACGTCTTCTCGCCGGTCACCGGCAGGGTGGTTCGGATCATGGCCGATCCCGGCCAGCGCTTGAAGGCAGGGGCCGCGCTGGCGATGATCGAATCGCCCGACGTCGGCAACGCCTTCGCCGACCTCGGCAAGGCCGAGGCCGATCTCGTGGCCGCCGAGCACGATCTGGCGCGCCAGAAGGATCTCTATCAAGCGCACGCCGGCGCGCAGAAGGACCTGGAGGTGGCAGAGGACAACTTCGGCAAAGCGCGGGCGGAGATGGAGCGCGCGCGAAGGAAGGCGCGGCTGTTTCGCGGCGGCGCGGCGAACGCGGTCACCCAGGAGTTCGTCCTGCGCGCCCCGATCGACGGCGAGGTGGTCGCGCGCGCCGTCAACCCGGGCGTCGAGGTCCAGGGGCAGTACGCCGGAGGAACCGCGGTGGAGCTGTTCACGATCGGTGAGCTGGATCGGGTCTGGGTGGTGGCCGACGTCTTCGAGATGGATCTGGGGAAGGTCAAGACGGGAGCGCCGATCGCGATCCACGTCGTGACCTATCCCGACCGCGTCTTCACCGGGCGGGTCGACTGGATCGCCGACACGCTCGATCCGCAGACGCGAACCGCGCGGGTTCGTTGCTCGGTCGCCAATCCCGATCGCGCGCTCAAGCCGGAGATGTACGCGACCGTGGGCATCGGGACGGAAGACCGGCCGCGAGCGGCCATTGCCCGCAGCGCCGTCATCCGGATCGGCGAGCAGACCGTGACCTTCGTTTACGTCGGGGACTCGCCCGATGGCCGGGCGCGGTTCACCCGCCGAATGGTGGCGGTCAACGACGAGGAGGGCGGCGAGTTCCTGCCGGTCCTGGGAGGTCTCAACGTCGGAGAGCGCGTCGTGACCTCGGGCGCGATCTTGCTCTCCGGAATGCTCTAGGCGCGCCGGCATGATCGAGCGCATCGTTTCGGCCGCGCTGCGGATGCGGGTCCTGGTGCTCGTGCTCGCGGGCGCGATCCTGGCGTTCGGCATCTACTGCTACAAGCAGCTCGACATCGAGGCCTATCCCAACCCGGTGGCGCCGATGATCGAGCTCATCACGCAACCCAACGGCTGGTCAGCCGAGGAGGTCGAGCGCTACGTCACCGTGCCGATGGAGATCGGCCTGTCCGGGATGGTCCACCTCGATCACGTCCGCTCCCAGTCGCTGTTCGGGCTCTCCGACGTCAAGTGCTACTTCAGCTGGGACATCGACTACAAGGACGCGCGCCAGGAGGTCATCAACCGCCTGCAGTTCATACCGCTGCCGCCCGGCGTGCAGGCGCAGCTGTCGCCATGGAACGCGATTGGCGAGATCTTTCGCTACCGGGTCGTCGGCAAGGACTATTCGCCGACCGATCTGAAGACCGCGCAGGACTGGATCCTCGAGAAGCAGTTCCGCCAGGTGCCCGGCGTCATCGACGTGGTCGGGTTCGGGGGCCTCACCAAGGAATACCACGTCGAGGTCGACCCGTTCCGCCTCAAGGGGCACGGCCTCACGCTCAAGCAGCTCACCGACGCGCTGTCCAACGCGAATCAGAACGTCGGCGGCCAGAGGCTCACGCTCGGTGAGCAATCGTTCAACGTGCGCGGGATCGGGCTCATCCGTTCGCTGGTCGACATCCGGCAGGTGGTCATCGCGGAACAGAAGGGAACCCCGATCCGGGTGGGCGACATCGCGGACGTGTCCGTGGGGAGCACACCCCGCCTCGGCATCGTCGGCAAGGACGGCGACGACGACATCGTGCAAGGCGTCGTGCTCATGCGCTACGGCGGCGATTCGTTGAAGACCATCGAGGGGATTCACGAACGCGTCGAGTACATCCGCAAGTACCGCTTGTTACCGCCCGGAATGGACCTCGAGCCCTACTACGACCGCGCGGCGCTGGTGAAGCTCACGACGCACACCGTGATCGAGAACCTGGTCGTCGGGATGCTGCTGGTGACGTTGATGCTGTGGCTCTTCCTCGGCCACACGCGCGCGGCGCTCATCACCGCGATCAACATTCCGCTCGCGCTGATGATCGCGTTCATCGGGATGGTCACCACCGGCACGCCCGCCAATCTGATCTCGCTCGGCGCCGTCGACTTCGGGATTGTCGTCGACTCCACCGTGATCATGGTCGAGAACATCTTCCGGCACCTCGGTCCCGACGGCAGGGGTCCGATCGTCGCGCGCATCCAGTCGGCGGCGAAGGAGGTCGCTCCCTCGATGTTGTTCTCGACGCTGATCATCGGGACGGCGTTCATCCCCCTCTTCACCCTCAGCGGAGTGGCCGGCGTGATCTTTTCCCCGATGGCGCACACCTATGCGTTCGCCATCGGCGGCGCCATGGTGCTGGCCGTGACGCTGACGCCCGTGCTCGCATCGCGCGGCATCCCTTTGATGAAGGACGGTCACAAGGAAGAGAACTGGTTGATGCGGGCCCTGAACCGGTTCTATCACCCGTTGTTTCGCTTCGCGATCGCGCGCCGGCACCTGGCGTTGCTCCTGGCGGTGGTTCCGGTGGTGGCGATCTTCGGCCTCTCGTCGCGGATGGGACGCGAGTTCATGCCCAAGCTGGAAGAGGGAAACTTTTGGGTTCGCGCCACGCTCCCGACGTCGATCTCGCTCGAACAGTCCGCCCGCTACGTGGGCCGCATGCGCGCGGTGCTGCTCGGCTGCGCGGACTCGCCCACCGGTGGCGCCACCACCCGCGACTGCGACGAGGCGAAGCGGCGCCATCCCGAGATCCGGACGGTCGTGTCGCAGCTCGGCCGCCCCGACGACGGGACCGACGTGAGCGGCTTCTACAACATCGAGCTCTTCGCGCCGCTCAAGCCGAGCAGCGAGTGGCGCCCCGGACAGACGAAAGAGGGCATGACCGAGGAGCTGTCCCAGGAGCTGGCCGACGCGTTTCCCGGCGTCGGCTTCAACTTTTCCCAGATGATCAGCGACAACGTCGAAGAGGCGATGTCGGGCGTGAAAGGCGAGAACACGGTCAAGGTGATCGGTCCCGACTTGCGCGTCAACGAGGGGAAGGCGACGGAGGTCGAACGCGTCCTGGCCACGGTGGCCGGCGTGCAGGACCTGGGCATTTTCCGGTCGCTTGGCCAGCCCAACGTTCGGATCACGCCGGATCGTGTCCAGTCCGGTCGCTATGGTCTGAACGTGGGCGACGTCGAGCAGGCGGTGCAGGCAGCCATCGGCGGGCAGGCCATCACGCAGGTTTACGAGGGCGAGAAGCACTTCGACCTCACGCTGCGGTGGGCCAGGGAGTTTCGCAAGGACCTGCGGGCCATCCGCAACATCCTGGTCGCCACCCCGGACGGCGCGCAGGTCCCGCTGGGACAGCTGGCGGAGATCGCCGAGGAGGAGGGGCCGTCGCTGGTGTACCGCGAGGATCTCCGCCGCTACACGCCGGTGAAGTTCTCGGTGCGCGGGCGCGATCTCGCGTCGGTGATCGGCGAGGCTCAGAGAAAGGTCGCCGACCAGGTCAAGCTTCCGTACGACACTCACCTCGAATGGGCCGGCGAGATCAACCAGCTCAACGAGACCACCGATCGCTTGATGTTCATCATTCCGTTGACGCTGCTGCTCATCGCGTTCCTGGTCTACTCATCCGTCAAGAACGTCCGGGACATGGTCGTCGTGCTGGCCGGAATTCCTTGCGCGTGCTCGGGCGGCGTCCTGGCGCTTCTCGTCACTCACACGACGTTCTCGATCTCGGCCGCCATGGGGTTCATCTCCATCTTCGGCGTGGCCATTCAAGACGCGCTCATCGTCGTTCCCTACGCGCAGCGTCTATGGGGCGAAGGCGTGACGATCGAAGAAGGCGCACGCCAGGCAGCCGAGCGGGGATTGCGTCCGGTGCTGATGACCACCTTCGTCGCCATGATCGGTTTGCTGCCCGCCGCGCTGTCGCACGGCATCGGATCGGAGACGCAGAAACCCCTCGCCATCGTCGTGATCGGCGGGGCGCTCATGCTCGCAATCCTTCCGCGGCTCCTGCAGCCCGCGCTCCTGGTCTTGATGCATACGCGCAGCGAGCCGGCGCGACGAGCGCCCGGCGTGGTCGAGTCGTCATGAGTCGCTAGACGCCCCGCGCTCGGCGCCGGGCGTTGTGCAATTTGCAGAGGCCAAACGACGCTCGACGGACGAACTGCACGTTTCGCGCGCGCGCGGCGCCGAGACGAGGCGGAAGAATCAAGCCCACCGTCGGTGGCACGGGTGTTGCGCTCATTGTGGGATCATGGAAGCGCGTCGAGAACCGTTCGCCGATGCGCGCGCCCACCGACTGTGCTGGTTGTCACTTTGACGATCGAAGGTCTCGTCAACGCGCGCAAGAGCCATTGGCTCGCGCGCGGCACGGGTCGGCTCCTGGCGAGCCTCGCGATCGTCAGCGCCGTCACGGTCGTCGGTATCGTCGGGCTGGGAGAACACGACGACACCAACGTGGCGCTGCTCTACCTGTTCGCGATCGCAGCTGTGTCGGTCTGGCTCGGATACTTGCCGTCGGTGCTTGCCGCGCTGGCGAGCGCGCTCTGCCTCGACTATTTCTTTCTGCCGCCCTACGGCAGCTTGGCCCTGGCCGGCGGCCGCGAAGCGCTGACCTTTGCCGGGATGTTTGCCACGGCCGTGTTCATCAGCACACTCAATGAACGGCTCCGCAAGCAAGCCCTCGCTGCCCGCGCCAGCGAACGCCGCGTGGTGTCGCTCTACCGGCTCGCGCGCGAGCTCGCGGAGACCGCTTCGCTCGACGAGCTGTGCATGCGCGCCACCGCTGAGGTGGAGGTGGCCGGGAACCTGGTGGCGTGCCTGCTCATCCGCCGGGGCGAGACCTTCTCTCACGCCGTGCGATCGGGGGGCGTGGTCGCCATCGAGACCGAGGATCTCGGCGCCGCGAACTGGGCGTCGACCCACCTCACGCCGGCCGGGCTCGGGACGGGAAGCTGCCCGGGCGCGACCGCGTGTTACGTGCCGCTCGTCGCCTCGCGAGGCTGCGTCGGCGTGCTCTCGTTGCGTCCGCGCCAGCGACAGGAGGGCACTGACCCGCGCCCTTCGTCGCTGGTGATCTCGATGGCGCAGCACATCGCGCTGGCCGTCGAGCGCGTCCTCCTGTCGGGCGAGAAGCAGTCCGCGCAGATCGAAGTCGAGAGCGAGCGCATCCGGAGCGCAGTGCTGAGCTCGGTCTCGCACGATCTGCGCGCGCCGCTGGCGGTGATCGGAGCGGCCTCGAGCACGCTGGTGGAGCACGGCGACCGCCTGCCCGAGCCCGCGCGAGCCGAGATGGGGCGCATCATCAATCAAGAGGCCCGCCGGCTGAACGACCTCCTCAAGAGCTTGTTCGATGTGACGCGGCTGCAATCGGGACGCTTCCGGGTCAGCCGGCAATGGGAGAGCCTCGAAGAGATCGTCGGCGGCGTGCTTCGGCTCATCGACGAGCGCACCGCCGGGCACGTCCTGCGCGCCAACGTTCCGACCGACGTGCCCCTGCTGCAGGTCGACGCGACGCTCATCGAGCAGGTCTTGCTCAACCTGGTCGACAACGCGTTCAAGCACGGGCGCACCGATCGGGCCGTGGAGATCGACGTCGGCTTGCGCGGCGGCGTCGCGATCATCTCCGTCGTCGACCACGGCCGGGGCATCGCCCCAGACGAGATCGGCAAGGTGTTCGAGAAGTTTTATCGCAGCGCCCAGGCGGCCAGCGGCGGTCTCGGGCTCGGGCTCACCATCGCGCGCGGGATCGTCGAGGCGCACGGAGGGCGGATGTGGGCCAAGCAGACGCCGGGCGGTGGCTTGACGGTGCAGTTTCAACTGCCGCTCAGCGCCGCGCCCCCACGCTTGTCGCGGATCGAACGTGCGGCCGGGATCTCGAACCAGAGGAGCGTGTGACCCCGAACCCCTGCATATTGATCGTGGAAGACGACAAGAAGATGATTCGAGTGTATGCGACGAACCTCGAGACCGAAGGATATCGAGTCTTCGAAGCATCGAGCGGGCAGGACGCGATCGAGGAGGTGAGAACTCGTAACCCCGACGTCGTTCTCCTCGACCTCGGCCTGCCCGACGTCGACGGATTGTCGTTGGTGCCGCAGATCCGAAGCCATACGACGGCGCCCATCATTGTCGTATCGGCCCGCGAGCAGGAGGCCGACAAGGTCAAGGCGCTCGATGCAGGCGCCAACGACTATCTGACCAAGCCGTTCTCCGTCCCCGAGCTGCTCGCGCGCATCCGCGTCGGCATGCGCAGCCGCACCCACGTCGGCGACACGGCGTCCACGGTGGTTGCCTTCGGACACTACACGTTCGATCTAGAAGGGCGGCGCCTTTCGCGAGGCAAGCGACCCGTGCACCTCTCACCGACGGAGTTCAATCTGCTGGCGACGCTCGCGCGGCACGCCGATGAGATCGTGACCACGAACGCGCTCCTGAAGGAAGCTTGGGGCTCCGCCTACCGCCTGAGAGGGGGATATGTCCGCGTGTACATGCACTCGCTTCGTCGCAAGATCGAAGACGATCCGACGCGACCAAAGTACCTGGTGAACGAGAACGGCCTCGGGTACCGACTGCGGACGAGCGGGTAACCTCCCCGGCGTCGGACTGTCCGAAAGCCGGTGAGTCGTTCCGACAATCGGAGACAACCGCCTTGTGCTCCGCTGGAATGTCGCGGCCCGACGGCCCCGAAAACGGCATCGCAGTTGCTTCGGTGCGAGCCTGGAGCCGGAGGAGAGACCGATGCAACGAACCCCTCGTGATGGTCGAGCGCGAAGACGATTCGCACGCTGGCTTCTGACGTCTGCAGGATTCGCGGCGCTCGCCGTCCTGGAGCCGGCGGCGAGCGCTCAGGGTTCGACCGGGACCGTGGACCTGCACCTCGGACCGCCGGCGGGGATCACATTGATCTCGACCACGGCGCGAATCTCCAGCCCTTCGATGCCGCCGGCACGCACCGTGACGGCGGGCGGCGGAACGGGTTCGTTCGTGGTGACCGGCTTGCCGGTCGCGAGTGACTACACAGCCGACGTCACGTCCATGAGCAGCGGCGGGCTGGTCTGCACCGGCTCGAGCTCGACGTTCCCCGTGGAAGCGGACACCACGACGATCTTGTTCGTGAGCCTCGCGTGCGCGTCCGCGGTTCCCGCGTTGAGCGGCGCGCACGTCTGGTTGCTCACCGCGGCGATGTTGTGCCTCGCCGTGCTCGCGCTCCGTGATGCCCGACCCCGGCCAGGGTGAGCCCTGGCGGCCGCCGATACCTATTCCGCCGGGTACGCCGGCACCGCGGCGGCCGGAGCGAGCTCGTCCGGAGCGTTCTCCAGCGCGTCGCGCATTGTCTTTTCCTTGCGGTGATCCTTGGCGATCAGCACGTAGACCGACGGGACCACGAACAAGGTGAACAACGTCCCGATGGTCATGCCGCCGACCAGCACGATGCCGATCGAGTTGCGCGCGACCGCGCCGGGACCGGAGACCAGCGTGAGCGGGAAGTGGCCCGCGACGGTGGCGACCGTGGTCATCAGGATCGGGCGCAGGCGGATGCTCGCGGCCTCGCGGACCGCGGCGACCTTGTCCAGGCCCTCGAGCTGCTTCTCGTTGGCGAACTGGACGATGAGGATGCCGTTCTTCGCGATCAGGCCGGCCAGGGTGACCAGGCCGACCTGCGAATAGATGTTGAGGGTGGTGGTCCAGCCCTCGGTCAGTCCGAACCGCAGTCCGGGCGGACCCTCGAACTTCAAGAAGGTGAAGACCAGCGCGCCGAACATCGCCAGCGGCACCGAGCCCGCGAGGATCACGAAGGGATCGCGGAACGAGTTGAACTGGGCGGCCAGCACGAGAAAGATCACCAGCAGCGCAAGGCCGAGCGCGGGTAGGAACCGACCGGACTCCTGGCGGAGCTGCCGCGACTCGCCGGTGTAGTCGAGGCGCGACCCGGGCGGCAGGATCTTCGCGGCGGTGGTCTCGAGCACCTGCAGCGCGCCCTGCAGCGAACGCGTCGGCAGGCCAGAGATCTTGATCGCGTTCAGCTGCTGAAATCGGTTCAGCGACCGCGGCTCGAGCCCCTCGCGGATGTCCGCGATCGCCGACAGGGGGATGAGCTGGCCCAGCGGCCCGGACACGTAGATGTCGCCGAGCTGCGCCGCGGTCAACCGGCCCGAGCGCGCGATCTGCGGGATCACTTTGTAGCTGCGCCCGTCCATGTTGAAGCGGTTGACGAAGTTGCCGCTCAGCATCGACGACAGATCCGAGCCGAGCTGCTCCATGGTCACGCCCATCGACGCCGCCTTGTTGCGATCGATGACGATCTGCGCGTCGGCCTGGTCGATGCGCACGTCGACGATGGGCGGGAACGCGAACTGGTGGCTCGCCATCGCCGCGGTCACCAGCTGGTCCGCGTAGCGCACCAGCTGCGCGTGCTCCGCCGTCGATGACAGCACCACCTCGACGGGGAACAAGCCGGGGTTGGGCAGCGCCGGAGGCAGGAACACCGGCGCGCGAATGCCGGTGATGTGCGACAGCTTCCCGTTCAGCTCGGGCTCGATCTGAAACACGGTGCGCTTGCGCTCGGTCCACGGCTTCAGGGCCATCCCGCCGAAGCCGCCGGTGGGGAAGCTGATCTGGAAGTAGCTCTCGAACTCGGGCGTGCTCTGGAACGCCTTGCCGACCAGCGACGAGTACGTCGTCACCTGCTCGAGCGACGCGTTGGCGGGGACGTCGATGGCGCCGAACAGGAAGCTCTGGTCCTCGTGCGGCGCCAGCTCGCCCGGCGAGAACATGTAGAGCGGCACGAGCACGATCGCCAGCACGATCCAGACCGCGTACACCGCCGGCCGGAAGCGCAGGGTCGCCGCCAGCATCTTCGTGTAGCGCGTGCGCAGGCGGTCGAACCCGCTCTCGACCTTGCGCGCGAACCAGCGGTGCTGGTGCTCGGAGCGGAGCAACCGCGACGACATCACCGGCGACAGCGTCAGCGCCACAATCCCCGAGATGAAGACCGCGCCCGCGAGCGTGAACGCGAACTCGCGGAACAACGCGCCGGTGAGCCCGCCCTGGATGCCGATCGGGACGTAGACGGCGGCCAGGGTGATGGTCATCGCCACGACCGGCCCGACCAGCTCGCGCGCGCCCAGCAGCGCCGCGTGGTACGGCGTGCGGCCCTCACGGATGTGGCGCTCGACGTTCTCGACCACGACGATCGCGTCGTCGACCACCAGGCCGACCGACAGGACGATGGCCAGCAACGTCAGCAGATTCAGCGTGAAGCCGAAGGCCTGCATCAAGAACACGCCGCCGATCAGCGACACCGGGATCGCGACCACCGGCACGAGCGCCGAGCGGAACGAGCCCAGGAACAGGAAGATCACCAGCATGACGATCAGGACGGTTTCGCTGAGCGTGTGGACGACCTCGCGCATGGCGTCGCGGATGTACGCGGTCGAATCGTAAGCGACCATGGCCTGCATGCCCGTCGGCAGCTCCGCGCGAACGCGCTCGATCTCCTTGTTGACGTCGCCGATGACGTCGAGCGCGCTGGCGCTGGGCAGCACCCACACGCCCATGAACACCGCCTTGTGGCCCGAGAAGCGCACGTCCTGGTCGTAGTCGTCGGCGCCGAGCTCGACATCGGCGACGTCTTGCAGCCGGACCAGCGCGCCGTTTTGCTCGCGGATGACCAGGCGCTTGAAGTCTTCGAGCGACCGGACGTCGGTCGACGCCGCGATGTTCATCTGCACGAGCCCGCCCTTGGTCGTGCCAGCCGCCGTCAGGTAGTTGTTGGCGGCCAGCGCGCGCCGCAGCTGGGACGGCGTGACGTTGAGCGCCGCCATGAGATCCGGTTTCAGCCAGGCGCGCAGCGCGAACGTGCGCGCGCCCAGGATCTCGGCACGCTGCACGCCGGCGATGGCCGACAGGCGCGGCTGCACGACCCGGATCAGGTAGTCGGTGACCTGGTTGTCCTCGAGCACGTCCGAGGTGAAGCTGAGGTACATCCCGGCGACCTGCGCGTCGGAGGGCTCGACCTGGATCGCGGGCACCTGCGCCTCCGGCGGCAGATCGGCGCGCACCTGGTTCACGCGCGAGCTGATGTCGGCCAGCGCCTCGGCGGCGTTGAAGTTCAACTTCAGCC
>Ga0265342_10002851_pt1 | contig 14589 bp, 10 predicted proteins | sample 4CB327metaG_FD_203125 | JGI IMG/M metagenome (GOLD analysis project Ga0265342, IMG submission 203125) | Rhizosphere microbial communities from Carex aquatilis grown in University of Washington, Seatle, WA, United States - 4-CB3-27 metaG | ecosystem: Host-associated > Plants > Roots >...
GGTCTCAGCACGGGTCCGCACGTCCATTTCTCGATTTTTCACAACGGAGAGGCGGTTGACCCGCTCAAGTTCCTCAAATAGAGTAGGGTCAATCATGACGCCATCTCATCGGGAGCGGCTTTCGGCCACAGTTGTGCATTCGTATGCGCGTTTCTTCGTGCCTTTCCAGAAGCATATCATGACCGCCGCGGCGCTCGTGCTGGTCGTGAGCGCCGTGCTGCTCTCTCTGGATGCGCGGCTGCCGTTCCCATCTCCTGGCGAGCGAATCCTTTACGACCCGACTGATTGGTCGCTGCTCTTCCATGCCGGGGCGCGCATTCCGGCGCAGCTTTCAAAGGGAATCACGCCGGGACCGTCGGTGGGCGGTGTATCGGTGAATCAGCCTGGTCTCGACATCCTCCTGTATCGGGCGAAGACCGGTGACACGATGACGGGGATAGCAAATCGACTCGGACTGGACGTGGATACCGTCTCCTCGATGAATCGGGTCCAGGGGCGTGGGGTCCACAATGTGACAGTCGGCGAGCTCCTGAAGATTCCCAGCCAGAACGGGATCTATATCGCCCTGAGCGGCGATTTTGACGACCTGTGCAAGAAGAATGGGGTCACACCCGACGACGTGCTGACCGCCAACGGCCTCACGCGGGATTCCTTGACGCCGGGAATGGCGCTCTTCTTCCCGAATGTGCAGCATACAGGCTACGCGTATGCCCTCTCTACCGGCGTCGGCGTCGCGATGCCCCTGGTCGGTTGGGAAACCGATTCATTCGGATATCGGCTGGATCCTTTCACCGGCGCTCCCAGCCATCATACCGGCGTGGACATTGCCGCGGCGGAGGGCTCTCCCATACGGTCCGCAACGGATGGTTTGGTCATTCAGGCGGGGTGGGACAACGGGTACGGAAACTTCGTCCAAATCCGCGGGCAACTGGGCTACAGCTACATCTATGGGCATATGAGCAGGATCCTGACCACGGTCGGCTCGCGTATCGGGACGGGGCAGATTATCGGCCGTGTCGGTCATACCGGATACGCCACCGGTCCCCATCTGCACTTCGAGGTGCGCTTGAACGGCGTGCCACAAAATCCGCGGCTTTTTCTCAAAGGTATCCGATAATTCGAGAGGGGTCTCGTCATGCGGAAACTTGTGCTCACGCTTCTGGCGCTTCTCGCGTTTTTTGCCGCGCTTCGGGCATATACCGATTCCCTTCCCGTGACCGGGTTGGAGCTTCAACCGGGGCTTGTCGAGATCGGGGATGGAACGACGAACGTGGGTCTTGCGTTCGGCACGATGCAGAAGTCGGCGGGTCCCACCAGCTTCTGGGATCTCTTGCCATTGCGTCTCACCTATACGAACGGGTCGCAGACGGTGACTATCGGCCTGAACGGCCTGTCATTTCTCCTCCGCGGCGGGGTCAGCGTAGGTCGTTCCGTCGTAGTGAGCTCGCCCCGCACCGGTGACGTCATCAGCGTCGGCGGAAAAGTCACCATCGATTCACGGGTGGACGGGGACGTCTGGACTTTGGGCGCCGACGTGGAGCTGACCCAACGCGCGGAAGTGGGCGGCAATGTCGTGGCGCTGGGGGGAAAGGTCCTCACCGCTCCCAAAGCGGTCGTACATGGAAGCATGAACCAGCTGCCCGAGCTGAAGATCCCGTTTCTCGGCGTGCTGGGAACGCAGCTCTCGGTCCAGGTTCTGGGGTTCGGCAAGCAAGTCCTGGGATTCGTGCTGCTCGGCTTCGTCATGTTCCTCTCGGCGTTCTACATGAAGCGTCACGCCCGCAGCGTGTATCAATCATTCGGCTCTACGTGGCGGGAGACTCTCGTCACGCTCCTGATCAGTCTCGTCCTGATCCCGATTTTCATGGCGCTCTTGATCGTCTCGGTGATTGGAATATTCTTCCTGCCAATTGTCGTCTTTGTCGCCGCCCTTGCGGCCCTAGACGGTTTTCTCCTGCTCTGTGCCCGTCTCGGGGGCGCTCTGCGCCGCCGTGATACCCAGACAACCGGTAACGAGTCGCTCTACTTCTTCACCTCCGGGCTTCTGGGGCTGTTCCTGGTCAAAATACCCGCCCTGGTCGGCATAGGAATATCCTTCCTGAGCTCGCCGGCGGCTCAGAAGGCAGGCACCATCCTGCAGGTGGTGAGTCTCGGTATCCTCTTCGCGGGTTTTCTGTACGGTTTCGCCGCATGTCTCGCCCACGCGCGGCATGCCGCCGCGCGTGCAGAGTGATCAGCGGCCGCTACTGGCCGTGACAATACTTGTATTTTTTCCCTGAACCGCAGGGGCAGAGATCGTTCCGTCCCACCTTCGGCAGCGTCCGTTTCACTTGCGCCATCTGCGGCTGAGATCCCGCGTTGCCCGAGGAAGCGCGAGCGCTCACGGCGGTCGTGCCGGAGCCTTCGCCACCGCCGAAAGCACCCACGGCACCGTGCGAGGCCTGGACGGGCACCGCGCCCCGCGGCCCGGCCGCGATCTTCTCCGGTGCGGTCTGTATCCGGACGCGGAAGATCTTCCGCGCGATGAGCGTCTTGATGTCGTAGAGCATGTCATCGAAGATCTGGAACCCTTCCAGCTTGTATTCCAAGAGGGGGTTTTTCTGGCTGTAGGCGCGGAGGTAGACCGCCTCGCGCAACGCCTCGAGGTTCTCCAGGTGATCCTGCCACCGTGAGTCGATATTGCGCAGGTACTCGAACTGAATGAACCGATTCAGGACATCTTCTCCGATCTCCTGCGATTTTTGATCAATGCTCTGGTGCAGCTGATCGAGGATGGCCTGGCGAAGCGTCTCCGGGGGCATGGCCATGAGCTCAGCGGCGGTCTGGGGAGGCTCGTAGAAAAGACTCTCCAGCAGCTCGGTGAGGAGAGTTGCCACCCGCACCTGCGGTGTCTCCGAGGAACGGCGGTACTTTTCGTAGATATCGGCGAAGAGCTCTTCGCCGGTGGCGATGACCCTCTCCTTCAGGTGTGCATCGGTAATGATCTCGTCGCGGCGCGAGTAGATGAACTTGCGCTGCTCATTGAGGACGTCGTCGTATTCCAGGAGGTGCTTGCGCATCTCGAAGTTGCGCTCCTCGACCTTTTTCTGGGCGCGCTCGATGGATTTGTTGAGCCAGGGATGGACAATGGGCTCGCCCTCTTTCATGCCCATGCGCGACATGAGGCCCTTGATGTTCTCTCCGCCGAAAAGCCGCATGAGGTCGTCGTCGAGTGAGATATAGAATCGCGAGGAGCCGGGGTCGCCCTGGCGGCCGGAACGGCCACGGAGCTGATTGTCGATGCGCCGCGCCTCGTGGCGTTCGGTTCCCAGCACGTGCAGCCCGCCGAGTCCTTTTACCTCGAGGTAATCGGACTGCCACTTGGCGTATTCCTCCGCGAAAGCGGCGCGGTATTCCTCGTCGGTGGCCTGCGTTCCCGCCCGCTTTCGTGCCCGATACTCGGGGTTGCCGCCGAGCTTGATGTCCGTTCCACGGCCGGCCATGTTCGTCGCGATGGTGACCGAGCCCTTCGCGCCGGCATCGGCGATGATGAGCGCCTCACGCGCGTGATTCTTCGCGTTGAGGACCTCGTGGCGTACGCCTTTTGCGAGGAGCATCCGCGACAGTCGCTCCGATTTCTCGATTGAGATGGTGCCCACGAGCACCGGTTGCCCTTTGGTGTGCAGCTCGGCAATGGCGTTGCAGATTGCGGTGAGTTTTTCGGCCTCGGTGAGATAGATCTCGTCATCGGTGTCATTGCGCACGACCGGGCGGTTGGTGGGAATGACCACCACGTCCAGGTTGTAGATCTTGCCGAATTCCTGCGCTTCCGTGTCCGCCGTGCCGGTCATGCCGGCCAGCTTCCCGTACATGCGGAAGTAGTTCTGGAATGTGATCGTGGCGAGGGTGCGGTTCCGCTGCGCGATCTTGATCCGCTCCTTGGCCTCGATTGCCTGATGGAGACCCTCGGAATAGCGGCGGCCATAGAGGATGCGCCCCGTGAACTCGTCGACGATCTGCACCTTGCCGTCCTGCACGACGTAGTCGACATCCTTCGCATAGAGTCGATGCGCCCGCATGGCCTGGGTGAAATAGTGGATGTACTCGAAGTTTTCGTCGACGAACAGGGAATCCTTGATGAGCCCCCGGCGCTGGAGGAGCGCTTCGATGTGGTTCATGCCCTCGTCAGTGAAGGTGACCCTCTTGTTCTTTTCCTCGAGCTTGTAATCACCCTTGGGCTGAGCGTCGCCTTCGGGATATGTCTCGGTGGCGGGATCCTTCTCGCACTCCACCAATTGCTCGACGAGCTTGTTCACTTCCGAGAACTTGAAGGTGTCGTCCTCCGCCATGCCGGAAATGATCAAGGGGGTTCGCGCTTCATCGATGAGGATATTGTCGATTTCATCCACGATGGCGTACGCGTGACCGCGCTGAACCTTCTCCGTCGGGCTCCAGCACATGTTGTCGCGCAGGTAATCGAATCCGAACTCGTTGTTCGTGCCGTAGGTGATGTCGCGGGAATATGAAATCTTGCGTTGAGCGTTGTCCATCTGGCTGAGGATGGTCCCTACGCTCACTCCGAGCAGGGTGAAAATGGGGCTCATCCATGCCGCGTCGCGCTCGGCCAGGTAATCGTTGACCGTGATGACGTGCACGCCTTTGCCGGTGAGGCTGTTGAGATAGGCGGCAGGGACGCTCGCGAGCGTCTTGCCCTCGCCGGTTTTCATCTCCGTAATGCGGCCCTTGTGGAGGATGATGGCTCCCATGAGCTGTACGTCGAATATGCGCTCCCCGAGCCTCCTCCGCGCCGCTTCCCGAACAAGGGAGTAGGCTTCGGGGATCAGTGAATCGAGCGACTCGCCCTTTGCGACCCGGTCACGCAATTCATCAGTCTTCTGAGCGAATTTCTCGTCGGGGTATGCCATAACCTCAGTTTCGAGGGAATTGATCTTCTGAACCAGTGGTACGAGCTCCTTCAGATCACGCTCATGCTTCGAGCCCAGGAAGAAAGTGAGAATTTTGTCGAGCATGCGACCATTGTACCTCCCGAGAGATTGACAGGTCAAGGGAACGCCGGTACCATGAGACGCCAATGGCCAAGCATCTTCTCCGGTCACGTTTTTTCGTGCTTTTCGGCGTGTGCGTAACGCTGGCTTTCCTCGTCGGCTGTCAGAAAAAGGGGATCGAAGACCTGGTCAGTACCCAGCTATTCAACCTTTCTCTGGGCACGATGGACGACCAGATCAATCTCTTCCAGTTCGAGAATGCCATCGAGACGCCGCTGACCACCGTTTTCATGCGTGACGGATGGTTTTACGTCGCCAACGGTAACGCGAGCAAGGTGATGGTCTTTTCTTCCTATGGAGACCTCATTTATCTCTTTTACAATCCGCAGAAAAACCCTGCACCCACCATCCTGGGTCCTCTGGATCCCAACGCGACGGATGAGGCGAGCACGCGCGGGTACGTGGCCTATCCTTTCACCGACATCGGCAAGATTGCGGTGGCGAGCGACAGGACCCTGTACGTCGAGGACAGGGTGTCCGAGGCGAAAATGGTTAAGGACGTGGATCACGGCCTCACGCGGACTCAGATCATCCTTCGCTTCGATCGGCGCGGCCGCTCGTTGGGCTCCATAGGAGAAGAAGGGGTGGGGGGCACGCCTTTTCCGTTCATATCGGCAATCCATGTCACGGCCAAGGACCAACTGGTGGTCATCTGCCGTCTGCCGGATTACTCCTGGCAGGTCTATTGGTATGATAAGGACGGATCACCGCTTTACCAGGTGCAGATCGGCCTGGACAATCTGCCGGTAAAGGACCAGAAGGGCACCATCAATTCATTGGTGGACCTGATGCCCGACCAGGATGAGCCGCTTCTCTACGCGGTCATTTACGCGTCGAAGTCCGCGGCCCCGACGCGGTCGGGCACATCCGATTCATCGCAAGGCGTGATCGCCGTTCGGGCTTACAAGCTGGACCTGCGGACACACAAGTATGATCCCTCGTTCGTCGAGTTCCCGCAGAATCCTCCCATCAAACAAAAGCCGGGTCTCAAGGCCACTATTCCCGCCCCGCCCAGCAACCTCTTGGGAGTGGGTCAGGGCGGTTACTACTATCTTCTCGCCTATAGTGATACGAACCTCTATACCCTGCAGATTCTCGATTCGTCAGGGAAGTTGCGCGCGCGGCGTCGTATCGCCATAGAAGATTCGACACTGACGTTCCGCGATATTCACCTCTCATCCTCGGGGATCCTGTACGGATTGTTCGCGGATCAAGACAAGGCGTCCGTCGCCTGGTGGCGCTCCGATCTCGTGCTCAAGGGTAATTGAGATGAAAATCGTGAGCTCGGCGGCCATGGCACGAATAGACAGCCGTTCGCAAACCGAGTTCTCGATCCCCTCCATGGTCCTCATGGAAGACGCGGGTGTGAAAGCGTGGGCGGCCACGCGACGTCTGGTCTGGAAGGATCGAACACCGCGCTTGCGCCTTGTTTTCGTCGCGGGAAAGGGCAACAATGGGGGAGATGCCATGGTCATGGCGCGTCAAGCCGCCGTGGAGGGCCATACGTCGTTGACCCTCGTTCTGGCCGGAGCCAGACCCGACCCTGACAGCGTTCCCGGACGGATGCTCGCCATGTGTGAGTCACTGGGTATCGAGTGCGTGGATTGGCCCGTGCAGGCGGAGCATGTCCTCGTGAGGCTCGCGGAGGCGGGTTGGATATTCGACGGCATTGCAGGCACCGGACTTCAAGGGGCTCTGCGCCCGCCGTTGGACGATCTGGTGCGGCACGTGAATGAATCTCCCGGAAAAAAGATAGCCATTGACGTCCCGAGCGGAGTGGGTGACGGATTTCGAGCGAGCTTTCCCGCCGTGCACGCCGTGTGTACCCTCACGATGGGACTGCCCAAGCAATGTCTCTATCTTCCCGCGGCCCGCCTGTCATGCGGCAAGATCATCGTCATACCGGTAGGTTTCCCGCCCGCTCTCGTGGAAGATCCCTCGATCTCCGGCGAGCTCTTGTCGCCGAGGGCGTGGCGCTCCGTGGCGCCCCCTATCCCCGCCGACACGCATAAAAACCAGCGGGGGCACTGCGCCGTCTTTGCCGGGTCCCCGGGGACGACAGGCGCGGGCTGGCTGTGCGCGACGGCGGCCGCCCGCTCCCGCGTGGGCCTGGTGACTCTTTTCATCGAGTCGGCCGCGTATCCAGCCGTTGCGCCTCGATGCGCGTCCATCATGTGCCGCCCCTGGGACGCTCCCCCTGAAGGCGAAACATCAGCATGGGATCCTTCGCGGTATTCAGGCGTGCTCGTCGGACCGGGCTGGGGGTTGGCGGAGGAGAAAGCGCGATGGCTCGACAGGCTCATCGCTTCGGGTGCGCAAGGTGTGATCGACGCCGATGCGATCACCCTTCTTGGCCGCCGGCAAGGACGGGTTGATTGCGCGGCACGATGGGTGCTCACCCCTCATCCCGGAGAACTGACCCGGCTCATGGCGGCGGAGCGCGACTCGGTCCTTGAGGATCCTGTCGGCCACGCTCTGGCCGCCAGTCGGAGATTCAACGCCGTCGTGGCACTCAAAGGACATTCGACCGTGATCGCCTCCCCCGATGGCCGCTACTGGATCTTCGACGGGGCCAATCCCGCCCTCGCTACCGGCGGCTCGGGAGACGTGCTTGCCGGCATCATCGCCGGCGGGGTTGCCGGTGGGATGTCACCTGTCGACGCCGCGTTGTTCGGAGTGTCGCTTCATGCGCACGTCGGACGAAGCGCCGCCCGGCGGAGGGGATGGTTCCTCGCGGAGGATCTCCTGCCCCTGATCTCCCGCGCCCTGTGGACATGAAGCCGCCGATCCTCCGCGTCAAAAAAAACGCAACGATCTACGATGACGATGCGCCGAGCCGCACGCACCCGGAAGTGCGCGCCGCGTGGCGCGCACGGAAGGCCGCTGAAGAGGAGGCAAGCCAGCGCAAAGGCTCGGGCGGGCGACGCGCCGTGCTCGCCGTGCTGGTGATCGCCGCCGGCCTGTTCCTCGTGTGGAGCCTCTTGCCCCGGTCTTATTCCGACCGGTCGACAGTGGGTGGTTGGCAGGCCATTCTCCGGGCGACACTGAGCTCCGACACCCTGATCGTAGGGGTGACATTCATAGCAACCCCGAAGGCAGTAGCGAATGCGGGGACGGAGATCGATTTCACGGTCACCGGCACCGATGTTCATCGCGCGGCAAGCCAGTCATTGGAGAAGTCGCCCATGACCATTCGGGAGGACATCCCGTTCCTCGCGGGCATGAAGGTCGTACACGCCACGGTGAGGATTGGAAATGAATCGGCGACGATCGTGACGGGCATACCAGGCTCGTGAGGTTCTTCTTTCCCCTGCGCCTGCCGTGCCCTTGACGGCCGGGAAGGCGTTTCCTATGATCGAAACGGGGAGCGGGAGAATGCTTCAGTTCTATTTCCTGTCCATATTCACCAACCTCTGCGCCGGTCTTACCTTTTTTTCCGACGTCGTCTCGGGAAAGACATCCGGTCTCGCCTCGGTCGTGCTCGCTTTGTCATCGCGCCGGCTCAAGATGGCCATGGGCTGCGCGGTCCTCCTCGTGGGTTTTGCCACACTTTTTTTCCCCACAAAACAGCCGATCGTGCTCGGCGATCTCTTCCCGTCGCTCGTGGGAATGATTCTGGGCGTCGCGCTTCTCTTCGAGGTTTTCAAGCAGGATGCATTGCTGCCGGCCGAGCGTGTGGACAAGCCCGAGGCGCAAGAAAAAGCCCCAACGGGGTACCGATTGGCTTTCGGTGTGTTGGGGCTTGCAGCGGCCGTGCTCCATTTCTTTCTTCCGGAGCGGCCGTTCCTCTGATTCGTGTCTACTCTGCCGCTTCCTCTTTTGCCGCCTGCGCCGCCTTGATCACGTCGTCGGCAATGCGCCCCGATATCGGGCTATAGTGGTCGAATTGCATTTCAAACGAGCCCGTGCTCGCGGTGAGCGCCTTCAGGTCTATGGCGTACCGCAAGAGCTCCGCCTGCGGCACCTGAGCCTTGATCTCCAGAATTCCGCCCCCGATGGGATTCTGCCCGAGCACTTTGCCGCGCTTGCCGCTGAGATCTGAAAGCACGGCGCCCAGGTACTGTTCGTCCGCGAAAACCACGAGATTACAGATGGGCTCCAGGAGGACGGGTTTCGCATTGCGCATGCATTCGCGGAACGCTTCACGCGCCGCGAGCTTGAAGGCGAGCTCCGAGGAATCCACGGGGTGCTCTTTTCCGTCCACGACCCGGGCTTCGACGTCCACCACGGGGTATCCGGCCAGGATACCGGCGTCCATCGCTTCGATGACACCCTTTTCGATGCCAGGGATGTAGCCCTTTGAAATTGCGCCGCCGAAAACGGCGTTGGTGAATTTGTATTTTTCTCCACGTGGGATGGGGTTGACCTCGAGTGAAACTTTCGCGTATTGGCCGTGCCCACCGGTTTGTTTCTTGTGCGTGTACTCCGCATCCGCCTTGCCCTGGATGGTCTCCCGATAGGCGACGCGCGGGATCTTGGTCTCCATCTCTATTTTCTGGTTCTCGCGGATCTTGTCGAGGATCATGCCGATGTGCAGCTCGCCCATGCCGGAAATCACCGTTTCTTTGGTCTCCTTGTCGTAGGAGACCTGGAAGGTGAGATCCTCTTCCATGGTTCGATGGAGCATTTGGTTCATCTTGTCCTCGTCCTTTTTCGCCTTGGCCGAAATGGCCAGCGCATGGATGGGCGAATGAAGGGCAAGGCTCGGATAGACGATCGGGGCGTCGGAGGAATGAAGGGTATCGTTTGTCTTCAGCGTCGGGCTCTTCGTGAAGAGGCCCAGATCCCCTGCCACCAGCTCCGGAACGTCTTCCAACTTTTTTCCCTGGCACGTATAGACCTTCGCGATCTTTTCCTTCTTGCTCTCACGGGCATTCACCAGATCCGCGTCCGCTGCGATCTTGCCCGACATCACCTTGAAATAGGAGAGCTTGCCGGTGAACTGATCCATCGCGGTCTTCCAGATGAAGCACGATGCGTGCTCGGTATCGGAAATGGGCCGTTGCACGTCCTTTCCATCCGCGGTCCCTTTCGCGATTCCCTCGGGCGATGGGGCCGCGTAGGTGATGAAATCCAGAAGACACGTGATCCCCGCGCCGGTAATCCCTGCCGTGCTCAGGACGGGGAAGAGCTTCCCGCTCTTCATCCCGCCGGCAAGACCCTTGCGGATCTCATCGGGGGACAGATTGCCCTCCGCGAAGAATTTCTCGATGAGGGTATCGTCGCCTTCCGCGGCGCTTTCAACGAGCTTCTGGCGCGCCGCGTCGACGGCGGCCTTCAGGCCTTCCGGAATGGCGGCCTCCTTGCCTCCGATCCACGCCTTCTGGTCGATCAGGTCCACGACTCCTTTGAATTCGACACCGACGCCGATGGGAATGACGACGGGAACGAAGCTGACCTTGAATCTTTCGCTCAGATCGGCAACGCACTTCTCGAAGTCCGCGCGCTCTTTTTCCATCTTGTTGATCACGATGAATCGCGGCATCTCGTTCTGCGAAAGGCGGCGCCACAATTTGAGGGTCTCGATCTGAACCCCGACATCGGCGCCGACGACCAAGCCGACGCTGTCGGCGACGCGGAACGCGGCGACGACTTCGCCAACGAAGTCGGCCGATCCCGGGGTGTCCAAGAGGTTGATCTTATAGTCTTTCCAGGTGAGATGACTGAGAGAAGAGTGGATGGAGATTTTATGGGCAATTTCTTCTTCGGTGAAATCGCTCACTGTTCTTCCGGTTTCCACCCTCTCCGATTTCGGGATTGCGCCTCCCGCGGCGAGCAGCTCCTCGACCAGGGTGGTCTTGCCCGTCCCGCCATGACCGGCGAAGGCGACGTTTCGCAGCGAGCGCGTGGAAACACTCATTCTGTGGCTCCTTGCTGTCTAGAGGATACAGGACTTTAGTCCGTCACCCCCCATTTGTCAACAAAATCCAACGCAGAAAATCCACGGAGCCGCGGGAAGAGCGCCCGCCCTATCGCCGATCAGCGCGATTCCCCAAAGCCACCCACCTTTTCCGCGAAGTGCGAAAACTCCATGGTGAAAGTTGCCCGCCCCTGCGTGGCGCTTCGCAGGGCTGTCGAGTAGCCGAACATCGCCACCAGGGGAGCCTGCGCCCTGACATGGTCCGCCCCCGGCTTGCTTTCCACATTGACGATCGTTCCCTGGCGTGCGTTCAGATTCCCGATGACTTCGCCCATGAACTCGGACGGCGTGAGCACGTCCACTGCCATGATCGGCTCCAGGAGAATGGGGCTCGCCGCCCGGCAGGCGGAATCGAACGACATGGCACCGGCCGCCTCGAAGGCCAAGGGCGTGGAGCTGGCCTGATGGAACTCGGCGCCGATGAGACGCACTTCGATGTCCAGCGCCGGGTAACCGTACACGACCCCCGAGCCGAAGGCTGCCGTAACGCCGCGTTCCACGGCGGCGACCAGCTCGTCGGGCAGGACACCTTCCGGGAGATCGGAGATGAAGCGGTTGCCCGCCCCGCGTGGTAATGGCTTGGCCGTGATCGTGATGACGGCAGCGTGTTCCTTGCCGGCGATCATGCGATGATATTTCTCCGTGTGCGTCGTTTCCGCGCTGATGGTCTCGCGGTAGGACACTTGCGGCTTGCCGACTCGTGCCTCGACCTTGAACTCGCGGAATATCCTGGTGACAAGGACGTCGAGATGAAGCTCGCCCATGCCGGAAATGATGAGCTCACCCGTTTCTTCGTTCTCCTTGACGGAAAACGTGGGGTCCTCCAGCGCGAGAACGGCGAGCACTTCCTGGAGCTTCTTGCGCTCCGAGAGCGTCTTCGGCTCGATGGCAACCGAAATCACGGGCTCGGGGAAATGCATTCTTTCCAGGAGGATGGGAAATGCCTCGACCCCCAGAGTATCGCCGGTCTGGGAGCCTTTCAGCCCGATCATGACCGCGATATCGCCGGCTTCGACCTGATCGATTTGCTGGGGATGATTCGCGTGCATGCGCACGAGCCTATTCACGCGCTCGCGCTTTTTCTTGGTGATGTTGTAGACGGTCTGGCCTTCCTTGATCTTGCCCGAGTACATGCGCACGAAGCAGAGATTGCCCGCTTCCCGATTGGCTTGAAGCTTGAAAACGATGCCGAGGCAGAATGCTTCCGGATTGCACGGTACTTCCACTTCGGTATCTTTTTTTGCATGGTGGCCCTTGGCGGGCGGCAGGTCCAGGGGCGAGGGCAGATAGTCCACGACGGCATCCAGCAGCGGCTGGACCCCGAGGTTTCGAAGCGACGCGCCACAGACAACCGGAGTAAACGCCCGGGAAAGAGTCCCTTGCCTGATGGCCTTTCGGAGAAGCTCGACCGGGATCTCGGAACCGCCGACATACAGCTCGGTGAGCTGGTCGGAGAGATGAGAGAGATAATCGAGAAGGTTTTCACGCCCTGTCCGCGCTTCGGACAGACGGGAAGGGTCGATGGGGGAGTAGGAGATCGTAGTGCCCTGATCTTCCAGGCTCCAGCGCATTTCGCGCATCTCCACCAAATCGATGACGCCATCCAGCTCGGATTCTGCCCCAATGGGCAGCTGGAGGGGCAAGGGCATCGTTCCCAGCTTGACCTTCATCTCTTCGAGCACACCGCGGAAGTTCGCCCCGATCCTGTCGAGCTTGTTGATGTAAGCGATCCTCGGCACGTTGTAGCGATCCGCCTGGTGCCATACGGTCTCGGATTGCGGCTCGACTCCTCCTACCGCGCAGAAAATGGCAACGGCGCCGTCTAGAACCCGCAGAGATCTCTCGACCTCGGCCGTGAAATCCACGTGTCCTGGCGTGTCGATGATGTTCACTTGGTAATCGCGCCAATAGCAGGTGGTTGCGGCTGCCGTGATGGTGATGCCGCGCTCCTGTTCCTGGTCCATCCAATCCATGGTCGCTTCGCCGTCATCAACCTCGCCGATACGATGCGTTTTGCCGGTGAAGAAAAGAATCCTCTCCGTGGTCGTGGTTTTCCCGGCATCGATGTGCGCGATTATGCCAATGTTGCGTATCCGTGGGAGGTCTGCCATGCTTTTCTCCGGGGAAAATATGCTTGAAACGGCCCTTTTTTACTATATAGAATCCTGCTAGCCGTGAATAGAGCATTTCTGCTTGTTGCGTGTCTCATGATTCTCCCAATACCCGCATGCGGACAGAATCACCCGCTTGAGTGGGTAAATGCCCAGAGGAGGGCTGTGGGCTCTGCCCCGGTTCGTGAAGACGCCCTTCTCTCGCGCACTGCGGGGCTCTGGGCGGAGCGTCTTGCACGGGCCGGCGTGCTCAGCCATCGCGGCGTCGATGGATCCTCTGTGCTGGACCGCTACCGTGCCGTCGGCGGGTCGGATGTGCGGGTCGGTGAAATCTTGGGCGCCGGCCCAGACCTCGCTGCCATTGAGACGGGCTGGATGAAGAGTGACGAACACCGTCGGCTAGCTCTGGACGCGGCATGGACTCATGTCGGGTGGGGCTCTACTGCCGCCCCGACAGGCGGGATGATCTGGGTGATGGTATTCTGCCGGAAGCTGGTGGACGGGCTTGCCCTCTCCCAGGAGGGGTCAAACTTGATGGTGAGCGGCCACTTCCTGCCTACGGCGGCCGCCCAGGTCCGGCTGCTCAGTGGCCTGGAAGAGATTCCGGCACGTGCATGGGAGGCGTCGACTCGGATCTTCTCTTTTGACATCCCTGCCGCGCATGGCTATTTCCGTTTGGGCTTTCTTTCCGCCGACGGAGCCTTTACCCTGACCAACGCTTTTACATGGCCTCCAGAAACGGAATTCCCAGCAGGCCCAGGCCGTTCCGCAGCACCTGCTGCATCGCCTTGACCAGCGCGATGCGCGTGACGACGAGGTCCTGACTCTCGTTGCGGAGTATCGGATTGTCCTGGTAGTAGCGGCTGAATGTCTTGCAGAGATCGAATAGATATGCGGTCAAGACCGACGGGTTCAGGTCTTTTGCCGTGGAAACGATCGTTTCAGCGAATTGCGCGAGAGCTTTCGCTATCTCCCACTCGTCCGGCAGAGTGAGGAGGTCCGCGGAGTATGTCCCGTTCTGATACGCGTCTTTCCGCTCGTCGAACTTCCGCAGCATGCTCGCGATGCGTGCCCCGGTATACTGGAGATACGGGCCGGTATCGCCGTTGAAGGAAATTGATTCCTTGGGATTGAAGGTCATGTCCTTGTTGGCCGTAACCTGCAGAAGCCAATAATTCAAAGCGCCCAGTGCTATGTCTCGCGCCGTTCGCTGGATATCGCCGACATCCCCTTCGCGCTCCTTGGCCTTTATCTCCTCGGTGGCAAGCGCTTCCAGCTCGTCCAGCAGATCGTCGGCATCCACGACGGTGCCCTCCCGCGACTTCATCTTGCCTTCGGGAAGGTTCACCATGCCGTAGGCGAGGTGGTGGAGGTTGGAGGCCCACGGGAAGCCGAGGATTTCAAGGACTTTGAAAAGAACGTGGAAATGATGCCTCTGCTCCGAGGCAACGACATAGATCAACCTATCGAAAGGCCAGTCCTTCGAGCGCTGGATGGCGACGCCGATGTCCTG
>Ga0265342_10002852_pt1 | contig 14587 bp, 3 predicted proteins | sample 4CB327metaG_FD_203125 | JGI IMG/M metagenome (GOLD analysis project Ga0265342, IMG submission 203125) | Rhizosphere microbial communities from Carex aquatilis grown in University of Washington, Seatle, WA, United States - 4-CB3-27 metaG | ecosystem: Host-associated > Plants > Roots > Rhizosphere...
TCCCCGACGATGTGGTCATCGCCGCCGCGGCTCGCGCGCAGGCGGACCAGGCCCTGCGCCAGGACCTGGTTGTACCTGCCCCGCAGATCCGACAGCGTGACGGCCGAGCCCGACTCCGACAGGGCCGCCAGGGCGCCGCCGTGATCGCGTGGCGTGGCGCTCTCGGCGTGCGCGCGCCAGGGCGTCGGGGGTGCGAGGATCGAGGCGACCGCGGCCGCGACCGCTGCTGCATGGGCCAGCCTCTTCAACCGGGCGCGTGCGGATCTGCGATACAAGATGGGTGCCCTTTCGCCCACTCCACCACGGTGGAGACGGGGTGTTCGTGCTTGCGAGGTCGCACCGACCAGCGACCCTTCAGCCTCGCGGCGTCGAAGGTCATGGCCAGGAGGAGCGTGCCGCTGACCTCGGTGCCCGTGTCGAAGCGGACCAGGTTGCCGCCGCCCGACCCGCCGCCGTCGAGCGCGCCGGTGGTGCCGATGGCGTCGACCGGGTGGCGCTCGGTCAGCGCCTTCATGCCTTCGGCGTGAAGGCGCGCGGCCCTCGGAGACAGATCCGCCCAGGCCCGAAGTCCGATGAGCAGGCTGTCCTGCCCGAGCGGGGTCATCTGCTGATCGGGTCCGGTGACGACGTAGTGATCGAAGAGCTTGCTGGTCCCGAAGAAGCGGTGGTCGTCGGCGCGGATCTGGAGCCAGTGGTCGATGAAGAGCTCGGCCGAGCGCCGGTACCTGGGGTCGAGGGTCCGCTCGTAGGCCACGCGCAGCGCCCACAGCTTGATGCCCTGATCGTCGAGGTGGCTCGAACCCTGGGCCCGCGCCTGCTCGTTGAGCAGGTAGCCGCCGAAGTTGGGCTTGCTCGGGTCGGTGATCTGCAGCCCCGCTTCGGTCTCGGAGCCCGCGATCCGGTCCGCGAGGAGGAGCACGGCATCTCGGTAACGCGGGTCGTGGGTCGCCCGGTAGGCCCAGTCGAACACCAGCACGTGGAACCCGTAGTTGCTGCCGATCCCGTACGCCGGCATGAGGTCGGAACGACCGCGCAGCTCGGTCAAGCTCTTCAAGCTGTACGCCGCCCCACGCAAGGCGCCCTGGCGCGTGGCCAGGGCCCGCCACTCGAGCGCCCGTCGCTCGTCGACGCTGGTGGCGCGCGCGGCGAGCTCGGACATCAGATCGGCGGACTCCATCCAGGCCGCCTGCATCACGATGGAGGCGTCATCGGGCTCGAGCGCGGTGTGCAGCAGCCCCTCGAGGCGGTGGGCGCGCTCCCGATCGGGTCGGCGCTGGAGCTCGGCGCGCAGCGCCGCCTCGCTGCGGGAGTCCCGGGCCGCCTCGACCAGATCGGTCCAGATCGGCACCAGGCTCTGGAGCTCGTCGGGGACGGTGTCTCCGTCCGCCGAGAAGAGGGGAGCCCGCATCAGGTAGGTGTAGACGTCGGGGCTGCGGTACACGGCACCCGGGCCCAGCGTCGCATTCGCCCGGTAGCGGATCTGCAGGCTGGTCCATCCGCGGTATCCGTCGCCGTCCGCCAGCGGTGGTGCGCTCGCCGCCGCCGACCGGCGCGCTCCACCAAGCTCACTCCTGGAAGACCCGTCCGCCGCGTTGTACACCACGAGGGCGTCGGCCACCTGGGGGAGATAGTAGACCTCGGCCTTGTCGTAGCCGTAGACCACCAGGAAGCGCGGCCGCTGCCGGCGGTAGATGTCCGTGAGATCGACCCAGCCCGGGGGGAAGTTGTCGCCCCACAGCGGCTCGCCCATGCCTTCCATCCACAGACCCACGTGCAGGCGGGTCCCATCCACCACCGGGCTCAAGCCGTAGCGGTTCTGGGCCATCTCGCTCGGGCCATCGCCGTACTGGAAGAAGTCGCCGATGGTCATGCGCAGCTCGTCGAGGCGCTGGGGCGTGCTCCCGCGGTTCTCTATCTCCTCGCGCACGCGCGCCGCCGGCACCCCGCGGGCGAGGGTGGCCGTCTCCCGCACCCGCAGGCGGCCGTCCTGTCGCGTGAACAGTCGGTCCACGCCGAGGGACTCCTGGTCGGACCGGACGGTCTCGGGGATCGAGCTCGGATCGATCGCGAACCCGTAGTCCCGGCTCTCGACGCTCTCGAGCTTCCCGCCGACCACCAGGGACGAGGCCCCCCAGGTGACACCGGCGGCGCGCGGGGCGCCGCTGCGGATGACCATGCGCTGGTGGTTGAAGCCCACCGACACCCCGCCGTTGTCGATGAAGACGTCGGCCCGCCGGGTGCTCGCGTCCTCCTCTTCGCCGACCAGCATCCCGTCGAAGCGGTTGCGCCAGACCGCGCCCGACGGGGTCATCGCCTCCATGCTGGCCTCGGTGATCCCCCAGATCGCGTCGATCACCGACAGATCCTTGGTCCGGCGGGCGTAGCTCACGAGACCGAGCAGCGCGCGCGCCTGGTCGCTGCCGTAGCGGACCGCTCCGGGGGACTCGAGCGCGTTCTCGGCCTGCACCCGATCTCCGAAGGGCAGGGCCGTGAGCGCCCGCGGATCCCGACGGCTGCGGTGGGCGTCGAGAAAGGTGTGGGCGTAGTGCCGCAGGAACTCGACGCTCTCGGGGCCGCGGGTCCGCAGCACCGCGAGCGCGTCGTCGTGCGCCGCGAGGAAGCTGGAAGCCCGCTCGAGGCGAGCGGCGAGCTCGCTCCTCTGTCCGTCGGCCAGCTCCCCGGAGAACACCGTGCCCGAGGCCGCCGCGGGGCCACTCGAGATCGGCGGAATCCGGGAAACTGGAAGGAACAGCGCACAGGCCGGCTGGTGGTGGGCCGAGGCGCTGGCGCCCGGAGTGGAGGTGACCGATTCGACCACCAGATCGGCGGCGACCTGGCCGAAGTACCAGGTCGGGCCGAGAGACACCGGGGCCGCCAGGAAGTAGCTCTTTCCGTGCCCGTCGCTCGCGAGCAGGACCCGGTACGCTCCGGCGACGAAGCTCTCGAGGGTGGCCCAGTCGGGGCTGCCCGTCGGCAGGAGCCCGATCTCGAGCCGCATCGAGCCGTCCCCGGACCGGTCACCGAATCCGTCACCGAATCCGTCACCGAATCCGTCTTGGGCCTTCGCGGGCAGCTGGGCGGGGTCGCTCGTGCCGAAGCTGAAGCTGAACCGATCGAAGGACACCGGGAGATCCGGGATCAGGCCCTTGTGCTCGAAGAGCACGCCGCCCGTCCCCTCGATGGCGTACGCGAGCTCGTACGCCTGCACGTTGGTACCCGAGGCCTGGAACGTGCGCTCGAGGTGGTGGATCCGCGGCGTGCCGCGGCCCTTGCCGAGCGCCGTCAGGTTTCCAGCCGTGAGGTTTCCAAAAGTCCGCGAGCCGCCGACGCCGAAATTGAAGGCGTCCGCGGAAGGCTCCCAGGATGCCGTCGCCTGCCCGTTGCCGCTGGTGGCGCGCCCTCGCGGCACGAAGAGGGCGTAGCGCCTGAGCGCCCCGCTGTCGGCCATGACCTCCGGGTAGGAGAAGATTCGCCACCGGTCAGGGGAGGCGGCCGTGCCGAGCGCGGTCAGATCGGACCGTCGGTGGGCCTCGTCCTGTTCGAGCGCCTCGCGCACCCAGCCGGTGGTGTCGACGGGTTCGGCCCCGGGGGACAGACGCACCTGACGACCGACCTCGAAGAAGTGTGGGATGCGCCAGAGCGGACCCTCGGCGCGGTAGGTTCGGCCGGCAGGAATCGGGGCCACGCCCGTCACCGGTGGACCCTGGCGTGGCGGCGCCCCCGGCTCGGCTCGGGTCGGTCGGGCGGGGATCAGCACCAGCAGGGCGACGAGGGGGAGGGGCGCCCCGAGCGCGAGGATCATCCCCTTGCCCGCGACGGCGTCGGCCCTTGGTCGCAGGCGAGACTCAGGGCGCACGGGTGACCTCCGGGGCGTCGATGGGCAGGCCGCGCGGACACAGCTTGGTCAGCTGCGCGGCGGCTCCGCGCGGGCGGAAGCGACCGACCACGTCGGGGTCGCGCTCGAGGAGCCGGGCGCGCTCGAGCAGTCGCGGGGCGAGGCTGGCCGCCTGGGCGGGGCGCAGCGCCACGCCGAGCGGAATGCCGAGCGCCAGCACCAGCGGCAGCCAGACGAAGGCGACGCCGACCAGCACCCGCGCCGGCCCGAACCCGCCAGGGCGAGCGCCGAGGAGCAGACGCAGCTTTCCTCCACCCCAGCGGAGGAGGAGGGCGAGCCCGAGGACGAGGGCGAGCGGCAGGACGGCGTGGAGCCAGATGGCCTCGCGGTAGTCCTGTCGCGCGCGCGCGGTGAGCGGCGCCGAGGCGCGGGACGACTCGACCAGCCAGCCCACTTGCTTCTGGAAAGAGTCGTATTCCCGCTCGATGTCGCGGATCCGTTGCTCCTCGGCGCGGACGCCATGGCCGGCCGCGATCCCGGCCGCGATCCGGGCGCGGTAGTGCGCGAGCCGGGCCTCGTATCCGGCGATCTCCTCGGCGTAGGGGTTGCGGCCGGTGGGCCGGCCGTCGAGCCCGATCTCGCCGTGCTGCATGAGCCAGCCGATCCAGACGGACAGATCCTGCGAGCCGGTCGCGGCGGCGAGCACCTCGGGCAGCTGGCTCTCGACGAAAGTGGTGGTCTCGTCGCCTCGGGTCCGGGGCAGGGCGCGGTCGAGCACACGATCCCGCAGCCCGGCGAGAAGGTGGTCCGCCCGCGCGCGGAGGCCAGCCGTGCGGGGGAGCGCGAGAGGCCCCGTCGCGCCTGGCCGCGGCACGGCCGTCGGATCCTCCGAATCGAGCGCGTGGAAGAAGAGGACCTTGTAGGCCTGCTCGAGGAAGTACGCCTCGGTCCAGCGCTGGACGCCCCGCTGCACGAGATTGAGCCGCCGGTAGACGTCGCTCCCGCTGCCGCCGCTCCGGGTGAGGTCGCGTCGCAAAAACGACATCCGCGCGTCGTAGAGCGGGACGCCCGACTCGAGGCGGGGCGCGAAGCCGAGGACCCGCCAGTAGTCGGCGCTCACCGCCGGGAGCTGGGCCGCGATGTCCCGCAGCGCGCGTCCCGCCGCCCCGGGGGCGGGGTAGAGGCGGTCGAGCACGTGGCACTTCAAGAGCGCCAGGGCGAACCTCAGGCCGTCGGCCAGGAAGGCATCCTCGTCGCCCAGCTCCGAGAGGGCCGAGCCGAGCTCCGGCACCCGGGGGATCTCCTCGAAGGCGTCGAGGAAGAGCCCGAGGTAGTCGTCGAACGAGCCGAAGCGCGCGAAGGACGCCCGGGTCTCGGGATCGGCATCGGGGCCGAAGGCCTTGCGCTTGACCAAGGCCAGCGTGCGCGCGATGGCGATGGTCTGGCCGCGCGTGGCCCGCAGGAAGGCTGCGCGCGCGGTCCACCACGGCCGGTCCTCGGGGGAGGCGGTCCGCTGCCCATCGGGCGCGGACCGTTGCGAGAACTGTTGATCAATAGTCGCCAGCCCCTCCCTGTAGACCCGCTCGGACTCGGGGCGCCCGCGCAGCACCCCGACGATGGAGAACAGATCGGTGAGGTAGGTCTGGTCCTGGCCGATCTCCGAGGCATAGAGGATCTCGTAGAGGGCCGAGTCCGCGACCAGGTCGTCCTGCTTGACGTCGGGGACGCTCAGCGCCTCGGGCGCGAGGCCGAACCTGGCGGCGCGGGCCGGGTTGGCTGCGACCACCTCGTCGCGAATGGTCTCCCGGTACAGCTGCACCTCCTCCGGGGTCAGCGTCGCGCGCAGCGGCGCGTAGATCTTGCTCATGCTCTCGAGATACCTCTGCTGCACGAGCTCGACCGAGCTCGGGACGAAGGTCGGGTCGCCTGGGTCCCGTCCGGCCTCGAGCCCGAGCTTCATCGCCAGCACCGCCAGGCGCTCGGCGAAGCCGGTGCGCGCCGAGTCGTCCTCGGCCTTCACCACGTGCAGCTCCGGGTACTCGCCGTCGAGGGCCCGCACGGCGGTGCGCAGCCGGGCGAGGGTGATGACGTTGTCGAGCGAGCGGGGCACCTTCGGCAGGAACTCCCGCAAGAGCAAGCTCCCGTCCCGCAGGGCCTGGAACGTCACCACCTCGGGCGACGACGGGGTGCGCCCGGTCTGCTCGCGCATCATGGCCGCCACGTCCCTCACGACCTCGGAAGGAAGCCCCTCCCCGTGCGCCCCGCGTCGCCCGAGCTCGCCGAGGAGCCGGTTCACCTCCGGCAGGTCGATGAGCTCCGCATACTTCCAGGGATCGTCGCGGAAGTCCTTGCGATGGGCCGCCACCACGAACGCCGGGGTGAAGCCCTTGGCGAGCCAGGGGATCGCGCCGAAGCGCTGCCGTCCGAGCGCCTGGACCTCGACGATCCGCCGGGCCACGCTCGCCGGATCGGCGGCCTGCCCGTACGCGGCGCGGATGTCGCCGAGCACGTCCGCCAGCACCAGCGTGGCGTTGAGGGCGCCGAGCGCGGGATCCTCCGGGGCGAGCTCGGCCTCGGACACCTGCGCCTCCGCCACGCCGCGCGCGGCGGCGAGCTTGCGGCGCAGCTCGGCCCGCGATTCGGCGAGGACCATGGCCTGGAAGGGCGGCGGGGCCACGAACCCGGCGTCGAAGAGCTCGCTCGCGATCCTCCAGCTTTGCCGTCGGCCCTCGCGCATGGCGGCCATCGGGATCTTGGCGTTGCCCATCGCGAGCAGGTTGGTCTCCACGATGGAGCCGCGGTACCAGGGAAAGCGCGGCCCCTCCTCGCGCATGGCGCGGAAGAGCTCCGCCCACGTCCCGACCAGGGACTTGACCCAGCCGAGCGTGGCGGGCCGGAGCTTCCCGGCCTCGAGCCCGCTCGCCCAGGCCCGCACACGGGTCTGGCTCCAGGGCAGGCCGTGCTGCTCGGGGATCTGTCCCTCCTCGCCGGCTGCCAGCACCAGGGCCGAGAGGGCCATGAGCGCATTCATGGCCCGGGAGCGTGGGTTGTCGAGCGCGAGCCCCGTGCGCAGCTCGAGCCGGCGGGCCTGCACGTCCATGAACTCGGCGAGCGCGCGATCGTCCCCCCCGAGCCCCCGCCCGCCCTCGTCACGGTTCTGCCGCGCGACGGCTTCGAAACGCGCGCGCCACCCGCTCGCCGCCAGCGTCTCGGCGAGCGACCACTCCGGCGCGAACCGCGCCACGGTCTGCCCGAGGCCCCAGCTCTGCCGGAGCCCGACCAGCAGATACCACTCGAGCATCCCCTCGCCATCCCAGTAGAGGTGCGGATAGTCGTGCGAGACCTTCTCGTAGAGCAACGACAGCCGCTCGGCCAGTCGCCCCGGGTTGCCGCCGAACTCATCGACGTGGTCGAGGCGCGCCACCTCGAGCAGGCGCGCCAGCGCCATGACCGCGTTCGCCCGGCGCAGCGTCGGATCGAGGGGCAGCGCTCCCGTCTTCTCCTGGATCCGCCGCTCGACCAGCGACTCGAGGGTGCGCGCCGGGACCACGTGCCGGGCCATGAGGCCGTCGGCCTCGGTCAGCTGGCTGCCGAAGCGCTGCCAGAGTTGCTCGACGGTCCAGCCCTCGAGCGTCCTCGTGCCGAGGTAGAACGCGCTGAACCCCGGCGAGGCCCAGGGCATGCGCGGCCAGCGCCGCCCGCCCGAATCGATTATCTCCGCCCAGGCGCGCGCCAGCTCGGCGGGCAGCGCGAGCGATCGGATCTGGTGGCGGTCGAGATCGTTCTGCACGGCGCTGGTCTCGGTGGCGACCATCCACCACGCGAAGAACCGTCGGCCGAGCGGGCTCGGGCTGCTGCGCCCGAGCGTGGACTCGAGGGTCTGGTCAGCCAGCGCCTGGATCGCCGGTGGCGGTGCCGTCGGCATCAGCCGGTCGACCGCCGCGAGCCGGGGCGCGAAGTCGTCGAGGAACTCCCCGGGCGTGCGCGCGTCGCGGCCGTTGCGGCTCGAGAAGTAGGCCATGTGGCAGATCAGCTCGGCGACCATGTCGTCGCGCGCCGGGATGTGGGGGAAGCGAGCCGGCAGCGCCCGCCAGAGCCCGACCAGGTCCCCGAAGAGCTGCGGCTCCGGGATCCGCGGCGCGCTCGGCATTCCCTCGGGAGGGATCCCGCGATCGCCGAGCTCGCGGGCGAACTGGTCGTAGCCCGCGGCCAGCTCCGAGAAGGTCTGCGCGCTGTCCACCAGCACCAGCCACTCGAAGACCCGGCGGAGCATCGGATCACCGCCATCATCGGGGTAGCGGGTGCGGGCGATCTCCTGCACCAGCGCGCGATCGGCCGCGGTCCCGGGCAGGCGCTCCTCGGCGGAGGCGCGATAGACCGTCTCCGCCACCCGACCCGCCATCGCCTCGGTCCACACCCGCGAGGCCCACAGCGCCGCCGCCGGATCCCGGGCGCGGAAGGCCTGGGGATCGACGCCCTCCAGCCGGAACAACCGGGCGAGCCCGCCATAGGGACCGCCGCCGTCCCCTGGATCCGCGAGCATCGATCCGAGGACCTTCTCGAGAAACTGCACGATGGTGCGCAGCTGCTGCGGGGTCGGGACCGTGCCTCCCGAGGGGGCGGCGCGCCACACCTTCATGGCGAGCGCCTGCTCGGTCTCGAGATCGGTCCAGCGCCGCTCGAGGGCCGCGTTTCCGTCCCAGTCGAGCTCGAAGAGCTCCCACGGCAAGGTGCGCGGCCGCTCCCGGAAGATCTGGTGGATGGACGCGTTGCCGGAGGCGGCGTCCCAGTAGGCGTCGACGTAGTCGAGCCGCCAGGCGTTCGCGAGCTGGTCGCGCGACAGGCCCTTGTCGAGCAGGAAGCGGGTCACCTGGGAGAACCGGCTGGCGGTGGTGAAGGGGCTCTCGCGGAGGGCGCCGAGCGGCAGGTGCGGATACAGGCGCGACCAGCGCTCGACCAGCGCCAGCTCCTCCCCCAGGTACCGCTCGACCTCGGCGCCAGTCGGATTGCGCCCGATGGCGATCACCCCTTCGATCCCGTCGCGCAGGCGCTGGTACCGGACCTGCTCGGAGACGCCGCCGCGTCTCGCCGCCGGGACCTCGTCCCAGAGCTCGCGCACCACCTCCCAGCGATACGCGCGCGCCAGCTCGGCGAGGGGGATGCTCTCGCCATTTCCGTCTGGCTGTCCGAGCCGGCGCAGCTCCGCCCAGCTGATCCACGGAAAGTGACTGCCGGCGATGAACTGCTCCTGGAGCCGCAGCTCGTCGCGCGAGAGGTGCCTGGGCGTCACGGCGGCCGCGCGGCGCTGGGCGACCTCCGTTGCGCGCCGGCCGGACTCGACGGGGCTGGCGGGCTCGCGGGCGGCCTGCAGCACCGGCTCCACGAAGTGTCGCCTGGGCTTGAAGACCACCGTGCGCTCGCGGGCGGGCAAAGGAAAGAGCTCGGGGAGCGCCAGCGTGGTGAGGGCACCGAGGCGGGGCAAGCGCGGGGCCGGGATCCCGCGCAGCTCGCGGAGATCGGGGGAGCGAGGGCCGGCCGCGAGGGCCAGCGTGGGCTGATCGGCCTCCGAGCGCAGGAGCGGCTCGGGATCGACCTGCCCGTGGCGCCGGCGGATCCGCTCGACCTCTTCGTACAGACGCCGCTCGGGCTCGGGCATGCGCCACGCCGTCTCGTCGACGTGCAGAAACCGCAGGGGCCGCGCCAGCGGGAGCCCCTCCCGGATCTGCCAGGTGACGAGGATGGTCATGACGGCGATGCCGAGCACGGCGGGCCACCGGTGCGCCCTGCGCGGGGGCCGGGGGCCCGGCGCCGCCGGCCGGGCCCCCGCCCCCGCCCCGGCCCCCGCGCGTGCCAGCTGCAGCGTCGGTGTCCGCGACCGGGTCGCAAACGCCGTCGCGGCACCGGCGTCGTCACGGTCGCCACGGCCCGCGGGCGCGCGCGGTCTGGCCGTGTTCCGCCTGGCCAGGTGCTGCTTCGCCAGATGAAGGAAGGGGAACACCAGCGCCAGCAGCGCGCTCAGGCTCACGAAGAGCGCCACGACCCCGAGCGAGCCCTCGAACCCCGGCAGGGGGTACAGGCCCTGGTGGATGAGCGCGACCGACAGGCCACTGCCGATGAGGCCCGCCAGGAGCAGCGCCCCGAGCTCCTTCCTCGGCAGGCGATACCGCGGGATGCCCTCGCTGGTCCGCGGCAGCCCCGAGCACCACGCGTAGAGGACCACGGTGAGGAACGACGCGAGGAAGAGCCCGACGCCGTTGAGGCCGAGCAGCCCGACCGGCGCCCCCATGGTCACCAGCCACAGCCCGAACGCGGTCGCGCCCCAGCCGACCTTGACGGCGGGGCCGTAGGCGGTCCGGAACTCGTCGAGCGGCCAGCCGCGCACGTCCTGGCCCGCGCTCACCGACGAGGCCTTCCACTCGAGCGCCCGACCGCGCGCGAGCTGCCGCCACGACTCCCAGAGCTTGAGGGGATGGATGACGAGGTTGGCGAGCCCGAGCAGCGTCTGCACGGCCACCGTCGCCGTCCCGACCACGAGCTGCACGGCGAGCAGCGCCGGCCACCTCCACACCCTCCGCCACCCGCCCCCCGGGCCCTCGGCTTCCCGCAGCCGCCGCAGGCGCAGGCGCAGTGGCTCCCAGTACCGGTCGAGGCCGATGATGGCGATCATCGACAGCAGCTGCAGGCCCACCGCCAGCCGCACCCGCGCGACCGGCGCATCCGTCCGCAGCCACAGGCCCGCGCTCAGGACCACGAGGGCGAGGAAGGTCACGTCGCCGAACACCCGGCGGAAGAGCTGCGTCACGTGGAACTGCGCCGAGGGGAAGAGCTCGCGCACGTAGAAGAACGAGGTGCGCAGCATCTGGATGTCGCCGGGGAACCAGCGAACGTTGCGGGTGAGCGCGCTCGTGGGGGACAAGAGCTCGCGCTCGCCGACCTTCACCGCCCCGTCGAGGAAGCCGGTGATGTAGGCGATACAGCGCTTCATCTTGGCGGGCGTGTTGGGCGCGGCCGCCTCGAAGCCGCTCGCCTCCGGCCCCCCCTGGAAGATCCGCATGGGCCCGAAGAACCCGTGCTCGAACCGCTCGAGGCCCGCCGAGCCATCCGGGAGCAACCGCACCCGGTAGATCTCGGTGCTCTCGCCCCGCACGATGCGCAGAATTCGCTCGCTCACTCGCCCCCCTGTGCCTGGACATCCTCGAGGATCACGCCACCCACCCGGGCCGCCGCTGCCGCGGGTGGCAGGGACAGCTCGCGTCCCTCGCGTCCCCACCCGCGCGGCGCGGATGGCCCTCCGACCTCCACCCGCTCCTCGGCGCGACGGGACTCCCGATCCTCGCAGGTGACCTCGAACCGACTCGGACCGTAGAGGGCCTCGGTGAAGGCGCCGAGGCGGCCGGCCGCCCCCGCCACCAGATACGACTGCTGAAAGTCGTGGCTGAGCGCGTGCGCGGCGTTCAGGGTCTCGAGCGCGTAGTGGGAAAAGTAGGCCTTCGGCCGCAAGAGCCACTTGCCGTAGGCCGCGGACGACAGGTCGAAGATGCCGGCCCTGGTCAGGCCGTCGGCGGCGTTGTGGATCGCGCGGGCCGCCTGAACCCCGCGCACGAAGGGCGACGAGATGGGCTGGCCCTGCACCTCGGGCAACGTGACCTCGATGCGCGGGACCCCGATGACGATGTGCCGATTCTCCGGGTGGAGCATGGCGCCGAGCCCCTTCTCGAGCTCGCCGGGACCGAAGCTGTTCTTGTCGTCGAGGATGGCCGCCAGCTCCGGGATGCGGCGGACCGTCAGGTCCCGGCCCGCCAGGATCGCCGCGTGGATCTGCTCGTTGCTCCCGGCGAGGCCCGTGTAGCGGGCGAAGTCGCCCCAGACCAGCGCGTAGTTGGGAAGATCGCCGTCCTGCACGTGCTCGTGCGTGCGCCGGTCGGTATAGACGGTCGGCCTGGTCTTGCCGGCCACCAGCAGCTCGTGAACGGCGATGTCGTTTCCGACCTTCTTGAAGAAGGCGCCGCTGCCACGCATGGGCAGGGCGGTGAACAGCAGCTCGCGGTTGAGGGCCGTGAGCTCGGCCGACGAGAGCGCCTGTTCCGCGCGTCGCCGCTCGAGGAGGGTGCGGGTGGAAGCCGTCGGCTGGCGATGCGCCGGGAGCGCATCGAAATCGAAGCCGTCGAAGTAACGGACGAGCCCGGGATCGGCGAGCAGACGGTTGAGGACGCGGGCCAGGCGCCGTCGCCGCTCGACCATCTCCGGATCGCTCGGGGAGCCGGTGAGCAGCGGCGTGGCTGGAGCGCCCGCGGTCTGGAGCGCCGCCAGCACCGGCTCGCGCAAGGGGTTCGCCGGGTCGGCGAGCCTCTCCTCGATGCCCCCGAGCGCCGCCAGGAAGTCCTTGTCGTCGGGATCGAAGCCGCGGAGCCGGGGGTTGTAGCTGTACCAGGCGCCTCCGCGCAGGAGATACAGGAAGCCGACCTGACCGTGGTGGTGGGTGTTCGACCACCATTGAAGCTCGGTCAGGTGGTCGATCTCGTACTGGATGACGTCGGGATCCTTGGTGTTGCTCGCGAGGATGAACACCGGCTGAAAGCGCGGACCGAGGTGGCCGAGGGAATCGCGCAGGGCCCGCAGGTTCTTCCACAGGTAGACGAAGGCCTGGCTGGCGTCCTCGCCGAGCAGGTTCCAGATCCTCTGCCCGTCGCCGAGCAGGGTGATGCTCACCGCGTGGCCGTCCTGTCGTACGTCTTGGCGCGCGTCCTGTCGTACTTCCTGGCGTACTTCCACATCGAGGGGAAAGCGCGCGCGGTTGGCCGCGAGCTCGGTCCGGAGCGCCGCGACCAGCCGTGCCCCGCGCTCCTCCATCTCCTCGGTCGGTCCTTCGCCGAGCTCGAGGATCGTGCGCCGGTTGTCGTCCCGCATCGCGAACGGGGTGATCCGGACGGGCCGCGTGCCGCTGCGACGGATGGCGGCGTCGATGATCGCCGAGAGCTGGGCCCAGGCCGGGTTGGAGGAGAACTTGGGGACCACGATGGGGAGGCGGAAGACCTCGCTGCCGCTGGTCATGGCGTCGATCACTTTGCGGCAATCGGCCAGCTTGTGTCCTCGGACCTCGTGCAGGACGTTCAGCGCGCCGACGTGCAGCTTGAAGACCACCGGTTCGACGACGTAGAGATCGAGCACGAACAGCAGGAGCCCGATGACCAGAAACGGTGGCTGAGCGGTGGACACGAAGAGCAGGGCCATGAGGATGCGTCCGAAGAACATCCCGTAGTCGAACGCCAGCGCCAGGGGGCTGCGGACGAGGCCGCTCGGGAGCAGGGCCGGGGGTTCACCTTCGGGCTGCCCGAGCTGTGCGACGGCGGTCTGGTAGGTGACGTCGGTGTCGGGTTCGGGCGCGTGGGCTGTTCGCCAGGCCTGCGCGAAGGCCTGAAGGAACGCGTCGACCACGGCGCCCTGGATGTCGAGGCGCTTGTGCAGGAGCGTGGCGTCGACCCTGGCCAGCTCCTCGGTGAACGCGGAGGCCCGTCGGCCATGCGCCGCGGCTCGGGCGTCGGCGCGGCACAGGCTCCGGAAGGCCAGGGCGGAGGCGCGCCGGCGTCGCCGGAGGAGATTCGCACGGCGCCGCTCCAGCGCCCGGAGCTCCGGGGACCGTCGCTCTTGCCGCAGCGCCGCGCGCTTGAGGAGCTTCTTGATGGCGATGACGCCGCAGGCGAGATGCCCGCCCGGCGTGTTGTGGCCGCGCGGCTTCTCGGCGAGGAAGCGCACGAACCAGCGGGCCTTGTGGCGGAGCAGGCTCGGCTCGGAGCGAAGCGCCCAGGACACCGGGAGCTCGAACGGGACGCCGAGGAGCAAGGCGAGGAACAGCGCCTGCTGGTTCCCGCCGGCCGCGCCGGCGATGACGAGCCCGAACCCGATCCCGATCGCGCCGAGCAAGCGGTGACCGATGGTCCGCAATCCGGTGACCGCCAGGTTCGAGAACAGCCACGAGAGCAGACACAGGAGCAGGACGAACCCCGCCACCGCGACGGGCCGGCCGATCACCCGTCCGAGCTCGCGGAGACGTGGCACTGGCTCGGCGATCGGCGTGGGGCCGGGGCCGGAGGCGGGATGATCCGCCGACCGCCCCGCCGACGGTCCCGGCGCGGGCATCCGAGACGGCGACGCCGCGGGGCTCATGAGAGGACCCCCGCTTCACGCCATCGCTGGGACGGTGCCCGTGCGTCCCGCTGCTCGCGGCTGGAAGAGGACTTTTGCGGCCCGCTTCCGCGTGGGGATTGGATTGCAGTCATCAAGGTCGTGTTTCCAGCCGAGTTCGCGCATGTCATGAGTCACCTCAGGCAGACGACGCTGGCGTGGCGTCAGCGTGCGCCATCGACCGCGGTATCGTCCCGCCGCCCCGGGAGACCGTCTGGTCATCCCAAGACCTACAACGCTGCCCCGTGGCTTTTATTCTCGACCGAGAGGAGAGGAGGCGCGCCTTCGGCGCTCGCGGGAAGGGTCCCCTCCCGACGAACCGAGCGCGGATCTGCTTCGCCGGTGGAGTCTCCGGTTGGCAAAGCCAACCTCCGATCCGCCGCATGGAGATCGCAAATTTGGACCGAGAATTTCATCGGACACGAAGGCGTCCGATGGGCTCAGTCCCCGGGGTGGCTCATGCACCGCGACCACGTCCTCCACGCGGTGGATCGAAGGTTGGCTTTGCCAACCGGAGAAGACATCAGCAAAGCAGATCCCGGCCCGCCTCTCGTCGTCCGTCGGGAGGGG
>Ga0265342_10002855_pt1 | contig 14580 bp, 8 predicted proteins | sample 4CB327metaG_FD_203125 | JGI IMG/M metagenome (GOLD analysis project Ga0265342, IMG submission 203125) | Rhizosphere microbial communities from Carex aquatilis grown in University of Washington, Seatle, WA, United States - 4-CB3-27 metaG | ecosystem: Host-associated > Plants > Roots > Rhizosphere...
ACTGGCGGAAGCGCTGCGGGGGGAAATGCCGCCGGAGGAAGTGGCACCGGGGGAAGCGCCACGGGCGGGTCGGCTTCAGGTGGGGCCGCGGGTCCCGCGGCGCCTTTCCTCGATGGGCTCGAGTGGGCCGACACCCGTGGCACGCCGATCCAGGCGCACGGCGGCGGCATCTTGAAGGTTGGCGAAGACTACTACTGGTTCGGAGAGAACCGGAACGCCGACGGTACGTTCTTCGCCGTGTCGGTGTATCGCTCGAGCGATCTGCGGACCTGGGAATACCGCGCCGACGTGCTCAAGATGACGAGCGCGCCGGAGCTCATGCCCGCCAACATCGAGCGTCCCAAGGTCGTCTACAACGTCTCCACCAAGAAGTACGTCATGTGGATGCACTGGGAGAACGGCATGGACTACGGCCAGGCTCGCGCCGCGGTGGCTAGCAGCGACACCGTAGACGGCAACTACACATACCTCGGCAGCTCCCGACCCTTCGTCAATGGCGGCGTCACCGATCACGGCGCGCCGGGATACATGTCGCGCGACTGCAACCTGTTCGTGGACGACGATGGGAAGGCCTACTTCATTTCGGCGACCAACGAGAACACCGATCTCAATCTGTATCTCTTGTCTGATGACTACCTCTCGGTGTCGAAGCTGGCGGCGACGCTCTTCAAAGGCGCCCACCGGGAAGCTCCGGTCATCTTCAAACGCGCTGGTGTCTACTTTCTGTTGAGCTCGGCCGCCACGGGTTGGGATCCCAACCAAGCGCAGTACGCAACCAGCCAATCCTTGACCGCCGGCTGGTCTTCGCTAGCCAACGTCGCCGATGCTCACACGTTCTACTCGCAGCCGACGTACGTGGTGGCGGTGACCGGCAGCGGCGGGACCGAATACCTCTATCTCGGGGATCGATGGGCGGGGGCATGGGGCGGCCGCGTGAATGATTCGGCCTATCTCTGGGCGCCGATCACCTTCTCTTCGGCGACACAGATGAGTATGACCTGGGTCGACACGCTCACCATCGACACGCAAGCCGGCACTGTCCGGGGCGCGGTCACCAGCTTCCGGATCACCAACAAGAAGAGTGGGATGTACCTGGACGTGGCTGGCGGCGCGAGCAACGACGGAGGTGCCGTCGTGCAGAACGCGAAGGCATCCGGTACCGCCACGAGTCAGGATTGGTCGATCGACTACAACGGGCTCGGCTACCAGAAGCTCGTGAACAAGAAGAGCACCAAGGTGCTGGAGGTCCCGAACGAGTCCACGGCAGACGGCGTGGCGCTGGATCAGTGGTCCGACAACGGCGGCGACCATCAGGCGTGGTTGATCATGGACATCGGGGGCGGGGCATACCGCGTGAAGAACAAGAAGAGCGGCAAATATCTGGGGGTGGTCGGCGCCGCCACCACGGGCGGTGCCGCCATCGAGCAGCGCACGTCGTCCACCGGCGACGAGCAGATCTGGCTGTTCGTGCCGTCGAGCTAGACGCAGCGGTGCTCTGGTAGGCGCGATCGACGACGCGCCGCTGTCACTACGGGTCTTGAGCCGAGATGACGACGACGTGGTGAGCGTCGGCAAGAGCGAAGCGGGGACGCCGGGAGTCGACGGCTACGTGCGGCGGCTTGGGGCTCTCGAGACCGACGGACGGGCAGGGACGCGACGCTGGGCCGACATCGTCCCAGCGATGAACAATCTTTGCATCCGCGAGCGCGACCAACCGCGGCTGATCGTCGAGGGCGATGACGTGGTCGTGATCCCACGCCATGAGGCGGGTGCCGAGCCGTTCCGAGAGCGGAAGCGTCGCGAGATTCCGCCCGCTGGGAAGGTCGACTATCGAGAGGATCTGGCGATCCTCACCGCCACACACGACGAGGCGATCGCCGGCGAAAGTTGCCGCCTCTACGTCGCCATCGAACGCGTCTCCGAGATCCAGCGCGAGCCCCGAAGACGACAGGTGCTCGGGCTCGCGCAATGCCCGGACGACATCGTAGACGGCGACGATCGTCAGCGGATGCCACACCCAGCCGTTGTCGAGGAGCCAGCGCCCATCTGGGCTCGCGGCCAGCCGCGCGTGGAAGATGTCCTCGGCCTTGGCGCCGCGGGAGGTGAGTGGCGTTCCATCCAGAAGCTCGATCTCGAGCGTGTCATATCGCCTGGGACAGTGCGCGATGGCGTCGCGCCCATCGGGCAGGGTCAGGAGGGAGACGGGGTAGTCATAGACTTTCGCCTGGTTGTAGCTCCGGTCGATCTCGCGCAGCTCGTCGAACCCGATCGGGACGAAGTTCGGCTGCGCGATGCGGCCGTTCGAGCGCATGAGCCGACCCTTCGTTCCCAGGGTCTCGAACACGGCGCCCACCTCTCCGAGACCAACGCTACCGTCAAAGCGGTAGCCCGATCCCACGCCGAAGGCGACGACCGTTCCGTCGGGGCGAATCCGCCGGCCGCCGATCCAGTCGATGAGATCGTCGCCTGCCCACGCAATCGAGTGCAGGCCCTCGATCGCAAACTCTGTCCGTCTCATGGTGCGCATCGTAGCCGAGCCGCGCGCGCGGTTCGCTACCCGAGCCGATCGAGGCCATGATTCAGCCCATGCGCCAAATCTGGATCACCAAGCAGGGACCACCCGAGGTATTGCAGCTCCGCGAAGCGCCCGATCCCCAGGCGGCACCTGGGCAGGTGCGGGTGCGCGTGCGCGCGAGCGGTATAAACTTCGCCGACCTGCTGGCGCGCGTCGGACTCTATCCCGACGCACCGAAGCTCCCTTGCGTCGTCGGATACGAAGTCTCTGGAATCACCGATCAGATCGGTGAAGGCGTCAGTGGTATCGCGCTCGGCGACCGCGTATTGGCGATGTGCAAGTTCGGCGGTTACAGCGACACCGTCGTCGTGCCGGCCCAGCAGGTCCTGAAGATGCCGCCCCGGATGACGTTCGAAGAAGGCGCCGGCTTCCCCGTCGTTTACGTCACGGCGTACAACATGATGGTCTTCAACGGCAACCTACGCCCCGGATCCAGTGTGCTCATTCATTCGGCGGCGGGCGCCGTTGGCGTGGCCGCGATCCAAATTGCCAAGACCCGCGGCTGCGTGATCCTGGGCGTCGCATCGGCATCGAAGCACGACTTCCTGCGCGCGCAGGGCTGCCAGCATCCCATCGACGTCGCAGGCGACTACGCCGGCCAAGCGCGCTCCGTCGTCGGTGACCGAGGCGTCGATCTGATCCTCGACGCTGTGGGTGGTAAGTCCTGGACGACGGGATACGACTTGCTCGCCCCCTGCGGGCGCCTCGTCGCCTTTGGTCTGTCGTCGGCCGTCACCGGGAACAGGCGCAACCTGCTGCACGCCGGGCGACAGGTCCTCGCCATCAAGAAGTGGAGCCCCATGAAGCTCATGAACGATAACAAGACCGTCAGCGGAACCAACGTCGGCCACCTCTTCGCCCGCCCCGACCTCATCGCCCCCCAACTCACCGCGCTGGTTCAGATGTACGAAAACCGCGAGCTCGCCCCGCACGTCGACCGCACGTTCCCCTTCAACGAAGCCCCCGCCGCCCATCAGTACATCCATGATCGCAAGTCGCAGGGCAAGGTGCTGCTGGTGCCCTGAGAATACCGTCCACCCGCGACTTACGAATGTCCGGCCGCGCCGCCGGCATTGCCCTCTGCCGCATCGACCTTAAGTAGGAGGAAGGTCGCCTCATGGCGACGAAAGGCCCTATGCGATTGAAATCCGACTTCCTGTCTCTTGTCGTGGCGGCAGGTTTGGCCACCAGCAGCGCCGGCTGCGCCCACCACGCCGAGCCGCGCGTCGCACACCACGAGAACGTCGCGGCGGTCCATGGCGATTGGACCATGCTCGGCGAACGATGGGTCGACGGCGGCCACGATCGCGATGTCATCTCGGTGGGAGCTCGCGAGGGGACCTACCGTCGCGCCATGATTGTCGTGGAGCACAGCGCCCTCGAGATGTTCGAGGTTGTCTTCACCTTCGGAGACGGAACGCAGTTTGCTCCGCGGACCCGCCATGTTTTCAGCGCCGACACCCGCTCGCACGTGATTGATTTTCCGGGCAGTGATCGCGTCATCCGCTCGGTTGAGTTCCGCTACGGCAACCTACCGGGCGGCGGTCGCGCGCAAGCGCAGCTCTGGGCGCAGTAAGCGCGAACCAATCACCTCTTCCCCAGCTCTGAGGTCGGGAGGGCCCGCGAGGTCGTCGGATCATCGTGCGGTCGGGAGGTGTCGTCGACCACGAAGTCGCGAACCAGTCCCCTCAATCGGTCGACTGTGAACGGCTTGGCGAGGACGCGCGTGGGCACCCGCGCCAGGAAGTCGAGCGTCCCGGGCGTGAAGGCGCCGCCGGTCATGAAGACCAGCCGGCCCGTCAGGTGGGACCAGCGTTTCGCGATCGTCGCGTACAATTCGGGTCCGCTCAGGTCCGGCATCACAACGTCACACAGCACGAGATCGAAGGTCTGGTCGATCTCGAGCAGGTTCAGCGCGTCTGCCGCGCGTTGCACCACCGACACCTCGTGTTCGCCGCTGAGCGCTGTTCGGATGACCCGCCCAATCAGCGGCTCGTCGTCGATGACCAGGATGCGCTTCTGGCGTGACGCGGTCTGGCTCGGCAACGCCACCGGGGCGTACGATGGCATCGGGGCGCCGCCGGCCGGAAGAAAGACGCGAAACACGGTTCCCTTTCCGAGCACGCTGTCGACGGTCATGCGGCCACCGTGCTCGATGACGGTCTGGCGGCTGATCGAGAGCCCGAGGCCGGTGCCCTGTCCCATCGGCTTGGTGGTGAAGAACGGTTCGAACACGTGCGCAAGGATCTCGGGCGGGATGCCTTTGCCGGAGTCGCTGATCTCGAACACGACCTCCGCGCCCGTTGCGCCCGCCTGGACGGTCGTCGAGATTCGAATCTCGTTCCACTCCGCGTCGCCCTCCGGGATGGCCTGAGTGGCGTTGACCAGGAGGTTGAGAAACACTTGCCCGAGCCTCGCCCTGTTTCCCGTGATCGAAGGGATCTTGCCGAACATCTTGATCAGTCGCGCCCGGTGGCGAATCTGATTCCACACCATGGACACGGACTGCTCGATGAGCGTCTGCGCATCGATCGACTCTCGCTTCTCGTCGCCCCGACGAGACAGTCGCTGCAGGTTACTGACGGTTTCACGGATACGTTCGCCGCCGATCCGGCAGTCCTCCAGCATCCCGGAGACTTCGGCCATGCAGGCGTTCACTTCGGCAAGGTCGACCTCGGGTGGACGTCCCACCGCCGGCCCGGCAGGCAGGCGGGGCCAAGGTCGCAGCTCATGGATCGACTGCGTGAGGTTCATCATCACGAAGGTCAGCGGATTGTTGATCTCATGCCCGACGCCGGCCGCGAGGCAGCCAAGCGCGGCCAGCCGCTCGGTCTCGTCGACCAGCAGCGACATCCGACGCTTTTTCTCGAACAGGACCCGCGCGATGGTGACCAGGAACTCCTTCGGCTCGATCGGTTTTCGCAGGTACGCCTCGGCAGAGATCGCCGCTGCTTGCGCGCTGCCGTCCGCGGAGACGGCCACCACCGGGATTAGACCCAGCTTGGGATCGTCCTTCTGGATGGTTCGGAACTCCCATCCGTTCATCACCGGCATCCTCAGATCGAGGACAATGATGTCCGGGGCGCCTTCGCTGTGAAGATAGCGCAGCCCCTCGCGACCATTTTCGGCGAACGCAACGTAGTAGCCGTCGTTCTCCAGCAGCGGCCCGATCGCGTCGCGAATGATCTCTTCGTCCTCGACGACCAGAACGAGGCCCTTGTTTCCGCCTTGTCGCGGCGTCCAGTGCGCCTTCGCGGTCAGCACGCCCGCGCTGTTCAAGCTGCCCGACCCTTCAGAGTGAGCTATCAATCACGGTCCACCTCTCCAGTCCCCCTTTGATCCGCTTCCGCGGACCACCCGGGCTAGACAATGTTGTTCCCGATTGTCCTTGTCAAGGCCCCCACCCTCAATGACCGACACCATCGCACTTGCGAGTTCGCTCATTTCGACAGGCTTGGCCAGGTACATCTGGAATCCTTCGGACAGCGCGCGCCACCGATTCTGTTCTCCGGCCATCGCCGTGAGCGCCAGCGCGGGGGTGGCTCCGCCATTTGCGGCGCTGAGGGCCCTGATCTTGCGAATGAACTCATATCCGTCCTCGACCGGCATCGCGATGTCGCAGACCAGGGCATCAGGATGGAACTGCAGAAACATCCTCATCCCCATGGCTGCCGATTCCGCGGTCTTCACGATCGCCCCCGCCAGCGATAGCACCTCGGCGAGCACGCGCCGGATGTGTTCGTCGTCCTCCACCACCAGAATTTTTTGCCCGGCGAGGCGGCCCGGACTTCTGGCGTCGCCCGCCAGCCAACCCTCGCCCGCCGGGTCTTCGGCCTGGGCTTCGCCCGGTGCTTGAATCGACGGCGTAGGCGTCGCGGTCAGAAGGGGCAAGGTGACCTGGAAAGTCGCGCCCCTCCCAAGCCCCGAGCTCTCCGCCCGCACCGTCCCTCCGTGTGCATCGACCAGGTGACGGACGATCGCCAGCCCCAGCCCCAGCCCATTGTGGGAACGGGTGACCGAGCTGTCCTTCTGGGTCAGTCGATTGAAGATGCGAGGCAAGAAGGCGGGCTCAATCCCCATCCCCGTGTCGCTCACCTTGAGGTAGACCAGTCCGCCGGCGCTCTCCAGCTGGACCTCGACCCGGCCGCCGTTGGGCGTGAACTTGATGGCATTGATCAACAAGTTGCACACCACCTGCTCGAGCCGCGTCCGATCACCCAAGACCCGGCCTATCGATTCATCCAGAGACGCCTTGAGCTCGATCGATTTCTTCGCCGCCAGGGCACTGACGCTGTCCACGCACCACTTGACGACCGCGACCAGGTCGACCGGCTGCAGCTCCACCCTCATCTTGCCGGTCACGATGCGCGAGACGTCCAGGAGATCATCGATGAGCTTGGTCTGCATCTTGGTGCTGCGCTCGATCGCGTCGCACGCTGCGTCTTGCTTGGCGTTGATCGCTCCTCCCTGACGAAGGAGCTGGGTCTGCATCAGCAGAGCTGACAGTGGCGTACGGAGCTCGTGGGAGAGGACCGCGAGGAACTCGTCCTTCGCGCGATCCGCTCGCTCCGCCTCTTCCTTGGCCTCGTGCGCCTCGGACAAGTGATGCTTGAGGGAATCGATATCGAACAGCGATACGCTGGCGCCATCGGGGTTGCCGTCCGTCCGCTTGAACGGGCGGATCTGCAACCGGTACCATCGCCCCTTGCGATCCTGGACGTCGGATTCCTTCGCTTCGACCCTCGCGATCACCTCGGCGATCTGGCGGTCCATGTCGGGTACGTCGATAAGGGGCTTGATGTCGTCAAACAGCCGGCCCACGTCAGTGGGCAAGAGATTCATGACGCTCCGGGCCTTGGGCGTGAACCGACGGATGCGCCGCTCCTTGTCCAGGATGACGATCGGGATATCGACCGTCTCGAGGAGATTGACGAGATCGGTGTTGATCTGGCCCACCTCCAGGTTCCGGCTGTGCAGCTCGTCGTTGACGGTGGTCAGCTCTTCGTTGGTCGACTGAAGCTCCTCCTTCGCCGTCTCCAGCTCCTCGTTGAGGCTCTGAAGCTCCTCGTTGCCCGAGATCAGCTCCTCGTTGACCGAGCCGAGATCCTCGCTGGTCCGACTGTGTTCCCTCATGAGGGAATGCAGGTACTCCGTCGTCGCCGCCAGCTCGTGCTCGAGCATGGGAATGCGCCGCGCGTCCTTCGCAGACAGCGGTTTTGCGCGCGTCGCGGGCGCGGGCCGGCCTTTCGGCTTACGCCCCGCGGACGTCGTCGCCGCGTCCTCGAACAACACGACGAAGAGTCGCTCCTTGACGTCCGGCAGGCCGGCGAACGGAAGCACGACGAGATCGCACCTTCTGGTGACGCCCCCCTGATCGATCTCCACCCCGGCCGTCCTGACCGGAGCCTTGTCCGCCTTCGCCCGCGCCAACGTCGAACGCAGCTTCGCGAGCAGGCCGCCGCGCGCCATCTTGACGATGTTGGTCTGGGGCTCGCCCTGAGCGGGCTGCAGGTAGGCGCCGGTCTGTCCGCGAAACTGGAGGATCTCCATGCGCTCGTTGATCAGAACTCCCGGCGGCGCGTAGCGTGCCAGCAGCAGGCTGTCGAGGTGCTTCCCCACCTCGGTCCCGCGGCGCGGATCGGTCTCCATGGTCTTGACCCGGGTTTGCGCGGCGTGCAGATCGACCCGGGGCGCGAAGCGCAGATTGCTCGCGGCCAGCGATCGGGCGAAGACCTTGGCCGATTTGTCGAAGGGGAAGAACAGCTGACCGAACCCGGAGATGTGCTCCGAGCGACCAAGCACCAGGAAACCCGGCTGATTCAGGCTGTAATGAAAAGTTGGCACCACGCGCTTCTGCAGCTCCGGCCTGAAATAGATGAGGACGTTGCGGCAGCTCAACAAGTCGATTTTCGAGAACGGTGGATCGCGGGCCAGGTCGTGGCGCACGAACACGCACAGATCGCGCACGTTCTTGTTGATGCGAAAGCCCGACTCCGTCTTGGTGAAGTAGCGGCGGCGGTGCTCCTCGGAGACTGCGCGCAGGGCGCCATCGGCGTAGCGGCCGGCGCGCGCGCCCCGGATCGCCAACTCGCTCACGTCCGACCCGAAGATTTGAACGGCGTGCGGGTGCGGCGAATCTCCCAGAAAGTCGAGAAGCGTGAGCGCGATGGAGTACACCTCTTCGCCGGTCGAGCAACCCGCAACCCAGACCCGAATCGGCGCACCTTCGGCCTTGTGCTTCAGGATCTCGGGAAAGACCCGGAGCTTCAAGACCTCGAACATCTCGGGATCGCGGAAGAACGACGAGACGTGAATCAACGAATCCTCGCAAAGGGCGTTGACCTCGTCCGGATCCGACTTCAGGAGGTCGAGGTAGCTCGCCTGCCCGTCGATCCGGCGCAGAGCCATGCGACGGGCCAGCCGTCGATCGACGGTGGGCGTCTTGAATTCGCTGAAGTCGACGCCGGTATGGCTCTTCACGACCGCTATGATCTTTAGCGTCGTGTCATCGATGGTAGGTGCTTTCTCTGCTTTCTCCTCTTCCTCTTCCTCTTCCTCCTCGCCACCTGGCGGCCAGGGCTGAACGGCAGGCTCCGAGGCCACGACGTACGGATGGCGGCTGAGGCGAACCAGCTCGACGGCCAGCTCAGGGATGGGCAAGGTGTGGTCGACGACGCCGGCGTCCACGGCGCTCTGGGGCATGCCCGCGAACTTTGCCGTCTTGGGATCCTGAGCGAGGGCGATCCCACCTTCGGCCTGGATGGACTTCAGGCCCTCCGTCCCGTCCGACGCCGTCCCTGAAAGCACGACGCCGATCGCGTGGCTGCCGCGCTCGGCGGCCAGGGCGGAAAAGAAAAAGTCGATGGGCAGGTGGGGGCGGGCAGACTCGTCCGTGCGAGCCACCAGCAGCAAACGACCGAGTCGGATCGAGACATCCGCGTCCGGCGGGATGACGTAGACGTGGTTGGGTTCCACCGTCTCATTGTTCTGGACCTGGCTGATCGGCATCCGCGTCGTCTTGCCCAGCGCCTCGCTGAGGAAGCTCTTGTGTGTCGGGTCGAGGTGCTGGATCAGCACGAACGCCATCCCGCTGTCCGCCGGCAGCTCGGTGAGCAAGTAGGTGAACGCTTCCAACCCTCCCGCCGACGCGCCGACGCCCACTATCGGAAATACCGCGCCCGGAAATACCGTGACCGGTTTCGCGTGGGTGGAGGGGGCATCGACGCCGCCTCTTCCACCGCGAGCCGGACGATGATTCGGCTTTTTCGCCATCGAACCCTCTCTTTTGCGCCCCATGAACTACCCGCCCTTCGATCTGTGGCGACCCTGGGCCCTTTTCCCCGCCGGGTCAATCGGACATCCCCTCAGCCTCGGCGTGGAACCAGGTCACCTCCGCCCACGCCGGGGAAAGTGTCGTAGGCTTCAGTTCCGGGTCCGACTGCCGATCCCCCCGTACCCCAAGCGCACAACGCCGCGCTGACAGGGCGGGATCGCCAGGTGCATGGCCTGGATTCCGGGCCTCGGATTTGTGCCAGAGTGGAACCGTGCGCGATCGGGTCGGTGGCGGGGAGGTATCGATGGAACACGGAGCAGGAGCTGGCCGGCCTTCCGAGCGGTGGAGACCGCGGCCGACCCCTGTCTTTTTCGAGGCCATCAGCGTCCGTCGTGATGACCGATGAACCGAAAACTCCTCGCCGTGTTCATCATCGCGAGCGTGGCGGTGGTGGCGGGAATCGATTTCGCGACCTCCGCCGACCTCGTCGGTTCCATTCTGTTCACGTTCCCACTGGCTTTGTGCGCCGCCCACCGCTCCAGGCGGCTGCTCTGGGGCACAGCGGTGGCCGCCGCGCTCCTGACCGTCGCGGCAGAATTCTGGGGGTTCAATCGGGGTCCGCTGCTGAACCCGGCGATCGCCTCGGTGAACCGCGGCCTTCTGGTTGCAAGCCTCTTCACTCTTGCCGGCTTCATCCACCTGTGGATTGGCATGACCGACAAGATTGCGCTGGATGCCGCGGAACTGAAGCGCCAGAGCCAGAGCCTGGCGCAGACGGAAGGCCGCTACCGCGGGCTGCTGGAAGCGGCCCCGGATGCGATGGTGCTGGTGAATCCGAGCGGCGCCATCGTCCTCGTGAACGCGCAGGCCGAGAAGGACTTCGGATACCACCGCGATGAGCTCGTCGGCCGACAATTGACGACCATCATCCCGGAGGTGGGGACCCTCATTCCGGAGATCAACGACCGGATCGCGTATGCGATCCGGTCGCGGGACGACTCCGTGTCGCCAAAGATCGGTAGCACGATCGAATTCGAGGGACAGCGCAAGGATGGGGGCGCGTTTCCCCTCGAGATCTCGTTCAGCATGTTGCAGAGCGCCGAGGGAGTCCTGGTGACGGTCGCGATCCGCGACGTCACCACCCGCAAGAAGGCCGACGCGCAGCTCGCGCGGACGATGTCGGACCTCAACCGATCGAACGAGGACCTGGCACAGTTTGCGTACATTGCCTCGCATGACCTGCAGGAGCCCCTGCGGATGGTGGCCAGCTACACCCAGCTTCTGTCAAAGCGATACAAGGGAAAGCTCGACGCCGACGCGGACGAGTTCGTCTCGTACGCGGTGGACGGCGCCCAACGGATGCAGCGACTGATCCAGGATCTCCTGGCCTATTCGCAGGTCGGAACCAGAGCTCAACACCTGCTGAAAACCTCGAGCGAAGAAGCACTGGGGCAGGCGCTACTGAATCTAGAGGGGGCCATCGCGGGGGCCGGTGCGCTGGTGACCCACGATCCGCTGCCCATCGTCATGGCGGACGAGGGACAACTGGTCCAGCTCTTTCAGAATCTGGTCGGCAATGCGATCAAGTACCGAAGTCCCGACGTGCCTCGGGTTCACGTCTCGTCGACCAGCAACGACAGCAAGAATGGTGGCCCGGCGTCCTGGCTCTTTTCGGTGCGGGACAACGGCCTGGGAATCGACGCGCGGTACTTCGACAAGATCTTCGGGATGTTTCAACGACTGCACAAACGTCGGGAGTTCGCCGGCACGGGAATCGGCCTGGCGATCTGCAAGAAGATTGTCGAGCGACACGGCGGCACGATCTCCGTCGAATCACAGCTGGGACATGGGTCGACGTTTCGCTTCGCTCTGTCTGGAGAACGTGAGATGAGGCAATGACCGTCGACATCGTATCGAACGGCCGCGACCTGCAGCTGGACGATGCTCGGCTCGTGCGGGATCTGGCCATGTTGCGGAGCTCGAGCCGCATCGCCAAGCTGGGCGGCTGGCTGGTCTCGGTGAAAGACCAGACGTTGACCTGGTCGGACGAGACCGCCGCCATTCACGGTGAGCTCGCCGGCTTTTCACCATCATCGATGGAGGCCGCGCTTGGGTACTACGCGCCGGAATACCGCGAACCGTTCCGGCGTGCGTTCGCGGCGTGCGAAAAGGACGGCACCCCCTTCGAGGTCGATCTGGACATCATCACCACGGCGGGGCGACGCGTCCGCGTGCGGTCGCTGGGCGAGGCGGTGCGCAACGCGTCCGGTGAGATCACCCACGTCACCGGCGCGTGCCAGGACGTCTCCGACCAGAAGGTCGCCGCCACACAGCTTCAGGACCTCGACAGCCGGCTGCACGAGACGCTCGAGACGATCGACAACGCCTTCTTCACGCTCGACCGAGACTGGCGGTTCACCTACCTGAACGCCGAGGCCGAGCGCCTGCTGGACCGCCCCCGAGCGGCGCTATTGGGGCGCAACATCTGGCAGGAGTTCGCCGCGGCGGTAGGCACCGCGTCCGACCGGGAATACCACCGCGCGATGAACGAGAGGATCGCCACCAGATTCGACCAGTTCTACCCGCCCCTCGACCGATGGCTGAACGCGGAGGCGCATCCGACCCGGGAGGGGATCGCCGTCTACTTCCGGGACGTGACCGAACGCCACAAGGATGCCGAAAAGCACATCGCGCAAATGGAGGGCAAGTACCGCGGCCTGCTGGAGGCGGCCCCGGACGCCATGGTCGTCGTGAATCAGGTCGGAGAGATCGTCCTGCTCAATACGCAGGTCGAGAGGCTCTTTGGACACCGGCGCGAGGACCTGATGGGACGGACGATGGATATCTTGGTCCCGGAGCGTTTTCGGCACCATCACCCCGGGCACCGCATGAAGTTCTTCGCCGATCCCCGCGCGCGCCCCATGGGCAGCGGCATGGAGCTCTTTGCTCTGCGCAAGGACGGAACCGAGTTTCCGGTCGAGATCAGCCTGAGCCCGACGGACAGCGCCGACGGCATCCTGGTGATGGCGGCGATCCGCGACATCAGCGTGCGCAAGGCAGCCGAGACACGTCTCGCCGAGATCGAGGGCAGGTACCGCGGCCTGCTGGAAGCGGCCCCGGACGCCATGGTCTTGGTGAACTCCGTCGGCGAGATCGTGCTCTCGAACCTGCAGACCGAGAAACAGTTCGGATATCACCGCGATGAGCTCGCGGGGCAGCAGGTGAAGAACATCATTCCGGAGGCCTTGGCGGAGCGGCTGGTCGCGGAGGCTCTGCGGCTCGCGAAGTGCGCCCCGGCAGAACAGGTCCCTACGCGATTCGACCTCCAGGGCCGTCACCGGGACGGCCGCGAGTTCCCCATCGAGATCACGGTGAGCCCGCTGGAGAGCGCCGAGGGCATTCTGGTGACCTTGGCCATCCGGGACATCACCGCGCGCAAGAGCGCGGAGGCGTGCCTGCTGCGGGCCCTGGAGGACCTCAATCGTTCGAACCAGGAGCTCGAGCGATTTGCGTACATTGCGTCTCATGACTTGCAAGAGCCGCTGAGGATGGTGTCGAGCTACACCCGGCTGCTGGCCAAGCGGTACGAAGGAAAGCTCGACGCCGATGCCCACGAGTTCATCGGCTTCGCGGTCGACGGTGCGAACCGGATGCAGCGGATGATCCAGGACCTTCTGACCTACTCGCGCGTCGGGACCAAGGGGATGGCGCTGCTGGATACTTCCAGCGAAGACGCGCTGGGCGAGGCGCTCATGAATCTGCGGACCGCCATCGGCGAAAGCGGCGCGCTGGTGACGCACGATCCATTGCCTGTCGTGCTGGCGGATGGAGCACAACTGATCCTGCTCTTTCAGAACCTTATCGGCAACGCCATCAAGTACCAGAGCCCCGGGGTCCCAAAGATCCATGTTTCGTCGACCCGGCACAGTGATAAGAGCGATGAGGAGAAATGGATGTTCTCGGTGAAGGACAACGGGTTGGGGATCGAGTCGAAGTACTTCGAAAAGATCTTCGGGATGTTTCAGCGGCTGCACAAGCGAGAAGCCTTCGCGGGCACCGGCATCGGATTGGCCATCTGCAAGAAGATCGTGGAGCAACACGGCGGCACCCTGACGGTCGAATCACAGCTCGGGCACGGGTCGACATTTCGCTTTGCGTTGGCGGGAATCGCGAGGAGCTCATGAATATCTACGGAAAAGAAGGGACACCCCTGGAGGTTCTGTTGGTCGAGGACAGTCCCGGCGACGTCCGACTCACGCAGGAGGCCTTGCGTGATGCCAACCGCGCTCTCCATTTGCATGTCGCCTCCGACGGCGTCGAGGCCATGGCCTTTCTGAGACGCGAAGGGCCTGAGCATCTCGGGGCCCCTCGTCCGGATCTCATCTTGCTGGACTTGAACCTTCCAAAGATGGACGGCCGCGAGGTTCTGACTCAGATCAAGGCGAGCGACAACCTCAAGACGATTCCCGTGATCATCCTGACCACATCGCAATCGGACGTCGATATCTTGAATAGCTACGAGCTTCGGGCGAACTGCTATCTCAGTAAGCCCGTACAGCTGGACGCCTTCGAGGGCCTCGTGAAGAGCATCAATGATTTCTGGCTCACGAAGGCGAAGTTGCCGCCGCAGGACTCCAAGGTATGAGTACCCGCTCGACGCATACCGTGCTGGTGATCGAGGACGACCCCGGGGATGCCCGGTTGCTTCGCGAGATGTTCAGTGAGCAGAGCA
>Ga0265342_10002857_pt1 | contig 14574 bp, 15 predicted proteins | sample 4CB327metaG_FD_203125 | JGI IMG/M metagenome (GOLD analysis project Ga0265342, IMG submission 203125) | Rhizosphere microbial communities from Carex aquatilis grown in University of Washington, Seatle, WA, United States - 4-CB3-27 metaG | ecosystem: Host-associated > Plants > Roots >...
TGTCACCGGCTATATATACCAAAAGTTCTGCCCAGCCATCGGGCGGGGTTTCGATATACGAGCCTTCAACCAACATATCACCTGCTTTAATTGATTCCTTATCCACAAATGTGAATAGAGTTTCATACTCGTCACCACAGGCTTTAAAGATCTCCCGGTTAAGGACCCTGCCTTTAACTTTACCCTTAACTTTCCCAACTTTGACAAAACAATCATTACCAACATCAACTGTATTAATCACAGTCCCGTTCTCGCCGTCGAACAGCAATGAATCATGCGGATTGTTGCCGCCAAATAAAACAGGTCTGCCCCCGGCGGAAATATTTGCGGCGTTGAAATTGGACTGGGCATACAAATTAAACGTACACACTAAAACTACGAGTATTAATAAAATGCTTTTCTTCATGGTTTTGTCAGTTTTATTTTCCATTAAATTTTACTTCACTTACTTCACTGTCTTTTGATTTGAGTTTTTCTATCTCGCTTGCCAACTGCGTTTGCAATTGTTCATACTTTGCAAGCCTATCTTTTAGTTCATCATTCACGGCTTTCAAATCCTGAATAGCTTTAACAACTATTGGCAAAAGGTTGCCCGGCGTTGCTTCCCACTTTTCCGGATTGTCTTTCAGCACAAGATTGAGCCATTCGGCATTCTGCGTTGTCTGAGCCTCGTCAAGCTCCTGAGCAATAAAGCCCGCAGTTGGCGCTTCTTTCATTTTGCTTCCGTCTGAAATATTGTTTTCATACCACTCGCGTTTATCCCAGTTGAACTGTCGGGGCCTCAGCTTTGCAATAAAATCAAGCCCAAGAGTTAGATCTGTTATGTTCTTTTTATCGCGCATATCCGATAGCGATGTAATTGTTGTAACGTTACAGCGAAGCGATGAAACAAATCCGTTGCCAAGCGTTATCTGGTCAATTGCAGTAGGAGTTGTCGGGGCGGCATCAATGCCGATACATGTTAAATTTGCCCCGGTTGTTATTGTGGAGCCGGAATTATATCCCACAGCTGTGTTGTAATTGCCGGTGTTAAGGAGCAAAGAACTATGACCTATGGCTGTGTTCTCAAATCCTGATAAGTTGGAATAAAGCGAGTAATATCCGAAAGCCGAATTACTGTTTCCGGATGTATTATTGTTGAATGAGCGGATTCCAAAAGCGCAATTCTGGAAGCCGGAGGAGTTTGAATTAAGAGAGAAACACCCGAAAGCGCAATTGTCGCTTCCTGATGAGTTGGAATTCATCGAGCTCGAGCCGAATGCAGAATTCTGCTGGCCGGTTGTCAGCTGAGAAAGTGTGGATGACCCCACTGCAGTGTTAAGGCTTGAAGAGCTGCCGGTTCCGTTCATAGTAAAATTACCGGAATTGATGCCTATAAAAGTGTTAGAGCCGGAAGATCCCGTTGGTCCGTAATTATGAATGAACCTGACTGTGCCTTTGAATATTGTTCCTAATTGTGAACCAAGTGTTGTAACAGGCAATACCAGGTTGTGTGTCAGCGAGAGGTCGCCTGTGGTCTGGCTAAGAGACATAAATGTGGCTGTTGTATCTCTTATTATGAACTGTCCGTTTGTGCCAAGCTTGCCGTTAATGTTCTGCGAAAATAAAAAATTACTTATTAACAGGTTACAGATTGCGAAAATAATTAGTTTTGTCTTCATGTTTATATTATGATTTATTTTATTAAACTCATTTTAATTGTCTTACTTAAGCCCTCAGCAGTTATTCTGCAAAAGAATATTCCTGATGCGAAGTTTGTACCGTCAATGGTCGCCTTGTAATAGCCGGCCTGCTGAATGTTATCATACAATACGGCAACTTCTTTTCCAAGCAGGTCATATAACTTGATCGCCACAATGCCTGATTTTGGTACCTGGTAATTAATTACGCTAACAGGATTAAACGGATTTGGATAGTTTTGGGAAACAGAAAATTCTTTTGGAATATCTGAGCCAACAGGCGTTATTCCAACCGGATTGCCGGAGGGGTTTCGTCTGTAATATATTTCATCGCTACCGTTACGGGAATCATACCAGACAGCATGCACAACTTGACCGGAAACAGCTACAGATGGCCGTCCTGATGAATAAACTGTATTTATCATCCTTATTGGGGCTTCCCATGTATTGCCTTCGTCTGTTGAGCGTTTGTAATAGATCTGAATATTCGTATTCTGGTTATTTTCATAAACAACATGAACTCCGGAGCCGGAAGCCGCAATTGAAGGATGATCGGAATTTAGAGAGTTACTGGTGAGCCTTACATCGGGTCCCCAGTTTACACCATCATCCGCAGAACGTTTATAATATATTTCCCCAATTGCATCACGATGGTCGTACCATGCTATATGAACCGTAGAACCTGAAACAGAAATTGAGGGAAACCATGAGTCTGCTGAATTAAATGTCAGTCTTGTATCTGCAGTCCAGTTTACCCCGCCATCTGAAGAGTGTTTGTAATATATTTCGAAGTTTCCGTCACGGTTGTCATACCAAGCTATATGCACCGAAGCGCCCGATGATGCAATTACCGGAAATTGTGAAAGCGCCGCGGAATTTGTAGACCGTATGTCAGGACCCCAGGTGACCCCTGCATCGGTTGAGCGTTTATAATATATTTCGTAGTTATTATCGCGGAAGTCTGTCCATACAACATGTACCGTTGAGCCTGAAACTGTCACACTTGGATAATTTGATGCAGCCACGTCAATAGTCAATCGCAAATCAGCGCCCCATGTCAGTCCTCCATCGGTCGAGCGCTTACAATATATTTCTGGGTTATTGTCTCTGTTATCATGCCAAACAACAATGACGAGAGAACCGTCTGCTGCAACTGAGGGGTATTCTGAATCTCCGGGGTCACTAGTAAGCCTTGTATCAGCGCCCCAGCTTGTTCCGCCATCAGAGGAGCGCTTATAATATATGTCAAAGTTCCCGTCGCGAAGGTCCATCCATACAACGTGCAGCTCGTTCCCGCTTGCGGCAATACATTTAGTATAAGATGTGACAGAACTGGGCGGGACATTTGTCAGCTGCAATTCCGGCTGCCATTGAGCCTGTGAAATTCCTGTAAATACCAGCAGCGCTAAAAGCCCGAATAGTTTTTTTTTCATTTTCATTCTCCTAATAATTTATTTTATTAAACTCATCTTGATTACTTTAGTAAAACCCTCAGCAGTTATCCTGCAGTAATAGATTCCTGAGGCCAGGTTTGTACCGTCAACTGTTGCCTGGTAATAGCCTGCCTGCTGATTTCCATCAAACAATACCCCGACTTCTCTTCCGAGCTGGTCAAAAAGCATAATTTTTAAATAGGCTGCTTTTGGAATCTGGTATTTGATACTGGTTACAGGATTAAACGGATTGGGATAGTTTTGTGACATACTAAAACTTGTCGGCTGCGCATCAGAAATTACGGGCTCTATCCCAACCAAACCTCCGCAAATATTTCCGCCGCCATAAAGAATGCCCGGGCCGTTTATAACATCTACGCACAAATTGGCTCCTGTTAAGACTCCCAAAGTAGAGCCGGTTTCCAGCGTAAGTACGCTTTGCGATCTTGCCGCAACGGTTAGAAATAGAAGTGCTATTATGATTAATGTTTTCATATATTTCCCTTTGATTTAAATTTTGTTTTTATTTTTCGCCCAGCTTAATTTCTTTCACGTTATTGTCATTTGTTTCAAGTTTCTCTACTTCCTTTACAATCCTCGCTTGTGTTTCCTGAAATTTTACAAACATCTGTTTCAGCGCATCATTTTCTGATTTTAGGTTTTCATTTTCTTCCTTAAGCTGCTGAATCGCTTTAACCATCGGCGCCAGCAGGTCATTATAGCGAAGCTCATATTTTCCGGCGTCGTCTATCGTTATCATTCCGCTATTTTCAGCTCCTGATTCTTTTAATACCTCTTCAACATCCTGCGCGATGAATCCATATTCAGTTTTTTGTTTTTCATCATTTGTGCGGAAATATGAGACAGGGTTAAGCTTTGAAATGAAATCAAGTCCAAGGTTCGAGTTTGTTATAGCGGATTTCCATCTTCTGTCGCTTGTGATTGTCCATGCGACCTGCACGCCGGCGTATGTTATGAATTCATTTCCTAGCCTAACCTGATTGCTGCCAGATTCATTAGGCACCTGAGAATTATACCCGATCGCTGTATTATTGCTGCCTGTTGTAATATTCGAGCCGGCATTGAATCCAACCCCGGTATTATTGCTCCCCGTAGTATGTAAAATAAGCGATTGAAAGCCAAACGCTGAATTACCGACCCCCGTAGTGTTGCTATAAAGAGAATTTATCCCGAAAGCTGAATTCGAACCTCCTGTAGTATTGGTTAACATCGAGCCCCTTCCGAACGCTGAATTCTTAATCCCGCTTGTGTTATTGATCAATGAACCTATTCCAAATGCTGAATTTTCAGAGCCGGTTGTATTATTGCGAAGCGAAGAAACACCGAATGCTGAATTAAGATAGCCGGTTGTATTTGAGAAAAGTGAAGCCACGCCAAATGCAGAATTATAGTAACCCGTTGTGAGCGCTCCCAAACTAACATATCCAACGGCCGTATTGGAACTTGATTCATTTATTGCGGTTCCGTTCATTGTAAGGCTGCCGGCGTTAATTCCTATGAAAGTATTCATGCCGTCAGTGCCGGGTACGCGATAGTTATGAATAAACCTCTTTCCGTTTTTAGTGAATACCCCGGTCAAAGAAGTTGAATTGGAATCTGCACAATCAACGTTTTTAAAAAAAGTCGCATTACCTGTTGACTGACTGAGAGTCATAAAGTTAGAGCTTGTATCCCTGATTATAAACTGTCCGCCTGTGCCAAGTTTGCCGTTAATGCTTTGTGAAAATAACAGGCTGCCGGTTGGTAGGCAGAGGAACAGATTGAATAAAACGAACTGGAATAGTTTTGTTTTCATTTTCGTCATGATTATTTGTATTATATTAATTTTGATTGCTTATCAGAACCATTCTTCTTTAGCTCAGCGTAGAACATACTGCATGCGCTTGCGATAGCTTCATCCTGATCTGACTTCATCAATTTCTGGATCTTAACTATCATTGCATGCGTCGATGGTTTCAATCTGTATCCTCTTGTTCTCTTTCCTGTTTTGCCCGAGCTGTTCATTTTCATTGTTATTGGTTTCATTATTTTATTCTTTGAACGCTTAATTTTATTCGTTGCCGCTAATTCACGTGCACGGTTGCTAACTTAACATATGTGCACGCCCAACACAAAGAAAATATTCCCTAAAACTAACCTAAATCAACAATGAATCTATATTAATATTGTTGATTTTCATAATATTTATGCTGAAATTGTACTAATTTAACTAACCGGGAAAATGATGAATTCAAAGCTAATAAATATCTTAAAGACGTTTTCTAAGGACGAAATGAAGATGTTGGGAAAATTTGTCGCTTCGCCATATCACAATAACCAAAAAAACTGCTCGCCTCTTTTTAAGGCGCTGCAGAAATTTTATCCGGATTTTGAAGCGGATAAGCTCAGCGCCGAAAAGCTTTACAGCAAACTTTACCCGGGCAGAGTATTCAACAAACAGGTGATGTGGAACCTCGCTTCGGCTTTGGAAAAAATGACAAAAGCGTTTTTAGAGCAGGAGGCCCTCAAAAAAAATAATTTCGTCAGAACAGAACTATTACTTTCAGAATTCGGTAAAAGAAAGTTATTGAACAATTATAAGCGTTCGATAAGCGAAATGGAAAAATTGCTGGCAACAAGCCGCTTTGATTTTGATTACTTTGAAAACAAAGGGCATCTGGAAAATTATAAGCAGGAATATTATCATCTGACGGACAAGGTCAGGTCTATGAGCGATTCTAAGCTTAAAGCCTCCGAGTCGCAGATAATGCTGTTTTTGAGAATGACAGTCGGCGGGCTGAACGACATGAAAGTATTAAGCGAGAATCATAACTACAAATTTGATGTGAACATACCGCTTGAGTTTGCTAAAAATCTTAATTTAAAAAATATTGTTGATTATGCGCGAAGGAAGAATTTCGAATATACGTTTTTAATAGAAATTTATTTTCATGCAATGATGATGCTCCTGGAACCCGGCAGGACCAACCACCTTGATAAATTGAGAGAATTGTACGGCCTGCACTACGATAAATTTACTTTGAGCGAGAAGAGAAATATGATGCACTGGATCGTGAATTATTGTCTGAGTAAAATGGAATATAACGAAAACAAGTTCAGAAGAATAATTTTCGAACTAAATGAATTCAGGTTAAAGGAAGGACTTGTATTCTACCCGGCTGACCAGCTTCCCAAAGTAATCTACTTTCAAATTCTCAACGGAGCTCTTGCCTTAAAAGAGACCGAATGGGCAGCGAATTTCATAAAAGACTATACATCCCGGCTTCAACCGGATATCCGTGAATCAATGCAGTGCCTGGCAAATGCTTTTCTGTTTTTTCATACAAAAGAATACAAGAAAACACTAAAAAATCTGAACAGAGTTGAATTTATAGACATACAGGATAAGTTTTTTGCAAGAACCCTTACGGCAAGATCGTATTATGAATTATATGAACTGGAATCATTATTAAGTTATGCTGACTCGTCTGTTCATTTCCTGGTAAGCAATCCGTCGGTAACTGAAATGGGCCGGATATATATTCACAATTTCTTTAAGTATCTGAAGAAAATAGTATTCATAAGGGAGAATAAGGATTGGGATGAAATCTATGTTTTGAGAAATGAAATAGAGAAAACAAATGAAATCTCGAACAAAAAATGGCTTTTAGAAAAGCTACATGAGCTGAAAAAGTAATAATAAAATTGCCGGCGGCGCTATCTTCCTGCTTTTGCCGGTCAGCAGATTGTTCTAATATCCGTAAAATCCCTTTCCGGTTTTCACTCCCAAATATCCAAGATCGACCATTTCTTTTAAAACTGGGTGCGGCCTGTAGCGGTCCTCTCCGAAACTGTTCTGTAAAACGGAGAGAATTTCATAAACCAGATCGATTCCAAGCTTATCAGCCCATTCAAGCGGGCCAAGCGGGTAGTTTGTGCCAAGCTTCATGGCGGTATCAATATCTTCGCGCGATGCGATTTGTTCAGAATACACTTGCGAAGCTTCGTTTATTATCATGGATAGGATTCGCGGAAACACGAGCCCGACCCTGTCAGGGACCTTAGCAAAACTTATGCCTGTGGAATTCAAAAAACTTTCTGCATTTTGAAGTATCTTATCATCTGTTATTTTTGACGGAGCCAGTTCAATCAATTTTCCTGCCTGCGCTGAAGCTCCGGCCGACAGGCCCTTTGAAAAGGTATCGTAAAGGCCGATTCCAATCAGCCGCTCCGGATATTTTGAAACGGCGCACTGTCCCGAAGCTGAAATACATAATGACGAAGTGAACACCGGAATGGAGGCCGAACAATTATCGTCAATGAATTCAATGCTTTCTTTCTTCTGTTTGTGTTTTACGTTTGTGCATTCAAAAACTATCTCAGTATAGTGATCCAGCTTGTCGGTTATATTAACTTTACCGCCGATTAAAGCTGCAAGTTCGTTCTTAATGCTTTCTTCTCCAATTATGAAAACTTTTGTCATTTAATGAATTCTGTCCAGTTAAAAGATTTACTTGAAAATTTATATGCTACTTACAGCCCGAAATTTTCGTCCAGGGACCCTGTATGGAATTTACACAGGTTCAGCGATGAACGGGATATTGAGATTGCCGGGCTCATTACATCGGCTTATGCATACGGCTCAGTGGATCAGATAAATAACTTCATCGATACGCTTTTAAAAAGAATCGGAAATAAACCATACGAATTTACCATAAATTTCGAGAAACGAAAAGATAAAAAATTCCTTAACGGAATGTATTATAGGTTCAATTCCGAAGGAGATTTGATAAACCTGTTTGATTCGTTAAGCAAAAACCTGGTGCGGCATTCATCGCTGAAAAAGTTGTTTATGTCGAATCATGAACAGGAACATGAAAATATAGTTGAAGCTCTCACCGGGTTCACTTCTGCATTAAGCTCAAATACCCCGAAGAACAATAAATATTATCACTACCTATTGCCGAATCCCGCAAACGGGAGCACATGCAAGCGGATGAATTTGTTCTTAAGATGGATGGTGAGGAAAGATGATATAGATTTAGGTATATGGGGCGAAGTAAGTACGTCCAAACTCATCATGCCGGTTGATACACACATTGGAAGAATATCAAAAAGGCTTAAGCTGGTGAAAAGAAAATCGATTGACCTTAAATTCGCAATTGAACTTACGGATAAACTGAAAGAGTTTGATGCTCTCGATCCCGTTAAATATGATTTTTCTTTGTGCCATATAGGGATTGAAAAGAAGAAACTGGTTATCCCAGGGTAAAGTAAGAACAATTACCGGATTATACATATAAAGTATGATAACCGTAGTTTTTTGTTCCCATTTATCTTAAAACATTCTGCGTACATTCTGCGTCTAAGTTTTATAGGTTAACTAAAATGAGTTAACTTCCATGGAGTCTAAAACAATATCACTATTGTAATTGACTATTTGGATTCCCGCCTTCGCGGGAATGACAGCGAGTTGTAATCGCTTTTAAAGGTATTATTGGTTAAATTTGTAGTTCAATCATTATTATTCAGGCATTTAGCGTATTAAGAATTCCCGAAAGGAAATTATGAAAATCGGTATACTTTGTTATCCAACATATGGCGGAAGCGGCGTGGTAGCCACTGAGCTGGGCATTGAGCTTGCGGCAAGGGGCCACCATGTTCATTTTATTTCATATAATGTGCCGATGAGGCTTAAAGGCTTCAGTGAAAATATTTTCTTCCATAAGGTTGAAATGTCGTCATACCCGCTATTTGATTTCCCGCTATACAGTATCGCGCTTGCAAGTAAAATTGTTGAGGTCGCTAAATTTAACGGACTCGACCTGGTTCATGCGCACTATGCAATACCGCATGCAACCAGCGCATTTATTGCCAGGGAAATTATAAAAGAAGAAGTTCTGAACAAAAGGAAAAATAACAACAACATAAAAATCATAACAACTCTTCACGGAACGGATATAACGCTGGTTGGACTTGAAATAAGCTTTCTCCCGACGATGAAATTTTCTATTCAAAAGTCAGACGGCGTTACGGCAGTGTCAGAATTCCTGAAAATAAAAACACAATCACAATACGGGATCTCAAAAGATATCAGGATGATCCCGAATTTCATCAATCTCGATATCTACAAAAAGATCGAGGATGAGGAAACTGAATGCCTAAGGAAACGTCTTACAAAAGACGATGAGAAGCTTATTATACATACATCAAATTTCAGGCCGCTAAAAAGAGTTGATGACTGCATCAGGATTTTCAAAAAAATAAAAGAAAAAATCCCTTCGAAACTTCTTCTCATCGGCGATGGGCCGGAAAGAAGTAACTGCGAATATCTTGCAAAAGACCTTGGCGTAGATAAAGACGTGACATTCTACGGCGAACAGGAATCGTTTGTGGAGATTCTTTCTATTGCAGATCTGTTCCTGATGCCGTCGCAGTCTGAGAGTTTCGGTCTCTCTGCGCTTGAAGCTATGGCGTGCGGCGTGCCTGTTGTTTCTTCTAATGCCGGCGGGTTACCTGAATTAAATCTGCACGGCGATACCGGATATATTGCCGAAATAGGCGACGTGGATAAAATGGCGGAATACGCTATAAGTCTGCTGGGGGATAAGAACAGATACAGGATATTTTCAGAAAACGCGCATGAACGGGCCGTAAATTTATTTTCATCAGAAAAAGTCGTTCCGCAGTATGAACAATACTACGAGGAAATCCTGAACACTTAATTGCTAATGACTATTACAAATTACTGATTGGTCATTTCCGGTATAGTGCGCATCGTAATTATTTAGCGGTTTATTTATATTTTCACCCTCCCAATTAAGTTTGTCATGCCGGTTTATTTACTAACTGAAATATCAATTATTTGTCATTAGTTTTTAGTAATTCGTAATTGCTTTTAAGGAACTTTTTGATAAAGTAACTTCTTTATACCTATAAGAGCGCCATTTCAGGCGCCAGCCTGCTTTTGGCAGGATTTCTATATGTGTTTATAAGGAGGTTACAAATGCCGTTACTTGTCAATAATATGTTTTCCGTGATCAGCGGACTTGTGGAAATTTGCAAAGACGGCCAGCAGGGATTTAAAAACGCTGCTGATGATGTGAACGACGCTAATTTAAAAAAATTGTTCACGGAGTATTCCGAGCAGAGAGAGAAGTTTATGTACGAGCTCAGGGAACTGGCAAAAACATTCGGCAGCGACCTTGAATTCTCCGGAAGCTTACTCGGCGTTTTGCACAGACGGTGGATGGATATCAAATTCGGAATTGCGGGAAGCAACGCAGAATCTATCCTTAAAGAATGCCTGCGCGGCGAAGAAGCGGCTGTCAGAAAATACAAAGAGGCGCTGAAGATCGAACTGCCCGAACCGTTTGCCAAGGTGGTGAAAAACCAATCGGTTGAAATAATAGCGGCATATGATAATCTAACTAAACAACTGGAATTTATTGAGAACCACGCTCTGGAATTATGACGGTTTGTTACATTTTTTAACAATTTTACCAAAATTTATCAATTGACTTAAAAACCTTTATTGATTATTCTGTATTCAAATAGAGAGGAAACAAATGAAAAAAACAGCATTTTTGATAATAGTTCTTGCCCTCGCAAGCCATTTGTCATTTGCTCAGTATATTGACGTTCCCAACCAGACCAAAACGCAGCTTAAAAGCTCAAACAATATGATACTTGGGTTCATCAATCCGAATAATTTCTCGATTCAAAATTCATTTGGAATGAGCTATGTTAGCTTCGGAAGCGGGTCTGCTTCCATCGCTTCATACACAGCCACTCTTTCATATAAGATTCGCGATAATATGCACCTGAGCGCCGATGTTTCTATGCAATACTCGCCGTTTGCTTCGCTTAATTCGGCAAGTACATCTATGAATAAAGATTTTCAAAACTCGCTGAGCGGGGTAAACCTGAGCAGGGTATCGTTCGATTACCAGCCGTTCAAAAATATGTATATAAGCTTTAACTACTATAATCTGAAAAATAATCTCAATTCATTATACGGCAATGGTTACAACGGGTATTATAATAACCCGTTCAACCGGTATAGCGGATTCTAAGGAGATGGAGCCGTGCGCTCCATAAGCGCCTCTGGCAGACTCAGACAATTTTCTAAATAAGCTAAAACATTATTCGGTTAATATTGCAATTACGCTTCTTGCAGTATTGACCGTTTATCTTTTATATAACTTTGTTAAACGGCAGGTTACACCGCAGACAGAAGTTATAAAAACACAGACCGATACAACCGGCAGAATAACCAGGCAGCCATCCGGAACAGCGCTGCAGATCGACGTTCAGAACGGAAGCGGAGTTGTGGGTATTGCGGATAAATTTACCGATTACCTCCGCGCGCACGGGTTTGACGTGGTTGAGATGGGAAATTTCTCGAGTTCGGATGTAAAAACTTCTATGGTGATAGACCGCGCAGGGAATATGCGCAATGCAAAGCGCGTAGCGGAATCGCTTGGCATACCGGAGAAGTTTGTAATTCAGCAGATGAACAAGAATTATTTTCTTGACGCGACCGTAGTGATAGGCAAGGATTTTGCGGATCTTTTGCCGATGAAAACAAGTCCCCCAAAATAGGGAATTCTCAGTTACTGTAACCACCTGCCTGCTGCAGGCAGGCGAAGTGACGGGGAGAGATAAAACACAGAAATTTTTAAAGGAGACTATAATATAATTTGAAAAAATTACAGACTGATAAAAAAAACAGCCCGAAAAAAGCAAGCCCAAAGAAATCAAAAGCAGTAAAGAAAGCCCCGGCAAAGAAAGCTCCTGCGAAAAAAACGCCGGTAAAAAAAGTTATGGAAGTTTCCGCTTCCCAGCTTCTGGCACGGGAGCTTGCCGAAATGACACTTTCCAGAAAAGCTACCGACGTAAGAATTCTGGACCTGAGGAATCTTACTACCATAGCGGATTTCTTCGTGATATGCACTGCGCACTCTGATACGCAGGTTAAAGCTGTGGCTGATGCTGTAGTTGAAGGCTCAAAATCAATAGGCGAAAGGCCATGGCATAAAGAAGGATTCCTGCAGAAAAGCTGGGTGCTGCTTGATTACGTCGACGTTGTTGTGCATGTATTCCTTAAAGATACGCGTGAATTCTATAGCCTCGAAAAGCTCTGGGGCGACGCGCCGGTTGAAGAAATTTCGGATTTGTGATTTGAGATTTGCGAATTGAGATTTAAAAACAGGAACAGAGAATACGAATTAGAGTACTTTCATCAGGATTTCTGATTCTTGTTAACCCGTGATGTTTTTCTTGCAGCTGTAAAAATAGCTGTTAACTCATCAGCCTCTTTTATAAGCGGTAAAATAATATTCTCATTTGCCAACCCTGCCTTACTGATCATTTCAAGCCAGAATAAAGACTCGTCTGATTCTTCTTCAACTATACTAAGTTTAGAAATGAAATGGGAATATGACTGCGCCCTGCAGGCGGCTCGGTAATTCGCTCCAACAGCACATGATGACCTCATCAATTGTCTGCCCAAAACATCGCTGGTTTTCTTGGAGGGTAGTTTTTCTACGAATTGAATTATATCTAAAGCGAATTTCTGAGTTCTTGCCTTTAATTCTTTACTATTCATTCTAGGATTTCCACATTTAGCGGTCGCTAAAATTTACAAAAGTTCCTAATATTGCGATTTCTTATTGTTTTGTTTTTAAATCTCAAATTGAAATTCTCAATTCTCAAATTATATAAATCTCAATTCGAAAATCTCACATCTCACATCTCACATTATGCTAGCCCGTGCTCTTCAATAAATCCTGTATCAAATTTTCCTTCAATAAACATCGGGTGGCGCATAACTTTTTTGTGGAAGGGGATAGTAGTGTAAACGCCTTCGATAATAAATTCATCCAGCGCGCGCGACATCTTCGCAATAGCTTCGTTGCGGGTATCAGCCGTTACAATTAGTTTCGCTATCATTGAATCATAATACGGCGGTATCATATAAGTTGCGTATGCGTGTGTATCGACTCTTACGCCAAGTCCGCCCGGAACATGAAAAGTAGTTATCCTTCCCGGGGATGGCGCGAAATTCTTATCAGGATTCTCAGCGTTTATCCTGCACTCTATTGAATGCCCTTCGCGTTTTACTTTCCTGATCTTTATTTTATGCCCCGCCGCGACGTTTATTTGTTCGCGGATAAGATCAACCCCTGTGACCTGTTCTGTAACAGGATGCTCGACCTGTATTCGCGTATTCATTTCGATGAAATAAAAGTTCTTATTCCTGTCGACAAGGAACTCGACAGTGCCGGCGCCTTCATAGCTAACCGATTTAACTCCCTTAACAGCCGCTGCGCCCATTGCTTCGCGGATTTCATCATTAATGAACGGCGAAGGCGTTTCCTCGATAAGTTTTTGATGCCTGCGCTGAACAGTGCAGTCGCGTTCGCCTAAGTGAACAACGTTCCCGAACTGGTCGCCCAGCACCTGGATTTCAATATGCCTTGGATTCTCAACAAACTTCTCAACATAAACCGAGCCGTTCCCGAACGCGCTTTCGGCTTCGGTTGTAGCCATTACGAAATTGCTTTCAAGCTCTCCTTCATTCGCCACAACCCGCATTCCTTTACCGCCGCCGCCAGCCGCCGCTTTAATAAGTATAGGGTAACCGATACTTGACGCGATAATTTTTGCTTCATCAGGCGTATCAACAAGTCCGTCGCTTCCGGGCACGACCGGCACATTGGCTTTTTTCATTGTGTCAATAGCGAACGCTTTATCGCCCATCGAGTTTATCATTTGCGGCGATGGTCCTATGAATTTAATTGACGAGTCGATGCAGATCTCGGAAAACTCCGCGTTCTCGGCCAAAAAGCCGTAGCCCGGATGAATTGCATCCGCGTTGGTTAATTCTGCCGCGGCTATGATTCTCGGAATGTTCAGGTAACTTTCTCTTGATTGCGGTGGGCCGATGCAGATAGCTTCATCGGCAAATTTTACATGGAGCGAGTCGCGGTCAGCCTCGGAATATACGGCGACCGTTTTAATTCCCATCTCGCGGCACGTTCTTATTATTCTCAGGGCTATTTCGCCCCTGTTTGCAATTAAAATTTTATCAAACAACTTTGAGCCTCCGTTTTAATTTACCCTGATAGGGTCAGTTCATATTAAGGGCTTGACCTATCTAAAATTCTGAAATGAAATTATCCTTAGAGAAATGTTTATTCTTTCAGAAAGGATTTATCCTTAAGAAAGGTTTTATCCTTTCGGGTCAATCAAAAATAAAGCCTGGTTATACTCGACCGGCTGGCCGTTTTCAACGAGTATCTTAACTACTTTTCCGCTTACTTCAGATTCTATTTCGTTCATAAGCTTCATAGCCTCGATAATACAAAGTATGCCGCCTTTTTCCACTACCGAGCCAACCTGTATATACGGGTCAGCCGTTGGCGATGGCGCGCGGTAGAATGTGCCTACTATAGGAG
>Ga0265342_10002859_pt1 | contig 14570 bp, 15 predicted proteins | sample 4CB327metaG_FD_203125 | JGI IMG/M metagenome (GOLD analysis project Ga0265342, IMG submission 203125) | Rhizosphere microbial communities from Carex aquatilis grown in University of Washington, Seatle, WA, United States - 4-CB3-27 metaG | ecosystem: Host-associated > Plants > Roots >...
CATCTCGACAAAGGCAAAGCCGCGCGGCCGGCCGCTCTCCCGATCCATGACCAGCTTGGCCTCGGTCACTTCGTGGCCCGTGCCCGCGAAAAGATCGTGCAGGTCCTGTTCGTTAGCCGAGTAGGGCAGGTTGCCGACGTAGAGTCTCTTTCCCATGGTTCCTTCTCCTTGTGCCAGGTTCTCATTCTCAGTCGACTACCCAGCAGCGGCTTCGCAAGGAACCCAAGTGGGCGACGATCAGAGTATTCCATTCCAAGATGAGCCGGTTGCACGCAAGTGTCCAGATTTTTTTGGCGCGCTCGTCGGTGACCTTTCATGCAACCTGCGTATCTAACGCCGCACGGCGTGCCGCGGAGCTGGCGGCGGACTTCCAGGCCAGGGCCAGCTGACGCGTGCCTCGGGCGGTAGGTGGCCATGCCGGCGCACGTATTCGGCCACAAAGGCGTGGGTTTGCGGGTTGACATATCCGCCGCCGCGCAAGGGGCCGAAGTCCGCTTCATAGCGCCCCGCGATCTCATCGAACAAGGCGTCCCGGTGTGCCTTGGCGCAGATGCTGGCCGCCGCAACCGCCGTGTGAACCGACTCCCCTCGATCGCAGGCCTCAAGACAGGGATAGCGAGCCTGAAGCGGCGAGAACAAGCCGCGACCGTCGGCGACAATGCGGCCGCAGGGGGGTGCGCGCGTGATCAGGCGCACGGCGCGTTCTCTCTCTAAAAGGTTGAGAGCGCGGCGGCTGACGTAGTCGTCGATGGTGGCCACGCTACAGACTTCTACGCCGACCCAACTGGCCAGTTCCTCGACGGATTGCTTCAGCCTTGCGCGCGTTTGGCGTGCCTTGACCGACGAACCAAATGACTTGGAATCACGCACTCCTTGCGAGGCGAGTAGACCGGCCGCCTCTTCGTCGAGCACGACGGCGGCCAGCACCATGGGGCCCAGGGCCGGCCCGCGGCCGGCCTCGTCGAGGCCGAGGACCAGATCGGTTGTCATGGGCACCTTGCCACCAACGCGGCGATCGGGCCTGCCAAACGGGCTTCAATCAGCGCATCCGCCATAGCCTGGTGGGCGGCCTGCAAGTCCAGATTGGCGCGGGCCAGGGCAAACGCCGCCCGCACCTTGGCGGCCAGGGGTGCGAACAGCTCGGCCTCGGCATCAGGCATCCGCCGCGTGAGTATCACAGCAGCCGCATCGACGTCCGCCCGGGTGCGCGCCTTGCTCAGGACCTGCTCGACAAAATGCTCGGCCACGCCGCCGGCCAGCATGCCTCGGGCATAGGCGGCGAATTGGTCCACGGCAGCGGCAAGGGGCAATTCAGGCGCCCCGGCTGCGGCGGCGAGCAAGACAGTCTTGCTCGCCTCGGTCGCGTTGCTGACCACTTCATCGAGCAGGTCGAGCAAGAATTCTTCGTCAGCGGCGCCTCGCGGGGCATCGCCCAGCGGCCACGGGCGCGGCTGGGACATGGCCAATGTCTCGGCGGCTGCGCGCCGGAAGCCGTCATCCAAGTTCGCCGCCAGATTGAGTCGCTCGCTCGCCAGGGCCGCGCGCAGGCGCGTCTCGCTGGCGGACAGCTCAGCGCGGTGGCGCTCCAAGTGCTCCTGCCAATCCTCGGCCGGCCGCGCGGCTCGGACCAGTTGGCCAGCCTCTTCGGCAAAACGTGCCAAGGCCGCGCTCGCTGTGGCTTGCTTGAGCGCGTGCGTGTGTTGGAAGAACCGTTCGTGCAGAGCGGCCCGCACAGCCGGCAGCCCACTCTTTTCCAGGCGCGCATGGTCGCCAGCGAGGTGGGCCGCCAGCGCGTCGCGCGCCGACAGCGGCACCAGTGATTCCACCCGGTCGCCAAGTGTGCTCTTCACATGGGCGAGCAGAGTGGCGACGTCGTCGGCACCCGCTTGATCCGCCTTGTTGAGCACGCCCAGCACGCGCTTGCCCGCCGCATGCGCCCGATCGAGCACACTGCGCTCGCTTGCCTTGCCTGCCTGGGTCAGGGAGAAGACCCAGACAATGGCGTCAGCCTCGACGAGAAATGTCCGCACAACGCGTTCGTGTTCGGGCCGCAGCGAGTTTGTCCCCGGCGTATCGACGACCTCGATCTTCTGCAGCACAGGCAGCGGGTGGAAGATTTCGACCATGCGCACAGTGCCGGCCGTTGCGTCGTCCAGGTCGGCGACAAATGTTCTGATTTCGGAATCGCTGCGTTCCTCGACGCGGCCGTCGTGAAAGTGCACGCGGCCGCCGGGCGGGCCAAAGCGAAGTACGTTGATGGTGGCCGTGGTGGGCGTCACGCCCACGCGCGCGATCTCGGCGCCGCACAAGGCATTGACGAAAGACGACTTGCCCGCGTTGAACTCGCCCATCACCGCGACCGACAGGGGGCGATCAACGGCCTCGGCCGTGCGCAAAGCAGCGGGAAGCAGCGACTGCAGCTCAGGCGAGCGCGTGGCCAGATCGCAAGCAAAGGCCAGCAAGCCGCGCAGATTTCCCGACGGTGGGGTCGGCGGGGCCAGGGCCTGCGCCACGAATCGTCGCGCGGCCTCGCTCGTGGCCAGCGGGGCCAGTGCCAGCAGGTCGGCTTCGCGGGCCGTGCCGTCGAGAAACGTGCGCACACCAGCCGCCAGAGCTGGATCCGCGGCCGCCTGGTCCAGCTCAGCCCGCTCCAACGCCCCGCGATCTTGGGCTGCCAGAGCCAGACGCACGACCGTCGCGGCCGGCGCCGGCGCGCCCAATTCTGCCTCGCGCTTCGCTGCGGTCAGGGCTCCTGCAAAATCACCTGTGGCTTCGGCCAAGGTGCGCCAGGCCGCCAGCACGACCGCGTCCTCGGGATTGGCAGCCAAGGCTTCTGCCGCCAGGGCGGTGGCCTCGGGCATGTGCCCGGTTGCCGCCAGGCGCTCGACCAGGGCTGCCTGCACGCGCGCTCGACCCCGGGCTTGCCAGGGAAGCTCGGCCAGAGCCGTACGCAGCAGGCCCGCGGCCGCCTCAGCCTCGGGGCAGGCGCGCGCTGCTTCGATTACCAGATTTGCGTCGTCAAGCGCGCCCGAGGCTTTGGCTTCGATCAAATCCTGGGCCGCATGAATGAGCCAGCGCCAGCCATCGCTAGCCCCTGCGGCCAGCAAAGCGCGGCCCAGGTCGGCGGCGATCCGGCGGTCGGTGGGACACGCCTCGGCCGCCTTGCGCAGTTCGCGCACCGCTTCGCCGTTTCGGCCCGCGCGCATGGCCAGGCGGGCCCGGGCCGCATGCGCGCGACCGCGCAGTTTGGGCTTCGCCGTGCCCGAGAGCACGCGGCGAAGCGCGTCCCGGGCTGGCTGCTCGCGGCCCAGGCGAACCAGGGCTTCGCCCAAGCCCAGCCATCCCTCGACGGCGTCTTTGGCCAGGTTGACGGCCCGGCCGTAGGCCTCGACGGCGGCCTCGTCGTGACCACGCCGGCTGCGCACCTCACCCAAAGCCAGCAAGACAGCGGGAAGTTCCGGATAGTCGTCACAAAGCCCGAGCAGGCGCGCCTCGGCAATCACCAGCTCGCCGTCGTCGGCGCAAGTCAGGGCCTGCGCGATCTCCTTGCGCGCGGCCTCGGGCAAGGCCTCGCCGCCGGTGATGGTGGAGAGAAGTTCGTCGAGCAGACCCATAGAAGCCGATCATGCCCGATCTGGGGATTTTTCGGGATGGACCATTTAGAGTGTGTTGGAAAACTCCGGGCCAGCGCAGGTGGGCTAGCGTGCGCGTGAGCGGTAGCGTGGGCGACCAGCGTTGCGGCCTGCGTGGGCGACTCGCGTGAGCGGCTCGCGGTACGCGATCCGTCTGCGTACCTCACACGAACTCGCTCTCGCCCACGCTCTCGCTGGCCGCTAGTCGGACTGGCCCGCAATTTCCCGGCACGCCGTGTCTAGCCATCATCCCACACCGACTGTCTTATCTCCGCGATGCGCTCTTCAATGGCCTTGAGGGCGAGCAGCGATTGGTCGATGGCTTCGGCACTGGGTGCCACTGATTCGGCGTGACTGCGGCGCTCGGCCAACGCGCTTTCCAGCACCTCGGCGATCCCACGCGCCAAGGCCGCGCCCGCCTCGGCGATGAATTCCTGCAATCGCTGCACGAATTCGTCGACGATCTGGTCCAGCTTGGGCGCCAGCGTAGCCGCAGCCTTGTTCACCGCCTCGGGTGCAACCCGCCTGGCCTCGGCTTTCACTTCTTGCGCCACCTTGCCGCGGAAGATGAGGGCCAGGACCGGCGCGGCCAGGGTCATCAAGCCGCCGGCCAGGGTATTGACGAACAACAGAATGGTCGTGCCCAGGGCGCCCAAGGCAAACACCGAGGCGTCGTACTTGAAGGTGTCCACCGAGATGTGCAGCCGCGCTGCAGGCGATGACAGCTCCTCGGCGATATCCCGGGTCAATCCTTCCACGCGCTCATTCGCGACTTCGATGGCCTGCTCGGCCAGGCGGTCCAGCTCAGCGGCCATGCGCTCGCCCTCGGCCTCCAGCCAGGTCTTCCAGCTGTCTTGCAGAAACGGTCCGAGATAGCGCCGCACGTCGGCCGCATCGCTGCTGTCGATCTCGGGCAGCAGCGCAGCCGCGAAGTCGCGGGCGAAGTCAGCCAGGTCCTGGCGCACGCGGGCCTTCAAGGCTGCGGCCTCGGCCACCACTCCCGACGCAACCTGGTCGAGCGCGCGACGGCCTTCCTTCAATCGTTCCTGCGCATGCGCCACGCGCGCCGCCAGATCCTCCGGCGGCAATTCCAGCGAGCGCCGCCGCATGCCCAGACTGTCGCGCACAAAGTTCGCCAGCCGCCCGGCGTCCTCGAGTGTGTGGTCGAGCAACAGGCGCACCCGCTCCGCACCCAAGGTCAGACGCAGATGCGCCAGCAGCGGCTGCAAGCGTGAATCAACCAAGTCGCCAGCCAGGGCACGCTTGGCCGAAATGGGGAACACCGCAGGTGCGCCCACAATCCCGGACAGGTGCCGTCGCGCGAACTGGGTCGCCTCTTCCAGATCGGCGTCGTCGAGCAGATCGGCCTTGCTGACCACGAAGACCAGGCGATCGCGACAGGAGCGCAGGATTCGTTCTTCGAGAAAACGCCGCTCCGAGGCCGTGAGAATCTGCGTGGCGTCCAGCAAAAACAGGGCCGCGTCGGCGCGCGGCACGTAGCCATATGTGATATCCGCGCGTTGTTCGTTGATGTCGTTCACGCCCGGCGTATCGACCACCGTGATCTCCTCGCGCAGGAAGGGCGCGGGGTGCTCGATCTCGACATGCGAAAGGGATTGGTTCGCCGCTTGCGCGCCCGCCACGGTCAGCCAGTCCGCCAGCTTGTCCTGCTCGATGACTTCGCGCCGACCGTCCTCAAACACAGCCTCGGCCCGCGCGTTCTCGCCGTGACGAATCAGCGCCAGCACAGCCGTGGTGGGCGTGATTCCCACGGGCAACAGCGGCGCGGTCGCGGGCTGCGGCTGGTTGGCATCGGCGGTCCAGGGATCCCTCAGCCCGAGCAGGGCATTGATCAAGGTCGACTTGCCGTGATTGAACTCGCCCAGAACCACGAGAGAGAAGCGTCCTTGGTCCAGCTTGGGAATGCGCACCTGGCGAATGTCGCTGGCCGTGGACTCTAGCCCGGTCGTGGCGGCCAGGTCGGCCAGGCGACCGAGCACCTCGCGGATGGCCGCCTTGCGCGCATCCGCGTGAAGTACGCCGCTCACTTGAACACCGCCATGAGATCCGCAACCTGGGCGTCGCATTCCTCGCGCGACAGACCGCCCGATCCGCTGTCACGACCGTCGCTGGCCACGGCACGAAAGTAGGCCGTTTGCGCAAACAAGCGCAGGGCTTCCACCCGCGTCGGCAGATAGGGATGGGTGGAAAAGGCCTCGCCCAGACGGCGCAGATCGTCGCGCCCTTGCGTGAACTGGCGCAGGTACTCCTCGACGTTGATCTCGCCATAGAGCTTGCGCGAGCCGAGCGCCAGCTTGATGAGCGCGGAGGTGGCCAGGCCCAGGTCGCGGGTACACAGCAGGCCGGCGCGGTCGCTGGTGATTTCCGCCCGCCGCGACCACGCGCGCAGGGCCAGCACCACGGGCTGGGCGCCCAGCCGCAGAATCAAGTTCGCGGTCTGGGTCAGGTAGTAAAGCGCGGTCAGGTACACCACGTGGTTGTTGTGGATGTGGCCGCATTCGTGACCGATGACGAAGAGCAATTCGGCGTCGGTCAGGTGGTCGACCAGCGCGCCGGAAAGCACCAGGGTGGCATCCTCGCTGGTGCCAAAGGTGTGGGCGCCCAGCGAGGCCAGTTCAGGCGACACGTAGACCGCAGGCAGCGGAATCTTCAGCACATCCGCACAGCGGGCGACCTTGGCCCAGAGTGCGGGAAACTGGCGCTCGCCCACGCGCACGGCGCTGCCGACCAGGCGGCTCTTGCCCACGGTGTTCCAGAAACGCACCGTGGATTCCATGGCCAGGGTCACGGGTCGCAGCTTGTCCATGGTGGCGCGCACCCGGAAATCGCCGGCAAAGGCGTAGGCAGCGGTCTCACGCGCGCGTGTCTGCCCGGCGCTCTTGCACGCCGCCACATAACGGGAAAACGACAGATCCACCGCTGCCATGACCTGCATCATAGCGCAGAGCCGACGTCGTGCCTTTACCGCGCCTGGTCCAATATTTTGCGCACCCGGAGAGTCAGGTCTTCCAGAGTGTACGGCTTGCTGAGAAACTCGATTCCGCGGTCCAGCACGCCGTGGTGGGCGATGATGTTCTCGGTGTAGCCCGAGGTGAAGAGGGTTCGCGTCTCGGGGTGCGTTTGGACCAGGCGCTCGGCCAGCTGGCGGCCATTCATGCCCGGCATCACGACATCGGTGACCAGCAGGTGAATCGTCTCTCCGTGCTTGCCCATCGCCAGCGCGGTCTCACCGTTGCTGGCCTGCAGAACGCGATAGCCGGCGTTGCGTAGCGCTTGGGTGGCAACGTTGCGCACGCGCTCGTCGTCCTCGACCACCAAGATCGTCTCGCAGGATGATCTTCTCGTCGCGGCCGATCAGGAATATTCCGTCGGTGACGGTCTCGAACAAGGCGCGATAGTGCTGCTCACTTCGGCGCGCCGCGCGCTCGTTGGCGTGCATCGTCTGCAAGCGAATACGCGCGAGCGCGTCCTGGTGACGGCGCAGAACCAGCACCAGGACGCCACTGACCAGCACCACCAGAAGCATGCCGAAGCCCGTGGTGGCCAGGCGGGGCGGGATCGGAACCACCATCAATTCCACCATTCCGACGCCTACGACGGTCGTCAGCACCCCGAGCACCCAGCGGTGGGACAGGGCGATGGCGGCGATGAGGACCGGGATGATTCCCGCGGCCAACATGGCGATCTCGTGGTGGACCTCTCCCAGGAAGGGCACGGTCAGCGGCATCGCGCCCGTGCAGGCGAGATAGAGCGCCACGCCTGTCCGGTAGCGGCCCAACCGAACCAGCAGAAACGACGCTGCGATCAGACCGGCGCAGACGACGACCCCAAAGGCATCCCAGCCGCGCAGGATGGTGGTGCCGACCGTCCTTCGCCAGAACAGATCGCCGATGCCCAGTCCCAGCGCCACGGCTGCCACATGGGCCAACATCAACACGGCCATGAGTCGCGCGGCCACGCGCTGCTCGGCGCCCTGGATACGCGGGTTGGGTCCGATCAGGCGCTGCCATGGCGAGATGTGGCCGTCCTCGTCCAATCGGTTCCTCCTTGGCTGCTGATCCTGGCCACGCGGCCACCGAATTGCGCCGCGAAGGCCGTGAGCAGTCCGGCCTGCGCCAGCGCCGTCTGCTCACGAGAATGGTGCCACGATCGGGTCCGATCAGGCGGATTTTGTTCGTGGCTTTAACTCGCTCTGGCCTGCGCTGCACAACAGGGCTGATCCCCGCCGATTTCGCGCTACAATGCGCGGCCTGACAATGTCGCTCCTTCGTTCTGCAGAAGCTGAACTCGAACCCCCGGCCGATCTGGTGCCGGTCGAGGCCCCCATGCGCCTGGCGCTTGAGGCCGCCGCCCAGGCCGGTCGATCGGGCGAAGTCCCCGTCGGTGCTGTGGTGATGGCCCGCGGCCAGGTGGTGGCCGTGGCGCACAACCAGCGCGAGTGCCTCAACGACCCCACCGCTCACGCCGAGATCATCGCCCTGCGGGCCGCGGCCGCCGCGCTCGGGGGCTGGCGTTTGGTCGATGCCGATCTCTACGTGACCATGGAGCCTTGCCCGATGTGCGCCGGGGCCGTGGTCAACGCGCGCGTACGGCGACTGTACTACGGCTGCGACGATCCCAAAGCCGGGGCTGCGCGCACGCTCTTTCGGTTGCTCGACGATGCGCGCCTCAATCACCAGGTCGAGGTGATTCCCGGCGTGTTGGCCGCCGAGAGCGCGGCTCTGCTCAAGTCGTTCTTCCTGCGTCTGCGACAGCCCGCGGCCGACCTCAGGGTCGCGCGCCGCTGACGTTGGTCGCTGGCGCGGCCGCAGCGCCCTGGCGCTGGCCGGGTGGTGCGGTGGTCATGGGATCGCTCTTGCCACGGGCCTCGCGGCTGCGCAGATCCGTGATGGCGCCGGCCAGCGCGGCTGCCACGGTCTTCTTGCCCTGCTCGGAAAGCAGAAAGGGACCCTCTTCTGCGTGGTCGAGGTAGCCCACCTCGACCAGCACCGCGGGCATGTCCAGGCCCTGCAGGATGTCCAGGGTCGCCCCGGTCTGCTTGATGCCGCGATCCCGATCCGCGCCCAGGGCGTCGGACAGGCGCCACCGGATGCGTCGAGCGGCGGCCAGGCTGTCGGCCGCAGCGCCGCGGGCGCGATGCGCGGCCCATGCGGCCTGCGCGTCGTCGTCGGCCAGCAGAGCCGCGCGCGCCACCTCTTGATCGACGTCATCGGCCGGCAACACGAAGATCTCGAACCCGCGCTGGCTGCCCGGTCCTTGCTCGGCCGACGCCGCGTTGGCGTGGATGCTGACAAACAAGCGCGCGCCAGCCTGGTTGGCACAGCGGACCCGGGCGCGGATGGGCACCAGCACGTCGCCGCCGCGGCAGAGCACGATCTTGAGACCCGGCTCGCCTTGCAGGCGCCGTTGCACCAGGCGGGCGATTTCCAGGGTCAGGTGTTTCTCGAACTGCTCGGGCTTGGCCGTGGGCGCTCCGCGGTTTGATCCGCCATGTCCCGGATCCAAGGCCACCACAAAGGGCGGCTCGCCGCTCGCGGCCGCGAGCCAGGCGCAGAAGATGCTTGCCACGGAGCTGTGAAACATCGGGGGGCTACCGCATAGGCTACCGCCCTGCCGAAGCGCGCGCGAGTCTTCTGACGGGGAACCCTGCACGGCTTGCTCGCCTCCCGCGATGGTGCGCGCCCCAGCGAAGCTCGCCGGCTCCCCACGCGACTCAAGAAAGCCCTATACTGGCCCGTCGTCCATGCCGAAAGCCATTCCCAGCCCCAACCTGACCGCCGTTCTGGCCCTGGCCGCGGTGGCGGACCTTGTGCTTTACCGTCTCGGGTCGCATGTGTTTCTGCCTAGCCAACCCTCATGGGGAGCGGCGCGCGTCCTATCCGACATCGGGTTCTTCATGTCCAACCTCGGCGGCGTGCTTGGCGTCGTGCTGGTGGTCATGGTGCTGCTGCATGCCTTGCGGAGCGACACGATCTTCCCGCGCTCCATGCGCATCACGGTCAGCACCATCGGAATCTTCTTCGTGAGTCTGTCGGTGATCGGTGTTCTGGCGCTGCCGGTTCCTGACCGCTACATAGCCTATCTTCTCATCAGCCACGCTTTTCTGTCTGGGTTGGTGGCGGTGGGTTTGTGGCACAGGCGTTGCCCTGTCCGTCTGAAACTCGCGCTGACGCTGTTCGCCGCTCCCATCGTGTTGCAGACAGCGACCAAATTCTGCGAGCGCATGGGTTGGTCGCCCATGCTCATGAGCCACTGTGCCCGCGTGGCCCAGGCCAGCGTTTTCTTCGGTCTTCTGCTGGCGCCGGTTCTAGTGCCCTCGCGTCCGCTGCGCGCCCTGCAAGTGGCGTTCATGCTCGGGGTTGGGATCATCTCCTTCTGCCTTCTGTCCCTGGCCATGGTGAGGTACTTCGGTCTCGCCCAGGTGGTGGCGCTCTACGGGCTTCGCTTTGACTTGCCCAGCGTCGCGGGTGTCGTGGGCATTGCCTACGCCGCCATGGTCGTGGCTGCCTATGCCAGCGTGGCCGCGGCCGCAGCCGCTTGCCTTGCCGGTCAGGCAGTGTCACGCCTGCTTGGATACGGTCTTCTGCTCCTGGCAACGACCGGTCATCAGATCGTGGCCACCAACCAGACCCTGTTCTCGCTCTGTGGCTTATGTGCACTGGCCCTGGGCGCCATGCGTCTAGGCGACTCCGCCGGAGCGACCGCGGCCCCCCCGCTCGACTAGCGACGGCCGCGGGCGATCAGCTCGCGCTCGGCACGAAGCCAGTTCTCTTGGTCATTCCCGCCGTCGCGCTGATAGATCTCAAAGGCGCGGGCAGCGATCTCTTCCTGGGTCGGCTTGTAGGAGGCGGTCGCCTTGGCCGCAGGGGCTGCCTTTGCTACAGGCGCGGCCGGAGCTGGCGCTGCCTTTGCCGCAGGCGCTGCCGGGGTCACATTCTTGGAAGGAACGGTCTTGGAGTTGGTCTTGGTAGCCATTTTGCAGTCCTTTGTGGTCCCAAGGTTGGGCACTCAGGGCGGGCTGTCAAGAAAATCCTCACATTGTGGCCCTTGGTGGGGACCTCCGGAAATGCGTTGCGGCAACGCATTTTGTCGGGTTTTCCAGGCACTTTGTCGGCCTTTGCCACTTCATTCTCGGGCGCAGCTCGGGGTAGGTTGGCAGCCGTGCTGTGGAACCTGTACGCGGCTTGTTTCGACCTGGTGGCTGGCCTTGCGCCCTACCAGGACATGCTCGATGAAGTGGTGACGAAACTGGACCTGCGGCCCGGCATGCGGGTGCTGGATGCGGGCTGCGGCACAGGCGCCCTGGAGGCACGGCTGGCCCAGCGACATCCTGACGTCGAGGTGGTAGCGGTCGACTCCTCGCCGGCCATGCTGGCGCGAGCCCGGCGTCGGTCGTTGTCACCCGGCACGCGTTTCGTGATCGCGGACATCGATGACTTTTTGGCCAAGGAAAAGGCGCGGTTCGACCGCGTGGTGAGCGTGAATGTGATCTGGGCACTGGCCCAGCCGCGCCGGACCATCGAACGCATGGCGGAGGGCCTGGCGCCGGGCGGCCGCATGGTGCATACGACCCCGCGATGGCGTTTTCGATTCGATCTTATTGTCATTCGTCATCTGCGACGGGCGCGCGGCGGGCGAGGGCTGCTGCGGGCTTTGTGCCTGCTGCCTGCGCTGGCGGTGGCTGGCTTGCTCAACCTTGCGCTTGTCCTGCGGGTTCTGGTTAGCAATCACGCCTGGCGCGATCGCAGTCGCTGGCAGGCCGACGGGCTGGCGGGCCTGTTTTCGTATCCGGGCCTGGGACAAGTCGCGGTCCGTTCCACCTACGCCGGTCAAGGATTCCTTGTCACCTGCGACAAGACGGCCGCACCCCTGATATAGAGAGACACATGGATTTCCAAGAACTAATCCGCATTCGCCGCAGCATCCGCGCGTACCAGCCGAGCGAGGTGCCCGAGGACGTTCTGCACCGTGTGCTGGACGCGGGCCGCGTGGCCCCCACGGCCTGCAACATTCAGCCGTTTCAACTTGTGGTCGTCACCGACCCCGAGGTGCGCGCCCAGCTCAAGGCCGCCTACCGTCACGAGTGGTTCTGGCAGGCGCCGGTGATCGTCGCCGGGTGTGTCGAGCCGGCCAAGGCCTGGAAGCGCAATGATGGATTCAATGCCGCCGACGTAGACATGGCCATCGTCATGGACCACATCATCCTGGCCGCGACAGAAGAAGGCCTGGGCACTTGCTGGGTGTGTGCTTTTGACGAGCCCAAGGCCAAGCAAATCCTGGGCGTTCCCGACGGCGTGCGCATCGTGGCCATGACCCCGCTCGGCTATCCCGCAGCCGAGCCCGCGCCCTTTGTGCGCCGACCGCTGCGCGAGCTGGTGCGCAAGAATCACTGGTAGTCGCCGCTTCTTCACGGCGGTGACCTACGTCCGGGCTCACCTCGTCTAGCAGGGCCAACCGTGATAGCGTTTTCTCGATGGCGAGCGCGACCCGAAATCTCGTGGCGGCCGCGCTTGTGCACGGGGTGCTGTTGTATGGCAGCGCGATCCAGGCGTCCCCGAATGCGACCTATCCCTGGCTGGCCACGGAACCCAATTCGACCGTCGAGTCGCGTGTGCCGGTCCCTACTGGTTTTCATCGTGTACCTGTTCCGCCACGCAGCTTCGCGGCTTGGCTGCGCGGCTTGCCCGTCAAACCCGGCCGGCCGCCCGTGCACCTGTTCGACGGCAGCTTGAAGAGCAACCAAGAGGCCCACCATCTCGTGCTCGACGTGGATGTGGGTCGGCGGGATCGCCAGCAGTGTGCCGACGCGGTGATTCGGCTGCGAGCCGAGTATTTGCGCGTGGTCGGCAAGGAGGCGGAGATCTGTTTTCGCTTCACCAACGGCTCGCCTGCGCGATGGACCGACTGGCGGGATGGAATGCGGCCGCACAACCACGGTGGCAAGACCGAGTGGAGCAAGACACAAACTCCGGACGCAAGCTACGCCTCATTTCGGCGCTACCTGGACATCGTGTTCGTCTACGCGGGAACCCATTCGCTTGAGCGAGAACTTCAGCGCGTGGCGGATCCCAGGCGTATCGAGGCTGGCGATGTCTTCGTCGAAGGCGGTTTTCCTGGTCACGCAGTGTTGGTTCTGGACGTGGCGGAGGATGAGGCCGGCCGGCGCGCCGTGCTGCTGGGTCAGAGCTTCATGCCGGCACAGGAGATCCACATGCTGCGCGGGCCGGGTGCGCATCCTTGGTACGTGATCACCGGGGACCATCCGCTGACGACGCCCCAGTGGGACTTTCCCGCCGGGGCGCTGCGGCGGTTCGCGACCCAGGGCTGTCCGGGCCGACCCTGACGTCTGCGCGACAAGCTGGGTCCAGCAACTCAGGCCGGTACTCGAAGTGCATGGTGTCGTAGTGATACCAGCGCCCGCCCCAGACGAAGCCCTCGGCTTCAAAGGCATCCACGATGGCCTGCGGAAAGCGGTTGCGCCAGCGCAGGGGCTTGTCACGCTGCCAACGCCAATAGTCGCTTTGCGAAGAATCCAGATCGACTGCGATGCCAAAGGCATGGGCGCTGATGCGATCCGTGCCCGCGATCTTTCGTTGCGCGAACCCGCCTGACAGGCGACGCAGAAAGGGCGCAAGCAGCGCATCCGCAGCCCCGGCCCGGATCAGGCGCTGCTCGACGCGGGCGAGCGCGGCTGCGATCTTGCGATGGACCCGCACCGGATTGCCGAGAAAGCGCACGCGCACTTGTTGGCTGGCCACGTCCTTGCCCCCGTAGGCTGCAACCAGGATGGATTCGATGCGCACCCGACCGGGATCCTGATCCACGGTGGTCACAGGAAGAATGGGGCCCGCCCGGTAGGAAATGCGAAACAGATCCTCGACAGTCGGGTTGGCCAGAGTTTCGTCGAAGGTCTTGTTCTTTCCGTCGTCCGCAACGATGCGTGTTCCGTCAGGCAGCGCTGCCACCCAGCGTCCTTGCTCGAACAGCGGCGTCACCGGGTAGTGGCGCGCCAGGCACGACAAGGCGATCGGGGCAGGCCCCGCCGGGGCTTCCGCCAGGAACAAGGCGATGGCGAGAGCAGATTGGATTATGTGAGTGTAGCTCGATCATCGCCGGGCGGCCGGTGCGTCGATCTTCTTCAAGCGCTGCTTGCACAGCAGCCCTGGCAGCGGGAAGCTACAGCCGGATACACGAGAAAGGCGCATGGCGAATCGGTGAATCAGACATGCTGAAGTGGGTGTTGATAGTCGTGGGCGTCCTCGTCGCGTGCGCCGCCCTAGGGAATCTTGGCTACTCGTACCTCCCACGACGGCGTCTGCGGAAGTTCCTGTCAGATCGTGGAGTCGACTTCGTCCGCATCAAGAGCCGTCCCTCCTATGGATGGCCTGGATATGTCGTGGTGTTCGAATCAATAGAGAGGAGCAGCGACTTCCGAGGATCCAAGATTTTCGAAGCCCTTCTCCGCGAAGTTCAGAGCATGCACGCGAATTTGAGGCATGGAGCGGCAAGATTCGACGTGAACACGGCCGTCGCTCTTGAGCCGATCAACCTGCCGTATGAGGTGCATTCTGCCACCTGGCGAATCAAGCTGCGATAGAGGCCGACAATTTCCCAGATGCCAACGAATCAGACAAACAAGCCTGTCGCCATCGTGACCGGGGCTAATGGGGTCATTGGCAAGGCCATCGCCACGGGGATCGCTAAAGGCGGCTGTGCGGTCACAATGGTTTGCCGGGACGAGAAGCGCGCGGCGCAGGCGCTGGATGAAGTTCGACGGGCGAGCAGCAGCTCGAATGTGCGGGTCGAGCTGGCCGACCTGTCGCGACGCGAGTCCGTGTTCGCGCTGGCCGCGCGCTGGCAGGGGCGGCTGGACGTGCTGGTCAACAACGCGGCCCTCGCGCCCCGACGCCGGACGGA
>Ga0265342_10002860_pt1 | contig 14569 bp, 10 predicted proteins | sample 4CB327metaG_FD_203125 | JGI IMG/M metagenome (GOLD analysis project Ga0265342, IMG submission 203125) | Rhizosphere microbial communities from Carex aquatilis grown in University of Washington, Seatle, WA, United States - 4-CB3-27 metaG | ecosystem: Host-associated > Plants > Roots >...
CCCGGCATGTAGTGGTGAGTCAAGATAACTTTGGAAGCGCGACGCATCGACGAGTTCGGCCCGCGCGGATTTGGATTTGACAATGGTCGCGACCATCGTTTCCAGTTGTTCTTGCAGAGTTGCCCTAACCTTCGCCTTGGCAGGTTCATAGACGCTCGCCTGTACGAATTTCGGCTTCCAGCCTGGTGGCGGAGTTGCGTCAACCGTCTTTCCGACATGCCCTGTCGTATTGGGTACCTCGTGCGCCTGTCCCGACTGAACTTCTGCCATCATGCCGGTCATGCCGAAATTGCAGAGCATCTCGTCGTGGTGCGGCCGCTTTGACCCGATGTCGCGATCCATTTTGATTGCAGAGCGGATCGCAAGGTCACGCACCGCTTCCGGTCGTGAAGCCAAAAATTGAAAGACGGCACCTCGCTGTTGGATCAGTTGGTCGAATCGTGCGGTCGGCGACGTGGCGTCGGCACATTCAGTGCCATCAACGCTAATCACGATCACCGCATAAAGCGCTATTGCGGCTGCCCCGACCCGCGGATCGGACTGCGGATCCTCAACCTGCACTAGGTTACCGCCTAGCCAGAGGTTGCGCGACGCGAACGTCGTAAGGAAGAACCCTCCACGCCCAGCTCTGACTTGAGCCAGCGCCCAGACTGTAGAAACCCCGAACTTTTCCTTCGGTTGATCGGGAGAAAGTGCATCCGCCAAACCAACCCAATTCTTCGATGCCAAAAGACGGTCAAGGCTCTGGCGGAAATCCAGCAGATCGCCCTTGGAGGGACCTTCCGCCGTTGCACCAAATCCCGCGCCAGTTATGATTGCCAAGGTAACTAAGAGCGCTCCAGCGCACCGTGCTTGCCAGGCCCAACTGCGATGCATCACTCTTTCCCCCTAGAACACAGTGCTAAGGGCATAATCTATCCCCGAAAAGGGAAGTAAAGGTCTGAATGGCGTCCGTATAGGAATGTCGTATTTTGGCGCAAAGCAGACACAGTCCCCACCCGTCCGGCTTCGCTGCTGTGCCACTACGCCGTGACGACCTCTCCGCAAGTGGGAGGTGAAGGTCTGGCTTTGGCGATAGAGCGCAATTGTCCGCACCGTCCGTTTAGAACAATTCGACTTCTCTTATTAAATCGTACTGGAGCACCTGTCCTCACGGACCACCAACATCGATTTGAACTTCTGCACCTAAGTCTCGCCTTTGAAACCATTTGTGATCGACGCACCTCTTGAACACGCTCGCACGCATTCCCACGTCTCATGGGCTCTTTGATATTGTCGGATTGGAAAAACGCGTCGCCGCAAACAAGGCACACGCTTGTGCGTTGTAACGAATGTACCGCTGATGCAGCTCAGGGCGCCCTAATGCAGCTTCTTGTCGTCCGCCAAGCAAGGCGAAAAGCGTGACGCCTCAGGCGGATAACGCCCAAAACACCGAGTTGAATTGCAGTTTTCTTTTTCTACGGGGGGCCAGCCGGGAAACGCTCATCGCCTCAGCCAAACCCAGCATTTTCCACCCGCTGCGTTCGACCCGGCGCCGCACGGGCCTTGTCCTTTTGCCAACCAATTCCCACATGTCCTGCCGGGTGCAGCGCCCCGGGAGCGCAATCGGAAAAGTGCGCAAGCGGTTTTCCGGCAAATTGCGCGACCAATCGGTAAAGTGGGGCTGTACCGTAATCACACGGACTCGTCCTAGGCTGCCGCGTGCGGGGCCGGGGCGTGGGCTTGAGAGGCAGAGATGGACATCGAGAAATTCACCGAACGGGCGCGCGGCTTTATTCAGTCCGCCCAAGGGTTGGCGCTGCGCTCCAACCACCAGTATTTCACCCCGGAACACCTGCTGAAGGTTCTCATCGACGATGAGGAAGGTTTGGCTGCGCGTCTGATCGCTGCGGCCGGGGGCAAGCCTGAACAGGTGCGGGACGGCGTGGCGCACGCGCTCGCCAAGTTGCCCAAAGTGGAAGGCTCCGGATCGGGGCAGGTTTACCTTTCCCCCGAAACTGCACGGCTGCTCGAGGCTGCCGAACAATCAGCAAAAAAGGCCGGCGACAGCTTCGTGACGGCGGAATATCTCCTGCTGGCGCTTGCATTGGCAGCCGGCACGGACTCCGCAAAGCTTCTCAAGGACGCCGGCGCCACGCCCCAGAAGCTGAACAAGGCGATCGCCGACCTGCGCAAGGGACGGGCGGCCGACAGCGCCACGGCGGAGAACGCCTACGACGCCTTGAAGAAATATACCCGCGATCTCACCGAACTTGCCCGTAACGGCAAGCTCGATCCGGTTATCGGCCGCGACGAAGAAATCCGCCGCACGATGCAGGTCCTTTCGCGCCGCACCAAGAACAACCCGGTGCTGATCGGAGAACCAGGCGTCGGCAAGACGGCCATCGCCGAAGGCCTGGCGCTGCGCATCGTCAACGGCGACGTGCCGGAAAGCCTTCGAGACAAGCGATTGATGTCGCTCGACATGGGCGCACTGATTGCCGGCGCGAAATATCGCGGCGAATTCGAGGAACGGCTGAAGGCCGTGCTGAACGAGATTACCGCCGCCGAAGGCAAGGTGATCCTCTTCATCGACGAGATGCACACGCTGGTCGGCGCGGGCGCCGGGGAAGGCGCGATGGACGCCTCCAATCTTCTGAAGCCTTCGCTGGCGCGCGGCGAGCTGCATTGCATCGGCGCGACCACGCTGGACGAATATCGCAAGCATATCGAAAAGGACGCGGCGCTGGCGCGGCGCTTCCAACCGGTGTTCGTCTCGGAGCCGACGGTGGAGGACACGATCTCCATCCTGCGCGGCCTCAAGGAAAAATACGAAGTCCATCACGGCGTGCGCATCACCGATTCCGCCATTGTCGCGGCGGCCACGCTGTCCAACCGCTACATCACCGACCGCTTTCTGCCCGACAAGGCCATCGACCTGATGGACGAAGCGGCGAGCCGCCTGCGCATGCAGGTCGATTCCAAGCCGGAAGAGCTTGACGAACTCGACCGCCGCGTCGTTCAGCTCAAGATCGAGCGCGAGGCGTTGAAAAGGGAAACCGACAAGGCATCGAAGGACCGTCTTGCCGCGCTCGAAACCGAGCTTGCCGATCTCGAACAGAAGGCCACGTCGCTCACCGCGAAGTGGCACGAGGAAAAGAAATCCGTCCAGGACGTGCAGGGCCTGAAGGAAAAGCTCGACAAGGCACGGCAGGATGCCGAGATCGCCCAGCGCCGCGGCGATTTTGCGCGCGCCGGCGAACTCACCTATGGCGTCATTCCCGATCTCGAACGCAAACTCAAGGCGATCGAGGAAAAACAGAATACCGCGCTTGTGAAGGAAGCCGTGACGCCGGAGCATATCGCAGGCATTGTCTCGCGCTGGACCGGCATCCCCGTCGACAAGATGCTCGAAGGCGAGCGCGACAAGCTCCTCAAGATGGAACAGGCGCTGGAAGCGCGTGTCGTCGGCCAGAGCGAAGCCGTGCGCGCGATCTCCAACGCCGTGCGCCGCGCCCGCGCCGGGTTGCAGGACCCCAACCGCCCCATTGGTTCGTTCCTGTTCCTGGGTCCTACCGGTGTCGGCAAAACCGAACTCACGAAAGCGCTCGCCGCATTCCTGTTCGACGACGACAACGCCATGGTCCGCATCGACATGAGCGAATTCATGGAGAAGCACGCGGTCGCCCGCCTGATCGGCGCGCCGCCGGGCTATGTCGGCTACGAGGAAGGCGGCGTGCTCACCGAAGCGGTGCGGCGCCGGCCTTATCAGGTGATCCTGTTCGACGAAGTCGAAAAGGCGCATGCCGACGTCTTCAACGTGCTGTTGCAGGTGCTTGATGACGGCCGCCTGACGGACGGGCAGGGCCGCACCGTCGATTTCAAGAACTCGGTCATCATTCTGACCTCGAATCTCGGCACGGAATTCCTCACCGGCGAGGACACGCGGGCTGCCCGCGCGCAGGCTATGGCCGCCGTGCGCGCCCATTTCCGCCCCGAATTCCTCAATCGGCTGGACGAGATCATCCTGTTCAACCGTCTGTCGCGGGTGAACATGGACAAGATCGTCGACATCCAGATCGTGCGGCTGCAAAAGCTGCTCGCCGACCGCAAGATCGAGATCGAACTCGATGCCAAGGCGCGCGAATGGCTGGCAAGCGCCGGTTACGATCAGGTCTATGGCGCGCGACCGCTGAAGCGCGTCATCCAGCGCCGCTTGCAGGATCCGCTGGCCCAGCTGCTGCTTGAAGGAAAAATCACCGACGGCGCACACGTGAAGGTCGGCGTGGGCAAAAAGGGCCTCACGCTCAACGGTCAGGAATTCGCCGTGCCGTCGGACGATTTCGACGTCGATCAGCTACCGAGCAAGGCGGTGCATTAGACGCGGCTGATGTCTGTTCACCCCACCGGCAGGACTGTCTTTCCAAAGGTCGCGTTGGTCACGATCGCGAAGCTTCCGTACATGGCCAGGGTGCCGCACACGAGGCCCATCCAACCGCCCAGATGCGACAGTTGCGGCATGGCGTAGAGCGCACCAGCCCCGAGCAGGAAGAACGTGACCCACAAGGTCAGGAAAATCAAAAAGAGCGCCCTGGAAAGCCTGAACGTGCTTACCCACATGTAGAGCGTGAAAACGCCCCACAGCAGCAGGGCCGCTCCGATGGTGGTGCCGGCGTCTTTGAGATCGAGCACGCCGTTGTGTCCGAGGATCAGAAGGAGGGCGAACCACCACCAGAACGCGCCGTAGCTCAGGAACGCGGTCATTCCGAAGGTGTTTCCGGATTTGACTTCAAGCAGACCTGCAATGATCTGAATCGTCCCCCCAAATGCTATGGCGAGAGGGATCACGACGTTCTCTCCGCCTGCCGGCAGCAATCCGGCATTGATCAGGCTCAAAAGAACAGTCGTCAGACCAAACCCAACCAACCCGAGTGCCGCAGGATTCGCCGCGGGCGCAGTTTCACCGGCCATATAATCCTCCCCATAGATTTGTCTGCATTTTGCAGGTGTTGCGCCAAACTGCCAAGATTCGGCAGCTGGCAACAAACGCTAATTGGTGACGGTGCCGTCACGAATTTGGCGGGAAGCTATGCTTTGCGCTATTTCGCTTTGGCTTGACGCAGGTCGCCGGAGATGTCCGCAACCTTGGTCTCCAGCTTGGTGGAAGCCATCACGGAATCGATGTGCAGGCGTTCGCTGAGGTACGCGCGCAAATCGCGGCCCGCGAGCTTGCGGCCCTGTGCTATTTTCACCTTGGTTGGATTGACCTGCTGTCCGTTGATTTTGATTTCGTAGTGCAGATGCGGGCCGGTCGCCATGCCGGTCATGCCGCTGTACGCGATGATCTGCGCCTGGCGGACGTGCGAGCCTCTGTGGATACCCGGCGCAAACCGCGACAGGTGCCCATAACCGGTTGCATAACCGTTGCCGTGATTGACGGAAATGAAATTGCCGTAACCGTTTTCCCAACCCTCGGTCGTGACCGTGCCCGCACCTGCGGCCATCACGGGTGTCCCGATCGGGACGCCGAAATCGACGCCCTTGTGCATCCGGCTGTAGCCGAGGATCGGGTGGAACCGCATCCCGAAGCCGGAGGTGATGCGGGCGCCGTCGACCGGCGTCTTCATCAGCATGCCTTTGGCGCTCTGGCCGTGGGCGTCGAAATAGTCGGCCGGCTGGTTGGGATCCGGCTGATAGCGGTAAAGCGCGATCTCGTGCCCGCCCAACGTCATCATCGCGTAGGAAATATTGCCCTGTCGCGCGGGCTGACCGTCAGGCGTGTAATAATAATCGTAGTAGACCTCGTAGGAATCGCCGGGGCGGATGTCGCGCTGGAAGTCCACCTTGTACGAGAACATCTTAATCATCTCGACGACGACGTCGGCGGGGATGCCGGCCTGCATCGCGGATAGATAAAGGCTGGAGTTGATCGTTGCACCCGCGCGGTGCACATGCGGGACAAGCTGCTTGACCGTGTCGTTGGCGCCGAAGGTTCCGTCGGCAGCGCGCGTGACGGAAATGTCGTGCTCGATCGTCGGCGAAAATTTGATGGACAACAGTTGTGCAACCGGCGGCTCAGATGCGGCTTGCGTGTTCGCGAGATCACCGCTGACATAGCTGCCCGACTTCGCATTCGTGAAGACGTTGACGGCACCGGCGCTATCGGATTGATCGGGCTGCTTGGCCGTATTCAACGTCAAATCGAACGATTGCCCGGCGCGCAGGCTGCGCGGATTGTAGACTTTCGCAAGCGCCGTAATCGCCGCGTTCGCGTCATCGGCCGAAATACCGGAATCTTCCAACGCGCCGGCCAGTGTGTCGCCGGAGTCGAGCGTGATCGTGTGCGTCTCTACGCCCGGGTTGGGATTGGCGTTATCGGCTTCCTCGGCTGCCAGGGCGTCGCTCATTTGATTCGGCGCGGCCGCAGCGGTTTTGGTTTTGTCGGTGCCTTGCGTTCCCAAGGTCGCGTACAGCGCGCCACCACCGGTCTTCACCAGTTCTTGGAACAAGGCGTAGGGCAGGAATTCGTGGGCTGCGGTTTCAAACCCTCGAGAATTCGCAGGGGGCATCGTCCCCAAGGCGAGCCACGCGATAGATCCGGCGATTACGGCCGTTAAGGACGTCGAGACGAAGGCCCAGCGGCCATCGGGGGTGGATAGAACAGAGGCCATTTTTCCCATGGCCCCGGTTTCGGGTTCGAATGACAAAGGCGTCGGTTCGTATCGACCGTCCACGATGACTCCTTGGCTATGAATTTCGCAGATTCATGCAAAGCCCCAGCCCTTGATCTGCTCGCTGGCGAACCGGCAACCCCACGCATATAGCCCGAGGCTATACTGAGGCGTCAATCATTACCGGCGTGTTAATGATACCAGGCCCCGTTTATGGACAAATAGTTGCGCCAATTTGCGAATCTCGGGATCCGCAATTCCATAAGAAGCAATTTGTAGGCCACAAATGGATCGCGGCCCATGGGACATCTTGCCCATGAGCCGCGCCGCATCGTCCTTAACTCGGGGGGTCAGAGCCGGACGAGAAGACCTTCGGCGATGCGCCCATGAAGCCAGCCGATCCCGCGGGCCATGTGCAGCACCACGAAGAACAGAAGCAGTCCGATCAACGTCGCCACGATCAGGCCCGGCGCCGTGTGCATCATATGATCGAGCCACGGAACGTCGCCGATCTGGATATGGCTGTGGTTGGTGATGAGGGAATAGATCGAGCCACCCGCAACACCGAGCGACACGGACAGTCCGACAACGCCCAACACAAAATAGACGACGCCGAGCGGCAGCATCAGGATGAGATAAAACATCGACGTCCAGGTCCGCAAATCAAGCAGCGCTTCCTTGATGCGCGTCCAGATGGACTCGTCCGGCGCCGCGGGCGAGGGCATGCGGCGCGGCATGCGTACGCCAAGCAGGCTCTCGACGATGCGTCCTTCCACATGGCTAAGCATCCGGATCGAGCCGATGAAAAGCAATGCAAAGGGAATACCGAGGATCAGGATTGCGAATCCGGCCGTCAACGAGATTCCGGTGATTGTCCACGTGAAGTAGAAAATGCCGGTGACCAGCGACAGAAGCATGTAGAGCAGCGCGCCGTAGGTTCGCGGGTCGGAGATGACATTGAAGAAGCCGTAGCGGCGATCCGCAGTCTGCTCCGGCTGGGGAAATGGTGTGGAAATCGTTGCTTCCATGTCGCGATACTCCTCTGCGATTTCTTGCGGCGACCCGTAGGTTTCCACCACGGTTGCCATGACGTTGGCTTCATCGAGCTCGGGGTTTTGTGCGATCTCGTTGTTCAGGTGCTCTTCGCAATCCGCCAGGGCGTCGGAGATCAGTCCGGGCGGAGCGCCTTTCAGCGCGCGACGTAATTGATCGAGATAGGCGCGAACCGTCTCAGGCGGTCGGTCTGAATTCATGAACCATCCCTCCGGTGCCGGCCTTGAGCGCGTCGTCGACGAACTCACGCATATCGCGCCAGGCATACTGCCACTCGCCGAGAGCCTGCCGCCCCTCGTCGGTGATGTTGTAATACCGCCGTGGCGGACCGAACGCGGATGCCTCCACCCGGCTCTCCAGCAGTCCCAGCGCATTCAGCGAGCGCAGGACAGGGTAGATCGCACCCTGCTTGAAGATCAGTCCGCCTTCGCCCTCGGCCTTCACGGCTTTGGCGATTTCGTATCCGTACATCTCCCGACCCGCTTGAGCGAGCACAGCCAGGAGGACGAGCGATGAAAGCCCGGCCATCAGTTCCTTACGGAATTTGCGCGTGTACTGAGATTCGTCTGCCACTGAACGCGCCTTTCTTCCGCCCTCTCCAAACTATTACGAACTCATATCTAGCATGAACTTCATAATATGCAAGAGGGCACTGTAGCGAAGTTAAAAATAATTCGACGTGATTATAAACTTGACATATGTATGCGGAAGTCCTATGTTCCTATCAATGGAGACGGAACGATGGCTAACACTCTCACAATTCAGGACTTTTTCAAGCGGTTTCCGACCGATGACGCTTGCATAGCCCATCTGTTTGAGCTTCGGTTCGGTAAGGACTTCGGGTGCCCCAAGTGCGGCGAGATTGGTAAATTTCGGAAACTGGCGAAGCAGCCCGCCTATACCTGCAATTGCGGCAACCACGTCCACCCCATGCAGGGAACGATCTTCACGGACAGCCATACGCCCCTGGCGAAGTGGTTTTACGCGATCTACCTGTTCACCACGACGCGCCATGGCGTTCCTGCGAAAGAGTTGCAGCGCCAGCTTGGCGTCTCTTACCCGACCGCGTTCCGTATGGCGCACCTGATCCGTCAGCATATGGCTGGTGTGGACGGCGATACGACGCTTGGCGGCCATGTGGAATTGGACGAGACCTATATCGGCGGACGGAAGCGCGGCGGAAAGCCGGGGCGTAGCGCGGATGGCAAAACCGTTGTGTTCGGAATGCTTGAACGCGGGGGCGACGTGATGACGAAGATCGTTCCGAGTGCGAGCCAGCGGTCTTTGCTTCCGCACATCTACCAGAACGTCAAGCAGCACAGCACAGTCAGCACTGACGAATGGCTTTCCTATCGCAATCTGAGTAAGGCCGGTTTCAACCACGGGACGGTCAACCACAAAGCGGAGCAGTGGGTTGACGGTATCCATCATACGAACAGCCTTGAAGGCTTCTGGTCCATGTTGAAGCGCTCTATTCGCGGGACACACGTGCACGTTTCCGCGAAGCATTTGGCGAAGTACCTTGGCGAGTTTGAATTCCGCTACAATCTGCGCCATTCGCCTCAGGTGATGTTTGATCGGCTGGTGGAGAGTTTCTGACCATCGAAGTGAGCGTACCTTCAAAGCGCGCGTCGTCGCCAACACCATGACCGCCAGCGATGCGCTCTTTGATGAAGCGGCCTAGCAGCCGAGGATTGCGCCGTACTTCTTCGAGACTTACAGACTTCCCTGCTGACATCTGATCCTACAATTCCCCGCTTACGCTTTTCCCGAAGCGAACAAACTCATCTAGGGCAACTTTGGTGGTCGCCAATTCCGTGAATGCAGCTTTATCTCCCCGTTCGCGTCGAAGGCAATTTTCTTCTGGATCAATGATAAGTCGCCCTAGGTCAAGCCAAACAGAAACGCGCTGTCCAGAAGGCCATTTCACGCCCGTCACATCACCACCGTGTTTACCGATATTGAGCATGACGAGCCGCGTAATTTCGTCTGTTGTATGCCCTATTTCTTCAATATGAGTCAGAAAGGGGGTTCCCTCAAGGTGTGCAAGGGCCATTTTTGCTGCCCTATTTAGGGCTAAGAACCCATCTGGTATCGTTGATACACGGGCACCGCGATCTTCTGGAAATAGGAACGCCGGTCGTTCATCCTTTGCTTCAGCCCATGATCGTAAATCGCTTCTAGTAGCTAAAGAATCGAAAAATACCCTCTCACCCGTCAACGCGATGCCAGCAGCCAAACTTACCTGCGCCAATTCCGACCTAGGCATTGGAATCTCAGTTGCTAGTTCATTCGACTTTCCTGCTTCAATTAGCTCATTCAGGATTACGTCTGCCATTTGCGATAGCGGACATTCCGGTGTTGGAGGGATATTCGCCCACAATTGCGCGGCCTCGCGCAGCGTGAACTTGCTTCTGCGATCCCAAGCGGCAAAATCAATGACGTTTTTGCCGTGCGCCTGGTGAGGCGCTGCCAGTGACACTGATACGGCAGCATTAGCTACTAGTTCGTGCCCAACAGAGGCCGATTGAGTCGGATGATTTTCCTCCTGGACCGCAGCGTCGCCAGACTCATACTCAATTTCCAAAGAAAACTGACCGTTGGTCCAAGTACGTGGGACACGAATAACGTAGATGTGTTTGCTCGCAGTCTCGTATGTGCCGCTCTTTACCCGGAGACGATAGCGGTGCTTGCGACGGTCAGCTGCCAGTTTGACTACACGCTCCCTATGTTCAAAATAGCGAATATCCGTAACGTAAGCAGACCCATCCGATTCTTCCTCTTCACGAATTACAACAGGCACGAGCTTTATGTCGCCGCGCCTAAGAAATGTAGTTGTGGTGGGATTCTCGAACTTGGCGTCGCCCCAACAAAGGCGAATTTTGTTTATGACTTCTTCCCCGCGATACTCATCGAGATAGATCTCAACCTCGTAGAGCGCTGCCGGACCAATACGGCGAAAAATCCGGGGATGAATTGTTACTGGAATATGCCAGAAAGATTCCTCTTCCCGCCTGCCGCGCTGCACCGGCGCTCCAAATTCAACTACGGGCGGCATCAACCGCACTGCCAGCGATGTGAGTAGGCCGACCGGGACGCCGATGTGGTGGGGCATTTGGTTAATTCTTTGCGCCGAGTCTCGGCATATGTCAACTTTACACACGCCTAATTCGATTCGGGCAAAAAATGGTTAACGGGGCGTTTCGCCGCAGTGCCATCGCGGGACAGTCAGGGACGTGACAATCTGAGGTTTAGAAATGGATAATTCGGGGGGAAACAATGCGCAAAATCAGACTGGTCACCATCGCGACGCTGGCACTCACCTTGGCGGCGGCCAACGCCCGACCGCTCGACCCGCACACGATTGTCGTCTCTGGTTCAGCAGAAATCGTCGCCAGCCCCGACCATGCGACGATCAACATCGGGGTCGTCACGTCCGATCTGGTTGTCGCGAAAGCGTTGCAGGCGAACAGTGTCGAGATGGAGCGCGTCGTGGCGGCAATCAAGGCTTTGGGAATTCCCGAAACCGCTATGCAGACATCCGAATTCTCGATCAAACCGCTGCATCCCAAAACGCAAAATGGATACGACGAAGATGAAGCAAAGACACTTGGATATCAGGTGTCGAACAAACTTTCGATCTCGGTAACTGATCTATCCAAAGTCGCCGATATCATCGATGCCTCGGTTGAGGCCGGGGCAAATTCCTCGAACTCAATTTCATTCGAGGTGAAGGACCGCGCTGCTTATGGTGATAAAGCGCTGGCAGCCGCCATTAATAACGCTCGTCACCGTGCTGAAGTCATGGCAAACGCAGAACATTTGAAAGTCGGTCGCGTGATTTCTCTGACGACCGAAGGTGCGAATTTCCAGGCTGGTGTTGGCGATCTCGAGACTGTGGTTGTCACCGGAGTCAGAGCACCTGTTCTGCCCGGCCAGATTACCATTAGCGCGAATGTCATGGTGACCTACGCCATCGAATAGGGGCCGTGGAAGACAAAAACGGCATCTTGTGGTAGCGGTTCGGTCTACTTCCTCAGGACTGCCATGCACATCGACGCCTATCTCGAACGCATCGCCTATTCGGGGCCGGTGCAGCCTGACCTTGCGACGCTTACTGCCCTGCATCGCGCGCATCTGCGGGCAATTCCGTATGAGAATCTCGACGTACAGCTCGGCCGGCCGGCTACCATCGAACGCGCTCCGATCTTCGAGAAGATCGTCACCGCAAAACGCGGCGGCTGGTGTTACGAGATGAACGGTTTGTTCGGCTGGGCGCTGGACCAGCTAGGCTTTCGCGTGACGCGCTCCGCAGGCGCCGTGATGCGCGAAGTGAACGGCGCTGCCTCCGTCGGCAATCACTTGGTGTTGAAGGTGGAGCTGGAGGAGGGGGTCTATCTCGCCGACGTCGGCTTCGGCGATGGATCGCTCGATCCCATTCGAGTCGTGCCAGGTCCATTCGTCTCGGAAGGCTTCGACTTTGCGCTTTCGCATTGCGACGACGGATGGTGGCGTTTGCACAATCATAAGAGTGGCGGGGCGGCATCGTTCGATTTTGATTTGACCCCCGCCGATGAAACCCTGCTCGCCGCGCGCTGCGATTGGTTGCAAAGTGCGGCGAATTCCGTGTTCGTGCAGAACGCCGTCTGCCAACGGCACATGGCTGACGGCCTTATGGTCTTGCGCGGTCGTGTGCTGCGCGAGATCACGCCCAAAGGTTTCAATGATCGCGCCATCGAGAATGCAAACGAATATGTCCGGGCGCTGGACGAAGTCTTCGGCTTGCGTCTGCCCGAAGCTGAATCGCTCTGGCCGCAAATCTGCGCGCGGCACGAAGTCGTCTTGGCCGAACACGCGGCCAAGCTGGCCGCCGATTAGGCGCCGACGGCCTTTCGCGCGGTCAGGACCGCCGACGAACCCGCTTTGCCCTCGATGCGGGTTTCGGCAAATCCGCCATTTGCCAGCAGTTCGAATGCGCCTGCGATTTCCTGACCCGAGCGGCTGATCGGGTTGGGAAGCCATTTTGGTCCCGCTTTTTTGTGCGCGCGCAGGATCAACAACAGCAAGCCGCCGGGTTTGAGCACGCGGTGCACTTCGGCAATGTCGTGATCCGGGTTGCTCCAAAACTGGAACGAATGCAGCGCCGCTGCCTTGTCGAACGTCGCGTCGGGCCAGGGCAACTCGGAAGCGTCGCTTAAGCGCAGCTCGACGCGGCCCTTCTTGCGAAATTTCTTTGTGCGCTTTTCCGCCGTCTGCAACATGAGCTCCGACGGATCGACGCCGGCGATCAAACCGTTGCGTGCCGTCTTGGCCAGCTTTCTTACCAGCCGCCCAGTGCCGAAGCCGATTTCCAGGACGGAATCCGAGTTCTGTATATCGAGCCTGCGCAACGCAAATCTGTGTGCGCCGGCGTTGACCCGGTCCATGAACCAACCGAAGACGCGGCCTCGAAAGCCGTGAGGACGCATCGACTGGCGCACCTTGCTAACCGCTTTGCTCATCCCGCTAGTCCCGGCGCCTCGTCGCGTACCATCTTCTCGACCCTTACATAATCCGTTTTTCCGGTGCCGAGGACCGGGACTTCTTTGACGTGGATAAGGCGGCGCGGCACCGCAAGTTCCGGCACGCCGTGGTTTTGCGCCCAGCCAAGCAGCTCCACGCGTTGGGCATCCGGGTTCGTCGTGACAAGCACGATCTGTTCGCCCTTCCGCCCGTCCGGCAACGAGATCGCCGCATGACAGAAGTCCGGCCACATCGCGGACGCGCAGTTTTCCACCACCGCCAGCGAAACGGCCTCGCCACCGACTTTGGCGAAACGTTTCAGGCGGCCCTTGATGTGGATGAAGCCTTCGGCATCGATCGCGACGACGTCTCCCGTATCGTGCCAGCCGCCTTCCGGTGGAACGATCACGCCGGGATTCTCGGGCCTGATGTATCCGAGCATCACGTTCGGCCCCTTCAGGAACAGCCGCCCGGCATTGGGAATTCCCTCTACGGGTTCGAGACGCGCCTCCATTCCGGCCATCAGGTGGCCGACCGTGCCGGGACGCATGGCGCCCGGCTGATTTGCTGCGGCGACGGGAGAGGTCTCCGTCACTCCGTATCCTTCGAGAAGCTCGATCGAATACTTCTTGCGCAGAAGCGCGCGCGTCTCGTCGCGAACCCGCTCCGCGCCGCACACGGCAAGCCGAAGCGAGCTCAAATCTCCCGGCTCGCCTGCGCGCGCATATTGCGACATGAACGTATCGGTCGAAAGCAGGATCGTTGCCCCCGTCGCCTTGACGCGACGCGATATCTCGCGTGGTTGCAGCGGAGTGGGGTGGAGCACCGTCTTCAGACCCAGGATCAGCGGCATCAGCACGCCTGCCGTCAATCCGAAGCAATGGAACGTTGGCAGCGGGTTGAACATGATGTCGGTTGGATAGAGCGCGACGTGCAGACGCACTTGTTCGACGTTCACCAGAAGATTGAAATGCGATAGTGCGACGCCCTTCGGCGCACCCTCGGTGCCCGACGTGAACAAGATGACGGCCGGTTCCTCGTGTGCAGTGCGCCACGTTACGAGGCCTGGAACGAATTGGCCGATGCCCGCAACTGCCTTGTCCAGGATGGAAAGGTTCTCGCGCACATCCTCCAAGTAGATAATCTCGGCCACCATCGAGAGTTCGGCGACCAACGCGTCCAGCTTGGCGAGTTCGATGAACTTGTGGGCCGTGACGATGCGCTTGACCTTGGCCGTGCGCAGCGCGCTCATCATCCCGGCCGCGCCGCCTGTAAAGTTCAGCATCGCCGGCACACGATCGAACGCTGAGAGCGCGAAGTAGGTGACCACTGAGGCCGCGCTCGTCGGCAGCATGATCCCGACG
>Ga0265342_10002867_pt1 | contig 14548 bp, 8 predicted proteins | sample 4CB327metaG_FD_203125 | JGI IMG/M metagenome (GOLD analysis project Ga0265342, IMG submission 203125) | Rhizosphere microbial communities from Carex aquatilis grown in University of Washington, Seatle, WA, United States - 4-CB3-27 metaG | ecosystem: Host-associated > Plants > Roots > Rhizosphere...
GTCAAGTATGCGCCCTCGTCGCGCCTTGCCGGCCGGGCGCCTCGTCCGCCGAAACATGGCCGCTCTTCTGACCGGCGGCACTAGACGGCGCGGGGGTCTTGGTTCACCATCAGGGCGATGGCGCCCCGATACATCTTTGCCATGTTGGTGGGCCTCGCGTTCGCGCAGCCGGTCCTGGCAGCTGACGAGGAGCCTGGCCAGGTGATGCCGGGCCCCTTCGACGGGCTTGCGCGCAACCTTGCCAACAGCTTCGTGGGGCTCAACTTCGGCTTTCACGTGGCGGCCATCGCTGCCACCGCCACCATGACTACGCAAGACGTGGACCTGCGCGTGCACAACTACTTCCACGAGCACCCTAACTGGGGACACGCGGCGTATCCGGCTGCTATTCTGGGCTTGGCCGGGCCTGTCGCGCTCTTTGGTGGGCTGCACGTCGCGGGGCGCATGAGCGGGAACCCGGAAACCGTGGGTGCGGCCTTCGCCGTGTTGCAATCCGCCGCGTTGACCCTCGGTTACGTTACCGTGCTGAAGCTCGTGACGGGGCGGCCCGCCCCGCGCGAAGACTACATCCCCTCGGTCGCTCCGGACGAGGCCACCTTGAGCCGGACCTTCCGTCCCGGTATCTACCGCGGCGGCGTGATCGCAGGCTGGCCGTCTGGCCACGTGGCGGTCACCACCGCCATGCTCTCATCGCTGGTGGCCTACTATCCCGATAGTCTCTTGCTCAAAGTGGCACTGGTGCTTGGTTCGGCCGGCATGATGTTCGGCGTATCGTCGTTCGAGGCGGGCGGCATGCACTGGGCCTCGGACGCGGTGGCCGGCGCGCTGATGGCTATTCCCATCGGCCTATCCACCGGGCAGGGCATGCGTCGCCTGGTTCAAGGTAATAATGCAGTCTACCAATCGGCGTGGTTCATTGGTCCGTCCCTACGTGCCGACATCACCGGCGCCGTACTAGGGCGCGCGTTCTAGTGATTTTCACCACAGAGAGCACAGAGGGCGGACCAGGAAAAGAAGGGTTCGGATCCGGATCCGGAAACCCCTATCTCTTCCGGGCTCTGCGCTCTCTGTGTCTCTGTGGTGAACTTCCTAGCTCTTCAACTGGGAGATGTCGCGAACCGCGCCGGTGTCGGCGCTCGTGGTCATGGCGGCGTAGGCCTGCAGGGCGGGGGAGACCTGGCGCTTGCGGGCCTTGGGCTTCCAGGCCAGGGCCTTGCGATCCTCCATGGAGGCCCGACGTCGGGCCAGGTCCTGCTCGCTGATGGCCAAGTGGATGCGGCGGTTAGGGATGTCGATCTCGATGGTATCGCCCTCTTCGATGAGGGCGATGGCGCCGCCGCAAGCTGCCTCGGGCGACACGTGGCCGATGGAAAGGCCCGACGTTCCGCCCGAGAAGCGCCCGTCGGTGAGCAGGGCGCACACCTTGCCGAGGCCGCGCGACTTGAGATAGCTCGTAGGATAGAGCATCTCCTGCATGCCGGGGCCACCCTTGGGACCTTCGTAGCGAATGACCACCACGTCGCCGGCCACGACTTTGCCGCCCAAAATGGCCTCTACCGATTCGTCCTGGCTGTCGAACACGCGCGCCTTGCCCGAGTACTTCCAGATCGACTCGTCCACGCCCGCCGTCTTCACGATACAGCCCTTTTCGGCCAAGTTGCCGTAGAGTACGGCCAGGCCGCCGTCCTGGGAATAGGCGTGCTGCTTGTCGCGGATGCAGCCTTCATTGCGATCGAGGTCGAGCGTGTCGTATTGCCGCTCTTGGCTAAACGCTTGCTGGGTCGGGATACCGCCGGGTGATGCGGAATAGAAGGTGCGTACGGACAGGTCTTGGCTGGTCGTCACATCCCATTCGGTGATGGCCTCGCCCAGGCTCTTGCTATGCACCGTGGGCACCTGGCCGTGGATGAGCCCGGCGCGGTTGAGCTCGGCCAGAATGCCAAACACGCCGCCTGCGCGGTGAACATCCTCGACGTGGTACTTCGCGGTAGCGGGCGCGACCTTGCACAGGCAGGGCACTTTGCGCGAAATCTTGTCGATGTCTGCCATGGTGAACTTCACCTCGGCCTCGCGTGCGCAGGCCAGTAGGTGCAGGACCGTGTTGGTCGACCCGCCCATGGCCACGTCCAGCGACATGGCGTTCTGGAACGCTTCGAAGGTGGCGACGGAGCGCGGCAGGGCCGAGACATCGTCCTGCTCGTAGTAGCGCTTGCACAGCTCGACCACCACGCGACCGGCGCGCAGGAACAGCGCCTTGCGATCCGCATGTGTGGCCACCAGGGTGCCGTTGCCTGGCAGCGAAAGCCCGAGTGCCTCGGTCAGACAGTTCATGGAATTGGCGGTGAACATGCCCGAGCACGAGCCGCAGGTGGGGCAGGCCGAGCGTTCGTATTCGGCCACGTCGGCATCGGAGACTTTGGTATCCCCGGCGCTCACCATGGCATCGACCAGATCCACGTGGATCTCCTTGCCGCCTTGGCTGGGCAGCTTGACCTTACCCGCTTCCATGGGGCCGCCCGACACGAACACTGCCGGGATGTTGAGGCGCAGGGCGGCCATGAGCATGCCAGGGGTGATCTTGTCGCAGTTGGAAATGCACACCATGGCGTCGGCGCAATGGGCGTTGACCATGTACTCCACGCTGTCCGCGATCAGCTCGCGCGAGGGCAGCGAATAGAGCATGCCGTCGTGGCCCATCGCGATGCCGTCGTCGATGGCGATGGTGTCGAATTCTTTGGCCACGCCGCCCGCAGCCTCGATCTCTCGCGCGACCATTTGCCCCAGATCCTTGAGGTGCACGTGGCCGGGCACGAACTGGGTGAAGCTGTTGACCACGGCGATGATGGGCTTGCCGAAGTCCCCGTCCTTCATGCCAGTGGCACGCCAGAGGGCGCGTGCGCCAGCCATGTTGCGACCAGAGGTAGATGTGCGTGAGCGGTACTGAGGCATGCGGGTTTCCTACCACGACTGCCCATGCGATCAAGAAGTCCCGACCCCTGCTGATTTGGCAACATCTGCGCTGGTGCCGCAACCAGGTTTCGGCGCTACAATGCGCCGAACCGTGACCGAGACCGATCCCTCGCTGATGAACACCGTGCCGAACGCCGAAGGGGGCAGTGCGCCTACACCTGCGCCTGCGTCTGCGCCAGCGCCAGCGCCCAGCCAAGCTGGGGCCAAGTTCGATGCGCTGGTGGGAACCACGTTGGCCGAGCGCTACGAGATCATTCGCCGCATAGGCGAGGGCGGCATGGGCGCGGTCTACGAAGCCCGCCACACCATCATCGGCAAGCGCGTGGCCATCAAGGTGCTGCTGGAGAAGTTTCTCGAGAACGAAGAGCTCATCGCGCGCCTCCTGCAGGAGGCGCGGCTGGCCAGCTCCATCGGCCACCAGAACATCGTGGACGTCACCGATTTCGGTACCACGCGCGACGGCCGGGCCTTCGTGGTCATGGAGTTTCTCGAAGGCGAGCCGCTTTCCGAGCTCATCATGCGCGACGCGCCCTTGCCGGTCGAGCGCAGCTTGGCCATCGTCAAGCAGGTGGCCAGCGCTCTCGGCGCCGCCCACGCCAAGGGTATCGTTCACCGCGACGTCAAACCCGAGAACGTGTACCTGGTCCGCCGGGGTGACCTGGATTTCGTGAAGGTGGTGGATTTCGGCGTATCCAAGGCCGTGCGCACCCAGGAAGAGACTGGCAGCGAATGGGCGCGGCTCACCCGCACGGGCGCCGTCCTGGGCACACCGCTCTTCATGTCGCCCGAACAGGCAGGCGGCAGCGAAGACCTCGACGCGCGCGCCGACATCTGGGCCACGGCGCTGATTCTGTACGAATGCCTGACCGGCGAGCTTCCCTTCCGCGGCAACAACTATCTGGGCGTCATCGCACAGATCCGGACCAAAGACGTGCAACCACCCTCGGCCTTGCGTCCCGAACTCGGCATTCCCGATGCCGTGGATCGCATGGTCATGCACGGGCTCGAAAAGGATCGCACGCGACGCTATCAACACATGGCCGCCTTCGAACAGGACATCGAGCGCCTGCTGGCCGGGGATGCGGACGTTGCTCTCGACGGTGGTGCCGAGCCTGCCTCCCCGCCGCGAGCCAGCCGCCGCTGGCCTTGGCACCTGGCCGTGGCCGCGGTCTTTGCCCTCGGCATCGGCAGCGCATCCATGCTCGCCCGCGGGGGAAAGGAAACGCCCGACCTCGTCGTCCCCGCGCGGGCGCCCGCGCCACCCAAGCCGCGCGTGCCCCCACCGCCTGTCCCCGAGCAGGCAAGACCCGTGGCCGGATCGCCGCCTGGCCCGCCCAGCGATCACGTTCGCCGCCCGGGCAAGAGTCATGCGCTTCGCCCACCGGTGGTCGCACAGGAGGCTCCGCCTCCCGTGAAAAAGAGCAAGGCCGACGACAAGATCGCGCCTTCGCCCTATAATGCGCCCAAGGCACCCTAGTGCGCGTTCTGGTTAGCTCGCTCGTCTTGCTGTTCTTGCTGCAAGGCTCTGCGCCGCGAGCGCAGGAGCCCGGAGCGCTCGAGCGCGCCCACAAGCACTACGAATCGGGTGTCAGCCTTTTCGAGTCAGGCAACAAGGAACAGGCCCTGGTGGAATTCCAGTTGGCCAACGAGATCGCGCCCAAGCGCGAGAACATCTTCATGCTCGCCCAGTGCGAGTACCACCTCGGCCAACTCGTAGCCGCGCGCACCCACTACCAGGCCTACCTGGCCGAGGAGAAGCAGGGCGAGCTCGCCGATCTGTCGCGCCTGCGCATCGAGGCCATCAATCGCAGGCCCGGGGTGTTCGCCATCAACACCGTGCCCGACGACGTCGAGGTGCGCATCGAGGGCGAGGGAACGGCCGTGGCCGGGCAGGCTCCCAACGAGTTTCGCGTGCCGCGCGGCCACTACCGCGTGACCGCGAGCAAGGTCAATTTTTCCAGCGAAACCCGCGAGCTCTCCATCGACGTCGCGGAGACCAAGCCGCTCTTCTTCAAGCTCGAACCCATTCCCGCCCATCTCACCGTGCGCACGAATCCACCCGGTGCGACGCTGTTCGTCCGGGGCAACCGCACGCAGAATCCCTTCGTGCAGGACGTCCCACCCGGGAGCTACGAGATCTACGCCGAGGCGGCCTACTACCAGCCCAAGCGCGAAACCATCACGCTCAGCCCCGGTGAGGATCGCGTGGTCGAGTTCCCGCTCACCTACGTGCAGCGCTCCGGCCGGCCCGAGCTGATCGGTTTCTGGTCCGGCATCGGCGCCGTGGGTGGTGGGCTGGCGGTGCTCACCCAAGGCAGTCCCACCGGTCTTAAGGCGTCGCTGTCGGTGCCGCTCTTTGGCGCAGGCATGCTCGCGGGCGGCCTGGGGCTTGGTGTGCTCTCGTCCACCACGCCGCTCGTACCGAATTATATTCGCGACAACCTGGCCCTCTTTCGCATCGGTTCGATGTGGGTCGGTGATGTGGAAGGCGCGACCCTGGCCATGGGGCTCAGCCACAGCTGGACGGCAACCTGGCTGGGAGGTGCCGCCGGGCTGACGGCCGGCGCTTTCGCGGGCTGGTGGCTGGACGATCTATCGCCCAACTACGGGCGCGTTTCGCTCATCCAAAGCTCAGCGCTCCTCGGCACTGTTGCTGGGGCCATAGCCATCTCGGCCATCGGGCGCTATCCCGCGAGCCCAGGCGATTTTACCTTGAAGGATCCTGGCTTGAATTCCAACAATCCCCAGGAGACTGACTACAACACGGCTCTCGACAACTACAACAAGGCTTATGACAACTACCGCAACCGACTTAAGCAGCGCATGGCCTGGGGCATGCTGGTTGGCCTCAACGTAGGCTTGGCCGCGGGACTGGCAGTGGCGTACTTGCCGGATCAGAGCGTGTATGGGCCGACCTGGCAACGCGTGATCATGGTCGATCTGGCGGGATTTGCTGGTGCCGTCTTCGCCACCACGATCGAGTTGTGCTCCCGAACCGACAACGGCGTGCACGTTCACTGCGCCGACTCGAGTACCACCCTCAACAGCCGAACGGCGCGTTTCTCGCTCGTGGGCGCAGGCCTGGGCCTTGTCGCCGGCTGGCTGCTCACCATGAACTACGATCGCCCTCGTGAAACCCGGCCCGACCTGCCGCCTCTGTCTTTCATCCCGTTGCCCGGCGCCGTGCCCGTCGAGTCCATGACGGGCGCCGCCGAGCTTCTGCCCGGTCTGCTGTCGCAGGGCCGATTCTAGACCTCGGTCAAGATCAGGGATCGCGCGGTTCGGTCGGCCTGGTCCTGGTGTTCCGGCGCAGGACGACCATCTCATCTTTGCTGAAGACCACGGTGAATCCCGCAGCTTCGGCTTCGCGTTTCGCCCGCGAGTTGCGAAGCACCAGCACGTGGCTGAAGAGAGGATTGCCCAGCAGATTCGTTTGGAATTCCAGTTGCGGAAAGCTGCGACTGAACCACATGTAGCCGCCCGTATAGAGCGACAGATCGAAAAGCAGACCCGTCATGTCGTCCTGCGTTCCGGCCCAGATCTGCCCCTCGTAGCGCGCAGAATCGAGATCGGTGAAGTCATTTCCCTGGCAATGGCGCGCACCATCGACCAGGACTATCCCCAGGGCGGCCAGGATCACCGATCGGACGAACCACGTTCGCAGGCGATGGCGGCGGGGCATGAGCCAACCACCCGCGCCAGCCGCGGCGGCGATGAGCACGAGCGGCCAGAACAGCATCACGAAACGCTCTTCCTTGTGCGCCTGCGTGCTGAGTAGAGCCACGAGCCCGAGCGCCGAGGCAACGAACGGCCAGTTGCGGCGGATGCCCAGGAGGCACAGGAGTCCAAGAATTGGCAGCCCGATGGGTAGGCGATGGTGGAATTCCATCCAATACCACTTCCAAGGCTGAATGCCGAAGATCGAGGCGCCCTCTTCGACGAGGTTGAATTTCACGTAGGCGATGAAGGACGCGAAGAAGCTTCCCCAGGTCAGCCGATCCACGAGCCCGAACAGAAGCATAGGAAGCACGGATGCAGCGCAAGCCACCAGGGCCGGCATGAATCGCCGGGCGACGAGCAGCCAAAGCACCGCCACCAGCGGCACCGATGCATGCTGGATGCGCAGACAGATTCCGAGCCCAAGGAGCAGGCCTACCAAGGCCGCCCGCTTTCGCTGTTCGCGACCCGTGCGCCCGGACGTGCGGACAAGCTCGGCCGTCAAGACCAAGGCGCAGACCAGGCACAGGATCGACACATGCTCGCTGAGCGTGTGGACCGAAAACCTCACTTGCAACGGAAAGGTCGCGCACAGAAACGCGCCCACAAGCCCGCCTTGCCATCCGGCTGGGGCTGTCCTGTCCGTCTCATCCTTGGCGCCTTCGCCAAGGCTTGCCGCTGTTCCGTCCTCGACTCGGCCCGGTGCCAGCCGCCGCGCGAGCAAGACGCCGCCGCGCCATCCGGCCCACACCAAGCTCATGCTGAGCAAGGCCCAATGCGCTTGCAAGATCTTGCCGATGGTGCTGCCGTCGTGCACACCGAGCCGCATGAGAACCGCCATCCAGGCACCGTGGTAGCCAGGTAGCACCCAGGAACGAACCCCGCTCCGCCATTCCCAGGTCTCGATACTGACGCCGGTCAGCCGACCCCAGGCAGGTTCGAGGTACTGAAAATACTCATCGGGGTGGTGGGCCGGCTCAAAGCGCAGGGCCAGGAGGCGCAACACCAGTCCAATGAGGAAGATGGATGCAAGCGCAATGTTGACCCCGCGTTTGCTCACCTCCCCCAGGTCTCCACTTCGTAGACACGGACGACGTCCTTGCTGTCATTCGGCACGAACTCGATGCGGATGCCGCGCGCCTGCGCGCAGTGGAGGTCGTGCGAAGCGACAGCAGCCTCATTCGATAAGACTTGCACGGATGGCCCCTGCCCGTCGTCCGTCAGGCATCGCACGGTGTAGTCATGGACCGTCATGGCCCCGGACTCGACGGAGCCGGCGTGTCGAATCACCACTCGCTCGAGATGGTGCTTTTCACGCCAGGTGATTTCGATCCATGGATGCCGGTCAGGCTCGGCCGACATCCACTTCTCCACGATGTCGGGCGTGGCCCGACCGTCGACCAGGAAGGCAGGATGGTGGTGGTAGCCAAAATCGGCGTGGAAAGAGCTCGCGCGAATGGTGGGGCCCAGATCCCACTGCGAGAAGTTATGGAATTCAGGGGGCGGGGTTCGCGTCCGTGGCAGGACGACTTCGAAGTGGCCGTCGGCCGCGACGAAGGACACCAGTCCGAAAAGCCACAGGCCGCCAAGCACAGCCAAGCCCAGCATCCAGACCTTGATCCGTCGTGGGCGGCGTTCGTGCGGCTGTACGTCTTCCAACACCATGGCTGAATATCACATCCGGCGGTCGGACAGATGCTCCGCGTGGCGCGAAGATCCCGCTACTTCTTGGCCATCCCGTTCATCTCCACGCGAACGGGATGGATCTTCCAGATGTCTTCGCAGTATTCGCGGATAGCTCGGTCTGACGAGAACTTGCCCATGCGCGCGGTGTTGAGGATCGACATGCGTGTCCATTGCTTGGTGTCCTTGTAGGCAGCGGACACCCGGCTTTGGCAGTCGACGTAGGCTTCGAAATCGGCCAGGAGCATGAAGTCGTCGTGCTCCAGGAGGCTCTTCACCAGGCCTTCGAACAGTGTGCGATCCCCGCGCGAAAAGAAGCCGGAACGCAGCAGCTCGATGGCTTCGTGCAGCTCGCTGTTCCTGTCGTAGATGTCGCGCGGCCGGTAGCCTTCGGCGCGAACCTTGCGCACCTGCTCGGTGGTGAGGCCGAAAAGGAAGAAGTTCTCCTCGCCCACCTCTTCGCGGATTTCGATGTTGGCGCCGTCGAGGGTGCCGATGGTGAGCGCGCCATTGAGCGCGAATTTCATGTTGCCCGTGCCCGAGGCTTCCATGCCCGCGGTCGAGATCTGTTCGGACAGGTCAGCGGCGGGATAGATGCGCTGGGCATTCTTGACGTTGAGGTCGGGCAGAAACACGATCCGCAGACGGTCGCGCATGTCGCGGTCGTTGTTGATGACCTCGCCCACGCTGTGGATGAGCTTGATGATGAGCTTGGCGGTGATGTAGCCGGGCGCGGCCTTGCCGCCGAAGATGATGGTGCGCGGGGATTCCTCACGCTTGGGGTCGAGCTTGAGCCTGCGGTAGAGCGCGATGGCGTGCAGCACGTTCAGGTGCTGGCGCTTGTACTCGTGGATGCGCTTGACTTGCACGTCGTACATCGACGCGGGATCGAATTGAAGCTCGTTCTTGCTCCAGGCGCTTTCTGCCAGGGCGCGTTTGTTGTCGAGCTTCACCGTGCGCCACTTTTCTGCGAAGGAGGCGTCGTCGACGAACTTCTCCAGATCGCGCAACCGGGTGAGATCTGCGATCCACTTGTCCCCGATGGCCTCCGTGATGAGCGCGCTCAGTCCGGGATTCGCCAGCATGAGGAACCGTCTCGGCGTGATGCCGTTGGTCTTGTTGCTGAACTTCTCGGGCGAGATTTCGGCAAAGTCGCGCAGCACGGTCTCGCGCAAGAGATCCGAGTGCAGCTTGGCCACGCCGTTGACGGCATGGCTGCCCACGGTGGCCAAGTGGGCCATGCGCACGCGGCGCTCGCCACGTTCGTCGATGAGCGACATGCGCGCTAGGCGATCCGTATCGTTCGGGTAGCGCAGGCGGATCTCGTTGAGAAAGCGCCGGTTGATCTCGAAGATGATCTCCACGTGGCGGGGCAGCAGTTTCTGCATGAGGCGAAGTGGCCAGGTTTCGAGCGCTTCGGGCATCAGGGTGTGGTTGGTGTAGCTCAGCGTGCGAGTGGTGATTTCCCACGCAGTTTCCCAGGGCATTTCCTTGTCGTCGACCAGGATACGCATGAGCTCGGCCACGGTCAGCGACGGATGGGTGTCGTTGAGTTGGATGGCGTACTTCTCGTGGAAGTGATCCATGGTGGTCTCGTGCTGCTCGTAGATGCGGATCATGTCCTGCAGCGAGCACGAGATGAAGAAGTACTGCTGTTGCAAGCGCAGCAGCTTGCCCGCCTCGGAGTCGTCGTTGGGATAGAGCACCTTGGTGATGTTTTCCGAGAGCGCTTTTTCCTCGACGGCGCGCCGGTAGTCGCCCACGTTGAAGGCCTGCAGGTCGAGCGAGATGTAGGCTTGCGCCTGCCACAGGCGCAGCATGTTCGCGGTATTGGTGCGGTGGCCGAGGATGGGCGTGTCGTTGGGGAAGCCCTTGACGACCTGGTCAGGAATCCAGCGCACGCGCAAGTGCCCCTTACTGTCCGAGTACTGCTCGGTGTGGCCGCCAAAACCGACTTTGAAGGCGATTTCGGGATGGGCAATTTCCCAGGGGTAGCCGAGATGCAGCCAGTGGTCCAGTACCTCCACCTGCCAGCCGTCCTTGATGGCCTGATCAAAGATGCCGAATTCGTACCGGATGCCATAACCGGTGGCCGGAATTTCCAGGGTGGCCAGCGAGTCGAGGTAGCACGCAGCGAGACGGCCCAGGCCGCCATTGCCGAGGCCGGGCTCCTCTTCTTGTTCCAAGAGCTCGTCCAGCGACAGGCCAAGCCCCTCCATGGCTTGCTGGGTCGGCTCCCAGATGCCCAGGCTGACCAGGTTGTTGCCAAGTTGCGGCCCGATGAGGAACTCCGCCGAGAGATAGGCCACGGTACGGCTGGCCTGAGAAAAATAGCTGTGCGAGGTGTGGATCCAGCGGTGCAGCATGCGATCCCGCACCGTGTAGGAAAGGGCCAGGTAGTTGTCGTTGGGCGTTGCGACCTCGGGAAACTTCGCCTGGTGCGTGAACAGGTTCTCGAGGAAGTCGTGCTTGATGGATTCGATATCGAGCCCGAAGTGAACGTCTTTGCTCGACGCGATACCTGGTTTCGTGGTGGGATTCTTCATGGTGCGCGGGCATTGTACCGGACAAAGCCCGCCATGTCCCATTACCCCGCGCCGTCCAGGAACACCTACAGAGGCTGCAAAAGCGACGAATAGGGAGAGCGGCGCTCGGCTTCCGCGGGCGAGCTGGGGTCGGCCCCTCGGCGGCCGCATGCCAACGGCCGCGCTACGCGCGTCCATGGCACGCTCGGCTTCCGGGGCCTAAGTCGCCCGGCGGACCGATCGACATGGCCCCTGTCCCTAATCGCTGGCAACCGAGCGCGGACGCTCGGTGCGCGATTCTACGCCGCCGCGGAGCCGTCCCCACCCCGCCCGCACGCCGAGCTTGCACCAGGCTTGGGCGGGTAACGGAGAGCCACGAGAACTGCTACCTCGTCGCACTAGTCTTGACAGCTTGAGAGCAATTCACGCTTTCCAATCCCCTCGCCCCGCGAAGCGGGGAGAGGGCCAGGGTGAGGGGTCTCCCTCGACTACGCAAGAGCGGCGACGGCAGGTTGGCTACTTGGCTATAGTCGCCGGGCAAATAGTTTCTCAAGGTTGCGCTTGAGCACCTCCTCGCTGGGGTTGGTCCACTGGAAGAGGGCGAAGATGCGTTTGAGGATTAGAATGCACTCGGTCCGCACATCCGCGCGGAGTACGACAGTGTCAGACGTTCCCGCGACGCGGATCTCGTCCGGCCTGAGGGGGTAGGCTTGCCGGTGATAGGGGGTAGGTCTGCCGATGATATGGGGTAGGCCTGCCGGTGATATGGGGTGGGCCTGCCGGCGATACGGGTGGGGTACCGGGACGATGGGGTACGCCCTCGGGCGGTGTCCTTCGGCCATCGGGACGATCTTGGCTCGCTAAGTGGCGGGAAACCTTGGCTTTGTGATGGCGCCTTGCGCTGCCAGGGCTTGCTCGTATGGAGGCCTCTCCTCACCCTAGCCCTCTCCTCGCTCGCGCGAGGAGAGGGGACCCGATGGTAGCTGGTTCGTCGGCACCGCGGGACGGCGGCTAGTTCGACGGTACTGTCATCGGGTTGGGGAAGTTGCCGGTGAGGAAGAGGATGGAGTAGACGCCCAGGGATTCCTGGAAGTAGTGATCGTTTTGAACCGTGGTGGAAATCGACTCCTCCACTGCTTCGCGACGGATGTCGCTGGTGGTTGCGCCACCGTCGTCGAAGATGCTGGCGTAGGGACACATGGCCAGGTTCACCGTGTACGAATTGTGGCCGTAGGCCGGGTCGCAGTTAGCCACGGTGCCGTCTGTCCCGAGCTGGTGGCAGATGGTGGAGAACCGATTTGCATTCACCTCGGGCGGATTCTTTTTGTAGAAGTTCGAGTAGAACTCCTGGATGTTGTCCATCTTGGCCTGAATGCGCGACTTTCCTCCGTAGTGCGGCGACGAGTTGGGCTTGTTCTCGGGCAGGTCCTTGTTGTTGCCGAACCAGGCGGCATCGATGCCGAGTCGCCAGAGTGCGCGGCCCCATTCGTAGGGCTCACCACCACCGGAGCTACACGGTTGGTCGATGTGGCCCATGTCGCCCATGAGGCCAGGGTGCACGCCAGTTGCGTCGTAGCAGCGTTCGACCAATTCCCAGACCGTCTCGGCAGTCTTGTACCAGAAGTCGTGGTAGCTCTGGCCGTTCGCTGCCGTGGCAGTGCTTCCCAGTTTGGCCGCAAGGAAGTCGCCGAACACGCGGAAGTATCCGGGCGGGAAATAGTCGACGTACGTGGAATTCACCGTCTTGGGGGCATAGTCGCACTTGTCGGCGGTGCACAGGGCCTTGTCCCAGCTATCCCCGTTGGTCGGGTAGTTGTAGCCGTCGCCGTACTTGGCGTTGATTTCACACTCCATGCCTTTCAGCCAGGCGACGGCGATGTCGGAGAAGTCATTGGGCCATTGCAGGGCCGCGTAGACGAGCCCGATGGCGATGTCCACGTCGCCGTCGAAGGCGCTGTCGCCTTTGCCGGGCTGGTCGGCGGCCAGGCAATCGCCGCTGCTGGTCCATATCCACCCCATCAGCGAGCAGTATTTCTTCTCCGACCGGAAGCGGCGGACGAATTCCCAGAGCTTGCCGACCAAGTCCTTGTCGCCGATGGCGGCCGCGATGGCGATGCCGTAGCCTTGGCCTTCGCTCACCGTACCCTCTGGGATGTCGCTGTGCACGCGCGCGGTACCGGTGCCGCAGGCATCCGCGTCCTGCTCGACCCAGTTCTGTTTCCACAGCTGGTAGCGCTCCCAGACGAAGGCGTCGAACAGATCCTGAGCGGTGGAGGAGTTGGGATAGACGTAGGCCAGCGAGCCGCCGTAGGGATACACGTAGTTGGTCTTCTTGTACGGGAACCAGGCCCCGTTGCCAAAGCCCACCGTCACGGGCGTTGCCGGCGGCTTGGGCGCGCACATGCTGTCGTTCCACAGGCCGGTGGCCGACCAGTCGCCATTGGTTCCGTCGGGGTAGTAGTCGTAGACCTTGAAATTGGGCGGATCGACCGAGCGCGGGATGTCCGGCTTGCCGTAGTACCAGCGGATCCAGTAGTCCTTGGGCGTTGCCGGGAGCGGCCAGGGGCTGACCGTGTTCCATTCCGGGCTGTGCAGCTTGTCGACAGCGCGCCAGGTGGTATTGGGGCCGAAGGCGGAATCGGGGACCGGGCAGTCGAACCAGGGACGATCCTGCTCGCGGTAGCAGATCACCTTGAGCGCGCTGCCCGTGCCGTTGACTTCCAGCTCGATCCATTTCGGCATCAGCGCCGGTTTGGGGAAGAAGGTGAAAGTCTTCTGGCCGGCCCAGATGTAGCGGAAGTGAACCGAGTGGTAGCCCGCCGGCTGGGGCGGATAGCACGGATCCACCGGCGCCACTTGGCCGCCGCAGCTCTGGTAGCCCGGCCCGGGATTTCCCGTGTAGACGAAATAGGTGTTGGTCTGCAGGGACCAGTCCATGCACTTGGTCGCGGAGGCGATGGTGTTGTCGGGAGCGCCGGCGTAGGCGATCCAGTACTCGTTGGCGGTACGTGCGGGAAGTTGGATGCCGTTCGTGTACAGGTTTTTGGAGTCATCCGGGTAGCGGAACACGACCTTCGGGATAGTGCCGCTGGTCGGCCAGTCGGCATTAGGGATCATCACGTAGTACCAGGGGCACATGCCGTCCTGGAACTCCAGGACCGCCTGCATGTCGCAGGCCAGGCCAGTCACCTTGAGGCTGCTTGGATAGGGCGGAACCGCGAAGCCGAGCGTGGTGGCGAAATTGAGTGGACAGGCCGCCCCTGGATAGGGCGTCTTCGGATCCGTTGGGTCGTTCCAGGGCCAGCGGAAGTGAACCTTGGTGTATCCGCTCGGAATCGTCTCGTCGGGCGGGGTGCCAACCTTGCACGCGGGATAGGTCAGCGCGGTGCTGTCCGACGTGATGTGGAACGCGTTCGCGCCGACCTTGGCGGTCGGGTAGGCGGTGTAGTCGGCTTGAATCGTGGTGTCCGTACCCGTGTATTCGATCCAGATATCGCTGTTCTTGGTGTACGACGAGATGTCGAAATTGCCCGACTGACTGCCGGCGGCGCACGAATCAGCTCCCACGGGTTTGATTTGGATCTTGGTCACCGTGCTTGGCAGACATACGGAATAGTACGTGCAGTTGGCCCCGTCCACGCGGGCTCCATAGG
>Ga0265342_10002868_pt1 | contig 14531 bp, 9 predicted proteins | sample 4CB327metaG_FD_203125 | JGI IMG/M metagenome (GOLD analysis project Ga0265342, IMG submission 203125) | Rhizosphere microbial communities from Carex aquatilis grown in University of Washington, Seatle, WA, United States - 4-CB3-27 metaG | ecosystem: Host-associated > Plants > Roots > Rhizosphere...
CCCGCTTAACGATACTGAAAATAAGCGCCTTGCGCCTGATTCGTGGGTCGAAGCGCCAACGGGTTTACGATGCTCTCGGGGATGGACCTGCAATGACCAGCAAGATTGAGGTGGTAAAGACCGACATAACAACCCTGGCGGTCGACGCGATCGTGAATGCCGCCAATGAGCCTTTGCTCGGCGGAGGCGGCGTCGACGGGGCGATTCATCGCGCGGCCGGTCCGGAGCTGCTGGCCGAGTGCCGAACTCTCGGCGGCTGCCCGACCGGCGAGGCCAGGCTGACGAAGGGCTACCGGCTGCCGGCGAAGTTTGTGATTCATACCGTGGGTCCGGTTTGGAGCGGCGGAGAACGCGGCGAGCCGGAGCTGCTGAAGAGCTGCTACCAGTCGGTTTTCAGGATCGCGCGGGAGAATGGGATCGGGTCGCTGGCGTTTCCGGCGATCAGTTGCGGCGTTTACCGGTTTCCGGTGGAGCGAGCGGTGAAGATTGCGATAGGGGAGACGGTTGCAGAGCTGATCTCGGGCGATGCGATTCAGAAGGTGGTGTTTGCGTGCTTTGGGGATGAGATTTTTCAGGCGTACCAGAGGGCGGTGGGCGGGATATCTTGAGACATTGCGACAAGAAGAAAGCGGGTAGGCCGAGAAGTGATTTAGTGCTTCTGATAAGTTCCTTTTCCCCACGGAATGCTGATCGAGACCGAACAGTCTTTCGTGGAGATTGAGTCTTTAAGAACTCCCGAGTCTCTTCCCGTTACGGATGGTAGGTCAAAGAACTGAACATGGCCATTGGCGTCGACGGTGTGTTTGCCTTCGTTGAGCTCACCTGCTGAATCGCTTTGCACCAGCACTTCAGAGTTTGGCGAAAAACCGTCGCCGTAAATCAAGATCGCTTGCCCCTCGGGAACAGCCAGCCTGGCTTCAAGTCTGCAACCATGATCCGTCGACGCGATTGGGTACGGCACCAGCGTTCCTGGGATGAACACCTTGTTGTCTTTGCTTCGAAGTAGAAATCGAAGTGGTTCTCCGTTTGCGGCCCGGATTCCTAGATCGAACTCGACGTCCGCGCCGACAGTCTCTCTATCCTCTTCATCGGAGGCCGGCTTTCTCGTCATCATGAGGCCCTTTCTGTTGACGAACGCGGCGCTCGACACGATTTGAACATCCTGCGGTGATGTGCCGATTTTTAAGAGGGCAAAAATGTAAGGTCTTCCCTCTTGTGCTCCCTCCGCGTAGATGCGATAGCGAATGAAATGCCCGTCGGGGCGAGTCATTTCGTCAAACTGGACGAAGCGAAGACGCGGCCCGGATGGGTTGCTGAAACCAGCATCCCAAGCGACCTGAGTATTCAGCATTTCCACGAATTTCGGCGGCAATTGGTTGGCGGTGTTGCCGGAGGAACCATCCGAGGGCGGCGACTGACCTTGAAGCGCGTGGGGTAGGAGACAAAGGATGGCTGTCAGTACGTAAAAACGAATCGTGCTGGGCATGCGCAACATTGTGCGCCCCGCCCAGCACGATTGCAATCCTGACAATTCGGCGTTGCTCCTAGAAGTTAAACGTGATTTTTGCGGTCATGGCGCGCGGAGTGACGTAGTGCGTGCCGCTGAAGGTGGAGAGGAAGTTGTAGAGCGCGTACTTGTTGGTGACGTTGATGGCCGTGAGATCGAGGTCCGTCTTGAAGCGCTCCTTGTTGAAGAGGTTGTTCTTGCCGAGGGAGACATCGAAGAGGCTGCGCGGGGCGATGCGCGGCGGGTTATGGTCGTCGTTCTCGGTTCCCGGCGCTGGAATGGAAACCAGCGTAGATGAGTATTGGGAAGGAGCGCACGACTGGAAGCCGGCGGTGAGGGTGGCTTTGGTGCCATTGCAGGTGAGACCGGCCTCGGCCTGCTGATCGAAGGTCAGGCCGCTCAAGTCGACGGGCGTTGTACTGTCGGTAGCGAAGGGCACCGCGCCAGCGACGAGACCCGAGTCATAACGCCAGTTGAAGCCGCTCCAGAGACCGTTGAACCAACTGCCAACGTGGGAGACCGTGTACTGCAGGTGCGTGGTTTCGTTGAATTTCTCGTCGTGATCGATGCGGAAGGGCAGACCGCCCTGGCCCACGGTCGCGCCTGCTCCAGCCGACTGTGGGGGGAAGAAGCGGGCGGCCACCGAAGAGGTGACGAGATAGGCGCTGAAGTGATGGAAATCGGGAACTTCAGCATTCAACGCATAGCCCGGAATCTTGGAGTTATGCCAGTCGATGGGGAAGAAGATGGGCGTGTTGCCGAGGACGCTGAAGTCGAAAGCGTTGTGGGTGTATTTCCAGATATACTCGCCGCTGACCACCACATTCTTGCCTACGGCCTGCTGGAATCCAGCATGGAACTCGTTGCGGAAGCCCGGCTGAAGCGTCCCTGAAACGCCTGGAGAGCACGCGAGGAGCGGAGACAGCACGACGTCGGAACACCCGTTGCTGGATAGCACGAGGTTTTCGTTGAACGGTGTTTCCAGGGTGCGCGCATAGGAAACGCGGAGCACGGTGGCTGACGGCTTGATGTTGTAAGCGACTCCCACACGCGGCTCGGGTTGCTTTGTAGTGGCGAGGCCGTTGTAGAAATCCCCGCGAATGCCCAGGTTGAAGTCCCAGTTGCCGGCTTTGATTTCGTCTTCAACATAGAGGGCGAGTTCCTTGACGTCGGTGTGTCCGAAGAAGTGGTAGTCGCTGCCGCCGCGGGTAAGGTCGTAAGGGGCCAGGACCGGAAGAGAGTTGCCATTCGGAAACGAAGTTACCCCATCGCAGTCGGATGAAGTGGCGTACCCCGGCAAAGGATTGCCATCGACGTCCACGCACGGCGAGTTATAGGTGGGGCCGACGACGCCGAGGTTGTCGTGCTCGCGCAAGAAGGTCTGTTCGTAGAGGGCGCCGGCCTTGATGTTGTGATGTCCGCGGACATAGGTGTAGTCGGAGTGGACTCCGGCGTTGGTGAGCGTGCGGTACTGGGAGATGGATGAGGTCTGAATCGGCCCGAGATCGGCCAAAGGATTGCCGCTGGGGTAGTAGTTGTAGTCGTCATTACGGACATACCCGCCAAAGTTAAGAACCGAGGTGTTGTTGATGACGTGCGTGTACGTGGGAGAGATGTTGTAGGTGCCGATTTTGGAGTGCTGATCGGTATTGCCCACGTTCACAAACGTCGGGTTAGCGCTGGCGCCGCCGCCGGTGCCAGTGCCGCCGTTGATCACGTTCTGCACGTTGAGATTGTCGTAGGCATTGGGGTTCTGGAACCAGGAGCGGCTGTAGTTGAAGTCAAGATGAATGGAATCGGCGGGGGTAAAGCTGTAATCGATGCGATCGAAGAAATTCTCCTCATTGCCCTTGTCGTGGAAGACGGAGAACTCGGGGGGATCGAGAAAGCGGCCAGTGTTGAGAGCGTCGGCCTCGATGAAGTTACCCCAGCTTTTTCCCCCGTATGAAAGATCGAAGCCGCCGTTGGCCGACCCAAACGCTCCGTAGACCGCGTAAATATCGCCGGTGGGCCTGGTGACTCCCTGGCCAGAGCGCGTGGTGGCCACGATGACGAGGCTGGTTTTGTCGCCGTATTCGGCCGGAGGCGCGCCGCTGATGACCTCGATGGATTGAATGGAGTTCGACGGGAGTTGGTTGGAAAAAATCTTGCTCTGCTGGTCTGTGATGGGCTGGCCGTCAACGGAGAAGGAGTTGGAGGCATGGTCGCCAAGACCGTGAAAGAGGCCATTGGAGTCGGCGGCAACTCCGGGGGTGGTGAGCGTTACAAGGGAACTGAGCGTGGAGGATGCGCTCTCGAGCGGGACCTTGTTGAACAGGTCTCGGTCCACGTCCACGTGGAAAGTCGGGTCGTCTTCGATGAGGTCGCCACCGGACTCGACTGTGACCGTTTGACTGGCACCGGCGACTTGCAAAACGAGATTCACGCTGATTCCGAGCGAGGAGCGAATTTCAACACTTTGGCTCAAATGTGCAAATCCCTTGGCAGTGACGTCGATTCTGTATGAGTTAAAGGGAACGTTAGAGAAGCTGAACTGGCCAGCGGCGTCGCTTATTGCGGTGCGGTCGAGTCCGCTGCGCTCATTGGTGAGATTGACGGTTGCATTGGGAATTACGGCACCGCTTGGATCGTTGACTGCGCCGCGCACGGCTCCGGCGCTGCCGCTCTGCGCTAACGCTGCGAGCGCGGCGAAGGCGAGGGCGATGAGGGGAAGGAGGCGCGTAATAGCGCCGCGAGATAACGTCATGGCAAAATCTCCTGGACAATGGCTGAAGAACGGGGAATGCGAGCCGCGAGACGGATCGTCGCGGCATCCTCAGTGCATTTGAGGGAACATCGGTCCGCTTCAAAATCAGGATGTGAAGATGCTGCCAGGCATCGCCCGCAGAATGAAGAACTGGGTCGATGCGAGGGCCTGAGTTGGAAACGGAAAGATGCTCTAGCAGGAGATGGGAGGGGGGCGAATGAAGAGGCGTATCTGCCGCTGGCGGGCGATGACGATGGGTTCGGCTTGGGGCATGGAGACCCCCAATTGCACGATCACAATGACGGCAATGGGAGCAGCAACGGGCACGACTGTGTGCATCACAATGCACAGCTGGCAGTGGTCGGCGTCCGATTGATTCGGGTGCAGGTGCGTAACCTGGGCAAAGGCCAGCGAAGCCAGCAGGACAAGACACAGGGCCGTGACGGCAAATTTAGAGTTGCGTCTTGTCGTGCCGCGTTCTGCGCTATGGAAGCTGATGACCATGCCTAGACCTTCAAAACGTCTCCATCGCGAGCGACCATCTGGTAGAGCACCGGGTTCACAAAGAAGCCAAGGAAGAGACGCGAAATCAGGCCCGCGACGATGACGATGGCGAAGGGCTTTTGCGTATCGGAGCCGATGCCCGAGGAAAGCGCCGCCGGCAAAAGGCCCAGGCAGGCAACCAGGGCCGTCATCATGATGGGCCGCAGGCGCAGCAACGATGCCTCGCGAGTGGCCGTGCGGATGTCCATGTTCTGCTCAAGGCGCAGCTTGTTGATGTAGGAAACAAGAATGACCGCAGTCTCCACCGAAACGCCGATCAATGCCAGCATGCCCAGCGCCGAGGAGGCGCTGAACGCTGTGCCGGTAAGCTTGAGCGCGAGCAGGGCGCCCACCGGAACCGTGAGGATGACGCCAAGAACGATGATCACCGGGAACTTGAAGTTGTCATAAAGCGCAAAAAGGATCATGAAGATGATGAGCACGGCCAGCGGCCCGATGAATGCCAACTGGTGCTCTGCGGCGAGAAACTCGTCGTACTCTCCGCCCCAGGTGAGCCGATAGCCGGGAGGCAGGCTTTTTTGTATGTCCGCGATGGCCTGCTGGCCGGCGATGACGCCGCTCTGCAAGTCCCGCCCGTCAATGCTGTACTGCACGCCGATATAACGCGAGTTGCTTTCGCGGTAAATGAAGGCCGCGCCGCCGGCCTCATGGATGTTTGCCAGCGCGCTCAAGGGGATCTGCTGCCCCGAGGGCGTTCCCACCAGCAGGTTGCCGATCTGCTGTTCGCTTTCGCGGAACTCCGGCTTCATGCGCACAACGAGATCGAAGAGTTTTTCTCCCTGGATGACCTGGGTAGCCGCCTGGCCGCCAACTGCCGCCTGAACGACCGCTTCTACGTCGGCCACATTGATGCCGTAGCGCGCGATCTTGTCGCGATCGACGTCGATCAACAGGCTCGGCTGGCCCAGTTCGCGAACTACAGTGAGATCGGTAAATCCCGGCACCTGGCTGAGCCTCCGCTTGATTTCGAGCGCTGTATTCTGCAGCACATTCAGATCCGGGCCGTAGATCTTTACGGCGAGCGCGCTCTTCAAGCCCGTCAGCGCTTCGTCAACAGCATCCTCAGCGGGCTGCGTGTAGTTGAAGATCACGCCGGGAAATGCCTGAAGCTGCCTCTGAATGTCCTCAGTCAGTTCCGCCTTGTTGTGGATAGAGCCGGTCTTCCAGGCGGAGTCGCCGTAGGGCTTCAGGCCCACGTAAAACTCGTCGTTGAAAAAACCTGTGGGGTCAGTGCCATCGTCGGGACGTCCAAGCTCGGAACCGACATCGGTGACCATCGGATACTTGAGAAGAATGTCGCGAACCTGCGGCGAGAACTTGCTTGCAGTGTCGAACGAAACCGTGTAGGGCATGGTGGCCCGAATCCACAACGCACCTTCGTCGAGATGCGGCATGAACTCGCCGCCGATGAAGGGAATGAACAGCAGCGTTGCCAGAAAGATCACCGTGGACGCGATCATGGTGGCCTTGGGGTTTTCGAGGCACCAATCGAGCCAGACTGCATATTTGTCGCTTACCCACTTGAAGGGTTTGTTCTCATGCTCGTGAACGCGTCCCTTAAACAGGTAGGCGCACATGACGGGAACAAACGTAAGCGTTAGGAGCAGCGCGCCGACGAGTGCGATCGCGACTGTATCTGCCATGGGTTTGAATAGTTTTCCCGAAGGCCCGCTGAGCGCGTAAATAGGCAGGTAACCAGCAATAATGACCGCGACTGAATAAAAGATAGGGCGATCGACATCTTTCGCAGCCTTCAGTATTACTTCCTCGAGGTTGTAGTCCTGGCCTTCGCGCGCGCCGAGTTCGCGGAAGATGTTCTCGACCATGACCAATGTTCCGTCAATGAGGATTCCAAAATCGATGGCGCCGATGGAGAGAAGATTGGCCGGGATTCCTTGCGCGTGCAGGAAGATGAAGGAGAAGAGCAAGGCGAGAGGAATCGTGAGCGCAACAATCACCGCGGCGCGGAAGCTCACCAGAAAGGCGAGAAGCACGACGAAGACCAGCACCATTCCGAGCAGCAGGTTGTGCTCCACCGTGCCGATGGTCAGCTGAACAAGATCGCTGCGGTCGTAGTAAGGGCGCACCTTCACATCCGGCGGGAGGACGTGCTCGTTTAGATCCTGAGTCTTGGCTTCCACGCCTTTCAGCACGTCCTGCGCCTGCTCGCCGCGGCGCATCATGATGACGCCTTCCACGGCATCATCGGTTTTATTGAAACCGAACTGGCCCAGGCGTGGGGCGTTTCCAATGACCACATCGCCGATGTCATGGATGTGCACGGGCACGCCATTTTGCGTGGCCACAATGATGTTGCCGATGTCGGCGGTGTCGCGGACGAGGCCGATGCCGCGAACGTAATAAAACTGATCGCCCTGGGAGTAGAACCCGCCCCCGGCGTTGGAATTGTTGACGGAGAGCTGCTGAATCACGGTTGGCACCGTGAGGTGGTAGGCGTAGAGCTTCGCCGGATCGAGCAGCACCTGGTACTGCATGACCGTGCCGCCGAAGCCGGAATCGTCCGCGACTCCCGGCACCTGCTTGTATTCGCGCTCGACGACCCAATCTTCAAAAGTCTTCAATTCCTGCGGCGAACGGTCGGGGCTCTCAAGCACATAGCGATAGACAAGCCCGGACGGGCTGGCAAGCGGAGAAAGCGAGGGAGTGACGCCTTGTGGATAGGTGACCTCGCTCAGCCTCTGAAAAACCACGTCGCGCGCAAAATAGTCATCGGCGTCATCGTTGAACGTGAGGATGACATCCGAAAGCCCATATAGGGAAATGGAGCGCATCACGGTCAGCTTGGGAACGCCGTTCATCTCCACTTCAGTGGGGACAGTGACGAGCCGTTCGATTTCCTCGGCCGCATGGCCGGGCCATTGAGTAATGATTTCGACCATCGGCGGAGAGAGGTCGGGGTAGGCGTCAACCGGCATGTTGTGGAAAGCGACCGCTCCGGCGATGCAAAGAGCAGCCACAAAGAACAGGACGATGGGCCGCTGACGAAGCGCGAATTGAACGACGCGATGAATCATCGGATCCAGCTCCCTAGTGTTGAAACGAATTCGCGAACTGGAGAAACAGGCTGCCGTTCCCCACAACCTTCTCTCCAGCGGAAATGCCCTTTACGATTTGCGTCTGGCCATCCTGGACTTCGCCCAGCTCGACGTCGCGCCGGATGAATTGGTTTTGGCCGTCGAGGACATACACAAAGGGCTGGTTATCGTCATCGCGCAAGATAGATGCATTTGGCACCGCGAGCGCATTCTTAAGCACGCCGGCCGTTACCGTCACCGTGCAGTACATATCCTTCTTCAGTTTTTCGCCGGGGTTGTCCACCACGATGCGCGCCTGCAGCGTTCGGGTATTTGGATCGAGCGCCGACGAGATATAGGAGATTTTTCCGGGGAAGCTGTCAGGATACGCGTCTGTCTGCACAACCACATCATCGCCGCCGCGGACATACTGAAGGTCAGCCTGGTACAAGTTCGCGAGAATCCATACGGTGCCCAGGTTCGAAATCGTGAAGGCCTGCGTCTGGCCGGCCTGCACCACCTGGCCGGGCGAAACAAGCCGCTCCACGACTTCACCGCTTATCGGCGCCAGCACAGGAATCTGCGCCGACGACGCAGTCTTTGCCAGCTCAGCCGGGTTCCTGATGCCGAGAATCTTCAGCCCCTGCTCGGCGGCGCTCAGGTCGGCCTGGGCCTGATTACGATCCGACTCTGCCTGCTCCAGATCCTTTTCAGCGTTCGCGTGGTGTTGATACAGCTCCTGCGCCCGGTTAAAGTTCTTCTCCGCCAGGCGATAGGCATCGGCAGCTTTCAGATACGAATCGAGAAGCTGCGTATAGTCGGGGCTGCTCACTTCAAGCATGGGCTGGCCGGTCCTTACGTGGTCGCCGGGCACCACCAGAATCCGCGTCACCGGCCCACCAACCTGGGTGATCACCGGTGTGGTGTTGAACGCGTTGTACTCCACCGCGCCCGTGAGGCGAAGCGTGTGCTTCAACGCGGCTGGTTCAACGGTGACCACCTGCACGTGCTCCATCTGATCCTGCGGAATGGTAAAGAGCTGCGGAGTCGCGGAACCAGGGTCGCGCTGCGAAAACGAAGTCATGTGCTCAGCATGGTCTTTGGAGTGACATGCCGAGAGCGCGAGCAGGCAGGCGAAGATAAATGCGCTCCCGATTCTTCCGCCAAGGCAATTGATTCTTTGATTCTTCATGGAATGCTCCTGGTTCCCACTGCTTCGCGAAGCTGCTCCAGCGCCACCAAATACGATGACAGCGCCTGGCGATAGCCGAGCTGTGTCGTCCGGTAGGTGCGTTCGGCATCGAGATAGTCCAGCAGGCTGGCCGCGCCGTGCCTGTAGGCGAAATCGGCGATGTCGCGCGATTGCTCCGCCTGATCGAGATAGCCCGAGCGATACAGCGTGACGATCTGATCGTTGGCGCGCGCGCTTTCATACGCGTCTCTCACGTCTGTCAACACCTGCCCGTTGGCGGATTTCTCCTGCTCCTCGGCCTGCGTGATGGCAAATGCGGTGCGCGCAATCTCTCCCTGGTTGCGATCGAAAACGGGTATCTGAACCTGCCCGAAAAGCGAAATCTGATTGAGATCGGCAATGTGGGTGTAGTTGATTTGGCCTGTAACATCTCTTTTGCCGATGGCCTTCTGCAGCGCGTGCTGGCTATTGGCGGCGGTTAATCCTTGCTGCGCCGCGCGCAGGTCCGGCCTGTTTTCGAGGGCCTTCGCCTGAAAGTCATCGAGCGAGCCCTTCATCGGCTGGTAGTTGAAGGAACTGGCAACGTCGTAATCAGGCCCGACCGATTCGTATCCGAGCAACTGCCTCAGGTCAGAAAGCCCCTGCGTCCGGGCAAGCTCGGCCTGAGAGACATCCATCTGGAACTGAAGCATCTGGAGCTTGACCTTTAGAAGATCGTCCTCGCCGATGTCCCCCGCCTTGTATCGCTCTTGGGTGACATCCACCGTGTTCTGAAAGCTCTTCAGGTCCTGGTTCGCCAGGTCCAGGGTCGACTCTGCGAGTTCCACAGCGATGAACTGCGAGGCAACATTGAAGGTGAGCGTGCGCTCGTTGTCGGCAACCTGCCAGCGTGTCTGGGCCGTCACGTCTTTCGCTGCTTCAAGGCGGTGCTGGCGTTTCTTGCCGCGTTCGAACAGATAGCTGACGCCGAGATCGAACTGCGCCGTATTGTCGAGGTAATCTGCGCTGAATTGATCGGGTTGGAAGACGGGTAAAAACTGCGCGTCGCCGATGAGCACTGGGTTCGGTCGCAGATTGGCGGTAGTTTCCTCGGCCTGGCTTTGCTGAATGGTGGTTTGCGCGGCCAGCAGGCTGTGATTGTGCTCGATTGCCTTCTGGATGGCATCGTCAAGCGAGAGGGTCGGCGCACCCGGATTTTGCGCGAGGGTGATCGCTTGCGGGGGTGACGGCTGCGTTTGCGGCTGCGGCGTTTGGGCCGTCGCAAATTCAAACAAAAGCAGCGGAACCAGCGCAAAAGAACAACGTGGAAGTTGTAGACGCATAGGCTCTTTGACTCCAGCATGGTTGAGAGAGGCTGAAAACATGCCGCAGGACAAGACATCGCGGCATCCTCAGTGCATTGAGGGAGCATCGATCCGGTTCAAGTTCAGGATCTCCAAATGCTGCCGCGCATCGCCCGATGAGTGAAACAGTGGGTCGATGCCAAGGCCTCAAATGGAAACGGAAAGATGCTCTAGCAGGAGACGGGCGGAGGACGAATGAAGAGGCGGATTTGCCGGTGGCGGGCAATGACGATGGGTTCGGCCTGTGGGGTAGACGCTCCCAATTGCACGATCAGGATGATGGCCGCAGCGGCAGCAACGGGCACAACCGTGTGCATGACGATGCACAATGGGCAGTGATCCGCGTCAGATTGATCAGGATGAAGGTGCGTGACCTGAGCTACGGTCAGCATCGCCAAAAGGACCAGACAGAGCAACGCCACAGCCGGCAAAAAGCCTGGCCAGACGCCGCGTTTGCCGCGGAAAAGTGTCTTAAGTCCTGTCAATCAATCAAGCCTTCCACGCCCATTCTACAGAAAGCACTCATCATCTTGGACGCTTTGGGCCGGCAGGAGTGTACTTAAGTTACGATTGCGAGCCCAAGGCCCGGGAAAACGGCGGCGCGGGGCGAGCGTCTAAACTTCAATTGCCATGGTTTGTTTTCTTCCACTTTGGAGAGGTTGGTGCGGGCCGGCGCTTTCGCTGGCTATTCTCCTCGTTGCGCCCCCGGCCATTGCCGCGCAAAGCGACCCGCAGAGCGTAACGATCCAGACAGCGCCGAGCCCGCCAAGCGGCCAGAGCTCGAAGCCTTTGCCTCTGAAGCCCGCGGTTCCCGGCACTGGGCGAAATCTGCGTCTGATCCTAAAGGACGGCTCCTACCAATTTGTTCGGGATTACCAGATCGCGGGCGACCGTGTGCGCTATCTGTCACAGGAGCGCGGCGAGTGGGAGGAACTTCCCGCGGACCTTGTGGACTGGGACGCGACAAACAAGTGGGCCAGGGAACACGCCGAGTTGGCGGACGAGAACTCATCGCCGGCGATGAAAGAAGCCGCGGACATCGACGCGGAAGAGACCGAAGAGCGCGCCGACGAAAAAGCTCGCAGGCCGCAAGTAGCTCCAGGCGTCGAGCTCCCCGACGAGGACGGCGTCTTTGTGCTTGACACGTTTCACGGCACACCCGAGCTCGTGGAGCTGAAAGCGAACGATCTGTCGCTGAACTCGAAAAACCGGAAGGGTGTTGCGGTGCTGAACCCGCTGGCGTCCCAACACGCCAGCCTTGAACTTGAAGGCGCGAACGCTCGCGTTCACCTGCACGTGAACGATCCGGTGATTTATCTATCCCTGAACGTCGAGGAGGGACAAGAGCCGGTGCTGTCGCACCCCATAACGGTGAATACGGGCGGCGCAAAGGCCGTGAACGGCGGCAAGCACGGCGCGCACTCACCGCAGTCGGGCTTTGTGATCGTGCGCGTCGACGAGCGGCAGCAAGTGCGGATTGTGGGCGCAATCCACATGAGCCCCAGCGGAAATGTGACGCAGGATGAGGACACCATCCCCACCAAGGCGGAGGTGCTGCCCGGCAAGCATTGGCTCAAGATCGAACCGGCTCAAACGCTCACCATGGGCGAATATGCGCTGGTAGAGATCATTTCTCCGTCGGACATCAGCGAATCGGTGTGGGATTTTCGCGTGGACCCGCGGCTGGGTGACAACCCCGGCTCAATCGGGCCGATCCTGAATACAGGGAACAGATAGTAATTTTGGCTAGTCGAAAGCGTCTGCTAGACTGTTGAGCAAATTTGGTAGTGAGGTGATTTATGCGTCTCCGGTATGTTTGCACTGTTTTAATTCTCAGCGGATGTATGCTGGCAAGCTCTGCGCAAACGGGTTCAACAAGTGCAAAGGTGGCCGCAGGCACCCAAATGTCACCAGTGCAGGCGCAGGAGGAGTTGCTGAACCTCTTCCAGCAGGAATTTATGGGAGTCGCGCAGGCAATGCCTGCGGACAAATACGGCTTTGCGCCCACTACGGCCATCTTCGCGACCTCGCAGGGTGCGAAGTTTGACGGGGTTCGCACGTTCGCGCAGGAAATATCGCATGTCACGACGGCGAACTACTACTTCGCTTCGAAGATTCTCGGGGAGAAGATGCCGGTTGACCCGAAAAGCATCGACAACCTGACGACGAAGGAGGATCTCCTGAAGGCTGCTGCGGATTCATTCGCCTATGCACACAAGGCGCTCGCGACGATTACTCCCGAGAATGCCTACACCACTATTGACGGTGTCGACGGTCTGCACACGCGGTCGGTCATCGCATCCTTCATCTCTGCCCACGGATATGACCACTATGGGCAGATGGTCGAGTATCTGCGCATGAACGGCATTGTGCCTCCGGGCTCGAAGTAAGCCCGTGCTCGATCCAGAGGGCCCTGTCCGAATTCACGATCATCCTCACGGAATCACTGAACGAGTACCGATCCCACTCGGTCAGATGACCGACCGACTGGCTGGATTGAACGCACTCAGCACAAATCCTATGCGGCCAGCTTCCTTTGCCTCCGCCACCGGCTGACGACAAAGTGCCCGAGCAAAATCGAGCATACGATCGCGGTGATGATCGCATCCACTGCGGGCATGGCGCGCGGACCCCATATCGCATAGCCGCGTCCATCGAGATAGGTCATATACGCGACGGGAACGTTTCCGATGGAGTTGATGATGGCGTAGCGCGAACTGCCGCTTTTGCCTGAGCCGCCGAGGAACTCGAGCGCGACACCGGTGAAGAGCGCGTAACCGGCGCCGATCGTGAAGAGAAAAAGAACCGTGCCGGTGAAGTAGACCGCGGGCCGCAGAGGGCCGATGGCAAAGATGGCCAGCGTAGCTGCGTTGATCAAACCGACCAATAGAAATGCTACTGAAGCCCGCACGCGGATGGGAATGAGTGATGCAGCGAGCGCTCCAGCCGAGGTGAGCAGAGCCCCGGCCACGCCGTTGATCCACGCAACTTGATGGCCCGTGACGTGATAGTCGCGCGCGGTTTGCGTGAGCAGTCCAATCATGGCGCCGCTGCAGCAGGGGCAGCCGACGAGGAGCGTGTACGGAATTGCGTCCCAGCGCAAAAAGGTTGACTTGAACTCATGCCAGATGCGCACCGAGGTTTGGTGCGCGCCGTGCTCCTTGATCATCGACTGCGCGGGCGCGGCGAAGACGGCAAGCGAGGGCAACACGATCATGGCGGCGACAATCCAGCCCAGCGTCCCGAGCGAAAATCGGCCGGAGTAAGTGACCAGCACAAAGACTGCAACAGCGCCAAAGGCCAGCGAGCCGACCTGGTAGAAGCTGCCGGCGCGTCGGCGGCTCAACTCGCTCTTGAGCGTGCCCATGATGCCGCCGCAGGCAGCGGCCACGAAGACGCCAAAGCAGGCGCTCAAAAACAGGAGGGCCACCGCCCACGGCGTCACAAGGCTGGATTGATGGAAGGCAGCTATCAAGGCGATGGCGGCAGCAGCAGCCGCAAGCAGGAGCCACGTCCGGCGGCGTATCCAGAAGTCGGTAAGCGGGCCCCAGAGAAAGTAGATGGCGTGGGGCAGCGAGAGCAGCGAGGCAATACTGGCCGCGCGCGCAGGATTGACGCCTTGGTCGCGCAGCAAATAGGTGAGAGCGCCGCTGACCAGCCCCAGAGCGATGACCGCCTCGGGCGTGATGAGCAAGGCGAAAAGCCAGGGGCGATCGTGCGGCGTCGCCGGGGATTGGGCCTCGACCTCCGACCGAGCCGCTGGTGGCATGAGAGTTAGCGTAGCATTCGGCCCGGATTTGGTCAGGGTTTTTGCGGCGTGTGGGCTAGGAGTCAGGAACGGCCACTACTTTCGGCTTTTCCTCGATTCCCACTTGTCACGCGCTTGACTGTTCTGAGCGCCAAGTTCAGTTGCGATGAGCTTGCGAAGCCACACCTGTGCGGTGTCATTGTCTCTCTGGCGATGCCACACCATCCGCAGGACGAACGGCGGCAATCCTAGTGGCTCGGGGCAGGACCTCAGGTTGAGGCCTGTGCCGAATTTCCGAACAATGGATTCCTGGATGCATGCCACCAGATTGCTCGACGAAACGGCATGCAGCACAGAAAGGCAGTGCGGGAGCGCCAGTCTGAGGCGGCGTCGAAG
>Ga0265342_10002869_pt1 | contig 14528 bp, 8 predicted proteins | sample 4CB327metaG_FD_203125 | JGI IMG/M metagenome (GOLD analysis project Ga0265342, IMG submission 203125) | Rhizosphere microbial communities from Carex aquatilis grown in University of Washington, Seatle, WA, United States - 4-CB3-27 metaG | ecosystem: Host-associated > Plants > Roots > Rhizosphere...
TTCTGCGCTTCGATGCGATTGCGCAGGGAGGCCGGCATCGCCGGCGTGCTGTAGTTCCACACCAGCGGACCGGCGAGCAGCGGATCACTCTCGTCGGAGAGCGTCACGACGCGCGAGACGTAATTTCCGATGACGGGAAGCGTGCCGTTGTCGACGAGGAAAACCACATCGGCTTCGAGCCCCTTGGCGCCGTGGACCGTCATCACCCGCACCTCGTCGCGCGCGGCGTCGAGATCCCGCTTCACTTCTGTTTCGGTGGCCTCGAACCAGGCGAGAAAGCCCTGCAGCGACGGAACGTTGGCGCGCTCGTAGGCAAGCGCCTGCGCCAGGAACTCGTCGAGAACGTCGTCGGCTTCGGCACCCAGACGCGCGAGGAACGCCCGGCGGCCGCGGTCGCCGGCGAGGATCGCGGCGAAGAAGGCGTGGGTGCCGACACGATCGGCACGGCCACGCCAGCGCTCAATGGTTTCGCGGGCGGCGACGAGAGCCGGCGCACGGGCCGCGGCGAGCGCCTGCCAGAGCGTGCCTACCCGGCCATAGGCGAGCTGGTAGAGCGCTTCCTCGTCGAGGCCGATCAGCGGGGACTTCAGCACTTCGGCAAGGGCGAGATCGTCCTCGGGCAAAAGGGCGACCCTGGCGGCCGAGACCAGATCCATGACAGCGATGTGTTCGGCGAGGCGCAACCTGTCGGCGCCGGCGATGGGCACGCCGTGCAGCTTAAGCTCGCGATTGATGGCGTCGGTCAGCGCGCCGCGGGAGCGCGTGAGAACGAGAATCTCGCCCGGGCGAATCCGACGCACGCCGCCACCCCTGGTCGGCGCGTCCAGCACCTCGCCCTTGATGAGCGCCGACACGGTTTCCGCAATGCGACGGGCGAGCTTGACCTCGGGGCTCTCGTCGCCGAGGTAGTCGAGTGGCGCCAGCCAGTCGTCCGCCTTGGCCTTTTCAGGCGCCAGTTCAAGCGGCCACAGCAGCACCCGGCCAACCTCGCGATGGCGGCGAGCGCTGTGGGTGGTCGGCTTGGGCTCGGCGTGGAGCCCATCGTGCACATCGGGCGCCGCGAAGACGGCGTCGACCGCCGCCAGAATCTTCGGCACCGAGCGGAAGGACAGGTGAAGGTCGACATCCTCCCACGCGTAGCTTCCGGCGCGGGCAGCGCGGGCGAATTCGCGCCGCATATGCGCAAACCAGGCGGGAACGGCGCCCTGGAACGAAAAGATGGACTGCTTTTCGTCGCCGACAGCAAACAGCGTGCGCAGGCGCCCGCCCGACGCACCCTCGCCGGAGAAGAACTCATCAACCAGGCGCCCGATCACCTGCCACTGGCGCGGACTGGTATCCTGCGCCTCATCGACCAGAACGTGCTCGATGCCGCGATCCAGCTTGTAGTGCACCCAGCGATCGGCATCGTCGCGGGCGAGCAAATTGGCCGTGCGCACGATCAGATCCTCGAAATCAAGGACACCGCGGGCCGACTTCAGGCGCGTGTAATCGGTGATGGCGGCATCGGCGAGGCGGAGCATCGCGGCAGACATGGCGTAGAGATCGGCGGCAAGAATGCGGTCGAGCAGGGCGGCAAGGCGAGCGCCCTCGTTCGCCAGCAAATCGTCGAGGCCGGGCCAGTTTCTGGCGAACGTTTTCGTGACGACCGAGGTGCGGAGGCCGTTCTCCGTGAAGAAGAAATCGATCAGAGCCTGGTAGCGCGCCGCGCCATCGCTGGCCTCGAGGAAAGGCCGCAGGCGGTCGGCGGCCTTCCGGTCGGTGACGCTGCTGGCAAGCAGACCATTGTGCAGCCGGCGCGCGGTGGCGCGATCCAGCGGGCTGTCTTCGACGGCGGAGCGGCGGAGGTCGTCAGCAGACGCAGTGACGCCCAGCGTACCGCGCAACGCGACCAGCGCCGCATCGAGATCGTCGCCGGCGGCGTCGATCCAGGCATAGAGCTTGTCGCGCGCGTCGATGAACTGCCCGAGACTGTCCTGCCAGGTGGTTTCGCTGACGCGAGCGACGACAGTCGCCAACGCGAGGCCGAGCGGGCCGGCGGCGCGGGCAGCGGCCGCCGCGAGCACCCGCGTGCGCGCCTCCTCCTTCAAGGCCGTGGCGCCGCGATCGTCGAGCACCTCGAAATGACCGGCGACATTTGCCTCGAACGGAAACTGATGGAGCAGGCGCTCGCAGAAGGCGTGGATCGTCTGGATCTTCAGGCCGCCGGGCGTGTCGAGCGTGCGTGCGAAGAGGCGGCGCGCCGCAATCAGCCTGGCGGCGGTCGGCGGCCTGCCCTCGAGATTCTCGATCTCGGTGCGCAAATCGTCGTCGGACAGTGCCGTCCAGCGGCCGAGTTCGTCGAACACCCGGCGGGCCATTTCCGAGGCGGCCGCCTTGGTAAACGTCAGGCAGAGGATGCGCGCGGGATCGGTGCCACCGAGCAGAAGCCGGATTACGCGGCGGGAGAGGACGAAGGTCTTGCCGGAACCGGCGTTGGCGGCGACCCAGGCCGACTGGCGCGGATCGGTCGCCTTCGCCTGGGCCTCGCGGGTGGCAAGCTCGATCTCGTTCATGACGGCGCCCCGCCCATCATGGCGACGTCTTCCGGACTTTCCGTGAGCGCCCACTCACGCACGCGGGCAAGATGATCGTAGTCGCCCTCGTAGCGCGCATTCTCCATGCGCGGGCGCAGCCGCGAAGCGTAGGGATGGTCGGGATCGGCGAAGGCGCGGGCAAGTTCGGTCATCTCGGCCAGTGCACGGTCGGCGAGCTCGTCGGCGGTTTCTTTTTCCCTGTCGCGGACGGCGGATATGTACGGGTCCTCGCGGCCGATCTTGCCGACAGCAAGCCAGGCCAGTTCGCTGACGCTGGCGCCCGCCGGTATCCCCGCGAAGCCGCCGCCGCGAACCATTGCGGCTTCCAGCGTCATCTGCGGCGTCAGGCCGGCGAATACGGAGCGGTCGGTCTGCGGCGTACCAGTCTTGAAGTCGTAGATCGCCACCCTGCCGTCGCGCATCCTATCGATGCGGTCGGCGCGGCCAATGAGCGTCAAGGCATCCGGGATGATCGACAGCGCGCCCGAAATCTCGGCGTGGCGTTCGGCGACGCTGCCGGCGCGCGACGCCTCGAAGCCGACAAACCAGCGGGCAATCGCCTGAAAACGCAACGACCAGACGGCGTGCACCTCGGGAAATTCGGCGACCTCACGCAGAACCTCGGCGGCGACGGCGTCCAGCCGCGCGACGGCGGCCTCGTCAAAGGGCCCGCGCCATTCGGCGATGAAGTCGCCCAGCGCCTTGTGCAGCAAACTGCCGCGGAGTCCGCCATCGGGCGGGCGGGCGATCGGATCGAGCGGCCGCAGCTTCAGGACATGCCTGGCGTAAATCGCGTAAGGGTCGCGGATCAGCGTCTCGATCTCGGTGATCGAGAGCGTCTTCGGTCGCGCAACCAGCGGCGGCCGGGGCGCCGGGCGAAGGACGCGCGGCGCTTTCGCGGCGATGTCGAGCCGGCGCGCCCAATCGAGATAATGCGCACCGCGCGCGACCAGTTCGGCGGAAGCGGCTTCGCCGACGAGCGCGCGCAGCCGCCGCAGCCAGCGCGACTCGACGGTCGGCGCGCCGCCGCGCTTTTCGGCGCGGGTGACGATGACGTTATCCTGCGCCACGGCCTCAAAGAAATCGTGCGCCGAAAGCCCGAGGCGCCGTTCGGGCGACGGCAGGCCGAGTTCGCTGCGCATGGCGCGCGACAGCCAGGGATCGGTCGCGACCGCGGCCGGCCAGATGCCTTCGTCGAGGCCGCCGACAATCAGCCGGTCGACCGATTGCAGGCGCGCTTCGAGGGCGCCCCAGATGTGGATGCGGATGTCGCCGCCGGCAGGACGCTGGACGCTGACATCCTCGATGAGAGCCGCGAAGAGATAAGGAAAATCGCCGGCGGAGAAGGTGAGCGCTGCGGCTTCCTCATCCTCGGCAACGGCCTCGAGCAGACGGGACAGGGCCTCGCCGCCCGGTGTCTGCCAGAGGCTCGCCTCGCCGCCGCCTGCCTCGGCAGCGGTGCGAAGCGCGCCGGTGACGGCGCCGCAGGCAGCGGTCAACGTAATGCTCGACCCAGCGGCAAGCAGGTCGCGCAGCGGAGCCAGCGCGGCGGCCAGCACTCCCGCAAGCTCGCCAGCGAGCGACCAGCCGCGGGCGTCGACCCGGCGGCGAGCCGCTGGCGCGTGATCGTCACCCTCAAGGCCGGCGCGGGCGCGCTCCAACGCCGCCGGCAGGGCAACCAGACCGCCGGGCACGCGGTGGCCGCGAAATAACGCCAGTTCGAGCGCGCGGGCAGCGGCACGGCAGCGCTCGGGCGCCATGCCGAACGCGGCGAAGGGATGCTTGAGCAGCGCGAGCAGGCTGACGGGCTCGCCATCTGCGGCACACGTCTCGATGAGCAGACGCGCTAATATACCTGCGGGATCGCGGGAGAGCGGCGTGCCGGCCGAATCGTCGATTTCGAGGCGCCAGCGGCCGAGCTCGGCAGCGACCCGGCGGGCCAGCGCACGATCGGACGTGACGAGGGCGGCGGTCGCGCCCGGCCTCTCCAGGGTCTCGCGCAGTGCCAGTGCGATGGCGACCGCCTCCTCCTGCTCGTTGCGGGCCACGACAAGGCTGGCGCCGGCGAGGGCAGCGGCGGGCAGCGTGAACTTCTGCCACGCCTCCAGCGTCGCGGAGGGCCGCATCGCCTCCGACAGCACGCGCACGCGCGCCGCGATGCCGGGCAGTGGCTCCGCCAGCGGCATGACGGCCTCGCGGGCGATCCCGATGGTGGCGAGAAGCTGCTTCAGGGCACGCTGGGGATGACCCGCGCTGGCATCGGGCTCGTCGGGGTCGCCGATGGCCTCCCACCCGGCCTCGTCGAGGTGCTGGTCGAGGCCCGGCAGGACCACAGCGCCATTGTCCAGCCTGGCAATGGCGGCAAGGAGTTCGGCGGTTGCGGCCAGCGAACCGGTAGAGCCGGCGGCGATCACCGGGCCGGGCGAGCCGCGCTCGGCAAAGCGTCGCGCGGCGCGGCGAATGAGGCCGTCGCGGCGGGCAACCGGATCGGCCCGGTCCTTTTCCCGAAGAATGGCCGGCCAGGCCTCGGAGACGATCTTCAGAAATTCCAGGGTGATCTGGAAATAGGCGGCGTGATCCTCGGGCGTGAGCGTTGCCAGCCGCGACCAGGTCTCGGGGGCGCCTTCGAAATCATCGATGAGGCGCGCAAGATCGCCGGCAAGGCGTGCCGCATCGGCGGCGGAAGCGGGAATATGAAGCGGCTCGCCGTCCTTCAGACCGAGCAGGCTGCGATGCATGCCCTTGTCGAAGGCGAGCGCCAGGCGCGTGAGGATGAGACGGCGGGTGAGCGGCGAAAGCGCCTGCGGGAGGACCAGCCGCTCGTCCGTGGCTTCGGCCGCGGTATCGAGAAGCGCGGCATCCTCGTCGATATCGCCGATCGGGCGAATCGAAGGGAGCAACAGCGCACCGGTTCCGGCACGGGCAAAAAGGGTGTCGGCAAAGGCGCGCACGGCGCGCCGCGTCGGCAACAGAACCGTGACGCCGGCGAGCGCCAGCGGATCGGCGCGATCGAAGGGAACGAGCTGGCCGCCGAGCAGCGCGTCGGCAAGTACCGGCAGAAAAGGCAGACCAGCGGGTATGTTGAAAACGCGCGGAGGGTGGCCGGCGCCGCCCACCCGATCAGGCCGCGCTGTCAGCGATGGTCGTCTCCGCCTCGCTGATGGCGTCGGGAGTGCCGACGTGAAACCAGAGGCCGTCGAGGCGCACGCCGAACAGCCGGCCGGCTTCGAGCGCGCGATTGAACAGCACGTTCAGCGAAAACGGCCCAGCCGGGGCATCGGCAAAGAGGCGGGGGTGGAGAATTGCCGCGCCGCCGTAGACGAACGGCACGACTTCGCGCTCGGGCCGGCGAACCAGGCGGCCGGCCGGATCCATGCGGAAATCGCCACGGCCATGGTAGCCAATGGTGCGCACCGTGGCCGCGACCAGGAGTAGCGCATCCATGGCGTCATCACGCCAACCGCCGGCAAGCCATTTCAGGTTGGGACGGGCGCCCTCGATCCAGAACGAATCCGAGTTCAACAGATAGAACGGGTCAGGACCGAGCAGCGGCAGCGCCTTGGCGACGCCGCCTCCGGTATCGAGCAGGAGCGCGCGCTCATCCGAAATCACGACGTGCGGGCTCTGGCGTCGCGACACGTGAACGCCGACGAGATCGGCAAGATAGTGGACGTTGACGACGGCGGTCTCCACGCCAGCCCCGGCGAGACTGTCCAGGGCGCGGTCGATCAGCGCCTTGCCGCCAACCTCGACCAGCGGCTTCGGCGTGGTCACGGTGATCGGCCGCATGCGCTTGCCGAGACCGGCGGCAAGAACCATGGCGCGTGTGGGCGCGGTGGAATGATTTGCCGGCATGGCCCAAGCCTCGTCTCAGGAAGAGAGGTGTCTCTCATACCAGAGAGCCGCAGGCGAAAGAACGGGATGCGCCAGCGCCTGTGCAAGATACCCGGACAGCCGCGTTAAGTGCCTGACATACTGAGACTTTCCAGCTGCGGCAAAGCGCGCAAACGCACCCATGTTCTTCATGGTGCGCACGGCGCCGCAGATCGCAAATGCGGTCCGGAAGGAATTGACGGCGAAAGCCGGATCGCGGGTCTGGCGCGCGGCGATGTAGCGGGCGACAAGATCGGCGCGGAGCGGGACGGAGACATCGACACGCGCATCGAAGGCCAGCGAGGCGACATCATAGGCGGCAGGACCGAGGAACATGTCCTGAAAATCGATGAAGCCAACGCGGGCGATACCGGCGCGACCAGGCAGCCAGAACAGATTGGACGACTGCACGTCAAACAGCGTCCAGCTCTGCTCGGAATGCGCGAGGTGGCTATCGAGCGTCTGCCAGATGGCGAGGAACTCCTGCCAATCGACCGATGCCAGCGGTCGGCCGCGGACAGAGGGCGCATACCAGTCGGCAAAGAGCGTGAGTTCCGCCAGCAGTGCGTCGCCGGAAAATCGCGGCAGCGCATGCGTGCCGCCGCCGGGTATCGGCAGCGCCGGCGGCCGCGGGGCGGCATGCAGAGACGCCAGCGCCTCGACTGCGACCGCGTAGCGCTCCGGCACCGGGCTATCGCCGGCCGCGATGGTTTCGTCGCCGAAGTCCTCCATGAGCAGAAATCCCGCGCTTCGGTCGGCGGCGAATATGCGCGGCACCGAAAGCCCGGCTGCAGCCAGCGCCTCATCGACCGCGAGAAACGCCGATACGTCGCGGGCGCGGAACCGCCGACGGGGGTCGCCGGGATCAAGCTGCCCGTCAGCCGGCCAGTCCATCAGGATGGCAGCAGGCGCGCTCGCCACGCGTTCGTAGGCGCGGGAAGACGCGTCGCCGGCCAGACGCCGCCGCGGGGCCCCGCCAAAGCCGGCGGCAGCGATGAAGTCGCCGGCGGCGCGGGCGCGCAGAACGCGCGCCAGGATCGCCGGATCGCCGGAGAGCCGCGCGCGCCGGCCGGCGCCGGCCATCGCCAGCTCAATCGTGAGCCGCGCCGCGGGCAAGCGGTCGCCGGCGTTTTCCGGCCACTCAACCAGCGCCATGCCGGCTTCCACGGCGTCGATCAAGCCGAGCTCGTCGAGTTCGGCCGGGTCGCCGATGCGGTAAAGATCGATGTGGGTCACGGCAAATCCGGGCACGACGTACGTCTGCGCCAGCGTAAACGTGGGGCTCGGCACCTCGAGATCCGGGTCGCCGGCCAACGTGCGGATGAGCGCACGCGCCAGCGTCGTCTTGCCGGCGCCGAGGCCACCCGACAACGCCACGACGTCGCCGGCAGCAAGCCGCATCGCGACATCCTGCGCCAGGCGGCCGGTCGCGCCCTCGTCGGGCAGGTCGATGAAGAATTCAGACGCCGTTTCAGCCACGGCCGAGTGGGGTCACTCCGCGGCGACCGCGTCAAGGGCCGGCCGCTGCGGCAAGCGCACCTTGGCGATGGTGCCCCTGCCCTCCTCCGAGGCGATCTCGACGGTGCCGCCGTGCAGCGCGACGAAGCTCTTCACGATCGACAGGCCGAGGCCGACGCCGCCGCGAGCCGTTCCGCGCGGCATGCTGGAAAAGCGATCGAAGACGGAACCGAGGAACGCGGCAGGAATGCCCGCGCCCTCATCGGCGATGGTAAACTCGACGAAGCCGCCCGCGGTGGCGACCGAGAGGCGTATGCGGCCACCCGCAGGCGAGTAGGCGATGGCGTTGGAGAGGAGATTGTAAAGAATCTGGCGCACGCGGCGCTCATCCGCGATGAGGCCGCCAACGTCCGGCGCGATGGAGGTATCCAGCCCGATGCCGGCCTCCTCCAAGCGCTCGCTCACCTCCTCCACGGCACCGGCGATTGCCGCCGGCACGTTAACCTCGGCGAGGTCGAGACCCATGATGCCGGCATCGATGGTGGTGAGATCGAGGATATCGTTGACGATGGCCAGCAGCGAGGCGCTCGACTGGGTGATGTAGCCTGTGTACTCGCGCTGCTTGTCGTTGAGAGGACCAATCCTGGCATCAGAAAGAAGCTGGGCGAACCCGATGATGTTGGTGAGCGGCGAGCGCAGTTCGTACGAGACGTGATGGATGAAGGCGTTCTTGAGGCTGTCGGCAGCCTCGAGCGCTTCGCTGCGCTCGACCAGCGCGCGCTGGACCTGCACGGAATCGCTGACATCGACGAATGTCACCATCGTCTGGCCGTCGGGAAGCGGGACGGTAGCGTAGTCGATGACGCGCCCATCCGGTCGCTCCATGCGGCCGGAGATCGACGTGCGCGTCTCGTCGAGACCGGCAACGCAGGCCGTGAAGCGGCGCCACATGGCCTCGTCGTCACTGGGTCGCCGGCAAACGGCGACAATCTCCGACACGTGGGGTCGACGCTCCAGGAATTCGTGGGCCAGCGCCCATATCTTGGTGAACGAGGGATTGTTCAGGCGCAGGCGTCCGTCGGAGCCGAACACGGCCACGCCTTCGGTGAGATGGTCCAGCGTGGCACCCTGGACGCTGACCAGCGCGTTGTAACGGCTTTCGAGATCGAGCCGCTCGGTGACGTTTTCGTACACCCAGGTGGCGCCGCCCTGCGGATGAGGATTGGCGATGACGCGCAGGGTGCGGCCATCGGGCATGTGCCACCACTGCTCGCGCGTTTCCATCGAACGATAGGCGGCGAGGAGATCGGCACGCCATGAGCGGAAATCGGCCTGCTCGGGCAATTTGTGAGCGGCGCGCAGACGGTCGAGGATCGCGACCTCATCGGGTGCGGAATCGAGAAAGGCCGCATCAAGGTCGAAGAGAGCGCGATACGCGGCGTTGTATGACTTCAGGCGATGATCGGGTCCGAAGATGGCAACCGCCGTCTGCAGCGGATCGAGCGTGCGGGCATTGAAGTCGATCTCGCGGCGGAGCGCAGCCTGGGCGGCCTCGACCTCGGTGACGTCGATGGCGAGGCCGGCGCTGCCGTTCTGGGTCGCGATATCGGCGATGTCGAAAATGCGACGGGAGCCGGCGACGATCGCCGAGAGGCGCCGGTTGAACACGGGGTCGGTCTGATGCGCGGCAGCGATCGCAACGCGGCTCGTGGCATCGAGCAACTCGAGGCCAAGAGCGACGGCGGCATCCTGATCCTTGGCTTCAACCGCGACGGCATAGGCGGCATTCACCCACACCAACCCGCCCTTGTCGTCACGCAGCCAGACGGGCAGCGGCGCCGACGCCAGCATCGCGCGTGTCGCCTCGAGCTCGGTGGTAAGTTGAGCGTTGCGCTGCTCGATCTCGGAACGGGCGAGCCGTTCCCCGGACAAATCGCGAAAACGGGCGACGGCGGAGCCGCCGACAACGCGCCCACGTACCTCAATCAGGCGGTTGGCATTGGTGACGACAACCTGCTGGAACTGCTCGCCGCGCTCGCGCAGATTGATCAGCAGCTGATCGAGGCGCGCAGAGGAACTCGACTTCAACCACGCGCCAAAGTCGAGGAAGTCCTCCTTGTCAACGGGAACGCCCGAGGACGGCGACAGGCTGCCGGCCAGCAACGGCGCCTCGTCGGGATCGCTCCACGCCACCAGCCGCTGGTCTTCATCATTGACCAGCGCTTCGGCGCGGTCGGCGAGCGAACGCAGATCACCGACCAGCGCTTTCAGCTGGGTGTTTTCGGTTTCGGCGCGATTGCGCGCGCGAATGAGCTGGATGGTGGCGAAGACGGAAAAGGTAACGGCACCGACCAGCGCCGCCATCAGCACCACGGTAGCGAGATCGATGTTGCCGGCAACGAGTTCAGCGGTCTCGGCATGCGCAGAAGACGGGACGACTGCGACGACGGCGATGTAACCGGCCCGGCGAATCGCCATCGCGTTCCCGCCATGCCATCGCATGCAAAGGACCCTTCGTTCCTGTCCCTTTACTCATGGGTGGCTTGGATGCGCGGTCGCAGACAGCCCGCACGACAACTCGCGAATCACGGTTATGTATAACCTCTCGCGGAATCGGCATGAAGGCCGCGCATGCGCGAAAAAAAGGTCGTGTTGCGCGGATACACCGCCGGCAGGGATCAGTAGCGGTATTGCTCCGACTTGTAGGGCCCCTCGGGCTTCACGCCGATGTAGGCAGCCTGGCGCTCGTTAAGCTTGGTTAACTGCGCGCCGATCTTGGCGAGGTGCAGACGTGCGACCTTTTCGTCGAGCGCCTTGGGCAGGGTGTAGACCTCCCGCTTGTAGTAGTCGGGCCTGGTGAAAAGCTCGATCTGCGCCAGCGTCTGGTTGGTGAAGCTCGCCGACATGACAAAGCTCGGGTGGCCCATCGCGTTGCCGAGATTGACCAGGCGGCCCTCGGACAACAGGACGATGCGCTTGCCGTCGGGAAACTCGATCTCGTCGACCTGCGGCTTGACATTGTGCCATTTCAGATTGCGCAGCGCCGCAATCTGAATCTCCGAATCGAAGTGGCCGATGTTGCAGACGATGGCGCGGTGCTTCATGCGGCGCATGTGGTCGATAGTGATGACGTCAAGATTGCCGGTCGCGGTCACGAAGATATCAGCGCGCGGGGCGGCATCTTCCATGGTGACGACCTCGTAGCCCTCCATTGCCGCCTGCAGGGCGCAGATCGGGTCGATCTCGGCGACCAGAACGCGCGCACCGGCCTGGCGGAGCGAGGCGGCCGATCCCTTGCCGACGTCGCCGAAGCCGGCAACCATCGCAACCTTGCCGGCCATCATCACGTCGGTGCCGCGACGGATGCCGTCGACCAGCGACTCGCGACAGCCGTAGAGATTGTCGAACTTGGACTTGGTGACCGAGTCGTTGACGTTGATCGCCGGGAAGAGGAGCGTGCCGCCACGCTGCATCTCATAAAGGCGGTGGACGCCGGTGGTGGTCTCTTCGGTAACGCCAAGGATGTTCCTGGCGATGGCGGTGTAGAAGCCGGGGTGGGAGCGCAGCCGCTTCTCGATGGACGCGAAAAGAACCTCCGCCTCCTCGCTGTCAGGCTTCGCAAGGAACGCGGTATCGCCCTCCTCGGCGCGCTTGCCGAGATGGATGAGAAGCGTGGCGTCGCCGCCGTCGTCGAGGATCATGTTGGGCGTGCCGCCGTCGGCCCACTCGAATATGCGGTGGGTGTAGTCCCAGTAATCAACCAGGTTCTCGCCCTTGACCGCGAAGACCGGCGTGCCGGCGGCGGCGATGGCGGCGGCGGCGTGATCCTGCGTCGAGTAGATGTTGCAGGAGGCCCAGCGCACGTCGGCGCCCAGTGCCTTCAGCGTCTCGATGAGGACCGCCGTCTGGATGGTCATATGGAGGGAGCCGGCGATACGGGCACCCTTCAGCGGCTGTTTGGGCCCATACTCCTCGCGGGTGGCCATGAGGCCCGGCATCTCGGTCTCGGCCAGCGAGATTTCCTTCCGGCCCCAGTCGGCGAGATTGAGGTCCTTGATGACATAATCGGGTCGAGCCACGGGCTTTAGTCCTTGATCGGGGAAGGCCTTGCTGCGGTCTTATAGCCGCGGTCACCGAGCCGGGCAATAATCATATAAGCATTTCTTTATGTCTCAACCGAGCCCGTTCAGGACGTCGGCGGCAGCTTTCACTCCGGTGATGTAGGCGCCGTGAGCGGTGGAATAATCGGCTTCCGAGCACGCCTCGCCGGCAAAGAAGATGCGCTCCTCGACCGGTTCGGCAAGACGGGCGCGATCATCGGCGTGCCCGGGGCGCGCGTAGGAATAGGAGCCGCGGGCGAAGGGATCGCCGGCCCAGCCGTGGAACGCGAGCGGACGCACCCGGTGGGCCATGTCGCTGCCGACCGCACTGACCAGCTCGGCGACCGCAAAATCCATGAAGGCGCTTCTGCCGCCGGCCTCGAGGGCGCGTGCGGTCTCGCCGCCGAAGTAGGCCTCGATCAAGGGACGACCGAGCGGCCGGAAATGATACGCGGCGGTGGCAACGCGATCGGTGCGGCCGAAGATGCGGCTTTCGCTGCGAAATTCCTCGTGGCCATCCAGCGACAGATAGAGCTTGTCGGCGAGGCCCAGCGGCAATGCGGCAGCGGCGTCGATCTTCTCGGGAAGCGCCGGCCGGAAGAATTCGGGCGTAGCGGCGATCAGGTTCGTGGGCAGCGTGACGATGACATAATCGGCGTCCAGCGCGCCCGCGCTGCTTTCGATCCTGAGGCGCCGGCCGCCATGGTCGATGGCGGTGACGGACGTCGACAGTTTTACCGCAAGCTCGGCGGCGTGATCGGCGACGAGCGCGCCATAGCCGCGCACGACGCGCCAGTTCAGCGCGGTGTCGGTGAAGCGCGCCAGATCGCGGGCGGAAATGGCCTCAAGTTCGGCACCGCTGTAGAACGTGCTTACCGCCTCCATCATCGCGCGCCACTGATCGTCGGGCGCAATGAAGGTCGATGCCGGCCGGTCCGGCTCGCTCTCGGGGAAGGCCGCGATGCGCTCCCGAAACGCCCAGATGGTCTGGCCGAATGCGGCCTGCGCCGCCGGCGGCTCGCCGCGCGGCACCACGGGGCGCAGCCACGGCGGGGGTGCGTGATCGACGGCCCAGTTCCTGGCTTCGGCAATGGCGCGCCAGGGATTGCGCTCGGCCGAGTGCAGCCAGCCGCAGCCCAGATCGATGGGAAAGCCAAGCGGAGACCTTACGGTCCAGGCGCGACCGCCGACGCGGTCGCGGGCTTCCAAGAGCACCGTTTTCACGCCGGCCGCGACCAGGGTGCGCGCCGCGGCAATGCCGGCGGCGCCCGCGCCCACTACCACCACTTCAGCTTCGGATGCGTTCATCGGGGTTCGGGCGATTATTCTTCTTCGCCGAAGCGGCCGGCGACGAGATCCGACAACGCCTGCAGCGCGGCCGCCGCGTCCGGGCCCTCGGCGGTGACCCGAATGGTCGAGCCCTGGCCGGCCGACAGCATCATCAGGCCCATGATCGAGGTGCCGCCAACGGTCGATTGATCCTTGGAGACGGTGATCTCGGCCTCAAAATTCTCGGCGCAGCGCACGAAGTGGGCGGAAGCGCGCGCGTGCAGCCCTTTCTTGTTCACGATGGCCATATCTTCGACGAGGCGCCCCGGGGCGGATGATTGAGCGTCGCCACCCATCGCTTACTTTCCGTTGAGAACGCGGCTCGCGACGTTGATGTACTTGCGGCCCGCGTCCTGCGCGTCCTCGATCGCCGCGGGCAGGAGCTTGTCGCCGCGGATGCTGGCGAGCTTGATCAGCATCGGCAGGTTGACGCCGGCCACCACCTCGACCTTGCCGGGCTCCATTACCGATATGGCCAGGTTGGAGGGCGTGCCGCCAAACATGTCGGTGAGCAGGATGACGCCGCTGCCGTCGTCAACCTTCTTCACGGCGGCGAGGATATCCAGACGCCGCCGTTCAACCTCATCCTCGGGGCCGATCGAAATCGTCTCTATCTGGGTCTGCGCACCGACGACATGCTCAAGCGCGGCACGGAATTCGACAGCAAGTCGCCCGTGGGTGACGAGGACAAGTCCAATCATCGACCTTCTTCCACGGGTCACATTGCAGCCTGGCCAGAACCGACCGCGCGGGCCAGTAGGCGGCACATCTTGACTATTCGTTTTTGCAACGCAAGAGGCTTAAAAAATCTCTTTCAGATCAATGTGTTATCTGTAAATGCCGCCAGTGCCGCGAGGACCCGCGCCGGCGCATGAATGGACCCGATGGCAATGCAGATGCGCGGCACCGCGACGCCCGCCAGCAACACGGCACGCCGGTCCGGGCCGGGCATGCGCGGACATTGCTCCAGCGGCAGCAGGTCGGCGACCAGCGCCACCGGCACCGGCGAGACAAAGGGCCGGCGCACGACGCCGAGACCGCGGACCTCCATCTGACCGGCAATCACATCCGGTACGGCCGCCTCGACACCGCTCCCGCTCGCCGAGAGGATGACGCGATCGTCGGCGACGAGCATGGCGGAGGGCACTGCCGTGAGCAGCGCGAGGAGGAGCGATGACTTGCCACTGCCCGA
>Ga0265342_10002872_pt1 | contig 14522 bp, 12 predicted proteins | sample 4CB327metaG_FD_203125 | JGI IMG/M metagenome (GOLD analysis project Ga0265342, IMG submission 203125) | Rhizosphere microbial communities from Carex aquatilis grown in University of Washington, Seatle, WA, United States - 4-CB3-27 metaG | ecosystem: Host-associated > Plants > Roots >...
GAATGATTGTCGAACGCCACGGAGGGCAGCTGCTGGCATCGTCTGGCCACGGAGGCGGGGCACAATTCGACGTCATTTTACCGGTCAGCGGACCGCACGACTTTTCTAAATAACGAGCTTGAGCGCAGCGGCATAACGCCCCCGCCATCCGACGGCTGCTTGTGAAACGACCAGCTCGTAGTTTCCCGAGCTACCGCCCTGTCGCCGTTTCGATATGTTCCGCATCAAGATGAAACGCCCGTGTTACTTCGGGTCGCCCGAGACGCGGAAAACCCATCGAGTGAACTGCAGGGTCTCTAAATGGCGAGAGCGCTCGAGGACTTCATCACTGCTCAGAACATCAGTCTTTACAGGTCGCTTCTGAAGATGGAAATGCAACCGGACAAACGCGGGATAGTGCTTCAATTGCTCGAAACCGAATTGAAGAAACTTCCTCGGGCTTTGAAACGCTTTGAGGACCCCAGGATAACCAGTCTAAAATGATTACATTGAGGGCGAACCATGCCCCCGCTCAATGTAAGCCGCAGCCCGCTCAGTACCCCCACTGAGCGGGCTTTTATTGTGTTGCTTATATTAAATGCGCTTACACCAACGACGGGGCCTTCGGCGCGCTCGTGTCCTTCCGGCGCCCTTTCACGAGGTCAGTAACGGTCATAAGCAGAAACCGGCCCCGCTAATTGCGAAGTCTGCTTCGCTTCCGGCAGCGGACATCCGGGGCGGTCGAACAGCCGGATTTGTACTCATCCGGCAATTTCTGATTTTCAGAAATTGCCCTTGACGCCTTGGTAGAAGCAGCAATAGAAGCGAATCATCCCGTCTCTCAAAAGGGGCGTTGGCCATCGTCACGAACGTTGGGCGGGATGCGGTGGACGTTTTCGCAGCCGAAGGACGAACGGCGCGAAAGCGGACGGCGAAGTCGTGTGGTCTTGGCGCCCCGACGCTGGCGCTAAACTAGCGATGATGCTTCGCATCACGTTGGCGACGGAGACAACAAAGCCCGGTCTCCGGAGAGAGCGCGAAGGAAGCCGTTAAAACCATTGCGCAGGGAAGGCCGGGTATCCCGGCGAACCCGTGGTGACTAACTTGCGTGTTTTCCATTCTTACACGCAAGGCTGCGGGTGCAACCGGCGCCCGGCTTTCCCTGCTCCCTCCATTTTCGCGAGGGACATGTCGTTGCTGGACTCAGGCGAGATCGCGCCGTGAGAATGCGAAGGCGTATCTAGATTTCCGGCGCGGCGCCGACCGGCGGACCGCCAGGCGGCCGATGCAGGAAGGTGATCGATACAAATGCGCCGAGCCATGAGCCGATTGCCGCAAACGCGACATAGACCCAGTTCTCGGTGTAGGAGATCACGGCATAGGAGGAGAGCAGATACCAAATGCTGCTCCAAGTCGCCGCGGGCACACGCTTTCGCGCCACCACGGCCGACGTGAACATGACATAGACCGCATCGGTCAAGGCAGTTGCAAGCAGGACGCCCCCGGCAGTCAACGGATCGATCGCGGCCATTGCGGTTCCTTCCAGGTTAAGGCAGAGCAGTGAGGTTTAAGGAAGAGCAGTTGACATGCAAAGCCCGAAACAGATCCTGGCCGATCTTTGGACGCTCGCTGCCGGAGAGCCGGCCGCACTCGATGCCGTCAAATTGACGGGCGAGGAGCCGCAACTGCCGTCGTCCTTTCGTGTCGCGGCGGCCGCGCAAACCAGCATCGCGGCGGCCGCGCTTGCGGCGGCTCAACTCTGGAAATTGCGGAGCCGGCAGGGACAGGACGTCGCGGTCGACATGCGCCACGCCGTCGTCGAATGCCGCAGCGAGCGCTACCTACGCCTCGATGACACGCCGCCACCGCCGGCCTGGGATGCGATCGCCGGCGTCTACAAGACGCGCGGCCAGCGCTTCGTTCGCCTGCACACCAACTTTCCGCATCACCGTGACGCGGTATGCAAAGTCCTGAACTGCAAGGCCGAACGCGACGAGGTTCAGGCCGCGTTGATGAACTGGGCCGCCGAAGCGTTCGAAACCGCCGCCTACGAGGCAGGCGGCGTGGTTTCCATGATGCGGTCGTACGATGAATGGTCGGTGACGCCGCAGGCCAAGGCACTGGCCGCGCTGCCGGTCATCACGTTCGAGAAAATCGGCGAGGCCGCGCCAAAGCCGTGGCCTTCGGGCGACCGGCCGCTTGCGGGTTTACGCGTGCTCGACTTGTCGCGCGTGATCGCTGGCCCGGTCGCGGGGCGCACGCTCGCCGCCCACGGCGCCGATGTGATGCTGGTGTCGAGCCCCGATCTCCCAGCGATTCCGTGGCTCACCATCGATACCGGCCGGGGCAAGCTTTCGGCGTTTCTCGATCTCAAGCGCGACGACGGCCGGAACCAGATGAAGACGCTGCTCGCGGAGGCCGATATCTTTTCGCAAGGTTATCGCCCGCATGCGTTGGCTGATCTCGGCTTCTCGCCGGAGCAGGCAGCGGCGATCAATCCCGGCATCGTCTATGTGTCGCTGTCGGCTTACGGCCATGTCGGACCGTGGTCGGACCGGCGTGGTTTCGATTCACTGGTGCAGACCTCGACCGGCTTCAATCACGCCGAGGGACAAGCGGCCGGAATCGATGGACCGAAAGAATTGCCGGCGCAGATTCTCGATCACGCCACCGGCTACCTAATGGCATTCGGCGCCATGATGGCGAAGGCGCGCCAGTCGCAGCAGGGTGGCAGCTGGCATGTCCGCGTGTCGCTGGCGCAAACCGGGAAATGGATCTGGGACCTGGGTCGCGTCGCCGACGGCCTGAAGACCGAGGATCTGAAAGCGGAGGCGGTTCTGCCCTTTGTGGAGGAGATGCCGTCCGGCTTCGGGTCACTTCACGCGATCCGCCATGCCGCGCAACTATCGCGGACACCGGCATTCTGGTCGCGGCCGGCAGTACCACTTGGCACTAACTCGCCGCAGTGGCCGGCGCGGTGAAGCGCCGGCCATGTGGTCACATCAGGACGTCGCGATCACATCAGGAGAAGCCGTAAAGCCGTGCCGGATTGTCGACCAGGATCTTCTTGCGTACGGCGGCATCCGGCGTCCAGACCGCCAGCAGGTTGAGCACGCGGCCGTCGTCGATCTGATAGAGCGGCGTCAGGTCGGTCGGCTTCTTGCCCGCCGGCGTCACCGAGTCCGGATGCGGCCAGTCCGAGCCCCACACGAGGCGGTCCGGGTTGGCAGCGATCAGCGCTTTCGCAAACGGCACCGAGTCCGGATAGTCCGGGCCCTTGTTCGACAGGCGATAGGCGCCGGAGATCTTTACATAGACCTTGCCGCTCTTCACGGCTTCGACGAGCTCTGCCCAGCCCGGCTGTTCGAGACCCTTGTCGGCATCGGCACCGCCGAAATGATCGAACACGACCGGAACGGGCGAGGACGCCAGCACATCCTTGATGTTCGTCAGCAGCGCGAGGTTGGTATAGCACTGGACGTGCCAGCCGCGGCCCTTGACGCGCTCGATCGCGGTCTCAAGGCGCTTGCGTCCGATCGAGGGATCGTTGACGCCGCTGGTCGCGAGGTTGACGCGGATACCCCTGATGCCGGCCTTGCCCATCGCGTCGAGATCGGCCTCCGACGTCTTGTCGTCGATCACGGCGACGCCGCGCGCGGTATCGCCGCGGAATTTGATGCCTTCGAGCGTTGCCCGGTTGTCGGTGCCGTAGACGCTCGGCGTCACGATCACCACGCGCTCGATGCCGAGCGCTTTGTGCAGCGCCGCCATTTCTTCGGGCGAGGCCGGTTCCGGCGTGTACACGCGGCCTTCGAAGAACGGGTACTTTTCGGGCAAGTGGATGTGGGTGTGGCAGTCGCAGGCGTGAGGCGGAATTTCGAAATTCACCTTCGTCGATGGCTGCGCCGCCTTGGCGAATGCAGCTCGGTTTTGCATCGCGACGCTGGCGGCAACGGATGCAAGCAGAAGGTCTCGTCGGTTAAGCATGGGTCGTCTCCTCGTTTGGGCTCTTGGTTCTTGTTGTTATTCGGCGGCGCTCGGATTTGGCACCGCCGCGGGGGCTCCGGCCGCACGTGCGGCAAAGAAAGTGATGATGGCCGCCATCAGCGAACATGCGGCGAGGAAATAAAGTCCGGCTTCGAAGCTTTTCGTGGAGTCCTTGATCCAGCCGACGACAAAGGGACCAATATAGCCGCCGAGATTGCCAATGGCATTGATCATGGCGATCGCGCCGGCTGCCGCGGTGCCCGTGAGAAAGAGCGACGGCATTGGCCAGAAAGCCGCACGCGAGCCATAGATCCCGGCGGTTGCCATCGACATGCCGAGCAGCGCCCAGTAGGACGCGCCAGACCATGCGGCAAAAGCGAGGCCCGCGGCGCCGAGCGTCGAGGCCGTGATCAAGTGCCAGCGACGCTCCTTGTTGCGGTCGGACGACCAGCCCCAGGCCAGCAGGCCGATGGTGCCGACGATGTAGGGTCCGGAAGACACGAAGCCCGTCATCATGTCGGAGAGGCCCAATCCCTTCACGATTTGCGGCATGAAGAAAACGATGCCGTAATTGGCGGTTACGCTGCCGAGATAGATCATCGACAGCGCCATGACGCGCGGATCGCTCAAGGCCTTTGTCCACGTCATATGGCCGTCGCGTTCGATCGCGCGGTTTTCGTTGTCGAGTCGTGTTTGCAGCCAGCCTCTCTCATCATCGGCAAGCCACTCGGCGTGTGCCGGCCGGTCCGTCATGATGCGCAAGATAAAAAGGCCGAGCACGACGGCCGGTATCGCTTCGATGATGAAAATCCATTGCCAGCCCTTGAGGCCGAGCAAGCCGTCCATTCCGAGGATGGCGGCGGATCCACTCGAAGCGATGGCATTGGCGACCGGTTGCGCGATGAACAGCGTCGAAATCACCCGGCCGCGATACTGCGCGGGAAACCAGTAGGTGAGATAGAGGATCATGCCGGGAAAGAATCCGGCTTCGGCTGCGCCAAGCAGAAAGCGGATGATCAGAAAGCTGGTCGTCCCCGTGACGAAAGCCGTAAGGCCGGAGATGATCCCCCAGGTGATCATGATCCGCGCAATCCAGATCCGCGCGCCGATCTTTTCCAGGATGAGATTGCTCGGAATTTCGAACAGGAAGTAGCCAAAGAAAAAGATACCGGCGCCCCAGCCATAGAGATAGGCGCTGAAGCCGAGATCCTTGTTCATGGTGAGCGCGGCAACGGAAATGTTGCTGCGATCGATATAGGCGATGCAGTAGGCGAGGGCGACAAGGGGCAGGAGCCGCCAGGAGACTTTTGCGATGGTCCGCCGCTCAATCGCCTGCGTCGCTTCCGCAGTCGCCATGAAGTCCTCCCACTCTTTTCTCGGTCTTTTGAACGGGGACGTTCCTAACCCGTCGGCGTCGCGCTTGTGAAGAAGCTAGTTGGATCTGACGATAAACAGTCCGGCATCTTCTTCCAGCACGAGCCTGTCACGCACCAGTTGCTGCGTGGCTTTTGCAATCGCTGCCGCCCGGTCGCCTTCGACCGGATAGCGCTCCGCCATCGACAGGCGCGGGTCGTTGTTTTTCAACCGTTCTTCCTTGGTGGCCGCGAACGGAATCATGGTGCCGTTGTTGTCGCACAGTTCGCCTTCGCCAAAGCCCGCTTTGCGCAAATTCCAGCCGGTATAGGTTGCGCCAGGTGCTTCCAGAGTCGGCAAGTGAACGCCGGCGACGTCGCGCCCGTCGGCATCGGTCTTGGGAACGAACACCGGATAGGCCGCGCCTTTTGACGGCGGCATGTCCTCCGACTTAAGCAAGGTGGGTTGCGCTATCCGGTTCGGATAGCTGAAGCCGGGGATTTGCGGAAAGCCGACCTTGTCGGCCGATGGCGGCACAAGCGTCTCATTGGCCCGGCTCGGATAACGGCTGTCCGGCGGCAACGTACCCTTGTTGATCCATTCGCCCATGGCGACCAACAACGCGCGTACCGGCGGACCGGCGTTGAGCGGATTGGTCGGGTTGGCACAGACCTTGACCATCTGCGATTTGTCTTGCGCGAGCGAATAGTGTTGCAGGTTCGACAGCAGGAACAGCCTGACATTGTCGGGCATGGTGATCGGATCGCCTTTGGTGTCCGTCGTCACGAGCGATGCGCGCTGCTGGTAGAATTCAAGCTCGCTGTCGGTCTTGATGATCTTCGGACAGTTGCCCGCGGCGAGGCAGCGGGCGAGAAAGCCGTCGCTCTTCCCCGTGATGCTGTCGGTCAGCACGGGATAGGTAAACGGAAAATCCGCGCCGGGATAAAGCATATCGGCATGCTCGTAAGGCGAGCGGCCGGGTTGGCTGAAGCGATAGTTGGTGAAGGTTTTCTTGCCGCCCGAAATATGCGGCATCAGTCCTTCGAACACGGCGCGGCCGGCCTCGTCGGCATTGAAGCCGAGATAGAGATAGTCGTGCAGGTAGCGGCCGCTTTGCGAGAGGCCAAAGCCGATCGCGCGGTCGATGCGTCCGGCTACGGGATTGGCGGTGCCTGACGCATCGGCGGCTTCGTTACGAAGGAAGGAGACGACGTCGCGGGTGGCCGCAAAACCGAGACCCATCACTTTCGGATCTTTGGCGGTATAGATGAATTCGTAGATCGCACCGGCGTCAAAACCTTCCGGCCGCTTGACCGAGATTTTGGTCGGGCTGTCGAATGTGACCGCAAGGCCCGCAGGCATTGTACGCGTGTCGGCCTCGCGCTCACGCACGCTGATTTTGGCGTGGGACGGATCGAGGTCGGCAGCCGGATAACTCAGCGTGCCGCTCGCCGGATTGTCGCTGTGGTCAAAGATGAAGTCTTCACGCGCGAGCCCTGTCACGCCGGCCACGGTTGGCGGCGAGAACGTCATGCGGCCACCGCCCGGAACGACGTCACCCTGCCAGCCGCTCCACACCACCGTGAAGCCGCGATTCATCAGGAAGCCGTTGCCGGCATCGGCCGCCTTGACAAGATCGTTCGTCACCGCAGGGACGTCGTTGAACAGGGCGAAGCCGAGCTTGCTGCCACGGTTGAGCACCTCGTAGAACAGCGTCCGGTTACCACTGGCCGCGACTGTGGGTCGCAGGATTTCCACGTCGGTCACGGCCTCGACCTGGCCTTGCGCGTTGCGGGGCGCGCGCTCGAGGTCGACGATGATCTTGTTATGGATGTCGTCGGGCGTCACTGCGATGGTCGCACGCGCCAGAATCCGGTCGTAGGTGCCGACCGCGCCGAAGGTTCGTCCTTCGAATGCAGGAGATTCAACCTTCAAAATCTCGAATTTGACGACTTTGGCGGCAGCGGGGCTGACGGAAATAATGGTCACTGCGATCAGGATGATCGCACGCCGCAACTGTCCCATGGCACTTCTCTCCCAATTTTCCGGCGTTATGTTCTGCCGGCTTTGGCGCCACACTATCGGGATAAGTCTCGGCCGGGAAGGGGCCCCAGCCGGCCGGGCATCAGCCCTTGTCGGCTGCGAGTACCTTGCTGACTGCCGGCCGCTCGGCCACGCGATCGCGGTGTGCCTTGATCTTCGGAAAGCGGGCGATATCGACGCTATCGCCTTCCAGCCAACCTGCGAGCGTGAACAGATAAGGATCGCAGACCGTATAGGTGTCGCCCATCACCCACGGACCCTTCATCATTTTGCTTTCGATCAGGTCGAAGCTGGCGGCCATGGTTTCCGGCACCTTTTTCTTCATCGCTTCGAGTGCTGCGGGGTCGTCGGCCCAGCGGCTGCCACGCGGACGATGAGCGTGATTGATGTGCACGGTCGAGCACAGATAGCTGTTGAAAGCCTGCACTTCGGCAAACGCGAATGGATCGTCGATCGGTGCCAGCTTTGCTTTCGGGAAGCTTTGGGCGATGAACGCCAGCATCGCCGGCGTCTCAGTCAGGATGCCTCGGTCGGTCACCAGCGTGGGGACCCGGCCCTTGGGATTGATGGCGAGATATTCCGGTGAGCGCTGCTCGTTGGTTGCGAAGCTTATCTTGACGGTTGAATATTCGGCGCCGGCCTCTTCAAGCGCGATATAGGAGGCCAGTGCGCAGGTGCCCGTCGCGTAGTAAAGCTTCATCATCGTGACCTCCCAAGAGCAAAACATCGGCGTTTGTCAGCTTTTTCCCGGACAAACGCGTTTCCGTTGACAAGACTGTTATCGCAGCGACACCGGGAGGGAAAGCCTGCTATCGCATCTCACCATGCCGCAGGCGGGAAGCCTTAAGACCGCCAATTGGATTTGAGACGATTCGAGGGAAGATGAATGCCAAAGCTGTTCTCCAGCCCTGACGCCATCGCCGAGGATATCGTCCGCGACGTCGGGACCCATCTCGTGGTCGGCCTGCCGCTCGGCCTCGGTAAGGCCAACCACATCGTCAACGCGCTCTATGCGCGGGCGGTCGCCGACCGTTCGATCCATCTCACTTTCTTTTCGGCGTTGACGCTGGAGAAGCCCCGTCCGTCCAACCTGCTCGAGCAGCGTTTTATCTCGCCCGTCATCGACCGGCTGTTCGGTGGATATCCCGATCTCGCTTACGCGGATGCGCTGCGGGCCAACGAATTGCCGGCCAATGTCGAGGTGATCGAGTTCTTTTTCCTGGCCGGGAGGTGGCTGCGCGTCCCGTTCGCGCAGCAACACTATATCTCGGCGAATTACACCCACGCGGCCTCCTATCTGCTGGCGCGTGGCCTCAACGTCGTGACGCAACTGGTGGCCAAGCGCGTGGTCGATGGCATCAGTCGCTACAGCTTGAGTTGCAATACCGATACGACGCTCGATTTGCTGCGCGCGCGCGCCGAGGGCCGCGCCTCCTTCAAGCTGGTCGGGCAGGTCAATTCCGAACTACCGTTCATGCCCGGCGCTGGCGACCTTCCGGGCGACGAGTTCAGTGCGGTGCTGGAGAGTCCCGAAACGGATTTCCCGCTGTTCGCGCCGCCGTCGGAGCCCGTCACCGACACCAAATACGCGATCGGCCTTCAGGCGGCGGGTCTCGTAAGCGATGGCGGCACCTTGCAGATCGGCATTGGCCAGGTCGGCGATGCGCTGGCGCAGGGCCTGATCCTGCGTCATCGCGATAGCGCACAATTCGAAACGATCGTGAAGCGGCTCGCACCCGCCGCCACGTTCGAAACCGCACCTTTTTCAAAAGGCCTCTATGGCGTCAGCGAAATGCTCTTCGAGGCGTTTATTGGCCTGATCGACGCCGGCATCATCAAGCGCGAGGTCGACGGCGTTCTGCTGCACGGCGCGTTTTTCCTGGGGCCGAAATCGTTCTATCGGGCTTTGCGCCACATGACGGAGGAACAGATCGCGCGCATCCAGATGATGCCGGTGTCCTTCACCAACGAGCTTTACGGCGACGAGGATACGAAACGCCGTGGCCGTATCGATGCCCGCTTTATCAACAATGCGATGATGGCGACCTTGATGGGAGCAGTAATTTCCGACGGCCTCGAGAATGGCCAGGTGGTGAGCGGTGTCGGCGGACAATATAATTTTGTGGCGCAGGCTTTTGCGCTGCCCGGCGCACGCTCCATCCTGACTGTCGAGGCGGCGCGGCAAGCGGGCTCAAGGCCGCAATCCAATATTCGCTTCAGCTATGGTCACGAGACCATCCCGCGCCACCTGCGCGACATCATCGTTACTGAATACGGCGTGGCCGATCTCCGCGGAAAATCCGATGCCGAGGTGATCGCCGCGATGTTACAGGTGGCGGATTCGCGCTTTCAGGACGAGCTTGCCCGCCAGGCGAAAGACGCCGGCAAACTGCCTGCGAGTTTTGAAATCCCGGCCGCTTATCGCGAAAACTATCCGGAGCGGATCGCCGACGCGCTGCGACCGGCCCGCCAGGCCGGGTTACTGCCGTCCTTTCCGTTCGGCAGCGATTTCACGGACGTCGAGCAGCGCCTGATCCCGGCTTTGCAATTCCTGCAAGACGTTCAGCGCACGCCACGGCATCTGCCGGCGCTGATATGGCAGGGTTGGCGGCAACGGCTTCAGCCGGCTGAAGCCCAATGCCTGACGCGCTTGGGGCTGGACAAGCCGTCAACCTGGCAGGAGAGGCTCTATCGGGCGCTGGTGATCGCGGCCTTGGCGCAGACCCGGGGGACGCGACACGGCGAATGATTCCCCAGTTTCACTGAGGCGATCGCTATCTGTTCTTGTTGGCCGGCTTCCGCTTTTCGATGAAAGCCGCCATGCCTTCGGCACGATCCTCAAGCGCGAAGGTGGAGCGGAACAAGTCCCGCTCGACCTGGAGGCCTTCGGAAAGTGGGGTTTCGAATGCGCGGTTGATGGCGCGCTTGGCCATTTCCGCCGCGGGAAACGACATCTCGGCGATCTTTTCCGCGATCGCCATCACCTCGCTCATCAATTTGTCTGACGGAACGATGCGACTGACGAGCCCGGAGCGTTCGGCTTCCGCCGCATCCATCATCCGCCCGGTGAGACAGAGATCCATCGCTTTGGATTTGCCGATGGCGCGCGTCAAACGTTGCGTGCCGCCGATGCCGGGTATCGTGCCGAGCGTGATCTCAGGCTGGCCGAATTTGGCGGTGTCGGACGCGATGATGATGTCGCACATCATCGCAAGCTCGCAGCCGCCGCCGAGCGCATAGCCGCTGACCGCTGCAACCGTCGGCTTGCGGCAGGTAGCGACGCGGTCGCCGCGGATCGCGATAAAGTCGTTTGAAAACATCTCGATGAAGCCTTTCGGCTGCATTTCCTTGATATCGGCGCCGGCGGCAAAGGCCTTCTCGTTGCCGGTCAGGACAATGCAGCCGACGTTGTTGTTTGCCTCGAGATCATCGACGGCAGTGGCAATCTCGCCGAATACGCCGAACGACAACGCGTTGAGCATCTTCGGGCGATTGAGCGTGATCACGCCGACCTTGCCTCTGGTTTCGACGATGATGTGCTCGAACGCTTTCATGAGCCGTACCCCGTGTCTCGCATCGCTGCACGAATGTGCCTGTTGACCGGGTGAGCTTCAAGTGGGGGCGGTTTCGAATAATCGCTGGTCGGACGAGGTGATCCGGCCAGCGATCTCGCACTGACGCCCCGGCGCCAGTTAACGAGGGACGTCAGCCGAGGAACATCCGCGCGGCCGACGCCATCGTGAGCAGCGCCCCAAAGCCGATGAAGATTTTTCCGATCAGGGAGGTCTGGTCCCAGGTCGAGCTCTCGCTCGTCATCGTGACGGCGGCGGTAGCCGGCGGCGGCGGCGTGCTCGCGGGGGCTGCCGATGGGCTCCCTGCCGCCGGCGCGGCGCCTTCTTGCAGCGTCTTGTCGACATCGTTGAGCTGGTCCGCGGCGACCATGATGGTTCGGCTGTCGGCGGTCATATTGTCGGATGCCGTCGCCGGAGCCTCGGTGCTCGACGGAATGGCCGCCGCGGCGCTGAGCTGCACGCCGGCCAACAGCATCTGCGCGTTGGCATTGGCTATCGATGGTGCGATGCTCGATGAAGCCCTGTTGTCGGCAGGAGCGGGCGTGGCATCTGGCGCCTTCTTGTCGGCTTCCTTGTCGTCGGCCTTCGTCGCGATCGCAGGGGATCTGCGATGCACATAATGTCGGCGATGATGCCAGGCGTGCTTGAAGGTTCGATGGGTGACGGCGGCAGGTTTCGAACCCGGCGTAGAATCGTCGGCGTCGGTGGCGGCCGTGACCGGGTTTGCAAGCAAGACCAAGAGTCCGGCAGCGGCAATAAAAGCCGAGCGTCCGCTGGCTGTGCTGATCATCGGCAATCTCCCCAAGTTGCCAGCCCCGCGGGGGAAAAAGACCCCCGGCGTGGCCACAGCGGGGCAGAAAAAGGGAATCTTCGGACGAGTCCGGGCCAAACCGGGGCGTGGCGCACGCGATGCCAATACGAGCGTCCAAATTTGCTGTGGTTCATCAGGCGCGTGCTAGTGGCCCAATTCTAACATTCGCTTCCCTTCTCAGCGGGCACTCTTGCGAATGTTAGAATCGAAGGACCACTATGAAATATATGTTTCTAGTGGAGTTTAGGATTTGATATTCGCTTTTGGAACTCGCGGCCAGGCGCGTAGCGAATGTCAAATCCACTCCACTAGCGCGGCCGATCGGTGTTATGAGCCTTACGGTGCCAATTCTGCCGGGTGCTAATTTCTGCTTGCGCCAAGTACATCACGAATTCGTGATTGGCGTCTTGCGGCGTAACAATTTGAAAAGCCGGCCGAAATGACGTGTGGGAGCGCGCGTGCGCGAAAGTAAAGACGAGTGGACTGGCCTGATGCGGCTGGCCATTTCAGGCGACAGCGCCGCGTATCATCGTCTGCTCAAGGCGGTCACGCCGGTATTGAGGGCCGGGGCGCGCCGAGGGCTCGCGCGGGCCGGTCAACCGGTCGATCAATCCGAGGACGTCGTGCAGGATATTTTGCTGGCGGTGCATCTGAAACGGCATACCTGGGACGTGAACGCACCGTTCGCGCCGTGGCTGTTTGCTATCGCCCGCAACAAGCTGATCGACGCGCTGAGGCGGCGCGGCCGCAGGGTTTTCGTCAATATCGACGATTTTGCCGAGACCATTCCGGACCAGCCGGCGGCCGAGACGGCGTCGGCCGGCGAAGTCGCAAGCCTGTTGCAGACGTTGCCGCCGCGTCAGCGCGACGTATTACAGTCGATTGCGGTGGAAAGCGCCTCGATCAAGGATACGGCTAAGAAGTTCTCGATGAGCGAAGGCGCCGTGCGCGTCGCGTTGCATCGCGCGCTCTCTGGTCTCACCGCCAAGCTGCGGGAGCAGTGAAGATGGAAACCGAACAGCTCATTCGAACGCTCGCCGCCGACAATCCTACGCGCGCACGCCCGGTCGGATCCGTATTGGCGCTGGCCCTGCTGGCCGGGGCGCCGGTTTCACTCGTCATGTTCATGATGGCTCTCGGCGTTCGACCGGATGTCATGACGGCGATGCACAACCCGTTCTTCGATCTGAAATTCGTGGTCACACTGGCGCTGGCGATCTCGGCCATCGTGGTGGGGCTGCATCTTTCGCGGCCCGAGGCTTCCATCAAAGGCTGGGGGTGGCTGCTGCTGATTCCGGCCGGAATCATCGCCGCCGGCATTGCCGGCGAGATGATGATGCCGCAGCGGCTGCCGATGATGACGCGACTGGTCGGCAATAATTCGCGGGTTTGCATGACTTCGATCCCGCTGCTGTCATTGCCGCTTCTGGCGGGAGCGTTGGTCGGGCTGCGTCATGGCGCGCCGGCGCACCCCGCGCTGGCCGGCGCGATGGCGGGACTGATCTCGGCGGGACTGGCGGCGACCCTCTACGCCTCGCATTGCACCGACGACTCGCCGCTTTTCGTGGCGACCTGGTATCCGATCGCGACAGCTGTCGTGGCAGCGGTGGGCGCGCTTGTCGGTACAAAAGTGCTCAGGTTCTAAAGCTGGTCTAGTGGTCCGATTCTAGCATTCGCATCCCTTCTCGGCGGCCACTTTTGCGAATATTAGAATCAAAGGACCACTGGCAAATATGGGTTTCTAGTGGAGTTTCGGATTTGGCATTCGCATCGCGAATGCGCGGCTACGGGGTAGCGAATGTCAAATCCGCTCTACTGATGTCACGCCGCCGGCGGCGTCGCTGCCTGCTGCATGCGATGGAAGCGAAGCACCTGCTGTGCGGTCGCGGGACGAAGCCGCTCGTAGGTAGCCTTGCAGGCTTCGAGATCGGATGGCTCCTTGCCGGCGAGTGTGTCGCGCATCCTGATGATCGACTTGACCGTCGACCAGGACATGCCGGAAATCTTGGCCAGGATCATGACGCCCTCGGCGCGGGTCTCCACCATCATGTTTTCGGCGATCGTGATCGACACGTTGGCAAGCGCTGCGACCGCGGCATTGGCTTCGTCGAATTTGTTGGCTTCCGCAAAGGCCGCGACCTGGTACTCGTCCAGCCGCCCGTCTTCGTATAGCGACCTGACCAGTGCGTGGGCGATCGCGGTTTCCTGGGTCATGGCCGTCGGTGCCGAGCGCGCCAGTCGCGTCGCTTCCCGCACGGCGTTCGACACTTCCTGCGCTATCGGCTGATTGGCGGCTTCCAGCTTCGCCCGCACCGTCGCCGAGGCCTTGGCCAGCAGCTTCAGGTAGACGTGCCGTGGAATGTTCGGACGCAAGCCGACGCAGGTCGCGAGGCTGTCGTTGCCTTCAGCACGGTTGACCAGCCGGGCAAAGCCGCGTTCCGAGAATTCGGCTCCGGGGTTGCCGACAACGCTTTGAACGACTTCGTCATTGCCGCGCTGAACCAGCACGTCGGTGACGGCGCCGCTGAGCGTCCTGCGAGTTGAAATCGCCATCAAGTGCGCCTGGCTCTTGTTGCGCGCGGTCTCGATCAATGTCTGGTCGTCGAGGCGCTCCGACTGCGACAAGACGGGGGCCGCAACCTCGATCAGATCGTCGAATGCCAGCGCGCGGACGGTGAGCGGCGGAGCGCGATCGACCGGCGCAAGGCGATTGGACAATAGCGCCTTGGCCGAGGTCTCGATGTGATGCATCAGGCACTGGAACACATCGTCAAACA
>Ga0265342_10002873_pt1 | contig 14519 bp, 15 predicted proteins | sample 4CB327metaG_FD_203125 | JGI IMG/M metagenome (GOLD analysis project Ga0265342, IMG submission 203125) | Rhizosphere microbial communities from Carex aquatilis grown in University of Washington, Seatle, WA, United States - 4-CB3-27 metaG | ecosystem: Host-associated > Plants > Roots >...
TCAAATTGAGGCGAATGTCTGCAAGCCTGTGTTGCCAGCTGGCGTCACCCAAGCGTGAGAGACAATGCGAGCAAATCAGAGTAGCATGATCGTATCAGTTCGCGACATGGCCAGTCTTGGTTTTCTTCGCGTCTGGCCTGATCGTGATCGTTTTTGCGGACGGCTCCGAGCGTCCTCCTTTTGACGCTGAATGCGGCCTGCCGCGTCACGGGAGAAGTGACCATGGCCACTCCATATCAAGGCAACGCCCCTTCGCTGGCTCAGCCAGCGCAAGACACCACGGGTCCCGTCATCCGCAAGATTGGAATGTCCGACCTGCGTGACGCGCTGCGGCGCGGCTGGGGGGATTTCAAGGAAGTCCCGAGCCATGCAATCATCCTCTGCGTGATTTATCCGATCCTCGGCCTCGGCCTAGCCCGCGCGGTGATGGGCTACTCGGTTCTGCCGCTGCTGTTTCCCTTGGCTGCGGGCTTTGCCCTGCTCGGCCCGTTTGCAGCACTCGGTCTCTATGAGCTCAGCCGCCGGCGTGAACTCGGCATGAATGCTTCTGCCTGGGATGCGTTGGACGTTTTCTCGTCGCCGTCATTCGGCGCCATGCTCGGCGTTGGTACGCTGTTATTGGCCTTGTTCGTGGTCTGGATCGCGGTTGCGCAAGCCATTTACGTGGCGACCTTCGGCTATGAAGGGGTCACTGGAATTTCGGACTTCGTCCGGCGCGTCCTGACCACACCACAGGGATGGTGGCTGATCGTGGTCGGATGTGGCGTCGGCTTCCTGTTCGCGCTCGTAGCGCTGTGCATCAGTGTGGTCTCCTTCCCCCTCATGCTCGATCGGCACGCCAGCGCCGGTGAGGCAATGGTGACGTCGCTCCGCGTCGTCGCCGCCAATCCCGTAACCATGGCGGCCTGGGGCTTGATCGTCGCTGCGCTGCTGGTGGCGGGATCGATCCCGCTCTTCCTCGGGCTCGCGGTCGTTGTCCCACTGCTCGGTCACGCGACCTGGCACCTTTATCGCAAGGTAATAGCGCCGGATCCGAATTTGCGCCCCGTCGCGCCCCGCCCGCCGCGCGAAAAGCGGCCAGCCGCCGATTTCCCGGCCAACCTGTTTCCCTGGCGGCGGAAGAACGGCGCTTGATCGGCAAGACAGACGCTTGTTAGAAAGTGATCGGATTGCCGGTTAACGCTTCGCCGGCAGTCCGCCACCCGTTCTCTCGCGATACAGCGCAAGCCTTGTTTTGGCCGCGGTTGCGCCTGACATATCGCCCATCCTTTCTCCAGCGTGGAAGGCGATTCAGTTGCGATACCAGTGGTTTTTGGGTTGCGCCCTGGCGATGAGCGTAGGCTTGGCGCTTTCGACTATGGCGAGCGCAGCAGTGCCGTGCGGGGCCGGCAACTTCCAGGGCTGGCTGGACGAGTTCAAGGCCGAGGCCGCATCGAAGGGTATCTCGCCGGCGACCATTGCGTCCGGTCTGAATGGCGTCACCCTGGATCAGAGCGTCCTTTCGCGCGACCATTCGCAGAAAGTCTTCAACCAGAGTTTTGAGGAATTTTCCGGCCGCATGGTGCCGCCGCGTCTGACCCGCGGGGCCAACATGCTGAAGCAGTATGGGTCGGTGCTGTCACGGATCGAGGACACCTATGGCGTGCCCGGCGAAGTGCTGGTGGCGATTTGGGGGCTCGAGACCGACTTCGGCGTCAACATCGGAAAGTTTCCGACCCTGCGTTCACTGGCGACCTTGGCCTATGACTGCCGTAGAGCCGAGATGTTCCGCGGCGAACTGCTCGATGCGCTCCGCATCATCGACCGCGGCGATCTAACGCCTGGCGAAATGCGCGGCGCGTGGGCCGGCGAAATCGGTCAGACCCAGTTCATGCCGTCCAACTACATCAAGTTCGCTGTCGACTTTGATTCCAATGGTCGCCGAGACCTCTTGAAGAGCCCCGCGGACGTTTTGGCTTCCACGGCTAATTTTCTGCAAAACCACGGCTGGCAAAAGGGCAAGGACTGGCAGCCCGGAAGCCCGAATTTCCCAGTCCTCCAAGAGTGGAACAAGAGTGACGTCTACGCTAAGACCGTCGCATTCTTCGCGACTCAGCTCGCCCATGCTCCTTAGCTTGGTAGCCATAAAGTAATTATATGTTCAGCTGTTGTCATGCACACGAGACATGCACACACAGGATGGTATTTAGTCAGGAAAGCGGGCCGAGTTAGCCAATTTTACCTCCAAAGGCCGGGTTATTGTCGTATTGGCTACCACCGGCGAGCTGGCGACCTGCCTTTCGCCGTCCGAGCGAGGCACGCCATAGGTCGAACAGTTAATCAATCCTTACCTAGCTATGCACAGGAAGATTAGCTGCATCGCACCATTTTGACTTCTGCACTGCAGTATAGGCTTCTATATTCTCCTCGACGATTCAGCGGGAACTTAAAAGCTGAATCCAGAATTCAAGGAGACTACCATGCTGCTCTCGCTCATCCGAATGATCCAGGCGTTCCGCGATTATCAGCGTAACGTTGCGGAGCTGTCCCAGCTCAGCGATCGGGAACTGGCCGATATCGGCCTCGACCGCTCGGACATTCCGCGCGTTGCGGCCGGCAATTACAACGGCTGATCTCAGCCGCCGACTTCAAAGCCGATAGCGCCCGCCCAATGGCGGGCGTTGTCGTATCTAGAAAGATACGCGCGCATTCCACTTGCCAGCGAAACGCGCTACCTGTGCCGCATGACAGGCACTTCTGCATCGGAACTCATTCACGTCATCGGCGGCGGTCTTGCCGGCTCGGAAGCGGCCTGGCAGGCGGCGAATGCGGGCGTTCGCGTCGTCCTGCATGAGATGCGCCCGCATCGGATGACGGAGGCCCACCGAACCGAGGGCTTGGCCGAGCTCGTCTGTTCAAATTCGTTCCGTTCCGACGATGCTGCCAACAACGCAGTCGGATTGCTGCATGCCGAAATGCGCCGGCTCGGATCGTTGGTCATGCGGGCGGCGGACGCCAACCAGGTCCCGGCCGGTGGGGCGCTCGCGGTCGACCGCGACGGCTTTTCGGCCGCGGTGACCAAGGCGTTGGAAGATCACCCGCTGATCGAACTCAGGCGCGGCGAGGTGGAAGGGCTGCCGCCCGACGACTGGGGCAATGTCATCGTCGCGACCGGCCCCCTCACTTCGGCGCCGCTGGCGGATGCGATCCGCGCGCTGACGGACGAGAACGCGCTGGCGTTTTTCGACGCGATTGCGCCGATCGTGCATCGCGACAGCATCGACATGTCCAGCGCGTGGTTTCAGTCGCGATACGACAAGGTGGGCCCCGGCGGTACAGGTGCCGACTACATCAACTGCCCGATGACAAAGGATCAGTACGACGCCTTTGTCGCGGCGCTGATCGCGGGCGAAAAGACCGACTTCAAGGACTGGGAAACCAACACGCCCTATTTCGACGGATGCCTTCCGATCGAGGTGATGGCCGAGCGCGGCGCCGAGACGCTGCGTCACGGACCGATGAAGCCTGTCGGGCTGACCAACCCACACAATCCGACCGTGAAGGCCTATGCGATCGTGCAACTGCGGCAGGACAACAAGCTCGGCACGCTCTACAACATGGTGGGGTTCCAGACCAAACTGAAGTACGGCGCGCAGCAGCAAATCTTCCGGACGATTCCGGGACTTGAGAATGCCGAATTCGCCCGCCTCGGTGGTCTGCATCGCAACACGTTCCTCAATTCGCCGAAGCTGCTCGATCCGCAACTGCGCCTGAAGGCCGCCCCACGCATGCGCTTTGCGGGCCAGATGACGGGCTGCGAGGGCTACGTGGAGTCCGCCGGCATCGGCCTGATCACGGGTCTTTACGCTGCGATGGACGCGCGAGGTCGCGAACTGCCGTCGCCGCCGCCGACAACGGCCCTAGGATCTTTGCTCGGCCACATCACCGGCGGCCACATCGAAACGATCGACAATGGCCCGCGCTCGTTCCAGCCGATGAACGTCAATTTCGGACTGTTTCCACCGCTCGCCACCCCGCCGACACGGAAGGCGGACGGAACGCGCCTGCGCGGCAACGAAAAGACGATCGCCAAGCGTCAGGCGATGAGTGCGCGCGCCCTGACCGATATCGATCGCTGGATCACCGATCATCTACAGCTCGCCGCAGCAGCGTGACCACATGAGCTTGCCAAGAGATGACGCCGCAGTCCTGTCGGCGCAGTGGACCGAAGGCGTTCTTCTCAAGCGTGACGTGTTCTCGTCTGTCGAGCGCGGCCGCTTTCGCACGGCTGACGGTGAAGTCGACGCGATCCTGCGCCGGATCGACCAGGTGCCGTGGTGGTCCTATCTGCTTGCGCAACATTTGTTTCGGCGCGAGCGGCACGCTTTGACGGTGGCGCGCGGCCTTGATGTCGGACCTGCGCTGCTTTGGGGCGGTCGGCAGGCCCTCGTCCGCGGCTTCATCGATGGCGTAGCGTTGCATCTGGTCAAGCCAGCCGGCAACGTCGCGTATTTCCGTTCGGCCAAGCAGGCGTTGCGACGCCTGCATCGTGCTGGCATCTGCCATAACGATCTCGCCAAGGAGCAGAACTGGCTGGTCGGGCGGGACAGCCGTGCCTATCTCACCGACTTTCAGCTCGCCGCCTGTTTCAAGCGGCGTAGCCGGCTGTTTCGCATCCTGGCTTATGAAGATCTCAGACATCTCCTGAAGCACAAGCGCAGCTACGCGCCGGCGGCCCTGACGCCGAAGGAGCGTCAGATCCTTGCGCGCAAATCTTTGGTGGCAAGCCTCTGGCTGATGACGGGCAAGAAAGTCTATCAAGCCATCACGCGCGGCCTGTTCAATTTCACCGATCGCGAGGGCGGCGGAAGGCGTCTCGTCAATGACGCGCCAGTGCTCGTTGAGAAAATCCGGAAAAACCCGGCCGTGCGTGACGCCGCGATCGTTGCCTTCCCCGATCGCCGCGTGGGCGTCGGCCTCTACGCATTCGTCGAATCCGACCAGGCATCTCTCGAGACCAAGTTAAAGGGCGATCTCTCGGCGGCCGGAGGGCCGAAACCGCCGGAGCATATCCAGATCGTCAAAGCGCTGCCTCGCGATGCCAGCGGAAAGCCGCGCATCGAATTTCTACAACTGGTCGCAACCAATCAGCTCGATCTGATCGAGACCATGATCACGAACGAGCCGGACCGGGCCTTCTTGCAGGCCATTCTTGAATCCCGAAAAAATTTCCGTGACCGCTTCAATTTTGATGCGACGGATCTGAATCGATCAGCCGACGAAAGCGCGCGAGCGCGACGCGCGCCATAGCGTCCAAAGTGTTTTAAAGCGAGATGACGGCCGCACCAAAAAGGGGTCGTTATCGGCCCGCTTCAACACGGCGAGATCGTGCTTGACCTGCGCCAAGGAAAGAAAAGCCGGACGAACGTCAGGCACAACCGAGCCAAGCAGCCCGTAGGCAATGTCGAGATGTCTGCGTGCGTCGTTCAGCACGTCATCCAGGGCCTGCCTCAACGCCGGCGTTTGCTTGCCGGCAAAGACGTCTTCAAGATCACAACCATGTTTAGCCAGCACTTGCCGCGGCACGAACAAACGGCGCTGGGACGCGTCAAGTGGCAGGGAGGCCATGACCTGCACGATCCCCTGCGCAAGGCCCGCATGGCGCGCCAGATGTTCGACCTCCAAAGAGGCTGGCCCCATTATCGCGGCAGCCAGCGAAAACAGCGCCGCCGCCGTGTCGTCGAGATAGCCCTCGAGCGCCGACATGGTCGGCATCGGATCGTTGTAGAGATCGAACTGGTGCTCTTCGATCAGCCGCGAGAGCCGCTCAACCGGCAAGTGATGACTACCGATCGCCAGCAGCACTTCTGCCGCGACGGGATTACCCTCGACGCCACCCTGGCCCTGGCCCGCCAGCATGTCCCGCCACCATTGCAACCGTATTTCACCAGGCAACGGCTGGCTCACCTGGGTGGATACGCGGCAAATCTCGACATTGAAAGCATAGAGCGCGAGTAACGCCCGGCGTACCGGCGCCGGTACAAACAGGGTTGAGGCATAGCGGACGAAGTCATGGGTTCGCACCAAACCGGCGCAATGATCGGCCGCGTTTTTGTCTTCGGTAGCGTTCATAATACGGCGATCAGGGCCGCAGCCACGCGCCGCCGCTCGCCGATCATGATGTTGTACGTGCGGATGGCAGGTCCCGTCTGCATCGAATCGAGGCCGACATGAACGGCGCGAAACGCCTCCCGCAGCCGGTTGGGCGCAACCCAGATCTCTGTTCCGGTTCCGATGATCAACGTGTCGATTCCGTTGGCCGATGCGAATACTCGTGACAACGCGTACTCGTCGATTTCGGACACGCGCGTTACCGGCCAGGCCCAAATCGCGTCCGGCAAGCACAACAGCGAGCCCCGATGCGACATGTCAGCGAAGGCGAAGCCACCTTTGCCATAGGCGTCGATCGGCGCCGATCTCGGAAGATGTGGTGCATCCGAGCGGTCTGCCATGGTTATTACTTCTTCGCTGGCGTATCCGGAGCGTCGGCGCGGTTGATGCCGACGCCGAGGTAGATCAGGATCGGCGCGGCGATGAAGATCGACGTATAGGTGCCGACCAGCACGACGCCGAACATCATCACGGCCGTAAAGCTGTGGATCGCGTTGCCGCCGAACAGAAGCAGCGCAAGCAAGGCCAGCGTCACCGTGACATGGGTGATGATCGAGCGCGACAATGTTGAATTGATGGACTCGTTGAGCAGTTCCGGCATCGGCATTTTCTTGTAACGCCGCAGCATTTCACGGATGCGGTCGTAAATGACGACGGTGTCGTTCAGCGAATAACCGAGAATGGTCAAAAGCGCGGCGATGCTGGTCAGGTCAAAGTCGACCTGAGAGATCGACATGAAGCCGATCGTCAGCACGATATCGTGCACGTTGGCGATCATGGCACCCAAAGCGAACTGCCACTCGAAGCGGAACCAGAGATAGATCAGGATGCCGACGATGGCGAGCATCAGCCCGAGCATGCCGTAAGCGAGAAGTTCGCCGGAGACGCGCGGTCCAACGACCTCGACGCGTCGGTAGTCAACGGCATCACCTAGCGCACCGCGGACCTTCTGCACCGCCTCCTGTTGTGCGGCGTCGCCACCGGGCTGCTCGGCGACGCGGATCAGAACGTCCGCAGGACCGCCGAACTGCTGAAGCTGAACGTCGCCGAGACCAAGTGCGTTCAATGCCGAGCGCATTGCGGCGATATCGGCCGTGCCAGACTTGGCCTGAACCTCGAGCAGCGTGCCGCCCTTGAAGTCGATGCCAAAATTCAGCCCGTGGGTGAAGAACAGCGTGATCGCGATGATCGAGAGCAGCGCCGAAACCGGGAAGCTGATGCGGCGAAATCGCGTAAAATCGAAATGCGTATTATCGGGGACGATACGCAACGGCGGCAACAGCCCGAAAATGCTGACGATTGTCAGCACGACGATCAGAATGCCCAGTCCAATCAGAACAGTGTGAGTCACGGCCGCATTTCCCTCAAATCGGCACGCTTTGCGGCCGCTTCCACCGTACCCACCAGGCCACGATCAGCCGGGTAAGCGTGAAAGCGGTGAAAACCGTGGTGAGAATGCCGATACCGAGCGTCACGGCAAAACCGCGCACCGGGCCAGTACCGATATAGAACAGCACGGCGGCTGCAATAAAGGTGGTGATGTTGGAGTCGAGAATGGTGGCAAGTGCGCGCTTGAATCCGGCATCGATTGCCGAAATCGCATTGCGTCCGCCGCGAATTTCTTCGCGAATGCGCTCGTAGATCAGCACGTTGGAGTCGACCGCGATGCCGACCGTCAACACGATGCCGGCAATACCGGGCAGCGTCAGCGTCGCGTTGAGCAGCGACAGCACGCCGAAGATCATCGCGACGTTGATGGTAACGGCGATATTGGCGAACAGGCCAAACAGCCGATAGGTCACCAGCATGAAGACGATGACGAGGATCGAGCCGACGTAGGCGGCGAGTTCGCCCTTTTCGATCGAGTCCTGGCCCAGTCCCGGACCCACTGTGCGCTCTTCGATGACGGTCAGCGGGGCCGGAAGCGCGCCGGCGCGCAGCAGGATCGCGAGATCGTTCGCAGACTGGACCGTGAAGTTGCCGGAGATCTGGCCCTGCCCGCCGATGATAGGCTCGCGGATCACGGGGGCCGAGATCACCTGGTTGTCGAGCACGATGGCAAAGCGCTGCCCGACACCTTCGGTCGTTGCTTGTGCAAACTTGCGCGCGCCGGACGAGTTGAATTTGAAGCTCACGACCGGCTCGCCGCTACGTTGATCGAAGGCAGTCTGGGCATCGCTCAGATCACCGCCCGAGACCAGCACCTGCTTCCTGACGACCAGCTTTTGTCCTCCGACCTCCGTCAAGAGTTCGTCGTCCGCTGGGATCGTTCCCTTCGCGACCGCATCCGGAGGGACCGACTCGTCGACCATGCGGAATTCCATCTTGGCGGTCTTGCCAAGCAGCTCCTTCAACCGCGTCGGATCCTGTAAGCCGGGCACCTGCACCAGAATACGATCGGTACCCTGGCGCTGGATCACCGGTTCAACGGTACCGAGTTCGTTGACGCGCTTTTCGACGATCTGGATCGATTGTTCGATGGTTTGACGAATGCGTTCAGTGACGGCGGCTGGCGGCACCGTGAGGCGGATCGTACCGTTGCCTGCATCGGCCACCTCCAGGCTGCGCTGGCCATTGGAGCCCAGCAGGCCGCCGAGTGGCTGCGACAGGTCGCGCAGCTTGCCCAATGCGACGGGCTGATCGGTGTCCTTGCTGATGCGCACTTCAACGGCGTCATTGCGCGCGACGAGCCCGGTATAGACGATCCGGTTTTCCCGCAGCACGCGGCGCACGTCGTCGCGGATCTGATCGAGCTTTTCTTTCTTGATGTAGTTGGAATCGACTTCGAGCAGCAGATAAGAGCCGCCTTGCAGGTCGAGGCCGAGCACGAGGTGACGTTGCGCCCATAGCGGCCAGGTCTTGACCCGCGCCTCCGGGAAGAAGTTCGGCACCGCACACAGACACACCACCAGCGCCGTCAGGATGATCGCCAGCGCTTTCCACCGCGTGAAATAAAGCATCTAATTGACTCGTCAGATCCAGAGAAAGCGGCGCCCGAACGTCAGCTCGCGGCGGTCTCGTCCTTGCCGAGTTCCTTGGCCGGTTCGCCCTTGGCGCGAACGCCGGAGATCATCTGCCGCATCTGGCGAACGCGAACGCCGTCCGAAATCTCGAACTCGATCTGGTCATCGTCGACGACCTTCGTCACCTTGCCGACCAGGCCACCCGTGGTCACCACGGTATCGCCACGGCGGATGTTCTTCACGAGGTCGGCGTGATCGCGCACCTTCTTCTGCTGCGGCCGCAGGATCAGGAAGTACATGATGACGAAGATAAACGCGAACGGCAGCAGCGACATCAACATGCTGTTGGTATCGCCGCCGGCTGCGGCCTGGGCAAACGCAGGGGTAATCAGCATTCGTTCAATCCTCGTGGAGCGGGTGTGGCCGAGATAGGCGCGCGGGTCCGGCGCCAAGCCGGTCGTCAGGGGCGAATTTCGCGCGGACTATAGCGGCCAGCCATCCAATTGCAACGCCGCCAGTCCCCGTACCGCCCCCCTCATTTGGGCCGCTTGCGGGCCCCTGCAAGGCCCGTTAAGGGTTCGGCGTCAGAAAGGCCGAAGATGTCGAAAAAGCCCGGAAAAACAGCCTCACGTCCTGCCCAAAAGCTCAAGCGTCACACGCCGCCCCGACGCCTTTCGAAGACAGCCGCGCCAGCATCCGGGCAAGAGACCGCGGAGCGGATTGCCGCAGCGCTGGAGACCATTGCGGCCCATCTGGCGGCCGCTTCGCCGACGGCCGACGGCGTTGAGGCCCTACGTCGCGCCGACGCCTTTATCTGGCATCCCGATGGACGGCTTGCGCCCGTTCCCCATGTCAGCCGCGTCGATATCGGCCTGCTCAAAGGCATCGAGCGGATGCGGGATATCCTGATCGAGAATACCGAGCGCTTCGCCAACGGCCTGCCCGCCAACAACGCGCTGCTGTGGGGCGCGCGCGGCATGGGAAAATCCTCGCTGGTGAAAGCGGCGCACGCGAGCATCAATCGTGACCGCAAGCCGGCCGATCGTCTCAAGCTGATCGAGATTCATCGCGAGGACATCGAGAGCCTGCCGACGCTGATGGACATCCTGCGCCACGCGCCATTCAACGCCATCGTGTTCTGCGATGACCTTTCCTTCGACGGCAACGACGCATCCTACAAGTCGCTGAAAGCGGTGCTCGAGGGCGGCATCGAGGGACGTCCCGACAACGTGGTCCTCTATGCGACTTCCAATCGCCGTCATCTGCTCGCGCGTGAGATGATCGAGAACGAGCGTTCGACCGCCATCAATCCGGGCGAGGCCGTCGAAGAGAAAGTTTCACTCTCTGATCGTTTCGGTCTCTGGCTCGGTTTCCATCGCTGCAGCCAGGACGAATACCTTGCGATGGTGAAAGGCTATTGCAGCCATTTCGGCATCAAGCTCCCCGAAGAGGAACTGGAACGCGAGGCGCTGGAATGGGCAACCACCCGCGGTTCCCGTTCAGGCCGTGTCGCCTGGCAGTTCACGCAAGAACTGGCAGGCCGGCTTGGGGTCCGGATCAAGCTCCGTTGAGGAACTGGAGCGGATCGACCGGGTTCGAACCCTTGCGGATTTCGAAATGAAGCTGCGGCGAGCTCACTTCGCCTGATTGGCCTGACTTGGCGATCACCTGACCGCGCTTGATGCTGTCGCCGCGCTTGACCAGCAATTCGCTGGCATGGGCGTAGGCGGTCACGTAGCCGTTGGAGTGGCGAACCAGCACGAGGTTGCCGTAGCCCTTCAGCTCGTTGCCCGAGTAGGCGACGACGCCGTCTTCGGCGGCCTTCACCGGGGTGCCTTCCGGCACCGCGAGGTTGATGCCGTCATTGGACTTGCCGTTGGTCTTTGCGCCATAGCTCGTGATTACCTTGCCACGAACCGGCCAACGGAAAGTCGGCAAGGCACCCGTGGCCTCAGCCGCCTTGACCGGCGCCTCGGTGGCCGGTGTCTCGTCGACATTCGTTGTTTGCGCCAGCCGCACCTTTTGTTGTTGATCAGAGGTGACAGCCGCAAGCTTGGTCGCAGGCGGAGCGGATACGGGAGCGGCCTGGACGACAGCAGGCTGCGCCACGGGCGCGGCAACTGCGGATGCCTTCACCGGCACATTGAGCTTCATGCCGATCTTCAGCTGAGCGCTCGGTTGCAGGCCATTGGCCCTGGCGAGTTCTGCCACGGAAATATGGTTGCGCCGCGCAACGCCCATCATCGTGTCGCCGTGGTTGACGATGTGAACCGAAGACGCCGGCGTAACGGAAGCCGCGACGGGCCTGCTGGCCGGCGCCGACATGGCGGGAGCAACCGCAACGGCGCCCGGACGCGGAATGATCAATTGCTGTCCGGGAGACAGGGCGCGAGGTCCCTTATAACCGTTAGCCTGAAGGATCGCGGCCGGCGTCACGTTGTAACGGCGAGCCAGAATTTCCAGCGTATCGCTGGTGCCTACGATGATCTTCGTCCCCTGGGCCGGATGCACGGCCGCGACCGAATGAGGGACGCTGCCGGTTGTCTCGATCGGACGCGACGGGGGCGAATAGGAAGATAGCCCGCGACCGCCGCCGGACACGCCGGAACCCGCAGGATAGGAGTGTGGCGCGGAAATCGGCGGCGGAAGGTTCTGCGACTGCACCTGCGATTGGGGCCGCGAATATTGCGGAAGCTCCCGGCGCTCGACCGAAGCCGGCGGCACGGATGCCGTCGATTCATTAGATGCAAAGGGATTTTCGGAAAGCCGAGACTGCATATCGGCGCTGCAACCAGCAAAACCGATCGACATCAGCGCCAGCACCGCAATCTGCGGAGCACGGCGCGAGTAAAGCAACGCGACGGCACAGGACATGGTTACTCACTCGTACGCAACAAAATACTCATTTGAGTTAACATGCGCCGAGTAAATAACCGCTTAAGCCTCATAATAAGATGTTGGCGGTACAGCCAATCCGGGATTCTACAGCTCGCGCGCAATGCCCGGCAGCGCCGGCACAAAGCGCACATCGACCAGCTCACGGCGTTCGAAGCCGCTTTCGGTCCTCACCAGGCGGATCAGCGTCTGGACGCCGTGCTGCGGGCCAACGGGGGCAATCAGCACGCCTTCCGGTTCGAGCCGTTCGGCGAGAGCATCCGGTATTTGCTCCATCGCCGCGGTCACCAGGATGCGGTCGAAATTGCCGGCGCCTGCGGGAATGTCGAAGCCATCCCCCACCATCACCTCGACGTTGTCGCAGCCGAGATCTTCCAAGCGTTCCCGGGCACGGTCGGCCAGCGTCCGGTAACGCTCGATCGTCAGTACCCATTTGCATAGCCCGGACAAAATCGCAGCCTGATAGCCGGAGCCGGTGCCGATCTCGAGCACCTGATGGGATTTCTGCAGGCTCAGCTGCTCGGTCATGTAGGCCACCACGAACGGCTGGCTGATGGTCTGCCCGCAGGCGATCCCGAGTGCCGTGTCCCGATACGCATCGTCCCGATCGGCCGGCTCGACGAAGAGTTCGCGCGGGACGTCCTCCATGATGCGCAGCACCGCCTGATCGCTGATCCCGCGCCGCCGCAGGCCCAGCTGGAACATCATCTTCGGGGGCGGGTCTTGAGCGTCAGGCATCGGGGTCCATCACCAGAGCTCCAAGTGGCGGAAAAACTGACAGGAACTTAAAATTCGCTGCATCGGCTTATCGGCCACCGGGCTATGTGATGGCACAATCGCCCCGATTCCCGGAAACATTTCGAATTCGTGTTCCATCTGGCGTCCTGGCCCCTCAGGCCGAGATTGCGCCCGATGTCGATATTTGCGATCCTTATTTCTGGCTTTTCAAGGATTCCATGGATGGGTGCGACGCGGACGTCAGGCGGATCTATATTCCTCGTTGAAGACGAGGTGATGATCAGGATGATGGTTGCCGACATGCTGGAAGAACTCGGCTACAGCATTGCTGCCGAGGCCGGTGAAGTCAGCGAGGCCCTCCGCCTTGCCCAGTCGGTCGACTTCGATCTTGCCATTCTCGACGTCAACGTCAACGGCAAGGTGATTTCACCGGTCGCCGACCTCATTGCGGCGCGCAATCGGCCCTTCATCTTCGCGACCGGTTATGGATCGTCGGGATTGCCGGCGGAATATCGCGACCGGCCGGCGCTGCAAAAGCCGTTTCAGATCGAAACGCTCGCCCGCGCCATCGAACAGGCGCTCAATCGAACCGCGGCTTGAGGACCTCGTCCCTACTTCAGCGTCGATGTCAGCGCCGCCGAGAACGCTTCATCGGTGCGGTCGAGCCGAAGTGGCGTCACCGAAACGTAGCGCGAAGCCAGCGCCCACAGGTCGGTGCCTTCGGCCGGGACGTCGACCTTGGCGAGCCGCTCGAATCCGATCCAGAAGTACGGATTGCCGCGGCCGTCGCGCCGTTGATCGACTTTCAGGAATCCGAGATTGCGCTTGCCCTGCCGGGTCACACGGACGCCTTCGACTTCGTCGACCGTGCAGGCCGGGAAGTTGACGTTGATCACGGTGTCCTTTGGCACGCCGGCGTCGATCACCTTGCGCAGGATGGTGGGGCCGAATTTGAGGGCCGTATCCCACAGCGGCTTCTCGCGGGTCTCGATCGAAAACTCCTGCGACAGCGCAAATGACGGCAAGCCGAGGATGGTGCCCTCGAGCGCGCCGGCGATGGTGCCGGAATAGACGACGTCCTCGGCGACGTTGCGCCCCTTGTTGACGCCCGAGAGCACGAGGTCAGGCCGCTTCTCGCCCAGGATATGGCGCGCGCCCATGATGACGCAGTCGGTTGGCGTCCCGCGTACCGCGAAATGGCGGGGTCCGACCTCACGAAGACGAAGTGGATCATTGAGCGAGAGCGAATGCGAAACACCGGATTGATCGAGTTCCGGCGCGACCACCCAGACGTCATCGGACAATTCCCGCGCGATCTGCTCGATGACTTTCAGTCCCGGCGCGTGAATGCCATCATCGTTGGTGCACAAAATCCGCATCGTGAAAGCCGGCCCTTTCCGGTCGATTCCTTAAGCCCGTTTTGCCGGTTTATCCGGCTATAGGGCTTGAAGCAAACCCGTTGTTTTTACTGTAAGTTTTTCTGCGGAAGCGTTTGCTTCGGCAAGCCCGTCTCACTCAGCCGGCCGATTGTCTGGCTGAACGGCGACAGCGGTACGAATACGCCAGACCGGCGTCAATTTCCCGCCTCCCTCGACCCGAAGGTCAAACTTCGGTGGCTCACGCCTTGGCGGCGGTTCCGAGACGACGGTGGGCTTTGGGGGCGGAACCGGGCAAGCCAGCGGTGGTGGGGTGAGCTTGACCTCTAATGAAGGAGCGGGCCTGGCAGGTGGCGGCGTTTTCCGCGGAGGCTCTGGATAGTATCTACGGGCGGCG
>Ga0265342_10002874_pt1 | contig 14518 bp, 14 predicted proteins | sample 4CB327metaG_FD_203125 | JGI IMG/M metagenome (GOLD analysis project Ga0265342, IMG submission 203125) | Rhizosphere microbial communities from Carex aquatilis grown in University of Washington, Seatle, WA, United States - 4-CB3-27 metaG | ecosystem: Host-associated > Plants > Roots >...
TCTCCACGCCCGTTTCGCGCGTTTCCGTGCGCGAGAATGGCGGGCGGCCGCGCCACGAAATGACCTTCGCCCGCCCCGACGGCGAGCTGCGCGCCGAATGGTTCGACGCCGTCGTCTCGAACGGCGACCTCCACGATACCTACGCGCGCCTCTACGCCGGCGTGCCGGCCGCCGACGAGCGGCGGGCCCGGCTCGCGCGCATGCAGTGGTCGATGTCCCTGTTCGTCGTGTACTTCGGCACGAGACGGCGCTACGAGGGGCGCGCGCACCACACGGTCCTGTTCGGGCCGCGCTATCGGGAGCTCCTGCACGACATCTTCCACGGCCCTGCGCTGCCCCCCGACTTCAGCCTCTACCTGCACCAGCCCACCGTAACGGACCCGACGCTCGCGCCGCCGGGTGGCGAGACGTTCTACGTCCTGGCGCCCGTCCCGCACCTCGGCGCCGCCCCGGTCGACTGGACGCGCGAGGCCGAGCCCTACGCCGAGCGCATCCTCGAAGCGCTCGAAGCCGCCGGCCTGCCCGGGCTGCGTCGCGAGATCTCCTGCCGCCGCGTGTTCACGCCGTTCGATTTCCGCGATCGGCTGCACGCGTTCCAGGGCTCGGCCTTCTCGGTGGCGCCGCGCCTCGGGCAGAGCGCCTACTTCCGCCCGCACAACAAAGACCCGCGCATCCCCGGTCTCTACCTCGCGGGCGCGGGCACGCATCCAGGCGCCGGCGTTCCCGGCGTGATCAACTCGGCGAAGGCGACGGCGCGCCTCGTGATCCGCGATCTCGGCCTCCAGGGCGCGGAGGCGCTCGCTTCGTGACGCCCGCGTCTCGGGCGCTCTCGCGCGCCGTGCTGCGCCGCCACGCGCGCAGCTTTTCGTGGGCCGGGCGCCTCCTGCCAGCGTGCGTGCGCGCGGACGCGACGGCGCTCTACGCTTGGTGCCGCCGATGCGACGACGCCGTCGACCTCGCGCCTGATCCCGCCCTTGCGAGCGCCAACCTCTCGAGGCTGCGCGGCGAGCTCGACGAGGTTTACGGCCCGCGCGACCTCGCGGACCCCATCCTCGCGGGGTTCCAAGACGTCGTGCGGCGCACGCAACTGCCGCGCCGTCCATGCGACGACCTGCTCGCCGGCATGGAGATGGACCTCGGCCACGTCCGGTACGCCTCGTTCGACGAGCTGTTGATCTATTGCCGCCGCGTCGCGGGCACGGTGGGGCTGCTCATGGCGCACCTCTTCGGCGTGCGGGACGCCGCGACGCTCGCGACGGCCTCCGACCTCGGCGTGGCCATGCAGCTCACCAACATCTGCCGTGACGTCGCCGAGGACGAGCGTCGAGGCCGCGTCTACCTACCTGCCGAGCTGCTGGGCGGCGTGCGGCTTCCGACGGCCGGGGGAGCAGACACGGCGCGCGCCGTGGCCGAGCTCCTGCGGCGGGCGGACGCCTTTTACCGGCGCGGCGACCGAGGCCTCGCCGCACTGCCTGCTTCTGTCGGCGTGGCCATGCGCGCGGCGCGTCTCATCTACGCCGAGATCGGCGGCGTCATCGCGCGCCGCGGGTACGACGTCACGCGCGGGCGCGTTGTCGTGTCTCCCGCGCGCAAGCTCTGGCTCGTCGTCCGCGCGTTCGTCGACACCGCGGTGATGCGCCTCGTGTCCCGAAAGAGACTCGCGGCGTGAACGCCGTCTGCATCTACGTCGGGCGTATCCGGCAGTTCAGGCGCGTCGACTGGTTCGTGTACGTCGCATGGGTGGGCCTCATGCTCGGCTTCTGTTTGGTGACGGGCGGCTTCGTGTGGCTGGGGCGCCGCGCGGGCGCGCCGCTGCCCCCGGAGGCGCGCCTCGTGCCGCTCGGCGCGGCGATCTTCACGGCGGCCATCGCCGTCGACACGATCGGCCACCGGACTATTTATAAGGAGGCGCTGCGGGGCGGCGAGGCCCTCGTGCACCACGTGATCATCGCGCTCGGCATCGCCAGTTGCGTGCTCCTCTGCGCGGCTTACACCGGAGGACGCGCCTACGGCATCCCCGCCCTCGTGCTCACGGCGCTTTCCTTTCTCTACAGCCTCGTCGACGAGGCCATGCACTGGCGGCGGTACCTCACGGCGAAGTCGGACGTCGTCGAGATGTGGAGCCACGTGTTCATCCTCGTGGGGCACGTCACCATGATGGTCGCCTGGTTGGTCTGGTATGCGCGCGGCTATGCGGGCGTAGCCGAAACCCTCGGCGCTCTACGTGAGCTCGGATCGTGAGGGGCGCGCGTGCGATCGCGCTGTTGCTCATCTCGACGGTGGCCGTGGCGGCGGCGCGCGCCGGGGAGACCGTGACGAGATCGCCGAGAGCGATCGAGCAGGCTTTCCGCGCGGGCGACGCCGCCGAGAAGGCGGGCGACGGACCTGCGGCCCGGGCTTCGTACGAGCTGGGCGTGGCGCTGGGGCGCGCCGCGCTCGCCGCGAATCCGGAAGCGCGCGAAGCCCTGCTTTGGCTGCCCGCGAACCTCGCGCGCGCGGCGCTCACGCGGAGCAAGCTCCACGCGCTCAAGGTCATCCCCGAGGTCGAAGCGACTCTGCTCCGCCTCGAGCGGCTCGACCCGACCTACGACCATGCGGCGGCGGCGCGCGCGCTCGCCAACCTCTACTGGAAGGCCCCCGCGCTGATCTCCGTGGGCTCCTCGAGGAAGGCGGTCAAGTACTTCTCGCTGGCGCTCGCGCGTGACGGCGCGTTCCCCGGCAACCAGGCGCACGCCTCGGCCTTCTTTGCGGACCAGCGCGACTGCGCCCGGGCGCGCCCGCTCGCAGAGGCCGTCCGGCAGCGCGCCGATCTCGACACCTTCGGCCCCGACGCCGCCGAGTGGCGCGCGCTCGCCGAGGAGGCGCTGCGCATCTGCGGAGGGGCGCGATGAAGCGCGTCCTTTTTGTCGCCGAGGCCGTCTCGCTGGCGCAGGTGGTCCGCCTCGTCACGCTCGCGCGCGCGCTCGACGCGAGCCGATACGAGGTGCACTTCGCGTCAGCGTTCTTCCACGACTTAGTCTTCGGCGCGCCGGACCTGGCGCACTTCGTCCACCACCAGATCACGTCGCTGCCGGCCGCCGTCGTCGGCCGTCGGGTCGCGCGCGGGGCACGGCCCTACGGCACCCGCACGCTGGCCCGCTACATGCGCGAGGAACTGGCTCTCTTCGATGCCGTCCGTCCCGACCTGGTCGTCGGCGATCTGCGCTTCTCGCTCACCGTCTCCACGCCGCTCGCGGGCGTGCCCCACGCGTGCCTCATCAACGCCTACTGGAGCCCGTATGCCGATCGCGACGGTTTCCCGCTGCCCGATCACCCGATCGTACGGCTGCTCGGCATCGAGCGCGCCACGCGCCATTTTCCGGCGGCCCTGCCATTCGTCTTCCGGCACTTCGCGCGCCCGGTCAACGCCCTCCGCCGTGCGCACGGCCTGCCGGAGATCGGCGGTCTGCTCGAGGTGCTCACGCACGGCGACCACACCCTCTACGCCGACGTGCCCGGGCTGGCGCCTACCCGCGGGCTACCTCCGAACCATCGCTATCTCGGCTACGTGCCCTGGTCGCCCCCGATCGCACCACCCGTCTGGTGGGACCGCCTCGACCCCGGCCGCCCGCTCGTCTACGTCACGCTCGGGTCTTCGGGCCGGGTCGAGCGGCTGCCGCTCGTGGTCGAGGCGGCCGCTTCGCTCGGCTGCCAGGTGGTCGTTTCGACGGCCGGTCGCGCGGCGCTCGAGACACGCTCACCCGACATTTACGTCGCCGACTACCTGCCGGGCGACCTGGCCGCGCGGCGCGCGGCGGTCGTGGTATCGAACGGTGGCAGCACCACCGGCTATCAGGCCCTCGCAGAAGGACGGCCGGTCCTCGGGGTGGCGTTCAACCTCGACCAGTACCTGGCGATGCGGTCCATCGAACGCTTCGGCGCGGGGCTGGCCCTGCGGGCCGGAGCGCTCACGCGTCGCGATGTCGCGGGCGGGCTCGAGCGCCTGCTCAGCGAGCCCTCCTTCGTATCGCGAGCGCGAGCGGCGCGCGACGAGCTCGCGCGCTGGGACGCCAGCGCACAGTTCCGCGACTTCGTCGCGCAAACCCTGGGGGCGGGCGCGGCGCCCCAGGCCCACGGCGCGCGGGCGGCGCCGTGAGCCCGACGTCAGCCTTCCCGGCGGCGGACTGGCCGTCGATCCGGGGCGGCGTGCCGCGACAGGCCATGCTCGTGTTACCAAGAGTAGCTCCCGTGCGTATGGAAAGAGATAACGGCTTGGACGCACCAACGGACGACGCCCTCATGCAGAGGTTCTGTCGCGGCGACGAGGCCGCCTTCGACATGCTCCACCACCGATATGCCGCGGCCGTGCTGGCCTATTTGACCCGGATGCTGCGAGACTCCGCTCTCGCGGAGGACCTGCTGCAAACCACATTTCTCTCGTTCGTGCGCGCGCGGGGCCGCTACGAGGCGGGCACCAAAGTGCGCGCCTGGATCTACGCCATCGCCACCAACGCCGCGCGCGACGCCCTCCGCCGCCGTCGCGCGCGCCCCGAGCGCCTGACCGACACCGGCGCGCCGCCCGATGACGTGGCCGAGACGGCCGCGCCCCGAGATCCGGCTGCCGCTCGCGCCGTCGAGGACGCGCTCACGCGCTTGCCTCCCGATCAGCGCGAAGCGGTCGTGCTGCACAAGCTGCAGGAGCTTTCGTTCGAGGAGATCGCGGCGGCGCTCGGCATCTCGGTGGGCGCAGCCAAGGTGCGCGCACACCGCGGCTACGAGCGCCTTCGCCAGCTGCTCGGCCCGCTCGGAGGCGAGGCGTGAGCTCGGGCCGCGAAGACGCCTTCGCGCGCTCGCGCGGCGACGCGCTCGCCGAGCTGCGCGCGGCGCCGACGCTCGCCTCCTGGCGCACCCAAGCCTGGCGGGTGGTCGCGGGTTTTGCCGGTACGGGCCTGCTGGCGGCGGCCGCGGCGCTCGCCGCCTCCCTCGCCGGCTGGCACCGGGTCCTCGAGCGCGCGCCGCTGCTGCTCTGCCTGCTGGCGACGGGTACAGTCGCGGGCTTCGCGGCGCTCGCGCCACGCGGCCGCCTCTGGCGCGCGGCGGTTCTCGTCGCGGGCCCCGCGCTGATGGCCGCGCTCGTGCTGTCACGCGGCGCCGGCGCACCGTCGTCGACGCCCGAATGGGCCTGCTCGGCCAGCCACGTCGGGATCGGCCTCATCCCCCTCGCCTTCGCGCTCTGGGGGCTGCGGCAGTCCGCCTGGCGCTGGTCGCGAGCGATCGCCGCAGGGCTCGGCGCCGGGACGGCGGGCGCGCTGCTCGGCGAGCTAGCCTGCCACCGAGGCGCGCTGCATGTGCTCGTGCACCACGTGGGCGCGTGGATCGTCGTGGCGGCAGTTTCTGTGCTGTTGTCGCGACATGCGCGTCCGCGCACTTTTGCGCCTTAGCGACCGGCGATCGGTCAACTGAGCGCGCCGCCCTCGACCCGACGGGGCTACTTCGGGTCGCGCCAGAGGCAGCGGGGTCGGCCCGGCACGGCGGTCCGATTTCGAGGAATCGCTTTCAGCGGCTATACCAGAGAACGAACTTTGAAAAACTCGTCGACGAGCCAGCCCAGCCTCGGCATCGGTAACAGGGGATCGAGGGAGGCCGATGGGCGTGATATGACGGCGCGGGGGCAATGCTCAAACTGCGGGAATTCAGCGACGCCGCCGGTGCGTTATCGGCGCTGTTCTTACGGCAGGCGGACGGCGTACTGGAAATCGTGGGTGACGGAGACGCAGAGAAGGAGCCGACCCCGTTGCCCGAAGGGGCGCTGGCGGCAGTGATGGCGAGATACGGCGCGCCGTTCGACCCCGACGCGACGATTTCCGTCATCGCGACGCTGGACCTGGCCGGCGGTGGCACGCTCCGCCACGTCCGACACCTCGCGGGCTACGACGTGATCGCCCGCGACTACTTGGTCTACGACGCCGCTGGCCGCGAGCCGGTGTGCGCGCTCTCCGTCGCGGTCGCACGCGCGCTCGACCATCTGGCCGCCGTCGTGCGCGCGCGCCGCGCTCAGGGCGAGAGCTTGCGCCGCGGCGGATAGCGGACGCGCTGGTATCGAAAGGGCGGAGCGGCAAAAGGCTCCTGGCAACTGACGCTAGTCGCCCGCTGGGTTGGCGTCGAAGACACCCGGCCCGCAGCTCATGTGGGGGGCTGCGTCGAACGAAGCGTCTGACGCGGGCGGTGCGACGCTGGGCGGACACGAGCCGCGCAGGTAGACAAGGGCGCAATCGCTGGCAACGCCGTCGCCGATATCGATCTCGGCGGTGACGACGTTCGAGTTGCGGCCCCGCGCAATCATCACCGCGCACTTTGAAAGCGGCAGCGACGTGCCCGAGCAATCATCGCCGACGATGTCGACGCCCGTGGTCGTGCGGACGGTGAGCGGCCCGGGCGAGCGGTTGCCGCAATTGGTGACGGTCAGAGTCACGATGTTGGTGTCGACCACGACACAGGCGGACGAGAACGCAACGCAGACTTGCCCGCTGTCGACCACCGCGTCGGTTGGCGCCGGCCCCCCGACTTCGGTGGTGGCGGCCACGTCGACCTGAATGTCGACCGAGGCGTCCGGCACGAACGGATTGAAGGCGCCCACCCGCAGTCCGTCCGAACAGCCGCAACCCAGCACGAGGATCAAACCAATGCTCCGCGCCGCTCGACCTCGTCGGCGGAGGAGCGCGATCGCGGCGGCAAGCCCGCTCAACGCCACACCAACGCGGAAGCGCCTGCAAGCAACGAAATGTCCAGCTTGGGCAGTTGTCCGGTGCCGGAACCCCCGATCGCGGACAGCTGAAGGCTGGTCGTCCCGAAAAAGTAAGCGATCGACGATCCGATCCAAAGGCTGAATCGCCCCAATCTCCGGCCCAAGCGCAGCGTACCTCCGCTACCCACGTTGATGCCCGTCGCCGTGTAATTGGTGTCGAACCCGTGCCCGACGGCGACGACGGCGGCGATCAGCAGCGCCGGTTCGACCTCGCCGTACGACGCGCCGACGCGAAGCCGATATCTGGGTCCGATATCGAGCGTCGGCCGGGTCCAACTGACCCATGGGGAAGGGCCCCCATTCGGCGTGGGAAATAAGCTTTGCCTGGCCCAGGGCAACTCGATCCCCAATCGGACGCCCAAGCCTGTGCCGTCGCGCCCGTAGGAGAAGTCCAGTCGCAGGCCTGGTCCCAGCTCGCGGTTCGATTGGTCGGCGGTCGATGACAGGCTCGCTGCCACGCCAAGCTCCAGGGCCAGCGGCGAGGCGGGTACCTCCTTTTGCCAGACGCGGTCCAGTCGTTGCGCGGCGTCGTCGGCGGAGACCTGTCCCGGCGCGCGGCTCTCGGGCTGGGCGTTGAGCGCCAACTCGTAGAGGATGCCCAGGTCGTCGACCGCTTCGTTGTTCCAGGGGTTCAGGTCCAGGCTGCGAAAGAGCTCTTGCTCGACCGCTACGGCGCAGAACGGCGGGTAGTACGCTTCCTTCAATCGTGCGAGCGCAATCAACACCCGGGCATCCGCGCTGTAGGGCGCCAGACGCGACGCCGCATAGAAAAGATCGCGCGGCGACTCGGACGGGCACGTCTCATCGAACAGCAGCGTGGCGCGTACTTGTTTTATCACCGCCGCGGTGAGTGGCGCTTCGGTCGCCAGCCAATCGCTGTCGGCGAGCGCGAGCGCCGCGACCGCGGCACGCCGGTTGGCCTCGCCCAGACGTTGCACTTCGTCTGTCTGGTCGGGGAGCGCGGCCAGCTTCCGATAGGCGAGTGCTTCCACGAGCCCCGTGGTCACCTGTAGCCAAGGCGTCATGATGGCTGCGGCGCCAGCCGCGGCCTGTGTGTCAGCGGTACCGGCGACGCGCGGTTCGACCGCATTGGCCGCCGGGGCCGTCGGAATCACGAGGGTGCTGGCGGTCAGCGTGCCGCTGAGCTGCCGACCGAAGAGCTTGAGAATCACGTCGTGACCCTCGAAGCGAAAGCCGACGCGCATCCTTGCACGTTCGACCGCTTGCCCGCCGGCGACAGATGCCACAAGGACCAGGTCAGGCACGGGCTCGGGGCCGGTTGGCCGCGTCGGGCTCGGGCGACACCTGTCCTCCGCCGAAAACGGGACCAGGTCTACACCGTCGGCGCGCAGCGCTGAGGTGCCGCTGAGCGCACGTATTGTTTCGGCGACGAGCGCGCCGTCGGCGGGGCCATCCGCTCCGCACACCAGCGCCGACACGGTAACGGCGGCGCGCGGCGGCGCCGGGCTGGCCGCCAGTTGGCCCGCCGCGGTGGTCACCGGAGCGATCGTCGAGATGAGACCGCACAGCGCCGACGCGAGGATCATTCCGATCGGACCATCGTCTTCCGCGTCGCGGGCGGGTTCAACTCCCGGCACCCGCGGTGCTGTTGGTCAGCACGGGACCACCCGCGCCCACTCGGTCCCGCAAGAGGCGTGTATTGAGATTGCGCGGGCCACACGCCTTTGCCGCCAGTGTTTTCTGCAAGCGATCCCGTTGCTCGACGATGAAGTCGCGCAGCTCCTTCTTGGGTTGGGAGTCGCGGATCTGAGGGAGCTCGGCCAACGCTTCGTTCAAGCCGCGGCTGGCATCCTCGAGCTCCGGGCACGCCGACAGGTTTGCTTTGTAAATCGCTGCAGCGGCCGCGGTCACCGCTCGGACGGGACCCGCGTATCGCTTGCATGCCTCGTCGTGATCGAACGCGCCACCGCGGCACATCTCGAATTCTTGCGGGGCCGGAACCCTGCTTTGCTGGGATACGCGAGCATACGCGTACGGAATCAGATGATGCTTGATCACCGCCCCTTCCTGAAAAACAACCAGGAGGATCTTGCGGCTGAGTAGCTGGTCGAGCTGACCTTTGTCGCCGTGCTTGATCCGGTCCAGCAGTCTGAGGTCGTCGCAGGAACGGACCTGCCATCGCTGCTCGGAACCGAGCACGCTTTCGATGACCAGCGCTTCACTGGATCCGGGCGACGCGAAGCTGAGTACCACGAGCGCGGTCTCGGGAACGAACGCCGCCCCGGCGTCCAGGCAGGAGTCGGCCTGAGCGACGTTCGGGCAAACGGCCAGCGTGAGCGCCAGCAGCAAGACCAGCGCCAGTGCACGCGCGGCAACGAAGAAAGTCACGGCGGCAATCCCGTCCCCGAGGATGCTGGTCCCGGAAGCGCCTTGCGGGCAGCCGCCTCCAGGTCGTCGAGCGCGCCCGGCACCTCACCTTTGCAAAACACATTATCTAACGAATGAGGGATGTGAATCTTCCCCAAATATGCGGCAATCACCTTGGATTTCTGTTGGCACAACAGGTTCGGCAGCGCTTCCAGCGCCAGCAGATGCGTGCTCTTGCAATAGCGGATCTGGACGTCGTCCGTGGTCAAGACCGAGAGCAACTCGGGGCAGCCGCAACGTTTGTCCTTTCCCGCCGCCAGCTTGCCGAGCGCAGCGATCGCTGGACCGATAATCGTCAGATCGCCGCCGGATTGCAGCCTGGCGACCGCATCAATCAGCGGGGCCGCGGCCCCGCATCCCTGTTGGTCGAGATTGCCGATGGCGATGGCCGGGCCGGCCACGATCGCGTCCATCAAGAACTGTGTCCGTCGACCGGGCTCGTCATTGTTCAACCGATCGATCTTCTGCTGCAAGGGTTCGGTCTGTTTTGCTGCCTCAGCAAGCCCCCGGTCGTGCGCGGCGTCGACCACTCGAGTCGCGGTTTCGTAGCCGCCGGCGCCGAGCGCGACCGCCGCGAGCAACCCCAAGAGCCCGAACTGACGTCGCCGCGTCTCGTAGAGGCGGGTCACGTGCGTGACCGTCGCGTCGAGGTGCTCGGCGATCTTGACCGCGAGGTCGCGGCTGTCGTCGAAAGGCAGCGGCGCGATGCCCCGCAAAGGACCTACGCCGCCCCGAATCCCGGCGACGAAATTGTCCACATCCCGCCGATCGGCGGCGACGCATCCGTCCCTGGGCGTGCGCCGATAGTAGATCAGCACCTGGGGCTTCGGCCTCTTCCTGGATTCGCTGGCCGTCGTCGCCTCGTAGACCGTGCCCGAAACATAGGTCTCGGTCGAATGGCGCGGATCCTTCATCTGGGTGCCCAGACGATCGCCGAGCAGGCAGACCAGAACGTCGCATCGCGATGGATCCATCATGAAGGCGTTGATGGCATCCTGGGGGCCGTTTGCGAGAACCGGAGGCACCACGTCTTCGTAAAGATGAGCGCGCAGCGAGTACCCGCGCTGGGAGATGTGCGGCGCGCGCGCGAGCCGTCCGATGATCTCGGCGACCGCGCGACGCTCTTCCGCCAGGTCGCCGGGCGACGACACGAAGATTTCGAGAATTCGGTTCACGGCCAAAGCTCTGGTTAGTCGTTAGTGGAACTCAGAGCGCGTAGAACATCAAGTGCCTCGATCGTGAGGGTGGCATCGTAGTGATGCCGATTGCGCGCGACCCACGTGCCGTCGACGTACAGGATTACCAGGACCGCAGGAAGCTTTCCCCGAAGCTCCTCGATCAACCCGCGGGGGTCATCATCGCCGCGCGGGCGAAATACGACGAATGACGGAGACAGTCCGACGATCGTCGTACACGTCGGGGTCCGGATGTGTGTCACGGGGCCGTGCCGCTGCGTGATTTGCTCGAGGAGGTGCTCGTCGTCCGCCGTCCTGTCACCAACCCATACGCCGACGCCGTCGCCGACGCGCCCACCGCCGAACTGTCGGGCGAGCGCCGCGATGGCATCCTCAGATAGCTCCGGACAGTTGAGCTCGGCGGCCTCGGCAATACGTTCGACCAGCTGTCGCAGCTGGCTGGGTTCCCAGGCCAGGTACCCCTGGTGCAACTGGAGCGGAATGGGCAATTTCGCAAACGCCGTCCCCTGCGCGCAAAGCGGTATGATCGGCTTCTCGAGAAAGAATGCTCCTCCCGCCTCGAATGTGGTCCAAAAGCGATCGACGGTCGCCGGCGTACAAAGCAAGATGACCAGCTTCGAGCGGCGCAGATCCGTCGAAATCCGGCGGAGCCATTGCTGCCCCGCCGCCAGACTCTCGCTGTCCCCAGAGACGATCACCTCGACTTGCCCGAGCAAGATCTGTTTCAACCATTTCTTGAGCTTTATCGCCAGCGGCGCATCGGCGGTGGCGTGCGACAGGAAGACGGCCATCGGCTTGCGGTCGGTTTTCGCGTAGGGACGTTGCTTCATTTTTCGAGCTCCGCCAGCTTTTCAATCGTGACGCGGATGCCTTCGACCAGATCCTGCATCTGCTTGGGCGTATCGATCATCCCACTTCGAATGGCCTCGAAGGCGCCGTGCACCGGTCGCATGCATCGGCGATAGTCATAGATGCTACTGCGCAGGCGCGCGTTCTTCGCCAGGGCCCGCATGCCGTCGAACGTGATATCGGGCAGGGCCTCCAATGGCTGACGAGGCCGTTCGAAGCGAAAGCAGCGCGTGTCTCCGTAGAGCTCGTAGAAGTCGTTCGCCGTCGGCAGGATCGCGCCGCGAAACGCCCAGTCGCAGGTGCCCTGACTGGTGGTCATCCAGTTGATGAGATCGTGGCCGAGGGCGACGTTTTCGCTACCGCCGATGATGACCAGATGCCACTCGCCCAGGCAAGAGACGTGGTCGGGAGCTCTCGGATTGGATGCACAATTGAGGACCGAGGTCGGAATGGGGCAGATCCGAAGCCGCGCCTCCGGCTGATCCCACAGCAACGGCGTCTCTTCCGAGATCGAAAATGGGTATTCGTCAACGTGAGGCTTTGGAGCCGTCAGCAAATCAACCAAGGTTGAATACCAGTGACGCGCCATGATCCAATCGGGTCGAGGGGGGCTGCCTTTCGGCGCGACGACATTGTATCGACCGCAGAACGGCGACGGCTCGATGCTGGAATCGCGCGGGGTGATTCCTCTGTCGAAGAGATATTTGAGGAGGGCGAACGCGCGGAGCAGCGCCCGTTTGAGCCCCTCCCAGTGGCGGATCTTGTGGTCAGCTCCCACCTCGAACCGGCTGCCCTGGGCCCAGATCATCTCGAGCAGCGTGACGGCCGTTGTGTCGAAGGTCTTCGATTCGATGACCAGGTGGCCGCCCGCCGTCTGACAGATCGCCGCAGCCTCCTCCCACGTGCGCGGTGGCAAGGTGCACTCCAACGTCTCGATGACCCTCTTCTCCGCCTCGTCGTTGCCCCCGCCAAAGTCGCGTTGAACTCGACTGATCTCCGCCACTTGGGATCGTACACGCGCATCCCACTCCACGGCCGTTGAAGGATCGGGAATTTTATCGGCCCGCCATACGAAACACCCCACGTCGAAGTTGTAGGGGACGGAACGGTACAAGTCGGGATGGGTCGTTCGGTGAGGCCCGCGTTCCAACTCATCGATCAACGGAGACCGCCGCTCACCCATCAAGCGTAGTTGGCGGCGATCGATTACGTGGAAAATGCCGCACTGGCCTTGCGGCAAAGCAACCTCCTCACTCGCGCGGTCCAAAGCTTTGAGAGCTCTCGGCTCCAATTGAGCAACAGCCTGTGCTTCTGCGGCACGCGAGCTCGCGTCGGCGAGCGCGTACGCGTGGACGGCTCCGACGAGGTGGGGGGAGGCCGAGTCGATCCCCGAGTCGCCCAGCACGTGTCGAATGAGCTCTCTCTGGCACCGCTCGACGTACCAATTGATCCAGTATGTGTCAAAGCTGGCCATGTAAAGGTCCGTGCGTTCCGGGATGTGCTGGAAGCGCTGCTGATTGCCCAGTACGTGGTGCAAGTTGTCACGCTCGAACGTCTGGCACTGCAGCGTGGGATAGAGCAGGGGAACGTCAGAGCGAAAGAACTCTCGGACCACCGCACGTTGGGGCTCGTTCTCCTGAAACAAGAGGATTCGACCATCTCCCGGGTATGTCTCGTAGAACCTGAGACCCGCCCGCGGCACGATGTCGTAGCAGCAACGGCGGAGTTGATTTCGCCCAAAGCGGGACTTGAGGACGCGACAAAATGTTCGGTTCTCCAGACGCACACTGTCCGATCCCTGGACGCGAGAGGGGACGGGATCAGAGGTGAGGTCGAGCAACACGTCGCAAAGGAAGCTCTCCGCTACCGAAGCCCGGTCGATCGCGGCCGGGTCGTGCTCACCCGTGATGACCACGACGGCCTGCGCGAGCGTGTTCTGGATGGTCTTGCAGGCCGAGTGGACCACGGCCCGGCGATTCACGGTGGGATACGCCTCGCAGACGATATCGACGAACAGATTGAGTGAATCGATGACCACCAGCGAGCGCGCGGGATCGGAAGCTTTCGCGAGAGCCTCAGAAAGGGCCGCAGCGATCAGGGTGTTTCGGGCCAGCGGGTTGACCTGGCCAAAGAATCTGACCTCCAAGGAGTTGCGCGGAATCGTGGCCAACCTTTTTCTGTCGAGGTTGAAACCAAACTTCCGGACACTGTCTCGGACGACTTCATCTGGCGGGGACTCGAGGGAGAGGTAGCACCCCGAATTCTTGGGGTCGGCCAGGTGATGCGCCATCATCTGCAGGCTGAGCGTGGTCTTGCCACTGCCGGGGCCTCCCCGGATGAGTACGATCGTACCCGGTGGAATACCCTCACCCCCGAGCATCTGGTCCAGCGCCGATACACCCGTAGAAACGGAGTACATGCCAGCCTCCCGTTAAGCTACCCGACGTCGAGACACCACCGCGGTGAGTGGCCCGACGACGAATTAACGACCCGTACCGGCAATATTTCGCCCGAAAGGGAGATTTCGCCCTATGGGATGATGGTGGGCGGCTGGACCGGGGCGTCGTCTTTCTGGAGCAAGGTAACCCCGGTCGACCAAGGGCGTCTTGATGACCCCGGGACCGGCGGCGTTCAGTCGAATCTTCCGCTGGCCGTACTCGAGCGCCGCGTTCTGACTGAGTCCGACGACGCCGTGCTTCGCCGCGACGTACGCCGCCGAATTGCGAAACCCGACCTGCCCCAGCACAGAGGCGATATTTCGTGGCGCACGCCTCGCGGACAAGGTCATTCAGGTCGATCTCCTCCGCGCGCGACTGGTAGCGTTGTCGGAAGTCCGGAGAGACGATCTTCAGGGTCAATGTCGCGATCGAGCAGGAGCTCGCAGCCAGCTACGAGATCGAGGGCACCCCGACGCTGCTGATGTTTCTCGACGGAAAAGAAGTGGGACGCGCCGAGGGACCACCCCCGACGGCAGCGGGACTCCTGACGGCCGTCACGCAACCGTTCGAGGCATGAACAACCACTCCTGTTGTTCAACGACGAGTGCGGTGTCTGCCGCCGCATTGCACATGGGTGCAGAAGTCCGCAAAGAACAAATCCGGCGACACAAGCCTCATCGTGCGACCTATTGGTGACGACCCGGCGGCGCTCCGATCGCTGAGCCCGGATCTCGATTCTGGGATGCCTACGAGACGATCCATCTACTGATGCCCGATGGTTCGACGAAGCGCGGGGGTGAAGCCGTTGCGCAAGTACTGCGGACGTTGGGCAATACCAAGTGGCTTGCCTGGACCTTCGGCAT
>Ga0265342_10002875_pt1 | contig 14514 bp, 14 predicted proteins | sample 4CB327metaG_FD_203125 | JGI IMG/M metagenome (GOLD analysis project Ga0265342, IMG submission 203125) | Rhizosphere microbial communities from Carex aquatilis grown in University of Washington, Seatle, WA, United States - 4-CB3-27 metaG | ecosystem: Host-associated > Plants > Roots >...
CATCGACGCCGTAGTGCTGCAGCATCCGGGTGATCGACCGCGTCACGCGGAAGATCTTGGCGGCGTCGTAGAATCGCTGGCCGCACAGCCAGGTCGTGGCGACAGACACCGGCACGCGGTCAGCCGATCGCAAGATTTCGAGCCGCACCACCTGCGCGCCGGGCGCCAGGCCCAGGCGCGCGGCGATCTCTTCGCTCGCCTCCTCGAGGCGATGCCCCTGCAACCTGCCTTCGGCGTCGTGGCCGGCGGCGGCGACGATTTCCGAGAAACGCGTCCTCTGGCCAATGCGATAGTCGAGCTTGTCGGTGCGGACGTAAGTGCCGCTGCCGCGCTCGGTGCGGACCAGCCCGCGGGCTGCGAGTTCCGCCATGGCGCGCCGCACGGTGTGGCGATTGACGCCGTAGCGTGCCGCAATCTCGCTTTCGCCCGGCAGGCGCGAGCCGTTCTCGTGCTTGCCGACTAGGATCATCTGCTCGAAATCGTCGGCGATGCAGCGCCATAACATGATGCCGCGCGCCAGAAGATGGTGCTTACCGGTAGTTGCGCGCGGCGTTCTTGTGAGCATTGGCGGACTTGTCATCGTGGCGTCATGGGACGCGCTGTAGATGCTTGTCTAGTGCACTAGACAACTTTCCGCAAGCAACCGATGCAAGCCACACAAGATTTGCACACAGCGCGACGCGAAATGATGGCGCTGCTTGCGCAAGGCGACACGGACACGATCGCGCGCGGGCTGGCGGCGTCCGAGCACGATCCGGAGATCGTCGAATTGCGCGCGCCGGAAATCGGATTGGTGATGCTGCGTGGCCGCGTCGGCGGCACCGGCTCGCCGTTCAATCTCGGCGAGGCTACCGTGACGCGCGCGGCCGTGCGGCTCGCGTCGGGAGAAAAGGGCTTCTCTTATATTTTCGGCCGCGACGGGAAGAAGGCGCGGCTGGCGGCGGTCTGCGACGCACTGTGGCAGGCCAGCCATTCGCGGCGCGACATCGAGCAACACGTGCTGCTGCCACTACGTGCCGAACGCGAACGGCGCCTCAAACACGACCGCGAGCGTACGGCCGCGACCAAGGTCGACTTCTTCACGCTGGTGCGGGGCGAGGACGAACGATGAGCGAGCTTGTCTTTCAGACGCAGGACACCTTTCGCGCATTGATGGACGCCACCGCGCGCCCCGGTACGATCAGGATGTTGCAAGGAGCGCACGCGCCACCGCCGCTGATGCCGGCGACGGCGGCAGTGATCTCCAGCCTTGCCGATTACGAGACGCCGTTGTGGCTCGATGCTGGCTTCAGCGATGCGCCGGCGGTGCTTGATTGGATCCGCTTCACGGCCGGCGCCCACATTGTTGAGGACCCGCGTGAAGCCGCCTTCGCGCTGATCTCCAGCGCGCGCGTTCTGCCAGACTTCGGCGTCTTCGCACAGGGCAGTGAAGAATATCCAGACTGTTCGACCACCCTGATCGTCCAGCTCCCACAGTTCAAAGGCGAGGTCATCTCGCTGTGCGGGCCGGGGATCAGGGACACAGGCAGCCTCGCCGTCGCGAGCTTGCCCGATGATTTCACCGCGCGCTGGGCGAATAACCGCGCCCTGTTTCCGCGCGGGGTCGATGTCATCCTGGTGGCCGGAACCGACATCGCCGCCCTGCCCCGCACCGTCCACATCACACGGAGCGCGTGAGCGATGTATGTCGCGGTCAAAGGCGGCGAACGCGCCATCGAGAATGCCCACGCTCTGCTCGCGGATGTGCGCCGCGGCGATCGCGCCGTGCCTGAACTCACGCTGGCGCAGATAGAGCATCAGCTTACCCTCGCCGTCGATCGCGTGATGGGCGAAGGCTCGCTCTATGACCGCGAACTGGCGGCGCTTGCCATCAAGCAGGCGCGCGGCGACGTGATCGAGGCGATCTTCCTGCTGCGCGCTTATCGCACGACGCTGCCGCGCTTCGGCGCCTCGGAACCGATCGAAACCGCCGCCATGGCGATCCGCCGCCGTATCTCGGCCGCGTTCAAGGACTTGCCGGGCGGCCAAGTGCTCGGCCCCACCTTCGACTACACGCATCGCCTGCTTGATCCCTCGCTCGCGACGCAGAGCGACGTGCCGCCGCCGTCCACCGCGCCGGCCGAGGCAGCGCCCTTCCGGTCGGTCACCGATCTCCTGGCAACCGGAGGCCTGATCGAGACCGAGGAGCCGGGCGACGGCGAGATTGGCGACCTCACGCGCGAGCCGCTGGCGTTCCCGGCTGACCGCGACCTTCGGCTTCAGAATCTCGCGCGCGGCGACGAAGGCTTTCTGCTCTCGCTCGCCTATTCGACGCAGAGGGGCTACGGCCGCAACCACCCATTTGCCGGCGAGATCCGTTATGGCGAGGTCGAGGTCGAGTTCTTCGCCGAAGAGATCGGCTTCGCAGTGCCGCTCGGTACGGTTGCCGTCACCGAGTGCCAATCCATCAACCAGTTCACCGGTAGCGCGACCGAGCCGCCGCGCTTTACCCGCGGCTACGGCCTCACCTTTGGCCAGACCGAACGCAAGGCGATATCGATGGCGCTTGTCGATCGCGCGCTCCGCGCTCGCGAACTCGGCGAAGTGACCGGCGCGCCTGCGCAGGATGAGGAGTTCGTACTCAGCCATTCGGACAACGTGCTGGCGACAGGCTTCGTCGAGCACCTAAAGCTGCCGCACTACGTCGATTTCCAGGCGGAGCTCGGATTGCTGCGCAGGTTGCGCGACGAGTTCTTCGCCACCGCGCGAGCGCCGGAAGCCGACGCGCCGATGCAGGACGCCGCCGAATGAACGCGCCGGATTACAATTTCGCTTATCTGGACGAGCAGACGAAGCGGATGATCCGCCGAGCCATCCTCAAGGCGATTGCCATCCCCGGCTACCAGGTGCCGTTCGCCAGCCGCGAGATGCCGATGCCCTATGGCTGGGGCACCGGGGGCGTGCAGGTAACCGCCGCAATCCTCGGCCCCGACGACGTGCTCAAGGTCATCGACCAGGGTTCCGACGACACCACCAATGCCGTGTCGATCCGCAAGTTCTTCAGCAAGACCGCGGGCGTGCGCACCACCACCTCGACGCTCGAGGCGACGGTGATCCAGACGCGCCACCGGGTGCCGGAGACACCCCTCACCGATGAGCAGGTGCTGGTCTATCAGGTGCCGATCCCCGAGCCGCTGCGGTTCCTCGAGCCGCGCGAGACCGAAACCCGCCGCATGCACGCCCTCGCCGAATACGGCCTGATGCACGTGAAGCTGTACGAGGACATCGTGCAACACGGTCATATCGCAACGACCTACGCCTATCCTGTCACGGTCGCTGGCCGCTACGTGATGGATCCCTCGCCGATCCCGAAGTTCGACAATCCGAAGCTGTCCGACTGTCCGGCGCTGCAATTGTTCGGCGCCGGCCGCGAAAAGCGCATCTATGCGATCCCGCCCTACACCACCGTCGTCTCGCTCGACTTCGAGGATCACCCGTTCGAACCCTATCGCCACGACGCGCGCTGCGAGCTGTGCGGCGCCAAAGACAGCTATCTCGACGAGGTGATCACCGACGATAAGGGCAGCCGGATGTTCGTCTGCTCGGACACCGATTACTGCGAGACGCGTCGAGCCGGTGGCCATGGCCCTGTGGAGGGCGCAAAGTGATTGAGGACGCGCCGCTGCTGACCGTCGACGGGCTGACGAAGTGGTACGGCCGCCGCCTCGGCTGCACGAACATATCCTTCGACCTGTACGAAGGCGAAGTCCTGGCGATCGTCGGCGAGTCCGGCTCCGGCAAGTCGACGCTGCTTCAGCTCCTCTCAGGCCAGCTGCAACCGAACGACGGACGCATACTCTATCGTATGCGCGACGAGACCGTCGCCGACCTCTGGCACTTGTCCGAGCCGATGCGCCGCCTGCTGTTCCGCACCGACTGGGGCTATGTCCACCAGGACGCCCAGATGGGCCTGCGCATGGGCATCAGTGCCGGCGGGAATGTCGGCGAGCGGCTGATGGCGGTTGGCTGGCGCAATTACGGCGCCATCCGGGACACCGCTACTGACTGGCTGGCGCGGGTCGAGATCGACCAGGCCCGCATCGACGACACGCCGCGCACATATTCTGGCGGCATGCGTCAGCGCCTCCAGATCGCACGCAATCTGGTGACCGCGCCGCGCCTCGTCTTCATGGACGAGCCGACCGGCGGCCTCGACGTCTCGGTGCAAGCCCGCCTACTCGACCTGCTGCGCCGGCTTGTCTCCGATCTCAACATCGCCGCGATCGTCGTCACGCACGATCTGGCGGTTGCGCGTCTCTTGTCGACGCGGATCATGGTGATGAAGGCCGGCGAAGTCATCGAAGCGGGCCTCACGGATCAGGTACTCGACGATCCGCGCGAGCCCTACACGCAACTGCTCGTCTCCTCGATTCTGCCGGTATGACCATGCACCCGCTCTCGCTTGCCGGCGTTTCCAAGGCCTTCACCGTTCACCTGCAAGGCGGCTTGCGTCTGCCGGTGCTGCGCGATCTTGCTTTCACGGCCCGACCGGGCGAGTGCGTCGTGCTGACCGGCCCCTCCGGCGCCGGCAAATCCTCGATCCTCAAGCTCATTTACGGCAATTACCGCTGCGACGAAGGCGCGATACTAGTGCGTAACGGTAGCGATATCGTCGATATCGCGACGGCGGCGCCGCGGCAGATCCTCGCGTTGCGCCGGCGCGCGCTCGGCTATGTCACCCAGTTCTTGCGCGCCGTGCCCCGCGTCTCCGCGCTCGACATCGTCGCAGAGGCGCTTGATGACGTGCCCCGCGAGGCTGCGCGAGACCGCGCCGCCGCCATGCTCGCGCGCTTCAATGTACCGGAGCGTCTGTGGGGCTTGCCGCCCGCGACCTTCTCCGGCGGCGAACAGCAACGCGTCAATCTGGCACAGGGCCTGCTGCCAGAACGGCCAGTCGTGCTGCTCGATGAGCCCACTGCCTCGCTCGACGCTGAAAACCGCGCCGTCGTCATCGAAATCATCCGCGAGCGCAAACGACAAGGCGTGGCGCTGGTGGCCATCGTGCACGACGAGGCTGTGCGCGATGCAATCGCCGATACTTCCCTCGACGTCACGCGATTCGCCACGGCAACCTGAGCATGACCGATACCAACGCCTTCGTCATCGAAAACGCACGCATCGTGCTCGCCGATAGCATGATCGAGCGCGGTTATGCGGCCGTCGTCGACGGCAACATCGCGGAGGTCGGTGAAGGCATGGCGCCGGAGCGCGGCATCAACTTCGGCGGCGATCTCCTGCTCCCGGGGCTCGTGGAACTGCACACCGACCATCTCGAGTCGCACTATATGCCGCGCCCGAAGGTGCGCTGGGACCTGACTGCGGCGGTCATGTCCTACGACGCGCAGATCGCCACCTGCGGCATCACGACAGTCCTCGACTCGTTGCGCGTGTGGCGCGAGGACGGCGCCGAAGACGTGGACGGCCAGGCGCATGAATTGTCCGCCGCGATCGACGACGCCCGGCTCCGCGGGCTGTTGCGGGTTTCACATTACCTGCACCTGCGCTGCGAGGTACCGATGCCGGACGTCGTCGAAGATGCGTCAGCGCTGATCGACCGTCCCGACATCAAGCTGATGTCTCTCATGGACCACACGCCCGGACAGCGCCAGTTCCGCGATCCCGTCAAGCTGCGCGAATATTATCGGGGCAAGAGCGGCGGCATGACCGACGCCGACTTGGACAGGATGTTCACGCGGCGCCTGGATTTTCATAATCGCTACGCGAGCAACAATTACCAGCAACTGGTGGCACTCGCGGGCAAACACGGCACGCCGCTTGCCAGCCACGACGATACCACGGCGGCGCACGTCGAGCAGTCGATCAGCGACGGCGTCAAGGTGGCCGAATTTCCGACGACCATGGAAGCTGCCACGCGGCTCCACGACGCCCAGGTGAAAGTGCTGATGGGTGCGCCCAATCTCGTGCGCGGCAAATCGCATTCCGGCAATGTCGCCACCGCCGACCTCGCGCGTATCGGCCAACTCGACATTCTGTCATCTGATTACGTTCCCTCGAGCCTCCTGATGGCGGCGCTGCGACTGCCGCACGTCTCCGGCGAATACGATCTGCCGGCGGCAGTGCGCACAGTGTCGAAGACGCCGGCGGAAGTCGTCGGCCTCGCCGATCGCGGGGAGATAGATATCGGCAAGCGTGCCGATCTCTTGCGCGTTCATCTTGACGATGACGATGCCGCCGTCCGCAGCGTCTGGAGCGGGGGGCATCGCGTCGCATGAGCACGGCCGCGCCGCACATCGATCCAGCAACGCCACCGATTGGGCCAGGCAGGCTCGTGCTCGCCGTCGGCCCAAGCGGAGGCGGAAAGGATTCGGTGCTGCGCCACGCGCGCATCGATTGCGCCGGCGACCCATCGATCGTCTTTCCGCGCCGTGCCGTCACCAGACCGGCAAATTCCGACGAAGATCATGAGAGCATCGACGAGGCTCAATTCGACGCGGCCTTGCGCGCGGGCGCCTTCGCGCTTGCCTGGCAGGCGCATGGCCTCTGCTACGGAATCCCGCGCGCGATCAACGACGATATTCGCCTTGGACGCACCGTTGTCTGCAACGTCTCGCGCGGCATCATACGTTCCGCCCGAAAGTGCTACGTACACACCACCTGCGTTCTGATCACCGCGCCAGAAGACATTCTGGCAGCGCGGCTTAGCGCACGCGCGCGCGTATCCGATGGATCGATCGCCGCACGTTTGGAGCGAAACGATATCTACTTCGACATATCCGCGGATGTCGTCATCGACAATGTCGGCAACATCGACCATGCCGTCCAGACATTCGTGAGCATTTTGCGGAGATCAACCAAGGCTTGAACGCATAGATGAATGAGTCGCGCGCCGCTCGAATGCACGAGCGCGGTATTCTATTTCCAGTCGTCATCGTATAGCAGATTTTAAATTCTTGTATGCAGCAAACCATTTCATGCGAGTGTCACGCGCGATTGATACATGCGTTATGCGGCTGGTGATTTTTTTGAGACCATGCGCGCCAGCCGTTGTCTGAACCAACGCTCGCCGCGACTGTCCAGCGGCGCCTTGCAACGAAGCCGACACCTGGAGAGAAGCACGATGAAGCAAACGTATCTGACGACAGCCTTCGCGGTCCTCGCCACCGCGCTTGTGTCGACCGCAGCCTATGCCGAGAACGACAAGGATTGCCCAAACGGCGGTGTTGTCCGTTTCGGCGTCGAGCCGTTCGATACTGCGCCGCGCCTGACACCGATCTACGAGCAAATCGGCAAGCTGATCGGCGAAAAGATCGGCTGCGAAGTGAAGGTCTACGTCGCCACCAACTACAACGCCGAAATCGAAGCCATGCGCAATGACAAGCTCGAGATTGGCGAGTTTGGCCCACTTGGCTACGTGCTCGCGCACCAAGTCGCCAAGGCGGAAGCCGTCGCCGCCTTCAGCAACTCGGAAGGCAAGCCCGACACCTACTGGGCGAGCCTCGTGACCTATCCCAGCTCCGGCATCAAAACTGCGGCCGAGATCAAGGGTCATTCATTCGCGTTCTCCGACCCAGCCTCGACCTCGGGCCATCTGTTCCCGGCTTACGGTTTGGCCAAGGCCGGCATCGATCCTGACAAGGACATCAAGGCGATTTTCGCTGGAAGCCACACCTCGTCCTTCGAGGCGCTCTACAACAAGAAGGTCGACGCCGGCGAGCTTAACAGCGAGCAGCTCGAGTCGGCCAAGCAGCGCGGCCACTACAAGGATGGCGACCTCGTTTTCCTCTGGAAGTCCGATCCGATCCCGACCGATCCGATCACCGTGCGCGGCGATCTGCCTGCCGGCTTTAAGGCGCGTCTTATCAAGGTGCTGCAGACCCTCGACTTGCACGGCCTCGACGAGAAGGACCGCAAGGTCATGGGCATGCATGGCCTCCGTTTCGTCCCACAGACTGATAAGGCTTATGACGGCATCCGCGATCTCGTGAAGACGCTGCACATCGACCTGCAGAAGCTCAGCTGAGCGGAGGCCAACATGCTGCGCGTTCGCAATCTCTCGATGCGCTATCCGAACGGCAAACTTGCTTTGTCCGATTTTGATTTGACCGTCGAGGCGGGCGAACTGGTGGTCGTGTTGGGCGGCAACGGCAGCGGTAAAACGACGCTGCTCCGCTGCGTCACGCGTACGCTGCAACCTAGCAGCGGAGAAATCTGGCTCGGCGAGGTAAACCTCGCCGAGCTCAGTGGCGACAAGCTGCGCCGCGCGCGGATGAAGTTGGCCTTGATTTCGCAGCACGCCAGCCTTGTGCGCCGGTCGAGCGTCCTTGCTAACGTCGCAACCGGATCGCTCGGCCGCCATTTCAATCTGTGGACCGCGCTCGGCCGCGTACCGGCGGATGAACTTGCGGCTGCGCATGGCTATCTCGGTGAGGTTGGGCTGGCCTCGCTGGCCGGCCAGCGCGCTGGCACGCTCTCCGGTGGCCAAGCGCAGCGCGTCGCAATCGCACGTGCATTGGCGCAACGCCCCGACGTCGTCCTCGCCGATGAGCCAGTGGCGAGTCTTGACCCGGAGGCGGCGCAAGAGGTCATGCGCCTGTTGCAGCGCCTCGCGCACACCGAGAAGCTCGCGGTGCTCGCGGTTCTGCATCAGGTCGACCTTGCCTATTCTTTCGCCGATCGCGTTGTCGGCATCCGTGCCGGCCACATTGCCTTCGATACGCCCTGCGCCAGCCTGTCGCGCGAGGCAGTCCAGGGTCTTTACGTCAGCGAGGCGGCATGACAGCTCACATCGCTCCGCTGCCCGCTGCCGCACCGCTCGCCAGCTGGGGCCGCGCTGCGGCTGTCGCGTTGAGGACCGTCCTCATCTTGGCTGGCATCCTCATCGCCATTCAGATGCTGGTCGTCGTTGAGGCGAAGCCGCAGGATCTCATTACCGGCTTTCGCGGCATGGTCGACATTGTTCGTCGGTCCTGGCCGCCGGATTTCTCCAAGCTTCCCGATGTGCTTTGGCCGGCGCTGCAGACGATCGACGTGGCACTGTTCGGCACAGTAGCAGGCGTTATCCTCGCCGTGCCACTCGCGGTACTTGCAGCCGCGAATGTGACGCCCTCCCGCTACGCCTATTACATCGCGCGTGGAGTAATTGGATTCACTCGCGCCGTGCCCGATATTGTATGGGCATTGCTTTTCGTCACGGCGGTCGGCCTCGGTCCATTCCCTGGCGGGCTAGCGCTCGCGGTGCATTCGATCGGCATGCTCGGGCGCCTGTTCGCCGAGACCATCGAGCATATGGACATGGCACCGATCCACGCCCTCGAGCTCACCGGTGCGCGGCGGGTCCAAGTTTTTACGCACGCCATCGTGCCTAGCGTCCTGCCGTCGCTGCTCGGTATCGGTTTATATCGGCTCGACGAGAACATCCGCTCGTCGCTGGTGCTGGGCTTCGTCGGTGCCGGCGGCATCGGCTTCCAGTTGCTCACGGCGATGAACCTATTCCAATACCGCCAGGTGTCGCTGCTGCTCATTGTGATCTTCGCTATCGTGATCATTGCGGAGCGGCTATCAGCGGCGTTGCGCAATCGGCTGGGATAAACCGGTCTGGACCTCAGGAGGCCTGCTTTGGTTTATGAGCACCATTCGCGTCTTAGCGGAAGCATGTCCGCCCAACCCCAAAGAGCAGACACTTAACGCCCGGCCGCCAAGTCCGCGACGAGCCATAGGGCGACATTGGCGACTTCTTTCGCTTGGCGATCTTTTGATTAAGCGCCTTCGGCTCGCGCTGACCTCGTCATCGAATCCGCGCATTTTCGTGGAAAATGCAGTAACCAAAAGATTGAACGGACGGGACCAGCTTCTTGAAAAGCTGGCTTGGAAATCTCTGACAGAAGTTCGCGACGGTCGATCTCATGGAAAACGGCTGCGCGCCGCAGATGCAGGGCGGCATGCGGGCATGTCGATCGGACGCAGGCCGGACGCCTCGCCGGCTCGGAACGCCCGTGCTATGCTACAATAAAGCTACCGGTCCTAGGAGCCGCGCCATGAAGTCGTTCCTCGCCGCGTGCGTCGTCGCCGTCATCGTCGCCGTCGTCGGCAGCCTCGTGCTCGACAGCGTGCAGAAGCCTGTCGACGAGGCGTTCAAGACCGAGGCCGTACGGCTCGGGACCTAGCCGTCGGCACGACGGCCGGGATACCGCTGCGGACGGCAGCGGCGCGCCCACGATGACGATCGCTATTCCGCCGGCGTAGACGTCACCAAGCCCGGGCCTTTCGGGCTTCGCTCCCGTGCAAGCTCCTCGTCGACCCACAGCGGGTGATGCTCCTTCGCCCAATTCAGGTCGACCGTCCCTTCGCCCATCCCCTCGAACGCGCCTTCCATGCCGAGCGTGCCGAGATAGACGTGGGCGAGGATCAACGCAATGAACAGCATGCCGACCACGCCGTGGAAGACCTCGGCCAGCTCCATGTTGCCGACCGTCAGGCCGCCGTAGAACGGGAAAATGAGCATGTAGCCGCTGATCATCATCGCCACGCCGCCGAGCACGATGAACCAGTAGAGCAGCTTCTGCCCGGCATTGAACTTCCACGCCGGCGCCGGCGACGCATGGCCCTTGCTGAACATGCCTCCGCCCGTCTTCAACCACTGGATATCCGCCCGGGTCGGGAAGTTCTGGCCGATCCACATCAGGAACATCAGCACGACGCCGATGGTGAAGGCAAAGCTGAGATAATTATGTGCGTACTTCGCCCACTGCGACCATGTGCTGAAAGCCTCTGAGGCGCCGGAGGAAGCGAACAGCGTTCTGCCGAATGTGACGTTAAGACCGGTAATGGCCAAGATGACGAAGCAGGTCGCCGTGAGCCAGTGCACGAAGCGCTCGAAGGAATTGAAGCGCACGATGGTGCGGCCCGAACGACCGCCCTCGATCCTGATCGTGCCGCGCCACATATAGAAGATTATCAACAGCACTATCGTGCCGATAATCGCAACGCCGCCAATCCATTGCAAAGTGCCCATGCGGAACTCCTGCCATTCGCGGCCGGCCGGATGCTCGATCACGTATGATTTGGTGTCGGGGATCGTGCCGCGGCCCTGGATCGACTTGAGCTGCTGCAATAGTTGCTGCTCTTGCACCGCGTTTGCGCTCGGATCGACCGAGTTCGGTTGTTGCGCGGAGACCGGTGCCGCCATTGCGACGACGACAATGAGTACCAGCGCACCGGCGATCAGGCGCATATTGGCCAGAGACTTCGCCATGTCATTCACTCCTCTGAAAAGCGCTGTTCTTGCAATCGGGGGCTGCGGGAGGCAGCGATTGGTGCCGCCAGCCGCATCAGGTCGCGACCGTCGCGTGATAGGCCGTCTGCCAGCCCCAGGCGCCGGAGCCGTAGCCGCGCCGCGACACCCGCTCCTTGTAGATCTGCGCAATGACGTCGCCGTCGCCGGCGAGCAGCGACTTGGTCGAGCACATCTCGGCGCACAGCGGCAGCTTGCCTTCAGCGAGACGGTTGGCGCCGTATTTCTCGTACTCTTCCTTCGAACCGTCGGCCTCGGGGCCGCCGGCGCAGAAGGTACACTTATCCATCTTGCCGCGTGAGCCGAAGTTGCCGACCTTCGGATACTGCGGCGCGCCGAACGGACAAGCGTAGAAGCAATAGCCGCAGCCGATGCACAGGTCCTTGTTGTGCAGCACCACCGCATCCGCCGTGGTGTAGAAGCAGTTCACCGGACAGACCGCTGCGCAGGGCGCGTCGGTGCAGTGCATGCATGCCATCGACACCGAGCGCTCGCCCGGCTTGCCGTCGTTGAGCGTGACCACGCGGCGGCGGTTGATGCCCCACGGAATCTCGTGCTCGTTCTTGCAGGCGGTGACGCAGGCGTTGCATTCGATGCAGCGGTCCGCGTCGCAGAGGAATTTCATTCTCGCCATGGTGCCACCTCCTTAAGCCGCGCGGATCTGGCAAAGCGTGACCTTCGGCTCCTGCATGCCCGTCGCCGGGTCGTAGCCGTAGGTCATGATGGTGTTGGCGCTTTCGCCGAGCACGATCGGGTCGGTGCCCTGCGGATAGTTGGCGCGCAGGTCGTCGCCGCCGAACCAGCCGCCGAAGTGGAAGGGCATCCAGGCGACGCCCTTGCCGACACGCTCGGTGACCAAAGCCTTCACCTTGGCCTTCGAGGCGTTCTCGGCGCCCGTCACCCAGACCCAGGCGCCGTCCTTGATGCCGCGCTCATTGGCATCCGCCGGGCTGATCTCGATGAACATCTCCTGCTGCAATTCGGCGAGCCACTTGTTCGACCGTGTCTCCTCACCGCCGCCTTCGTACTCGACGAGACGGCCGGAGGAGAGGATGATCGGGAACTGCTTGGCGATACCCTTCTCGACCGCGGTCTTCTGCACGGTGAAGCCGATGTTCGGCAGCCGGAACTGCTTGGCGTCGGGCAGCGTCGGATACTTCTGCACCAGATCGACGCGCGGCGTGTAGATCGGCTCGCGGTGCACCGGGATCGGGTCCGGCAGGCCGAAGGCATTCATCCGAGCCTTGCCGTTGCCGTAAGGCACGCAGCCGTGCTTCATCGCCACGCGCTGGACGCCTCCGGACAAGTCGGTCGACCATGAAACCGCTTCCGGCGTCGTCGGGTTGACCTTGTTGATCACGGCCAGTTCTTCCGGCGTCAGGTCGCCGTCCCAGCCGAGCTTCTTGAGGACGCCGTAGGTAAATTCCGGATAGCCGTCCTTGATCTCCGAGTCCTTCGAGTAGGACCCTTCGGCCAGCAGGTTGACCTTGCGCGTGGTGCCGTCGGGCAGCTTCTCCTCGCGTTCCACACCAAAGCGGGCCCGGAAGACGCCGCCGCCGTCCATGACGGCGAGGTTGGTGTTGTAGAGCAGCGGCGTCCCCGGATGCTTGACCTCCGGCGAGCCCCAGCACGGCCACGGCAGCCCGTAATAGTCGCCGCCGACTTCCGGATCGTCCTTCGGCGCGCGCAACGTGACCAGGTCGAACTTGGCCTGGTTCTTCATGTGCGCCTTCAGCCGCTCCGGCGATTGACCGCAATAGCCGGTCGACCACGATCCGCGATTCATCTCTCGCAGGATGTCCTCCGCCACCGGCAGATTGTTCTCGACCTTGATGTTCTTGAACATCTCGTCGGCGAAGCCGAGCTTCTTGGCGATGAGGTACATGACCTCGAGATCGTCCTTCGATTCGAAGATCGGCTTGACGATCTGCTCGCCCCACTGGAGTGCGCGGCCGGTATTGACCCGCGAACCTTTGCATTCGAACTGTGTCGCGACCGGCAGCAGGTACATGTTGTCGGTGCGGCCGGCCTTGACCGCGAGCGAGGCCCAGGTCGTCGGATGCGGGTCGGCGACGACCAGCAATTCGAGCGCCTTGAGCCCCTTCATCGACTCCGGCACGCGCGTGATCGAGTTGCTGGCGTGGCCCTGGACGAACATCGCCTTGACGTTGTCCTTCTGCGCCACCTGGTCCTTCGGCAGCAGCACCGCGTCGAACCAGCGCGTCAGCGGGATGCCGGGCGTCTCCATGATCGTCTTGTTATCGAAACGGCCAAGCAGATAGTTGTAATCGACCTCCCAGACGCGCGACCAATGCTTCCAGGCCGCCTCAGTGAGGCCGTAGTAGAACGGCAGCGTCACGATATCGAGGCCGACGTCGGTCGCGCCCTGCACGTTGTCGTGGCCGCGCAGGATGTTGGCGCCCGTGCCCGGTGCGCCGACATTGCCGGTCATCAGCAGGGCGATGCAGCTTGCGCGCACGTTGGCGGTGCCGACGGTGTGCTGTGTCTGGCCCATGCACCAGATCAGTGTCGACGGTTTCTCCGTCGCAAACGCCTTGGCGACGCGTTCGAGCTGCGCGCCCGGGATGCCGGTAACCCGCTCGACCTCGTCCGGCGTCCACTTCTCGACTTCCTTCTTCAGATCTTCGAAACCGTAGACCCGCTGCTTGATGAATTCCTTGTCTTCCCAGCCATTCTTGAGGATGTGCCACATCATCCCGTGCAGCACCGGGATGTCGGTGCCCGGACGCATGCGCACGTATTCAGTGGCATGCGCGGCCGTCCGCGTCAGGCGCGGATCGATGACGATGAAGTTGCCTTTGTTGAGCTCGGCCGACTCCAGCATGTGCTGCATGGCGACCGGATGCGCCTCCGCGGCGTTGCTCCCCATGAATAACAGCGTCTTGGCGTTACGCATGTCGTTGGGGTTGTTGGTCATCGCGCCATAGCCCCAGGTATTGGCGACGCCGGTGACCGTGGTCGAATGACAGATACGCGCCTGGTGATCGGTGTTGTTGGTGCCCCAGAACGCGCCGAGCTTGCGGAACAGGTAGGAGCCCTCGTTGGTCATCTTGGCCGAGCCGAGCCAGTAGACCGAGTCGCCGCCCGACTTCTGGCGGACCGACATGAGCTTGTCGCCGATCTCGTTGATGGCCTGGTCCCACTTGATGCGGGTCCATTTGCCGTTCTCGAGCTTCATCGGATATTTCAGCCGACGCTCGCCG
>Ga0265342_10002880_pt1 | contig 14502 bp, 6 predicted proteins | sample 4CB327metaG_FD_203125 | JGI IMG/M metagenome (GOLD analysis project Ga0265342, IMG submission 203125) | Rhizosphere microbial communities from Carex aquatilis grown in University of Washington, Seatle, WA, United States - 4-CB3-27 metaG | ecosystem: Host-associated > Plants > Roots > Rhizosphere...
CATTTGATTGCGGTCGGTCAGACGATCGGCAACTACACGATCACGGCCAAGCTCGGCGAGGGCGGGATGGGCGTGGTGTATCTGGCCGAGCACCCGGTCATCGGGCGCAAGGTCGCCATGAAGGCGATCCACCCTGAATTGTCGCGCAATCCCGAGGTGGTGTCTCGCTTCGTCACCGAGGCGAAAGCGGTCAACCAGATTGGCAACGAGCACATCGTTGACATCCACGATTTCGGTACCACGCCGGATGGCGACTTCTATTTCATCATGGAGTTCCTGCAGGGCGAGGCCCTGTCGGATCGCATAAAGCGCGAAGCGCCCCTGGATCCCGCTCGCGCCCTCGATATTGCGGCTCAGGTTGCGGACGCTTTGGCCGCTTCGCACGCGCACGGCATTATTCACCGCGACCTCAAGCCCGAGAACATCTTCCTGATCCGCAAGGGCAACACAAACGACTTCGTCAAGGTGCTCGACTTCGGACTGGCCAAGCTGACATTGGGCGACGACAAGGTTTCTCACAAGACGCGCACCGGCTCGGTCATGGGCACGCCTTACTATATGTCGCCCGAACAATGCGAAGGCAGGCCCAACATCGACCAGCGAGCCGATGTGTACTCCTTAGGCGTCATCCTGTTCGAAATGATGACCCGCCAGGTGCCCTTCGGCGGCGAAGGATATGGCGAGATCATCGTCAAACATATCACCGCGGCCGTGCCTTCACCGCGAGCCATCAACCCGCGTCTATCGGCAGCCCACGAGGCAATCCTGATGCGTGCCTTGGCCAAGAACCGCGACGAGCGATTCCGCGGAATGGAGGATTTCCGTGTGGCGATGCTCGATCCCGAGCGCTATGCGCTGGCGCCTTCGATCGTGCCTACGCCGGGCCCGCTTTCCGGATACGGCGCAGACAGGGGAATTGCTCCCACGCGGCTGATGGACGCCAAGGCGAGTGGCGAGGTCGTCCCGGCGCAGGGCGTGGCTGAGGACGTTCGCCCGGGTTCGGCCGACAGCGAAGACGCGATTCCCAAGTCGCATGGGGCATTGCTGATTGGCATCCTGGCAGCCGCGCTGGTGGCCGGAGGCGTGGCGGCCTTCCTTGTGGTGCGTTCGGGATCGGGTGGGCCGCCGGCGACTGTGCAGCCGGTCGTCAGCAAACCAGCACCTGCGCCCGCGCCCGCGCCTCCTCCGCCTGAGGCCGCGCCCGCGCCGCCTGCTAAAGTGACCATCAAGTTCCGCTCCGAACCGATCGGCGCCGTAGTGGCCCGTGCGGACAACGGAGAGCAGTTGGGCGTGACGCCCTTTGAGATCGAAGTCCCTCAGGACAAGTCTCCCTTGGCCGTTGTTTTCAAGAAGGACAATTTCAAAGACGCGGACCGTTCCATCGTGCCACAGGAGTCCGGCTTGCTGGACGCGACTCTGGAATCTGTCGCTGCTTCTGCTCCGAAGCCGACGCCACGGACAGCCAAGTCTGGTGCCAAGTCATCTGCGAGCAAGTCCGGCGGAGTTCGACGTGGCAGAGGCGGCAGGACAATGGACGAGGACGGCGTACTGGCGCCCTCGTTCTAGAAGATAGGTGACCGAAGCGCATCATCTTAGCGCTGCGCGTCTTTGCTCCTTTGCAACTGAGGTAATGCCAACCCGATCCTGATCGGGTAGATTATCGCCCGTGTTCGATCCAGTCTCGTCGGCACCCCGAAACGGCCGCAGCGGCAATTTCAGTGCGTGGCCTGATGAGACTCGCAAACGTCGGTGTATCCTGCTGACGATTGCTTGCGAATCATTGAGCCGCTGCTTGTGGCCTAGGCCACTGCTTAAGAAAACGTTAGCCTAGCCACCGCACGGACCTGTATCTGGCATTTCGCATCGCCACCCCTTGATGTCTAAGGAGCCTTCCATGGAATTCCGAGTCGCGCGTACCTGTTTCGCCGTCGCATCGTTTCTTTTGCTCCTGGGCGGGGCAGGCTGCGGAAGTGGCAATTCCGGACCGCCCACCGCAGCGGATCTTGGCAAGCAATACAAGTTCGACCCGAACGACGTGCCCGGGTGGCAGCTCGATCCAAGCGATTCGCAGGCCTTTCAAATCCTTGAGGAAGGCACTCCGACTGACTTGTTCAGCTTCATGGATGGCGGCTCCGATCTCTATACCAACGCAGGGTGCACGGTCACCTTGTACGAGAGCCTGGTTAGCACCAATCAGGAACTTGGTGTTGTCTGGGCGATGTATTTCGGTACGCCAGCAAAGGCCCAGGCGATGTTCGACACCCAGAAGACCACTTTCAGTGCTACCGAGCCTGTTCCGGGATACGACGCTTCGTCTGCCATTGGAAAATCCGCACTCGTTCTCCACACTGTCTACGCCCACATAGGCGCGATGTACTACGAGATGCAGATGAGCGGGTTTACAGACGCAACATCGGCACTCCAGGCGGCGGGGAAGATCCTCGACGTGTTCAAGTCAAAGACCCACTGAGAGAGGAACACCACAATGGCCACAAATTCACACCCTCAACGCCGCGATTTTCTCAAGACCGCCGCCGTTGGCGCAGCTGGAGCGATGGGCCTCGGCGCTCTCAAGTTCGACCGGGCTGTCGCCCAGTCGGCAGGGGCCTCGGCGTGGGTTAACGGCATGGCCATCAATCCGGCCATCGACAACAGACGTGTCATTTGCTGCAACGATCCCAAGATGCTCACGGTTACGCCCAAGGACACCAGCTTTACGACCACCAACGCCGCGGTCGATCCGGCTGTTGTTGCCGCCAACCTCGACCAAATGGCCATGCAGCTCGCCCAGAAGACCACCGCCACTGAAGCCTGGAGCACGATTTTCCGATCGAGCAAACCCTGGGCAAGCACGCGCGTGGCCATGAAGACCAATGGCATTGGTGGCACCACCACCAACCGTCCCAAATGGGCGATCTACAAGAAGCTGTGCGACGTACTGATCAACCTTGGGGCTCAGCCGGCAAACATCATCCTTTACGACGCTTGCGACAACGCGGCGACCTACTACGACACCCACGTCAGTCTGACTGATTCGACCATGATTCGCGCCGCAAAGACCAGCGTCCGAGCGGCAGGCATGGGCGGGTTCGCGGACGCCAATCTGACCAACGCCACGGGCATCTCCGTCGCCGCCGACCTTCTCAGCGGTGCCATCGACATCCTGGTGAATGTCGCCGCGTGCAAGTCGCACAATGGCACCGGGGGCCATTTCAACTACGGCAGTTGCACCCTGTGCATGAAGAACCATTTCGGTACCTTCACCGACGGAACGAAGGCACAACATTCGGACAATCTGCACGTCGGCAACAGCGGCGCTTCACCTCCGCCGACTCCGTTGGCACTCATCGAAATCAACAAACACACCGCCGTCCTCGGCGGCAATCCTGTCCGTCAACAGCTTTGCATCGTGGATGCGCTGCTCTCCAATGGCGCGAGTGGTCCTGGTGGGGCCTGGGATAACCAGACTAACCGACTCGTCATGGGCACCTTCGCCCCCATAGTGGATTATTGCGCGGCCAAGAACATTCTTCTCAACGCGACCCTGATGTCCACGTCCCCCATTCCAGCGCTGGGGCAGACCAACGCGGCCATCATCCTGCCGCAATTCCTGACGAGCTTCGGTTATACCGCCACGGACCCAGTCTGGCTCGAATACGAAGCGAGCAGTCCGCCCGCCATTACGCCCGGATCGGGCGGAACAGGCGGCTCGGGTGGATCGAGTGGCGCGGGCGGTTCGACCGGATCGAGCGGTGCGGGCGGCACCACCAGCAGCAGCAGCGGCAAGGGCGGTTCGACCGGCGCGGGTGGATCGAGCGCCAAGGGCGGCTCGACCGGCGCGGGTGGATCGAGCGCCAGGGGCGGCTCGACCAGCGCGGGTGGATCGAGCGCCAACGGCGGCTCGACGGCCAGCAACGGCGGGACCGGAGGCGACGACATCGGCGGTACGACCGCTGCGGGCGGAACCACAAGCAACGGCGGGACCGTCTCGAACGGCGGCGACACCGGCGCAGCCGGCGCCGTAGCCACCAGCGCGCCGTCGGAAACAGGAGGCTCGCCTGCGACTGCCGGATCGAGCGCCCAAGCCAGCACCAGCGCGAGCCCTTCCGGTGGCAACACCGGAACCGTCGCGAGTTCGGCGTCCGCCCGCGGGAATTCAAGCGGGGGCGGGTGCGATGTCGCTGGCAGTGGCGGTCGCAAGGCCACCCGCTGGGGTGCGATGCTGGCTCTGGGCACAGTGCTGGCGACCAAGCTCCGACGTTTGGCGGGCTACGACGACAAGTCTTCGTAGTCGGTGGTCGGGACAGGTCACCGACGGGCACCTCTGCGCCCGACACACCACAATCAGAACCCAAAAAACGGGACCACGGGCATTGCGCTGAGTGGCCCCGTTTTTTGTTGCGCCCGTTTGCGTCAACAGGGCTCGCCCGCAGCTCCAAGAGAAAAGTGAGCCACATCTTCCTGCGCGAATCACTTCTCGGCTAGTCTCTCGCCGAACTACCTCAAAGGGGAAGCCGTGGAAATCAAGCTCGTGAAGACCTTCACTCCCATTTTGTGCCTGGTTCTTGGTTCAATCATCTCTGGGTGCGGTAGCAGCCCGTCGAGCGGCCCTCGCCCCATCGACCCGCCAGCCTTTGGTCAGGACTACAAGTTCGCCGACAATGAGATAGACGGGTGGACCCAGGATCCGGCTTCGGACGCCTTCTGGGCGGGCACAGACTTGATCGCGGGGACGAGCATTGACGGTGCCGCCGATGCCTACACCAGCCAAGGCTTCCGGCAGGGCATGTTCCAGAATCTAGATGGTTCCAATTCGCAAACTTGCACAATCCGCGCGATGGATTTCGGGACCGCGGACAAGGCCACGGCGATGTACGAGTGGGCGCAGGCAAATTTCGTCAGCCAGGCGACTGCTATTCCTACATATCCTTCGTCAATCGCTACCGGGAACGCGGCGCAGTCTGGTCTTTCGGTCTACGCCCATTTTGGGGCGACGTATTTCGAAGTCCTTTTGAGCGGGCTCGGCGACCAGACTGCGACCTGCGCGGAGTGTGCGGTGGCGCAGCCTTTCCTCGACAAACTGAAGCAGAAGACCAACTAGAAATGGGGAGGCCCAATGTCTGAAAAATCAAACCCCCAGCGCCGCGATTTTCTCAAGACGGCCGCCGCAGGCGCGGCGGGCGCAGTGGCACTCAGCACCTTGAGAATGGATAGGGCCTTCGCCCAGACGACTGGTGGGTGGAGCAGCGGCATGCAGGTAAATCCCAACATCGACAACAAGCGTGTCGTCTGTTGTCACGACACGACGATGCTCACCAGCACGCCCGCGACCAGCTTCACGGCCCAAAACGCCGCCGTCGATGCGGCCAAGGTCGCCTCCAACCTTGACCAGATGGCCATGCAGCTAGCCCAGAAAACTACCGCCACCGAAGCCTGGGCCACAATCTTTCGCACCGGCGCGAACAAGACATGGGCCACCACGAAAGTGGCGATCAAGACGAATGCGATCTTGGGCTCAAGCGGAAACCATCCCCGGGTGGCGGTCATCAAGAAGATCTGCGATGTGTTCGTCGATCAGTTGGGGGTTCCAGCGGCAAACATCGTTCTCTACGACGCCAACAGCGATGCATCGAAGTGCTATTCCACTTATGCCAGTTTGACTGACGCAACCAAGATTCGCGCCGTCGTGAGCGTGAAGGCCCAGTCACTCGGCGGCATGGCGGACGTCTCCATTACCAATGTCGCCATAGCGGGCAGGGCCATCACCGGCGTCGCCGATTTCGTCAACGGGGTCACCGACATCCTCGTGGACATCGCTGTCGTGAAGAGACATAGCGGTCCCGGAACATCATACTCATTCGGCAGCTGTTCCTTGTGCATGAAGAACCATCTTGGCACCTTCATCAACAAAGGCAGCGAGACGGGCACAGGGGACGCGAGTGCGACGGGCTTGCACACTTTGGCCGCCATCTTCGAGATCAACAAGCATCCCGCCGTTCTCGGTGGCAATCCTGTCCGCCAGCAACTGTGCATCGTGGATGGTCTGCTGGCGAACGGCAACGGCGCCGGGGGCAGCTGGGACACCAGAGTAGACCGGCTCGTCATGGGGACCTTTGCCCCCACGGTCGACTATCTCACCGCGACGAAGATCATGAACGATGTCATGGCCAAGCCCGACGCGAACAACAACTTGCCCAAGTTCCTCACGGAGTTTGGCTACACCACGACGGATCCGGTCTGGGTTGAACTCACAGGCGGCGTTGTCACTTCGACGGGTGGCAGTAGCGGGAGCACCGGAGCAGGAGGAAGTGGCGGCGGCTCCACCGGAGCCGGAGGCACAACCAGCGCCGGTGGATCGAAAGCCAGCGGCGGCTCCACCGCCAATGGCGGCTCGAAGGCAGGCGGCGGCACGACCGCCAGCAACGGCGGCTCGAAAGCAGCGGGCGGAACGACAGCCAACAACGCAGGCTCGACTGCCAGCGACGGCGGTGCGAGCGCCGGCAACGGCAGCACCGTCGGGGCCGCAGGGGACAACAACGGTGGAACCATTGCCGCGGGTGGGACGACTGCCAATGCTGGCGCTATCTCGAACGGCGGGGCAACCGGAGGGATTGCCACAAGCGCCGCCCCGCCATCAGGAGGCTCGACCGCGGCCGGCGGAACGCTCGCGGAAACCGGGCCAGGCACGACCGCGGCGGGCGGCAGCACGGGAAACGCCGTCAAAACGACCCACGGGACTTCGGGGGGCTGCAGTATTGCGACGAGCCATCGCACGTCAACCCGCTGGGGTGCGCTGGCGGCGGTCGGCGCAGTGCTGGCCGCAAAGCTCCGACGACTTGTCGCAGACGACGATTAATAGGCGCCGTCTGGTCGTCACAGAAGGGCAGTGGCCTTCGAGCCACTCCGACAGTGTTGGATTCCGTCGAGAAGACTGCCCCGCAATTCGCAACGGCGATTGATCTCCTCCGTGCCCGAAATGCACCCGTCCAGTCGATTATCGAGCGACGGGTCGGCTTTACCGCGTCATCCGCAGGCGAATGCCTTGACGCAGAGGGCACGCCGCCCATCCTCGCAACGCCCAGCGGCGTGCTATGGCGATCTCGCGAAGCCCTGAGCCATTGTTGTCGCTCATTTCACTGTTCAACAACGTAGCAATCCGCGACCCGGACGGGGCAGCCAACGCAAACGTGGTTCTTCAGCCAGCTTTCCCAACAGAGATTCTGGGTTGAAATCGACACTCAAACTTTTGACCAAGAGGAGGCGCCGTATGAAGTCCAAGTCTCTGGTGGCTGCCGCGCTAGGGTTCGCAGTGGCATTCACGATTGCGGGAGGCGCGAGCGCCCAGCGATACATGGAGAAGCTCGATCGCGGTCTTGTTGCCGTGAAATCCGGGAGCGGCTATTTCCTGAGCTGGCGCCTCTTCGGGACCGACCCTCAGGACACCACGTTCGGGTTCAATGTCTACAGGGGCACCACCAAGCTCAACACGACGGTGATCACCGACTCGACGAACTACCAGGACACCGCCGGCGGCACCGGAACCTACACGGTCAAAGCGGTCACCAACGGCGTGGAAGGCGAGACTTCTGCGCCCGCCATCGTCATCGACAACGCCTACCTCAATATCCCCATCACCGCGCCGCCCAACGGGACCAATGCGGGCGGGCAATCGTATTCGTATTCGGCCAATGATGCCAGCATCGGCGACCTCGACGGCGATGGCCAATATGAACTCGTCTTGAAGTGGGATCCGTCCGATGCCAGGGACAACGAGATGTCAGGGTACACGGGTACTTGCATTCTTGATGCGTACAAGCTGGACGGGACCAAGATGTGGCGCATCGATCTTGGAAAGAACATCCGCGCTGGTGCCCACTATACCCAGTTCCTGGTGTACGACTTTGACGGCGACGGCATGGCCGAGGTGGCCATGAAGACGGCCCCTGGCACCAAGGACGGCACTGGCAATTTCCTTAAGACGGGAGACGCGGCCGGAGCCGACAATACTGCGAGTTATATTAGTACCTCGGGTGCGACGACCGGGAAAATTACCTCGGGACCCGAATGGTACACGGTTTTTGCCGGCAAGACAGGCGCTGAACTCGCTACCATCAATTACCAACCGGGGCGCGGCGCCGTCGGCGTCTGGGGTGCCATCCAGGGCATTGCCTCTCCTGCTGGCGATCTGGGCTGGGGAGATGACACCGTCTGCAATTTCGTCGACCGCCACCTGGCCAGCGTGGCCTATCTCGACGGCGAACGGCCCAGCCTGATTCCCTGCCGCGGCTACTACTGGCGATCGTCGCTCTGGGCGCTCGACTGGCGGGACGGCAAATTGACCCAGCGGTGGTTGTTCGACACGGCGGCCGTCAAAGGCGCCACCGGAAAAGATGGGAAGCTTCTTCAATCTTCACAAGGATACGAAAGTCAGGGGTCTCACAGCCTCCGGCAAGGCGACGTGGATGGCGACGGATTCGACGAAATCGTCTACGGTTCCATGAACGTTGATCATGACGGCCAGGGCCTCTGTTCAACCGGGCTGAGGCACGGGGATGCCCTTCACATGACGGACATCGATCCCAACAGACCCGGGCTGGAAATATGGATGGTGGATGAACAGACCAGCGAAAACGGCGGGATTTCCACGCATTTTGAGGATGCCAAGGACTGTTCAATAATATGGGAGCAGAAGGGCACCGGCGACAACGGACGTGGTTGTACTGGACCGCTGATTGCCGGCACCACGGGCTGGCAGATGTGGTCGGGTGCGGGCGGGCTCTATGACGCCAGTTTCAAGACGGTGGGGAGCGTGCCTGGGTCGGACAACTTCACGATATGGTGGGGTGCCGAGCTGAATCGTTTCTTGGAAAACGGGACTTCGATCACTCCCTACGGCACCGGTGGCGGCACGGGGCTAAGCGCCAGCGGCTGCACCTCGAACAACGGCTCAAAATCAGATCCGGCTCTTACCGCGGACATCTTCGGCGACTGGCGTGAAGAGGTCGTGTACCGAACCACCGGCAACGATGCGCTGCGGATCTACACAACCACCACGCCAACCACGCATCGTCTGTACACGTTGATGCACGACCCGATCTACCGAATGAGCGTGGCCACCGAGAACGTGGCCTACAACCAACCCCCGGAGCCGGGAATCTACATTGGTCCCAACATGACGCTCCCGGAGACGAAGCCGAACATCAAGTACTACGGCGCCGCGCCAAATCCGACGGGCGGCGCTGGCGGCTCAGGCGGCTCGACGGGCAGTGTTGGAGGCGCGACTGGCAGCACCGGCGGCGCGACTGGGGCCAAGGGCGGCACCACAGGCAGTGCCGGTGGCGCGACCGGGGCCAAGGGCGGCACCACTGCTGCCGGGGGCACTGCGGGCGGAGTTGTTGGGGGCGCCGTGATAACCAGTGGCTCGGGAAGAACCGGCGGTGCGGTCACCAGCGACACATCTGCTTCGGGAGGAACCACCGCCGCAACAAGCTCGACGCCCACTGAGACCGGAGGGACCAGCGGTATAGTCACCAGCGGCACTTCTGCTTCAGGTGGAGCCTCCGCCGCAACGAGTTCGACGCCCGCGCAGACCGGCGGAATCGGCAGCACTGCCGTCCCCAACACGTCGGCAGCGGGAGGCAGCAGCGTCTCAACCGCCGAAACGCACGCCGCCGGGCAGTCAGGGTGCAGCTGTCGTCTCGCCGAAAGCGATCACAGCGCCACCCCGTGGGGTGTGATGCTGGTGCTCGGCGCGGCGCTGGCCACAAGACTTCGTCGCCGTGGCCGGCGTCCAAGTCGCTCGTCGTAGTTCGGCCGCCTAGCCACGCAGCGGACAGCGTGCCCTGACCCGCGACGGATTCCACGTCGTCGGGTGTGCTGTCTCCACATGACGCCGCGACCCTGACTGGGGCGCTGGCGCGCAGACGCAGCGCACCGCGATGACGCGACGAATTTTGAGCCGGTGGCAGAGCAAGGGCCACTGCGCCCACAAACTTGTCCATCTTTGGCGAAAAATGGCGTAGACAACGCAATCGTGGCTTTTGGGACAAGCCTTTCAAAATTGGATGGTGGGCTTGAATCTGCCCTTGAACTTCTGACCAAGAGGAGGCGCCGTATGAAGTCTAAGTCTCTGGTGGCTGCCGCGATAGCGTTCGCAGTGGCATTCACGATTGCGGGGGCCGCGAGCGCCCAGCGATATATGGAAAAGCTCGACCGTGGTCTTGTCGCCGTGAAATCCGGGACGGGATACTTCCTGAGCTGGCGCCTGTTCGGGACCGACCCTCAGGACACCACATTCGGCTTCAATGTCTACCGGGGCACGGCAAAGCTCAACGCCACGGTGATCACGAACTCCACCAACTATCAGGATACCGCTGGCGGCACCGGCACCTACACGGTCAAAGCCGTCACCAACGGCGTCGAGGGCGAGACTTCTGCGCCAGCCATCGTCATCGACAACAGCTACCTCAACATCCCGTTGACTCCGCCGGCAGCGGGATCCTCGCACGGCTCCAGCTACACCGAAACCGCGAACGACGCCAGCCTCGGGGATCTCGACGGCGACGGCCAGTACGAGATCGTACTCAAGTGGGATCCTTCGAACTCCCATGATAATGCGCAAGAGGGATACACGGGGCCGACCTACCTCGATGGCTACAAGCTCAACGGCACGCGCATGTGGCGGATCAGTCTCGGTCCGAACATCCGTTCCGGCGCCCACTACACGCAGTTCATGGTGTACGACCTCGACGGCGACGGCATCGCCGAGGTGGCCTGCAAGACAGCTCCGGGTACCAAGGACGGAACGGACAATTACCTCAAGACCGGCCCTGCCGCCACTGCCGACAACACCATCGACTACACAAGTACCGACACGGTCACACAGGGCAAAGTGATCACGGGGCCCGAGTACTACACGATATTCAACGGCAAGACGGGCGCTGAGCTTGTTACCGTTGACTACAAACCAGGTCGCGGTGCTGAAGGTCTGTGGGGGGCCATCCAAGGCATTGCCTCTCCTGCGGGTGACCTGGGTTGGGGCAATGACAGCAACTACAACTTCGTCGACCGCTTCCTGGCCAGCGTTGCCTATCTTGACGGTGAGCGGCCAAGCGTGATCCCCTGCCGCGGCTACTACTGGCGGTCAGCGCTCTGGGCGCTCGACTGGCGGGACGGCAAGTTGACCGAGCGGTGGTTGTTCGACACAGCGGCGGTGCCGGGCGCCAAGGGGAAAGACGGAAAGCCGCTCCAATCTTCCACTGGCTATGAAAGCCAGGGCTCTCACAGCCTGCGCCAAGGCGATGTGGACGGCGACGGATTCGATGAAATCGTGTATGGGTCGGCCACGATAGATCAGGACGGCCAAGGCCTCTATTCGACGGGCCTACGCCACGGGGATGCCCTTCATTTCTCAGACCTGGATCCCAATAGGCCTGGGCTGGAAGTGTGGATGGTCGATGAACAGACCAGCGAGAACGGCGGAATAGCTTCGCACTTCCAGGATGCCAAAGACGGCACGATCATCTGGGAGGACATGGCTTCGGGCGACAATGGTCGCGGCTGCACCGGACCGCTCATCGCCGGGACCACGGGCTGGCAAATGTGGTCTGGCGCCGGCGGGCTTTGGGACGCAAGTCACAAGAACGTGGGAAGCAAGCCTGGATCCACTAATTTCACGATTTGGTGGGGCGCCGAGCTGAACCGCTTCCTCGAAGACGGAACTTCGATCACCCCGTACGGCAGCGGCGGAGGCACCGGCCTGAGCGCCAGCGGGTGCTCCTCGAACAACGGCTCCAAGTCGACGCCGGCACTCACCGCCGACATCTTCGGCGACTGGCGCGAAGAACTGGTGTTGAGAACGACCGGCAACGATGCCCTGCGGATCTACACCACCACCACGCCGACCACTCACCGTCTCTATACGTTGATGCATGACCCGATCTACCGGTTGAGCGTGGCCACCGAGAACGTGGCCTACAACCAACCCCCGGAGCCGGGAATCTACATCGGCCCCAACATGACGCTTCCGCAGGCGCAACCGAAGATCAAGTACTACGGCGCGGCGCCAAATCCGACAGGCGGAACAGGCGGCACGCCTGCTACCGGCGGCGCCGGCGGCACGACGGGCAGCCCCGGCGGCACAACGGGCAGCCTGGGCGGCACAACGGGCAGCCTGGGCGGCGCGACAGGTGGCTCGACCGGGCCCAAAGGCGGCACCACGACTGCGGCTAGCGGCGCGACAGGTGGCTCGACCGGGGCCAAGGGCGGCACCACGACTGCGGCCGGCGGCGCGGCAGCAGGAACCGTGGCGACCTCCGACACGAAGCCGCTGGTAGGCGGTACGGTTGCGATCAACACCTCGCCATCTGGAGGTTCCACCACCACGAGTTCTGCGGCCACTGAGACCGGCGGTTCGGTTGCGCCCAACACCTCGGCAGCGGGCGGCTCCACGACCGCGCCGAGCACGACGGCCACCGGGACGGGCGGAATCGCCGGTTCGGTTGCGCCCACCACCTCGGCAGCGGGTGGTTCCACGACCACGACCGCCGGGACGAACACCGCCGCGCAATCAGGATGCGGCTGCCGCGTGGCTGGAGCCGACCGCGGCGCCACCCCGTGGGGCGTGATCCTGGTGCTCGGCGCGATGCTTGCCACCAGGCTTCGCCGCCGTGGCGCGCGTCAACGCCGGTCATCGTAGTCCGTCGCCGACGCGCGTATGCGCGACCGATGCCAAGCGCGCACTCCCGCTCGTTGCGGGAGATGCGTGCGTGGCATGGTCGAAACTCCTGTGCCCCAACGGGTGCCTGAACCCGAAAACGAAACTGTCAGCCACCCCCTTGACGGAACGGAGGTTTCGGCCTACATCAAAGCCTGCACGGGCGTTTAACTCAGTGGAAGAGTATCACCTTCACACGGTGGGAGCCGCAGGTTCAAATCCTGCAACGCCCACAAGCTAAGGCCGCGAGAATCGCAGGATTTCGCGGCCTTCTCTTTTTTGCCAGTGAGAAGCCACACCGATGAACACCTTGAATCAAATCAACCAACGCATCGGCAAGTACAGATGGACGATCTGTGCGCTCCTCTTTTTCGCCACCACGGTCAATTACCTGGACCGCCAGGTCTTGAGCCTGCTGAAGCCGGCCTTGGAGGTCGAATTCAACTGGAGCGACACCGACTACGCAAACATCGTGACGGTCTTCCAGTTCGTTTACGCGATTTCCATGTTGTTTGCCGGTCGTATCATCGACTGGCTGGGCACCAAGTTGGGGTTTGCCTGGGCGCTCGTGGTCTGGTCCGTGGGCGCGATTTTGCACGCATTCGCCAAGGGGACCGGCGGATTCATGTTCGCGCGGGCCGTGCTCGGCTTTGGCGAGTCGGGGAACTTCCCTGCCGCGATCAAGACGACCGCCGAATGGTTCCCCAAGCGCGAACGGTCGCTGGCCACTGGGATTTTCAATTCGGGCGCCAATGTCGGCGCGATCCTGGCGCCTCTGACGGTGCCCTGGATTGCAAAGAACTTCGGCTGGCAGGGTGCCTTCATTATCGTAGGTGGGATTGGTTTTCTGTGGCTGATTTTCTGGTTCTGGCTGTATGCCGCGCCGGCCAAGCAGAAGCGCCTGGGCAAGGCTGAGTTCGACTACATTCACAGCGACGCTGACGAGCAGGCCGCCGAGGCGAAAACCGCTGAGGCAAAGGCAGCCGCTGCCAGTGGGCCGAAGATCCCTTGGTATGTCCAATGGGGGAGGCTGCTGACGTTTCGTCAGACTTGGGCCTTTGCCTGCGGCAAATTCCTGACCGATGGTATCTGGTGGTTCTTCCTTTTCTGGCTGCCGGCGTATCTCAAGGCGCAGTACGGGATGACCGGAACGCAGATATCAATGCCCATTGCCGTGCTTTACACTATGACCTGCGTGGGAAGCATCAGCGGCGGCTGGTTCCCGATGTTCTTCATCAACCGAGGCTACGAGCCATACGCGGGGCGCATGCGGGCGATGATGCTGATTGCCCTGTTCCCTCTCGTGGTGCTGTTGGCCCAGCCCTTGGGCGGCTTCAGCTACTGGGTGCCGGTCTTGCTCATCGGCGTCGGCGCTTCGGCGCACCAGGCCTGGTCAGCCAACTTGTTCACTACGGTGTCGGACATGTTCCCTAAGAAGGCCGTGGCGTCTGTCATCGGCATTGGCGGGATGTTTGGCGGCCTCGGCGGCATCCTGGTCAGCAAGTCGGCCGGCTGGCTTTTCGATGCCTATCGGCAGGCCGGTATCGCCAAGACCTGGGCCGAAGCGAAGGCCGGTACACTGGGCGCGTACCTCGACCAGATCCTCTCTCTGCACCTGTTGAACAAGCACGGTAGTGTCATCGATCTGAACAAGGCCGAACTGGGCAGCCTCCCCAAGGAGGTCGTCACCCAGCTACGGGCCATCAATGCCAACGCCTTCGTTGAGCTCAAGAAGTTGCAGACGCAGTTGGTGCTGTCCGAGATGACGAAGTCCTATTCGATCATGT